>Ga0207714_1000350_pt1 | contig 31812 bp, 29 predicted proteins | sample PonA232FremontCA_2_FD_187270 | JGI IMG/M metagenome (GOLD analysis project Ga0207714, IMG submission 187270) | Marine sediment microbial community from Fremont, CA, USA - Pond A23 Sediment 2 (SPAdes) | ecosystem: Environmental > Aquatic > Marine > Unclassified | place: USA: Fremont, California...
ATTTACCCACGTCCGCCATGCCCAGCGCCATTTCGACGACGCGGACCAGGCCGAGCGGCAGTGCGGCGCCTGCCACACCCCCGGTGAGGCCGGGCGGACCATGCAGACGGCCGGTTTCGAGCGCACGTGCGCGTCCTGCCACGCCGAGGACGTCCGCGGCACCGCGGCGGCCGGTTCGCCGGGGATCCCCGTGTTCACCGTTCCGGGGCTCGACGTTGTGACCCTGCGCGAGCGCGGTGCCGGAATCGGCCATTGGCCCGAGCTCTCGGACCGCGAGCTGACGCCCTTCATGAAGATGCTGCTCGCGGACGACCCCGAGGTGCGGGCCGCGCTCACCCGGTTCGAAAACCTGGACCCCATGGACCTGCGCGACGCGGACCAGGCCGATATCGAAACCGTGAAGACCGTGGCGTGGGCGGTGAAACGCCTGCTGCACGACCTCGTCGCCGAGGGCCCGGCCGGGCTGCGCGCGGCGCTGCGCGCCCACCTCGGCGACCAAGTGTCGCCCTCGGCGATCCGCGACATGACCGCCGGCCTGCCGCTGGCCACTGTTCGCCGGGCCCGGGAGACCTGGTTCCCCGATCTGGCGGCCGAACTGGCTCGCCATCGCGCGGGCGAGACCGTGCCGATGGATGGCGGTGACGGCGCGGCGGACGACGGCCCGGCGGACGACGATGCGGCCGAAACGGGCACGGACTCCCCGGACGACAACGGCGGTAACGGCGGCGGCATCCTCGACGGCGACGACGCGGGAGAAAGCGAGAGCGAGGGCGGCATCCTCGACGGCGGGGACAACGCGGAAGACAGCCAAAGCGACGGCGGCATCCTCGGCGGAGACTCCGGCGACGCCGGCAGCGATTCCACCGACGGCCAGGGAACGGACGACGGCGGTGGTATTCTCGGCGGGGACTCCGAGGGCAGCGGCAGCGATGCCGCCGCAGATCAGGAAACGGAGAACGGTGGGGGCATCCTGGGCGACGACGCCGGCTCGACGGATGAGTCCGGCGGCACCGCCAGCGAAGGCGGCGGCATCCTGAACGGCGATAACGGCGGCGGGGATGATTCCGGTGGCGGGTTGCTCACCGACGGCCAGGATAGCGACGACGCCGAGCGCGCGAACGCGGACTCGGCGGACCGCGAGGCCGCCACGATGCCCGAGCCGGATCCCGTGGACTGGAGCAAGCTCGGCGGCTGGTACCGCGACTTCTTCGCCATCACGTACCGGCCGAGCCAGCACGCGGATCGTTTCCTCACCCGCTGGATGGACGTCAGCGGCGCGGCCGTCGACAGCGGCGGCGCCGGCTTTCCGAAGGCCCTGTTCGATCGCCTCGCCCGTGAGGGCGGGCCCGGCCGGTGCACCAAGTGCCACAGCGTCGACCGGCAACCGAAGACAGGCAAGCTCACGGTGAACTGGCGGACCGGTGACCGCGGGGCTGGCGGGGACCGCTTTACCAGCTTCAACCACGACCCGCACCTGACGCAGGCCAGCACCGACCAAGGCTGCGCCACGTGCCACCGCTTCGCGGCGGACGCCGACTACCGCGCGAGCTTCGACGACCGCGACCCGAGCACCTTCGTGAGCACCTTCCAGCCCATTGCCAAGGATACCTGCGCGACGTGCCACACCGCGGAGCAGGCCGGAAATACCTGCACCCAGTGCCACGAGTACCACGTGAACGACGAGGGTGCGCCGGCGATGCAAACCGACATTCAAGCCTCGGCGGCATCGCGCTGATGGACGGCCCGGCCTTTCCGACGCCCTCGCACGCGGGAGATCGCTGAGCGATGCGGCGGCGCGGCGCATATCTGGTCGGGATCGTGGCCCTGCTGCTGGTGGTGGGCCTGCGCGTGTTCGATCCCGGGCCCGTTCGCCAACTCCGCCTGTCCGCGTTCGATACCTTTCAAACCCTCGCGCCGCGCGCCTACCAGCCCGCAGACGTGCGGATCGTCGCCATCGACGAAGCGTCCCTCAACCGGCTGGGCCAATGGCCGTGGCCCCGGACCGTCCTGGCCGATTTGGTGAAAAAGCTGGACGAGCTCGGGGCGACGGTCGTTGCGTTCGACAGCGTCTTCGCCGAGGCTGACCGAACCGCGCCCGACAACCTGCTCGATGCCTGGACCCGCCACGACGTCGCGCCCGAGGTCGTGCGCTCCGTGCGCCGTCTCCCCGATCCCGACGCCGTGTTCGCGAAAGCCATCGCCGAGGCCTCCGTCGTGACCGGGTTCGCGCCGGGCGCCACCGGCAGTCCACGGCCGCCCGCGCGGCCCGCGGGCTTCGCGTTCAGCGGGGCCGAACCCCTCGACGCTGTGGCGCGCTTTCGGACCGCGACCACGAACCTGCCCATCTTGACCGAGGGCGCGGCGGGCAACGGCAGTTTCACGATCATCAACGACACGGATTCCGTCGTGCGCCGCGCGCCGCTGCTTCACGGCGTCAACGGCACCATCTACCCCTCGCTGTCGGCCGAGGCGCTGCGCGTCGCCGCCGGCGCGCGGAGCCATGTGGTCAAGTCCAGCAGCGGCAGCGGCGAACGCGAGTTCGGTGCGGAGTCCAGCGTGGTGCGCCTGCGCATCGGCCCCTACGAGATCCCCACCACGGGCGACGGCAGCGTCATGCTGTACGACACCGGCCCGAAGGACGCCCGCTACGTCAGCGCGTGGCGTGTGCTGAACCCGGGCGAACACGACGCCATCCGCGATCGCATCCGCGGCCACATCGTCTTCGTGGGCGCGACGGCCTCGGGGCTCAAGGACATTCGCGCCAGCCCGCTGAGCCCGGCCGTCCCGGGTGTGAGCATCCACGCGCAGGCCACGGAACAGATGCGGCTCGGCACCTTCCTGCGCCGGCCGGACTGGGCCTCCGCCGTGGAATTGGCCGTCCTGGTCCTGATCGGGGGCGCCCTCGTCCTCGCCTTGCCACGCATGGGCGCCGCCTGGTCAGCCGTGGCGGGCGGGCTGGCCGTGATCGCCTGCATCGGTCTGGCCTGGGGGTCGTTCGATCGGCTCGGATGGCTGTTCGACCCCGTGTTTCCCGCCGCGGGCGCGCTCGCGGTGTACGTGCCGACGACCGTGACGATGTTCGTGCTGACCGAGCGGGAGAAGCGCTTCATTCGCTCGGCCTTCAGCCACTACCTCTCGCCCGCGCTCGTCGAGCGGCTCACCCGCCAGCCGGAGGCGCTGAATCTTGGCGGGGAGAACCGCGAGCTGACGATCATGTTCACCGACATCCGCGGCTTCACACCAGTGGCGGAGACGATGACGTCGGATGAACTGACCACCTTCATGAACCGCTTCCTGACCCCGATGACGCAAGACATCCTCGACCACGCGGGTTTCGTCGACAAATACATGGGCGACGCCATCATGGCGTTCTGGAACGCGCCCGTGGAAACGCCGGACCACGCCGACCACGCCTGCGGCGCCGCACTGGCCATGCGGGCCAGTCTGGTTTCGCTCAACCGGGCGTGGCGCGAGGAATTCGCCGCAGCCGGACGCCATTTTCCCGGGATCGCCGTCGGCATCGGCCTCCACACCGGGGTGTGCTGCGTGGGCAACGTGGGCTCCCAGCAACGCTTCGACTATTCGGCGCTCGGGGACAGCGTCAATCTGGCCTCGCGTCTCGAAGGGCAAAGCAAGACCTACGGCGTCGACATCGTGGTCAGCGAAGCCACCCGGTCCCAAGCCGGCGGGGAGATGGCCTTCCTGGAACTCGACCTGATCCGCGTGAAGGGCCGGCGCGAGCCGGCCCGTATCTTCACCCTCGTTGGAGACGGGCCGCTCTCGGGCGATCCGGACTGGCACGCGTTCGAATCCTGCCACCGCGCCATGCTGGAAGCCTATCGCCGCCAGGCCTGGGACGAAGCGGATGCCGCGCGCCTGCGGTGCGCCGAAACGCTCGCCGAGGGGCCGAGCTGGCTGCCGACCGGGGTCTCCCTGGACACGCTTTACGTCCTCTACGGCGAACGCATCGCCGCGCTGCGCGCGGATCCACCGCCGGCGGACTGGGACGCGGTCTTCACCGCACAGACCAAATAGGTGCCGCTCGGCAGGGGGTCCGGGCGGCCCGCGATCATGCGCTGGCCGGCTGGGCGCTTCGGCCAAGCTCGGTGGAACAGCGATCGAGGCGGACGGGGATACATGATGGAACGGCACGGCAGCGCGCCCCGTTTCGATGTTGATCCGCTTTCGCGATTCAATCAGGGTAAATTCGACCATATTTACGTACAGTCGAATACCCGTCGAAGCGCTCCGAAACCGACATTTTTGGCATTTTTTATCTGTATGCGCACGGATAATATAACCTCTAATAGGTCAATACCTCTTACAATGCTGCCTTATCGTTTGCTTTTGCGCTACACATTTGCGATATTTTCTTCGTAAAGTGCAGGCTGACCATGTATGATTCAGCGTCAACGCACGAATCTCGAACAGCAATTCTCGGCACCGTAGAGGGGCACTCACACACCATGAACCGCGCAGTCGGGACCGCAGCGCACGGCCCGGCAGCGGTGACAGGTGGGCGCAACGCGGCGGGGGACGTGAATGCAGTGCACCATCCTGGGAAGCGGGGACGCGTTCGGCAGCGGCGGACGGCACACCACCTGCCAGCACCTGACCAGCGGCGCCGGCACGCTGCTCGTGGATTGCGGCGCCTCGGCGATGGTGGCGCTGGGCCGGGCGGGCGTGTCCGCGAGCGAGATCGACGGCGTGGTGATCACCCACCTGCACGGTGACCACTTCGGCGGGCTGCCGTTCCTGCTGCTCTACGAACAAGTGGAAAGCGAACGCAGCAAGCCGCTCACGCTGGCGGGGCCGCCGGGCGTGTACCAGCGCGTGATGGAGGCGATGCAGGTGCTGTTCAGCGGCTGCCCGAGCGACTGGCGCTTTCCGCTCACGGTGCTGGAGATGACGGCGGAGACGCCGGTCGAGGTCGCGGGTTTCCGCGTCGAGCCCTATCCGGTGGTTCACAGCATCGCGCCCACCCACGCCGTCCGGGTGAGCGACGGCGCCGCGACCTTCGCCTATTCCGCGGACACGAGCTGGACGGACACGCTCTACCGCGTGGCGGACCGCGCCGACCTCTTCGTCACGGAGTGCTTCGGGTACGACGAGGAACAGGCCGGGCACACGGATTGGCTGACTCTGCGCGAGAAGCTGCCGGGCCTGACGGCGAAGCGCGTCATGCTCACCCACATGAGCGCGCCCATGCTCGACCGCCTGGACGCCGTCGAGGGCGTGGAAATCGCCCGCGACGGGCTGACGGTCGAGCTTTAACGCTCGTTCACGCGCACGCTGTAGCTCACAGTAGCTTCGCCGACTGCCGAGCGGTTCGTCCGCAGTGGGAGCGGGAGGACTTCGCAGCGCGTTCGGGAACGCGGCGTGCGCAACCGATCAGTCCGAGAGCCCGGGAAAGCGGTTGGGCGCGTAGCGTGCGTGGCAGGCCGTGCACGCCTCGGTCATTTCCCCGAACAGCCGCCGCTGGCGCGCGCGATCACCGTCGCGGGCGGCTCCGGCAAGCTCCGCCGTGAGCTCGTGAAATGCCTTGTCACGCTTCACGAAGGCCGCCGGCACGGCTTTCTTGAGGGCGCGGCGATCGGCCGCCGTCATCTCCTGCTTCAGGATGAAGCTGTCGTGGATGGCCTGCGCCTTCTCGGCGACCACGTCGTCCTGCCCCCGCACGAGGGCATCCAGGATGTCGTGCGTGGCCTCCAGCACGGCGTTCATTTCCTGAAGCAGCAGCCCCCGGACCTTCGCCGGCAGCTTCGGGCCCACGGGTTCCGGCTCGGGCTCAGCCAGGACCGGCGATGCCGCGAGGACGGCGAGCGTCACCGTAAGAATCGCCACCGCTTTCGGCATTTTCATCCCGTCGCCCTCCAGCTGGTGCAGGTGGGATTGCGTCGCGTGACCCCGGCACGTGCCTGCCCCGGCATGCCGCAAACGCCAGCAATATCCAGTACAAAAAATACTGTTTCGTGAAGGCTACGAAGTTCCCGCCACCCCGTCAACCACGCTCGCAACACCCTCTCTGTCCGCTGATGCACGCCGAACCGGAATCACCGTGCGCGACATCGGGTCGCATCGGCGCCGACATAACATTTATATAATATCCATGTTATGTGTCCAGCGAGCCTGGAGGAAGCAGCCATGCGCCAGGATCACGCCGCTCGCGAAAAGCAGGCAGAGACACGCACCGCGCACAGCCCCGCCACAGCGCAGCCGGATGGGCGAAACCGTCAGGTTCACCCCGCTCTCCTGCTGGCCGGAGCGGTCGTCTACGCCTGGATCCTCGGTGTCCTTGCAGTCGTGCTGGGGGCCAGTCCGGAGGCGCTTTTCGTCATCGGCATCAGCGCCGTCTTTCTGCTGGTGTACTTGACCCTTCCCGGGTTCATGGCGCTCGTCGGCCACGCGGAAACGCAGCGGACATCCCTTCGGGCGTTCCTCGACCGCCCGATGGAGCTGTGGACGGGCGAGGTTCCCGGCCGCGAGGCCGCCCTTCAGGTGGTGCTCTTGCCCGTTGCACTCGCCGTGGGCATGACCGCCATCGGCGTGGTGATCCTTGTGACGCGCGCGGGCGTCGGGGGTTAACCTCCGCTGTCGTCCGAGTGACCCGGCGGGGTCGGAATCGGTTCCCGCCCCGCCAGATGCGCGTCCAGGTAGGCCTTGAGGGCCACGGCGTTGTTGTGCGCCCGGTCGCGCGCGCCGAAGAGGAGCGTCACCGACCCCTGCCGCGCGCTCGCCAGCAGGCTCTCCACGGCGTCCGGCTTGTCGTCCAGTTCGCCCCAGTAGGCGCGCTGGAAAGCTTCCCAGCGCGCCGGATCGTGCTTGAACCACCGGCGCAGTTCGGCGCTTGGCGCCACCGCCTTGAGCCAGCGGTCGACGCCGGCGTCCGCCTTGCGCACACCGCGCGGCCACATGCCATCCACAAGGATGCGCTCACCGTCGCCGCATTCGACGGGATCGTGGATGCGCTTCACCTGAATTCGATCCGCCATCGCCGTCATCTGCCCTGCCGTCCGTCTCAGGCAGGGGCCGCCCGGCTGCGCCGAACCAGCAGGAACGCGCCCAGGTACACCGTGGCAAGCGAGAAGCCGGCGATCCACAGCCCCGCCGCCACGGTGTAGGCAAACGCCGGATCGAACGGCGCCAGCATACGCACGGCGGCCGCCAGGGCCACCAGGATCAGCGCGACCCCGATGGGCCGGCCGGGCCGCAGGCGCCCGGCGGCGTGCGCGAGGCCGAGCCGCGTCATGACCGCCAGCGGCAGGCAGCCCATCGCCCCGGCCGTGAGGGCGTGAACGGCCGACGCGTCCGGCACCGGCGGGGTGGCGGCGATGGCGCCCAGGCCTGCGACGAGCCAAGCATAGCCCAGGTGCAGGCCCCACAGCCCCGGATCGCCGCCCACGCTCCAGCCCCGCCACCGCGCCAACCGCCACGCATTCGCGGCGCAGGCGAGCCCGGCAGTCAGGGCCGTGGCCGGGTGGTCGGGATGCACTGCCCAGGCCAGGGCGGCAGCGATCGCCAGCGCCTCCGCCGACCGGTCCAGGTGGTCACGTGGAGCCGGCGGCCGAGCGCCGCGCTTGCGCAGCGCGGTCGCGGTGAAGCTCGGGATGAGCCGGCCGCCGACCACCGCGATTAGCCCGATGAAAGCTGCGACCGCGAGCCGCTGGCCCATCCGCCCACCGTCCGGCGTCAGGTGCGTCACCGCGACGGCCACCGCAAGCCCGGCGAGGCCGATGGCGACCGGCGCCCCGCGCCAGCCGCGCCCGCGCACCAGCTCGCGCCCCACGGCAACGAGCAGCACGACGGGTAGGGCGAGGTCGGCGGCGGCGATCCATCCCGTATGCATGCCGCCGCCGAGCAGGTTGGCCGCGCGCCCCAGCGCCCAGAGCCCGACCAGCCCCGCCAGCGGTGCGCCCTGAACCGGCAGGCGTCCGGTCCAGTTGGGCACGGCCGTGAGCGCATAGGCGGCCAGTGAGGCACCCAGGAAGCCGGCCAGCATGGTGTGGGCGTGCCACTGCGGGCCCGGCAGCGCTGTAGGCAGGACGAGCACGCCGTGAAGCTGCAACGCCCATACCAGCACGGCGAGCGCGCTCCAGCCGCAGGCCAGGAGGAAGAAGGGGCGGAACCCCTGGCTCAGCACGGCGGGACCGGCGTACCGGCGGTAGCGGGGAACGGCGGCGCCGCGTCGGCTCATGAACCGCTGGCTCCGTGGGCGGGACCGTCGGGACGGGAACCCGCCGGCGCATCGCCCCGGCGGGTATGGGCTTATCCGACGTTCAGGATGTCGGGCCGCTCCTCGCCCTCGACCTTGATCTGCGCCAGCGCGCCCTTGTTCAGGGTGCGGGAAATGGCGTGATCGACGAGGTTGATCGTCTGCGGCACCGGCAGCTCCATCTCGCCGACGAAGGCCGATCCCGGCGACACCGGCCATGTCTGCACGTACCGCTGCGGCGCATTCGCCAGCGCCCCCTGCGGCCAGCACCGGCTCCAGACGTTGCCGATCGGGTGCAGGCTGGACGTCAGGTTGGGGCCGCCACCCACCACGAAGACGCGGACGGTTTCGTCGACCTTCGCCGTGATCGGCCCGAACCCTTGGCCGGTGAAGCCGGCGAACGCCCCGTTGAACAACACGTAGGTCGGGTCCTCGGCGATCATCGCGCGGCTGTCGAAGGTCGTGTCGCCCTTCTGGCCCAGACCTTCCTTGGTGTAGAGTTCGTGCTGGCCCAGGTAGACCTCGCGATCGACGGGCGGCAGGCCCTCCTGGGGCTCGACCAGGATCATGCCGAACATCCCCCGGCTCATGTGCTCGTCCAGGTTGTCCACGCCGCAGTGATAGATGAACGCCCCCGGGTAGAGCGTCCGGAACGTGAACGACTTGGACTGACCCGGCGCAACCTTGGTGAAGGGCGCGCCGCCGCCGGAGCCGTAGACCGCGTGCAGGTCGATGCTGTGCGCGTTCATGTTGTCGGACGAGTTCGTCACCGTGACCTTGAGCGTGTCGCCCTGACGGACACGGATCATGGGCGCGGGCACCTGCCCGTTGAAGGTCATGAAGGTGTGCGTGACGCCCGGCATCACCTCCGCCGTCACCTCGCGCGAAACGAGTTCGATATCGTGCGTTTGCGTTGTGTGACGGGAGATCGGCGCCGGGATCTCGGTCGGCGAGGCCGCCACAGCGCTCTTGGTTGGCGTTCCGCCGGTAAAATGGCTACGCGCCGGGGCGCTCGCCTGCGTCTCCCCGGCGGCGGCCAGTTGGGGCATCGCGGACGCGGCGCCCACGGCCGCGGCGCCGAGACCGGCGCGCTGGAAGAAGTCCCGGCGAGAGGCGTTGAAGTCGGATCTGTCCGTCATTCTTGAATCTCCCTCTTCGGTTCGAGGCGACGACCGGCCCCGTTCGGCTGTTCCCGGTGCATCTCGTCGGAAGTCCGGGACGGGGCCGATCAGGCTGGCTGTGGTTGCGGACGCCCGCGCGTCGCGGGCACGCGGATTTACTGGCGCGACGCGATCTCGGTCTTGACCGTGTCCAGCATCCGGGCCAGGCGCGCCTTGCCCTGCTTGGAAAGTTTGTCGGTGTCCTTCGCGGCGTCCCGCACGGCGCCCAGATTGACGCTGGGGTCGCCGACGACGACCACGCCGACCATGCCCATCGTCTTGTGCGCGGCGCACTGATAGACGTGGACGCCCGGTTCCTCGAACGTCACCTCGGCGCCCGCGTTTTTCGCGGCGTTGAAGGATTTCGCGCCCTCGGGCTGCAGCGATTTGATGGACTGCAAATCGTGGCCGAAGTCCACCGCGACGAACTTCACCGTATCGCCCGGCTGAACGTGGACCACGGCCGGCCGGAAGACCTTGGGGTTCCCGTCCGGCCCGCGATCCAGCATCTCGACTTCGACCGGCCCGGCGTGGGCCGACGGCGCGAGCAGCGCGACCGAGAGCAGGGCACCGCCCGCCGTTACCGCAAGACGTCTTGCCGACATGGTAACCTCTTCGGTTTGTCGGGTGTGTGCGTGGGCGCGTCAGCCGCCTTTCAGCGGCTCGCCCCGGAATTGGGGCTGTTGGATTAGGCCGTAGCCGCTTTGCATGCTTTCAATGAAGTAGAAGTCGGGATCGAACTCCTTCCTGGCCCAGTAGTACCAGGGGTCGTCCTTGACCTCTTCGTATTCGACCACGGTGAAAATGCCGCCCGGTGCGCTGCCACCGTTGCTGATGTGATGCTCCTGGTGATCGTGCGCGGCCCAGCGGCCCGGATTGTTCATGTGGACGACGACGTCCTTGCGCTGGCCCATCGCGACATAAACTGTGTCCGCGTACTGCGGTTCCGCGAGCGCGCGGCCGTCCTGGTGCGTGACCATCATGTCGTGGCCGTGCAGGTGGAAGGCGACGTCCGCGCTCACCGCGTAGAGGCGCAGGCGAAGCACGTCGCCCTTTCGCACGCGGATCGGCTGGGTGTCGGGGAACGCCTTCCCGTTGATCGAGAAGAAGTCCAGCTTGCCGGTCGGGTCTTCGGCACCGAAGTAATCCTCGGCGACCGAGCTGTTCCATGACGAGAACATCAGGATGGCGTCCTTGGTCACCTCCTTCTCGATGGGCAGCGGCTCGGCGGGATCGACGATCAGCGGCCCCCACATGCCACGGATGCCCACATGGTTCGGCACGCCGACGTGGCAGTGGTACCAGAGGCTGCCCGGCTTATCGGCGAGGAAGCTGTAGGTGCCCGTCTTGCCGCCCGAGCCGATCGCGGTCTGGGTGATGCCCGGAACACCGTCGCTGCGCCACGAGCCCGTCTGATAGACGCCGTGCCAGTGAATGGTGTGCTGGCCGCGCGTGTTGTTGGTGACCGTGGCCTCGACCCGGTCGCCTTCCCGCACGCGGATCAAGGGGCCCGGAACCTGTCCCTCGTAGGCCCAGACCCGCGCGTTCAGCCCGCGCGCGACCCGAACCGCGCGTTCCTCGATCGTCATCTCGAAGCGGTGCGTCTTTCCGGTTGGGGCGGCCGCGGCCTCGCCCCCGTTCGCGTTGGCCGCGGCCACCCGCGGCAGCGATGTCGCCGCTCCGGCAAGCGCGCCGAAGCTGGCCGCCTTCATCATCGTCCGCCGGTCGACGGTTTCGCGTGTCATGCTCGAACCCCCGTTTCTGGCGTGGGTCGCGGGTGCATTGCCCCGTCGCCACCGCAAAAAGATGTACTGCATAAATTAGTTTGCGTCCATATCGGTGGAGCCCAAACGGCCGCGACGGGTTGTCGCAGCATGCGTGCTGAATAAGTTCCCAATTACCAGAAATTTTTTAGGTTGCCTCAGATACGGGCGGGTGCGAGAGGTCACACGCCGTTCCGAAAAGAAATATTATATATCGGTATTTTTAGGCCTGTCGCGGCCGACCCCAGAGGCGGCCCGGAATCGCCCCGCTGGTGCCCGAGAGCCGGCGACCGCGACAAAAAAGCCCCGCCTCGCGGTTGCGCAGCGGGGTGCCGGGGAGCGGCAGTCGCGGGGGGAACGCTCAGCCGCTTCCGGTGTTCGGGTCCAGCGTGCGGCGCTCAGTGACGAGCACGTCCATCGGAACGTCGTGAGGCTGGGGATGGACGCTCGGCAGACGCCCGAGTTCCAGGCCCACACCGATGCACAGCGGCCTGGGGTCGAGCGCGGCGAGCGTGCGGTCGTAATAGCCCGCGCCGTAGCCCAGGCGGTAGCCCGCTTCATCGAATCCCACGAGCGGCACGAGGAGCGCCGTGGGACGCACCGGCTCGCGCGCCGGCGGCTGGGGAATGCCCCAGTCGCCCTTCACCATGCGCATCCGGGGCTTCCAGCGCCAGAATTCCACGGGCTGGCGCCTGGCGACCACCACCGGCAGCGCGGCGCTCGCCCCCTCGGCGATCCGCGCCTTCACGAAGCCGCGCAGATCGGGCTCGCCCTGGATGGGCCAGTAGAAGCCCAGCACGTGCGCGCCCAGCCCGGGAAAATCGCGGCTCAGCCGGTCCGCCAGGGCGTCGCGCACGGCCGCGCGGTTATCGGGCGAAAGCCCCTGGCGAGCCGCGATCAGCTTCCGCCGGACCGCCGTGCGCCACGCCGCGACGCCCTCGCCGTCACGCGTTTCCGGCGCCCAGGGATCGGGTGCGAAGTCGGTCGTGTCGGGCGTGTGCGTCATGACGTGGGCTCGCCGACCGGCTCTCGGCCTAACTCCGGGCTGTATGTCCGGCCAAGGTACTTAGCGATCCCCTCGGCGGCATCGCGGCCGTCGCGGATCGCCCAGACGGCCAGGGAGGGCCCGCGCACGGCATCCCCGCCGGCAAAAACGCCGGGCAGCGAGGTTTCCTTGTTGCGCGGATCGACCTTGAGCGTGCCGGCGGACGTCGTCTGCACACCGCTCAAGCCGGGATCGGCCACCTCAAAGCCCAGCGCGTTGATCACCAGATCGGCGTCCACGGTGAAGGCGGAGCCCGGCACCGGTTCGGGACGGGCCCGGCCGCCGGCTACGGGTTTCACGAGCCGGGTGAGAACCGCGCGCAACCCATCGACACAGCCGTCGCCGTGCATGTGGGTGGCGTCGGCTTCGCGCATCTCGACGGGCACGTCCTCGACGGCTTCCGGCTGTGCCTGCCAGAGGAACTGCACGCCCTCCTCCTCGGCGGCCGTCACTTCGCGCGCCGAGCCCGGCATGTTGTCCCGGTCGCGGCGGTAGAGGCAGGTCACCCGCGCCGCGCCCTCGCGAACGGCCGTGCGCACGCAGTCCATCGCGGTGTCGCCGCCGCCCACGACGACCACGCGCCGGCCATGCGCATCGAGGTGTTCGGTCGCCGGCTCGCCGCGCGCCCGGCGGTTGCCGTCGATGAGGAAGTCGAGCGCTTTTTCCACGCCGGCGAGCCCGCTGCCCGGCACGTCGAGCTGGCGGGCGCGGTACGCGCCGAAGGCCAGAAACACCGCGTGGTGCGCCGCGCGCAGCCCGGCCAGCGTGACGTCACGGCCCAGGACGGTGTTCGGCCGGTACGCCACCCCGGCCGCGGCGATCAGCTCGACGCGGCGGTCGACGACGTGCTTTTCCATCTTGAAGCTGGGAATGCCATAGGTCATCAGCCCGCCGAGCCGGTCGTGCGCATCGTAAACCGTGACCGCGTGGCCCACGGCGCGCAATTCTTCCGCCGCGGCCAGGCCACCCGGACCGCCACCGACAACGGCCACCGAGAAACCGGTCTCGCGCCGCGGCGTGCGCGGCGTCACCCAGCCCTCGTCCCAGGCGGTGTCGCCGATGTGGCGTTCCACAGCGCCGATCGTCACCGTGCCGTGCTCCGCCTGTTCCAGGGTGCAGGCCCACTTCGCCTCGCACAGCCGGTCCTGCGGGCAGATGCGCCCGCAGATCTCGGGAAAGGTGTTGGTGGCCTGGGCGAGGGCGTAGGCGTCGTCCGTGCGCCCCTCCGCGACGGCCTTCAGCCAGTCCAGGATGTTGTTGTGCAGCGGGCAGAAGACCTGACAGTAGGGCACGCCGCACTGCTCGCAGCGCGAGGCCTGCTCGGCCGCTTCGCCGTGTCCCTGCGTGTCGCGGATTTCCCGGAAGTCCGCCGCGCGCTCGGCCGGCGCGCGCTTGTCCGGCTGGTGGCCGGCGATCCGGACGTAGCGCTGCATACGGTCGGCCATGCCATCGCTCGCAAAAAGGCGTTTCGTGTATGGTTCTTTTTGCGCTATCCTGACCGTTGAGAAAATGCAATATGTGATGTACAGGTTTTATGCGGCTCACCACCTACACCGACTACACGCTGCGCACGCTCATCTATCTGGCCCGCGTGGCGCCGGAGAAGGTCACGATCGACGACATCGCCGGGGCGTACGCCATCTCGCGCAACCACGTCATGAAGATCGTTCACGACCTCGGCCGCGCCGGCTACGTCACCACCGAGCGCGGGCGCGGCGGCGGCGTGCGCCTGGCCCGGGCGCCCGAGACGGTCAACGTGGGCGAGGTCGCGCGCTGGGCCGAGGGCGGCACGGCACTCGTGGAATGCTTCGGCTCGGGCAACGCGTGCTGCATCACCTCCGCCTGCGTGCTGCGCACAGCCCTGGCAGAGGCGCGTGAAGCCTTCTTCGGCGTGCTCGACGGCTACACCCTGGCCGAGCTGACGCGCCCCGGCCGCGCGCTCGACCGCCTGCTGGGCATCGCGGCACGGCCCGGGGGAACACCGGCATGAGCGGCGCAGCGACCGCCGGCGTGGACGTGCCGGCCCCGCTGCAGCACGGCTTCCGGCTGTTGTTTCCGCTGGCGGCGCTCTGGGCGGCCGGGTCGCTCGGGCTGTGGCTGGCGACGCTCTTCGGCGCGGGCGCCATTCCGAGCTACCTGCCGCCGCTGGTCTGGCACGGCCACGCCATGGTCTACGGCTTCGGCCTGGCGATCGTGGCCGGCTTTCTGCTCACGGCCGTGCCCAATTGGACGGGGCGTTCGGCGCTCCGTGGGCTCCCGCTGGCCGGCTTCGTCGGGCTGTGGCTGCTGGGCCGTGCCGCCATGACGGGCGGTTCGGAGCTGCCGCCGGTCGTGGTGGCGGCGCTCGACCTCGCCTTCGGGCTGGCGCTCCTGGCGTGGACGGCGCGCGTCGTGCTGGCCAGCGGCAACTGGCGCAACCTGCCGGTAATCGGCGCCCTGGCGGTGCTCGTGGCCGGCAACCTCCTGGTGCATCTCCAACCCGTGGCGCAGCTCGCGACGGCGGGCGCTGGCAACCGGCTGGGCATCGCCGCGATCGCGCTGCTCGCGACGCTGATCGGCGGGCGCATCGTGCCCGCGTTCACGCGCAACTGGCTGCGCCAGAGCGGGCGCGGCGCGCCCTTCCCGGCCGAACAGGACGACCTGGACCGGCTGGGTCTGGTCGTGGCCGTGGCGGCGCTGATCGCCTGGGTGGGGCTGGCGGCGCATCCGCTGACGGGGGTGCTGGCGGGCTGCGCGGCCGCGCTCACGGCCGTGCGGCTGGCGCGCTGGCGCGGCTGGTGCACGCGCGCCGAACCGCTGTTGTGGGTGCTGCACCTGGGCTATGCGTGGCTGCCCGTGGCCTTCGCCCTGATAACGGTCTCGGCCGCCGGCTGGGTGCCGGCGACGGCGGCGCTTCACGCGCTCACCGCCGGGCTGATGGGGACCCTCATGCTGGCGATGATGACGCGCGTGCCGCGCGGCCACACGGGCCGGCCCCTGCGCGCCGACGCCGTTACCACGGGGCTCTACCTGCTCGTGCTCGCGGCCGGGGTGGTGCGCGTGGGCGCGGGCCTGACGGCCGATCCCGCGCCCGGGATGCTCGCCGCCTCGGCGGGGGCGTGGATGGCCGCGTTCGCCGGCTACACCGTCGCCTACGCGCCCATGCTGCTGGCGCGTCAGCCGAGCGGGTGAGCGACGGTCAGGCCGCGGCCGTGAGCGCCGCCGTGATCGCCAGCGCGGTGCCGAACACGGCGAAAAGCGCGTGCGCCGAGAGGACGAAGCCGCGCAGCCCCGAACGCGCCCGGGGCGTGCGATCCCCCGCCACGCCCAGGCTCGCCGCGATGAGCAGCAGCGCGAGCGCGAGCACGCCGAAGCTGACGCCGCCTTCCGGTTCCACGCGCGTCGGCGCCCCGACCGTCACCACGGCGATCGCCAGCGCGATGGCACCCAGGCCGAGCAGCCCGTGCCCCCACGCCACCGGGCGCGGCGGCGTCCAGGCGCCGCCCTTGACGATGAAGCCGAGGCCGAGCCCCGTTCCGGCGACGGCGGCGGCAACGGTGACGAGGGCGGCGACGTCGAGCAGCGCGGGCATGGGGGATCTCCCAGAGTGGCCTCCCCGAAATAGCGTCCTGCCGGGGATGTGTCACCGCCGGCGGATCGCGCTTTGACGCGGCGGGCGCCAATGCGCCCAATGGCCGGGATGGTCCGATTCCAAGCGTGGTTGAAGACGCGCGTGCGCTGGCTGGCGCGGCAACGCGGCGTTCGCCAGACCGCGCGCTACGCCGACTTCTACGTCCGCTGGCTCCAGCACCACCCCAACGGCTGGTTCCGGCGCGGCACCGCGCTGCTCTTTATCCTGGGCGGGATCTTCGCGTTCCTGCCCATCCTCGGCATCTGGATGCTGCCGGTCGGGCTGGTGGTGCTGTCGGACGACCTGCACATCCTGCGCCGCCTGCGCCGGCGCCTGATCGTCCGGATCGGGCGCTGGGTGAAGGACCGTCCGCCGCCACGCAATCCACCCGCCCTGCGTTTGCGCCCCTGACCCCGGATTGCCTTTTGCAAACGGGGCGCATGCGCGCCATGCTCCCGACGAAGAGGCAGCGCGTTGTGGGGACGGCGGCCATGGCCGTGTATCTGATCGCCTTCGCCATGAGCGAGGATTCCGGCGCCGACGCGCGGCGCGGGCGCATGTGCCAGCGCATCGAGACGACGCTTCTCGGCCAGCGCATCACGCCCACGGCCTATGCCATCGACGGCGACGACATCGCCCAGATCGAGTGCCGCGACACGGACGAGATCCGCGACTTCCTGCGCCGGGATCTCAGCGACGAGGACGAACTCTTCGTGTTCGCGCTCTCCAAGGAGCAGCCCTGGGCCGGCGACGGCGGCCCGGCCGCGCAGAACTGGCTGCGCGACCACATGAACCGTCCCGACCAGGAAACCTTCATGAAGGTCATCCGCGATCTGGGCGGCCAGTAAGCGCCACCCGTCCCACGCCCGCGCGCCGCGATCCGGCTTGCCAGCCCTGCCCCCTTTGTGCGACACGCGTGTTGCAGCGCGAAACGCCCCCGGCGCCACCGGGACGCGCCGCATGCGGGAGGGGATGTGAGCGGCTCGGAAATCCACGTCAATCTGGCGCTTCAGGGCGGCGGCTCGCACGGCGCCTTTACCTGGGGCGTTCTGGACCGCCTGCTCGCCGAGGACGGCCTCGTCATCGACGGCATCAGCGGCACCTCGGCCGGCGCCATGAACGCCGCGGTCGTCGCCGACGGCATGGCGCGCGGCGGCAACGGCGAAGCGCGCGAGCGCCTGCGCCACTTCTGGGAGGCGGTGATCCACCTGGGCCGCTTCGGCCCCTTCGTGCGCACGCCGCTGGATCTCATGGCCGTGCCGTGGGGCATGGAACACAATCCCGGCTACGTCGTCTTCGACGCCATCAGCAGGTACTTCTCGCCCTATCAGTTCAACCCGATGAACTGGAATCCCCTGCTCTCCATGCTGCGCGAGACGATCGACTTCGACCGCGTGCGCGCGTGCGACTGCATCAAGCTCTTCGTCTCGGCGACGGCCGTTCGATCCGGCAAGCTGCGCGTTTTTCACACGCACGAGCTGACGCCCGAGGCCGTCATGGCCTCGGCCTGCCTGCCCCACGTCTTCCAGGCGGTGGAGATCGAGGGCGAGCCCTACTGGGACGGTGGCTACATGGGCAATCCCGCGCTGTTCCCGCTGATCTACAACACCGACACGGCCGACATCATGGTGGTCCAGGTGAACCCGATCACGCGGGACGAAACGCCCACCACGCCGCCCGCCATCCTCGACCGCGTGAACGAAATCAGCTTCAATGCCACGTTGATGCGCGAGATGCGCGCGATCGATTTCGTCTCCCACCTGGTCGCGGAGCACAAACTGGATTCGAACGGCTACAAGCGGGTGCGCATGCACCGCGTGGACGTTCCGGAAGCCATGCGGCACTACTCGGCGGCTTCCAAGGTCAACGCCGAACGCGGCTTCCTGGAACAGCTCCACGCCATGGGCCGGGAGCAGGCCGACGCCTGGCTGGCGGCCCACCGCGACGACCTGGGCGTGCGCCCCACGCTCGATATTGGACCCGGCTAACCCCGCTTCCCCGCCCCCGACCGATCGACCGCGCCGTGGAGGCCCGCGCCGCATGCTGGAGTACCTGGACCTCGACCGCCCCGACCCCGGCACGGCCGTGCAGGTGGCGCCCGGAATCCACTGGGTGCGCATGCCGCTGCCCTTCAAGCTGGACCACGTGCACGCCTGGCTGCTCGACGACGGCGACACCTGGACCGTGGTGGACGCCGGCATCGGCGACGAGGCGACCTGGGCGGCGTGGCGGCAGCTCTCGGACGAGGTGCTGGGCGGCAAGCCCATTGGCCGCATCCTCCTCACGCACTTCCACCCGGATCACGTGGGCGCGGCGCCCTGGCTGGCGGAGGCGCACGGCGCGTCCATCCAGATGACGCGCCCCGAGTGGCTGACGGGCCGGCTACTGACGAGCGATCTCGAGCCCGGGATGACCGAGCACGTCACGGCCTTCTATCGGGCGGCGGGCTGCGGCACCGAGTATCTGGATTACGTGCGCCGGACCAGCGACGCTTACGCGCGGATGGTGGCGCCGCTGCCGCGCAGCTACACGCCGCTGAGCGACGGCGACCGCCTGACCATCGGCGGGCGCACGTGGCACGTCGTCGTGGGCGGCGGCCACGCACCGGCGCACGCCTGTCTCTACGCGCCCGGGGACGGTATCCTGATCTCCGGCGATCAGGTGCTGCCCCGCATCACCCCGAACGTCGGCGTCAACGCCAGCGAGCCCGACGACGATCCGCTGGCGGCCTTCCTGGCGACGCTGGAACGGCTGGAGGCGCTGCCCGAGGGACTGCTGGTGCTGCCCTCGCACGACGCACCCTTCCACGGGCTGCACGCGCGCATCGCCGAGCTGCGCGGGCACCACCACGAACGCCTGGACCGCTGCCTGGCGGTCTGCGCCGAGCGCGCGAGCGTGATCGAGGTGGCGCGCGTGCTCTTCGACCGGCCGCTGGACGACCACCAGACGGGCTTCGCCATCGCGGAAACGCTTTCGCACCTCAACCATCTGCTGGCGCAGGGGCGGCTCACGCGCGAAACGGACGGCGACGGCGTGTGGCGCTACACGGCGATATGAGCGGCGCGGCATCGACACGGGCCGGACGCGGGCCATTGTCCTGATCGTCCTTTACGCCGCCATCGCGTGACGGCGGCCCAGATCGGGAGTTCGACCGTGCAAAGCTCGACTGAAACCTGGCAGCGCGTCTTCGGCGCGGCCGTGGAACACGCCTACGATTCCGTGCTCGTCACGGACAGCGATTTTCACATCGTCTACGCCAATCCCGGCTTCACCCAGCTGACCGGCTACACGCCGGACGAGGTGATGGGGCGCACACCCTCCTTCCTCCAGGGGCCCGACACCGATCCGGAGGTGATCGCGCGGCTGCACCGCACGATCGACACCGGCGGCGTCTTCGAGGGGTCGACCGTCAACTACCGCAAGGACGGCACGCCCTTCCCCATCGGCTGGACGGTCGCGCCCGTGCGCGACGCGGACGGCGCCGTCACCCACTACGTCACGATCCAGCGCGAGGTACCGGCCTGAACGATCACGCATTATTCAGGCCGGCACCTTCCCCGTGATGGACGCCACCACCTCGTCGGGAAGGCGTCCGCCCGGCTGAAGCGCGTTTCCAAAGATCACCGTTCATCGAAAAACACTGTTCAGGCCGGCACCTTCCCCATGATGGACGCAAACACCTCGTCTGGCCGACGTCCGTATGCCTGACACCCAATTGCAAAAATTATTTTTGCCTTTGGTCGAGGATGACCTTGCCGTCGGTGGGGAGGGTGGCTGGGGCGACGAGTTCGACCTCGGCGCCGACGGTGCAAACCGCGCGGAAGGTCTCGGCGATGCGCTCGGTCAGGCCGTCGCCGGCGTCCGCGACCTCGCAATAGAGCGTGGCGCGGTCGCGGTGGTCGGCCTGCTCCACGACCAGCCGCGCGCGCCGGACGGCGTCGAAGCGCCCGACGATCTCCTGGATCTGCTCGGGGTGGACGAAGACCCCGCGCACCTTGGTGGTCTGGTCCGCGCGGCCCATCCAGCCGCGGATGCGCGTGTTGGTGCGGCCGGTGGGGCACGCGCCGGGCATGACGGCGGAGAGATCGCCCGTGGCGAAGCGGATCAGCGGGTAGTCGGGGTTGAGCGTGGTGACCACGACCTCCCCCACCTCGCCCTCGGCCACGGGCGTGCCGGTGCCGGGATGGACGATCTCGACGATGACGTCCTCGTCCACCACCAGCCCCTCGCGGGCTTCGGTCTGATAGGCGATGAGGCCGAGGTCGGCCGTGCCGTAGCACTCGAAGACCTCGATGCCGCGGTCCCGGAAGTGATTGACCAGATCACCGGGCAGCGGCTCCGCGGTGACGAGGCCACGCTCCAGGCTGTCCACGGCGACACCCAGCTCGTCGGCCTTCTCCAGCAGGATGTTCAGGAACGACGGCGTGCCCGTGTAATAGCGCGGGCGCAGCTGGGCGATGGCGCGCACCTGCTGCTCCGACTGGCCGGGGCCGGCGGGGAACACGGGGCAGTCCAGCGCCCGCCCCGCGCCGTCGAACATGAAGCCGGCGGGCATGAAGTGGTAACCGAAGGTGTTGTGCAGGATGCCGCCGCCCCGCTCGACACCGGCGGCGCGCAGCGCGCGCGCGAAGCGCCAGCCGTCCGTGCCGGGCGCCTGGGGCTCGTAGATCGGGCCGGGGGACTGGAAGACGCGCGCGAAGGCATCGCCGTCCTCGGCCACCAGCCCGCCGAAGGGCGGGGCTTCGGCCTGGCGCTGGATGAGATCGCCCTTGCGCAGCACCGGCAGCGCCGCCAGCGCATCCCGCGAAGTTATCCGGCTGGCGTCGACACCCGCCAGGGTTTCGGCGAAATGGGTCGTGGCCTGCTGGGCGCGCATCACCTGGGCCGGCAGGCGCTCGGCCAGCTCGGCCTCGCGCGCGCTGTGCGGGCGGGTTTCGCGCTCGTCGAGGGGCGCGCTCATCGCCGCGTCCTCCAGGTTGGGGCGTGGACGGTCACAGCCAGCGCTTGCGCCGCTTGTAGCTCTTGAGGTTCTTGAAGGAGCGCCGTTCCTCGCCGCCGCCGAGGTAGGACTCCTTGACGTCCTCGTTGTTCAGCAGCTCCTCGCGCGTGCCGTCGAGGACGACCTTGCCGTTCTCCATGATGTAGCCGTAGGAGCAGAGGTGCAGCGCCCAGTTGGCGTTCTGCTCCACCAGCAGCATGGTCAGGCCCTGCTCGCGGTTGATGCGCTCGATGATGCCGAAGACCTCGCGCACCAGCATGGGGGACAGCCCCATCGAGGGCTCGTCCAGCAGGAGCACGCTGGGCCGCGCCATGAGCGCGCGCCCGATGGCGAGCATCTGCTGCTCGCCGCCGGAGAGGTAGCCCGCCAGCACCTTGGAGCGCTCGGCCAGCCGCGGGAAGTATTCGAAGACCTGCTCGATGTCCTGGCTGATCTCGCTTCGGTCGCGGCGCGTGTGGGCGCCCAGGCGCAGATTCTCCGTGACCGTCATGTCCTCCACCAGCCGCCGGCCTTCCATGACCTGGAAGACGCCCTTCTGGACGATCTCCTCGGCCGGGTGGTTGGTGATGGACTCCCCGTTGAGCGTGACGTCGCCGCGCGTGATCTCGCCCCGCTCGGTCTGCAGCAGGCCGGAGACGGCCTTGAGCGTGGTGGACTTGCCCGCGCCGTTGGCGCCCAGCAGGGAGATGATCCGCCCGCGCGGCACCTCCAGCGTCACCCCGCGCAGCACGAGGATGACCTCGTCGTAGACGACCTCGACGTTGTTGACGGCCAGAACCAGCTCGGGCTGCGGATCGGCGGCGGCCTCGACCATCTCGCGAACCTCCGGAATGAAGCGGGGCGGGCCGCGACCGGCCCGCCCCGGGGGATCGGTTAGTAGCCGAGCCAGTCCTCGCGGCGCGGCAGGTCGATGGTTTCCAGATGGTTGAAGGCGAACTCGCCGTCGCCCTGCCAGTCGTTCTGGTAGACCCGTACCTTGGTCGTGCCGCGATGGTTCTCGGGCGTCCAGGTATGGGGCAGGCACACGCCCTCCAGATCGTCCGGGACGTGGCCTTCCATGCTTTCCAGCCCGGCCTTGATGGCGGGTCCGGTGATCTCGCCGTTCTCGGCGGCGCGCTTCATGGCGTCGCGCATGAACATCACCGAGCACACGCCGCGCATGTAGTGCAGCGCCCGGCGCTCGTCGCTGCCGGCAATCTCCTTGATGGTCTCCATGCCCGGCGCATCGCTCGTCCAGATGGCAGCGCCCACCGGGAAGACGACGCCGTCACCGGCCGAACCGGCCGGGTCGACGGAGGTCTCGTCGAAGCCCCAGACGTTGGTGAGGAACTGCACGTCCACGTCCACCGTCTCGCAGGAACGCAGCAGCGAGATGTTGGAGCCCGAGGTGTTGGCGAGATACGCGTAGTCCGCGTTCTTTTCCTGGAGCGAGAGGCACTGCGCCTTGAAGTCGCCCGGCGAGAGCGAATACACGATCGGCTCAAGCACCTTGAAGCCGAGTTCCTCGGCGTAATCGCGGCAGGCGGCCTTGGGCGCGTTGGGATAGGGGTGGCTGTCGCCCATGTGGATGAAACGCGGCGCGCGGTCGTGGCCCTTGTCGAGCCAGTCGTTCTTCGCCCATTCGACCATGGCGCGGCAGCCGTCGGAATACGACGGGCCGTAGAAGAAGTTGTACGGCGCCGCCACCTCGGTGTGCGGGGAGTCGCCCTTGGGGTCGGTCAGGTGCCCCGAATAGGAGGCGGAGAGGTAGGGGGTCTTGTCGCGCGCCACGAAGCGCACGAGGGCCTCGGTGTCGGCGGTGCCCCAGCCCTGGATCGCCACGGGTTGGAGCTGGCTCTTCCACTTCTTGTAGGTGGAGATGGCGCGCGAGGTCTCGTAGGCGTAGTCGACGGTCTCCTTGTTGATCTTGTGTCCCGCGATCCCGCCGTTCTCGTTGATGTGCGCGATGGCGTCCTCCACGGCTTGGCCGTAGATCTTGCCCACGTCCGAGGTGGGGCCGCTGTAGGCCGCGATGTGGCCCACCGGGATCTCCTGCGCCTGCGCCGGAGCCACGCCGGCGGCCAGGACGCCGGCGGCGGCCAGCAGTCCGATGCGCTTCATGTCGTCGTCCCTCCACTGTTCGTCGCGGGCCCTCGGCTGGACCCGGGTGTGTTTGCTGGCGCCCGTTGCCGGGCGGCGTTCTTGGGTCCGGCCGGACGGCCGGACCGGGGCCCTTTCGTCAGTACGAGAAGGGGTAGAGCTTCCAGTAGGCCTTGATCAGCTTCCAGCGGTGCGCCAGCCCCTCCGGCTCGAAGATCAGAAAGCCCACGATCGCCAGCCCGATGGCCATCTCCTTGAGATAGGAAATCCCCTCGGTGATCCCCGGGAGCAGCCCGGACACCCCGCTCGCCAGCAGCTCCATGACCTCCGGCAGCAGGACCAGGAAGGTCACCCCCATGAGTGTGCCCATGATGGAGCCCAGCCCGCCGATGATGATCATGCCCAGGAACTGGATGGACTGCAGGATGTCGAAGCCTTCCGTGGACACGAAGCCCAGGTAGTGGGCGTAGAGGGCGCCGCCCACGCCGGCGTAGAAAGCCGAGATGCCGAAGGCGAGGATGCGGTACTTGGTCAGGTTGATCCCCATGATCTCGGCGGAGAGGTAGTGATCCCGCACGGCGACGAAGGCGCGGCCGTCGCGGCTGCGCACCAGATTGCTGGCGAGCAGGTACATCACCAGCAGAAACGCGAGGACGACGTAGAAATAGCCCTGGTCGGTGTTCAAGGTCATGCCGAACAGCGTGAACGGCTCGGCGAAGGACCCCGAAGAGCCGCCCGTGAACCACTCGGCGCGCGAGAAGAAATCCTCCAGGATGAACTGCGCCGCCAGCGTGGCGATGGCCAGATACAGGCCCTTGATGCGCCCCGCGGGGATGCCGACGATCATCCCCACGGCCGTCGTGATCACGCCGGCGAGCGGGATGCACAGGATCACGGGGATGGGCGTGGTGGTGCTGAGATAGGCCGAGGTGAACGCGCCGAAGCCGAAGAAGGCCGCGTGGCCCAGCGAGATCTGGCCGGAAAAGCCGACCAGCAGGTTCAGCCCCAGCGCGGCCACGCCGAAATACCCGATCTGGATCATCAGGTTCAGGTAGTACGGCGGCAGCACCAGCGGGCAGATGACCGCGAGGATCACCCCGAGGATCGCGAAGTTGGCCGACATCGCGGAGGGAAAGATCCGCGTGTCCTGGCGGTAGGTCGTGCGGAACTCGCCGCACGGTGGTGAATCCGCGCCCAGCGCCACGACGCGCCCTCCCCTAGATGCGTTCGATGTCCTTGGTGCCGAACAGCCCGTACGGCTTGATCATCAGGATGATGACCAGGACGTAGAACGGCACGATTTCGTAGAGATTGCCCCAGTTGAGCCAGGTCGTGTCGACGAACTGGGCGAGGTTCTCCAATAGCCCGACGATGAGGCCGCCGACGACGGCGCCCACGATGGAGTCCAGCCCGCCCAGGATGACCGCCGGAAAGACCTTGATGCCGAAGAAGGACAGCGCCGAGCTGACCCCGTTCACCATCCCGATGACCACCCCGGCCATCGCCGAGACCATGGCCGAGATCGCCCACGCCAGGGCGAAGACGTGCTTGATGGACACGCCCATGCTGGCCGCGACCTGCTGGTCGAACGCGGTGGCCCGCATCGCCAGCCCCATGCGCGAGTACTGGAAGAAGTAGTAGAAGCCCACCATCACCAGAAGGGCGAACACGAGGCTCATCAAGTATGCCGTCTGCACCTGAAGGCCCAGGATGTTCACGGACTCGGCGGCGAACACCTCGGGGAAGCGCTTGGTCCACTCCCCGAAGATCCAGGCCAGCAGCGAGCGCAGGACGATCGAGAGCCCGATCGTGAGCATGATGACCGAGAGGATGGGCTCGCCGATCATGGGCCGCAGCAGCACGACCTGGAGCAGCACCCCGAAGACGAACATGAAGGCCAGCGTGATCAGGAAGCCCAGCCAGAACGGCAACTGGAACTGCACCAGCAGCGCCCAGCACACCCAGGCGCCCACCAGCAGGAATTCGCCCTGGGCGAAGTTGACCACCTTGGTGGACTTGTAGATGAGCACGAAGCACATCGCGACGACGCCGTAGAGCGTGCCGACGATGGCACCGTTGACGAGGAGTTGCACCAGGAAGTCCAGGTTCATCGCCGGTCCCCCGTGGCGCCGCGCGGCTCAGCCGTCGCCCGCGGCGCGCCGTTCCGTCTCCGCGGTCCTGCCGCCCGCCAGCTCCGCCGCGCCGGCCTGTCCCTGGCTGGAGGCGCCTTCCTCGGGCTGATCGGGCATGAGGTCCACCACCCGCAGCGTCGTGCGGATGCGCGAGGTGGTGCCATCCTGGAATGTGATCCGGCTGTCCACCTCCACGCTGTCGCGCCCACTGTAGATGGCGTCGATGATGTCGCTGTATTTCTCGTTGATGATGGGCCGGCGCACCTTGCGCGTGCGCGTCAGCTCGCCGTCGTCCGGGTCCAGTTCCTTGTAGAGCAGGAGGAACTTGCGGATCTGCTGCCACGGCGGGAGCGAGGCGTTGACCTGCTCCACCTCCTGCTGCACGGCGTCGTAGACCTCGGGGCGCGCGGACAGGTTGGTGTAGTTGGTGAACGCGATACCGCGCTGCTCCGCCCACTTGGACACGATGCCGTAGCGGATGCACACCATCGCCGCCAGGTAGGGGCGGTCGTGGCCCAGCACCACGGCTTCCGCGATGAAGGGCGAGAACTTCAGCTTGTTCTCCACGTACTGCGGCGAGAAGCGGTCGCCGCGCGCCGTGGTGGCGAGATCCTTGATGCGGTCGACGACGACGAGGTGGCCGTTCTCCGGCTTGTAGTAGCCGGCGTCGCCGGTGTGCATCCAGCCGTCCACCACGTCCTCGCGCGTGGCTTCCTCGTTCTTGTAGAAACCCAGGAACATCCCGCTGGTGCGGGCGACGATCTCGCCCATGCCGTTTTCGTCGGGGTTCTCGATGCGGACCTGCGCGCCCTCCATGGGCACGCCCACGGTGTCGAAATCCACGTCGTCCGGGGTGTGGATCGTGTAGGCGCCCGCCAGCTCGGTCTGGCCGTAGAGCTGGCGCAGCGGCACGCCCATCGCGAGGAAGAACTTGAAGGTGTCCGGCCCCAGCGCGGCGCCGCCCGTGGCCGCCGAGCGCAGATAGGTGAAGCCGAGCCGGTCCTTGAGCGCGCGGAACAGGATGAACCACGCCAGCCAGGAGGTCCTGCCCGTCTCGTCCAGCGTGCGCGTGCCGATGCGCGTGCCCAGGTGGTACATCGCGCGCTTGAACGCCGTGGCTTCCATCATGCGCGCCTTCACGTCGGCGGCGATGGACTCCCACACGCGCGGGGCGAGCAGCGCGAAGGTCGGGCCGATCTCGCGCAGGTCGCTCATCATGGTCTCGCTGGACTCCACGAAGTTCACCGTGATGCGCGAGATCAGCGACTGCGCCACGGCGTAGACCTGCTCCATGATCCACGGCAGCGGCAGCACCGAGACGTAGTTGTCGTCGGGATATTTCGGGTCCGCCTTCAGATAGGCGAGGGAGTGCTGCAGGAACGGCCCGGCCTGCATCATCGCGAGCTTGGGGTTGGAGGTCGTGCCCGAGGTGGTGAGCAGGATCGCCACCTCCTCGCCGTCGCGCTGCTCGATCAGCTCGCGGTAGAGCCCCGGCTGACGCTCGCGCGCGGCGTCGCCCCGCGCCATCATGGCCTCCTGGCTGATCAGGCGCGGATCGTCGTATTTCCGCATGCCGCGCGGGTCGTGGTAGACGATCCAGCGGATCGACGGGCAGCGGTCGGCGATGGCGAGGATCTTGTCGGCCTGCTCCTCGTCCTCGCAGAAGACCAGCGCCGTCTGCGCGTAGTCGACGAGGTAGACCACTTCCTCCGAGAGCGCGTCGGGATACATCCCGATGGTCATGGCGCCCAGGGCGTGGCCGGCGATCTCGGTGACGACCCACTCCGGCCGGTTGCTGCCGATGACGCCCAGGGTGTCGCCCGGCTCGATCCCCAGTTCGCGCATGCCGAGCGCCGTGCGCTCGACCATCTCCTGGTAATCGCGCCAGGTGAACTCGTTCCAGATGCCGTATTCCTTTTCCCGCAGCGCCACCTCGTCCGGCACCCGCTCGGCGTTGTGGGCGAGCAGCTTGGGAAAGGTGTCGTGGATGGCGAGGTCGGGATAATCCGCCGGCTTGTTGGTCATGACGCCGCCTCGAGCGCGCTGTCGGCCTCGCCTTCCTCGCCGAGGTAAGCTTGCTTGACGCGCGGATCGGCCATGACCTCGTCCGGCGTCCCCTCGGCGATCTGCTCCCCGAAGTCGAGCACGGCCACGCGGTGCGAAATATCCATCACGGCGGCCATGTCGTGCTCGATCATCACGATGGTCACGCCCCACTCCTCGTTCAGATCGATGATGAAGCGGGCCATGTCCTCCTTTTCTTCGTGGTTCATGCCCGCCATGGGCTCGTCGAGCAGCAGCAAAGACGGCTCAATCGCCATCGCGCGCGCCAGCTCGACGCGCTTGCGCAGGCCGTAGGACAGCGTGCCCGTCTTGGCCTTGCGGATGTGGGTGATTTCCAGGAAGTCGATGATCGTCTCGGCCGCGCGGCGGTGCTCGATCTCTTCGCGGTCCGCCCCGGTCAGCCAGTACAGCGAGCCGGTGATGAAGTTGTTGCGCAGTTGGTTGTGGCGCCCGACCAGGATGTTGTCGAGCACCGACATGCGGTTGTAGAGGGCGAGGTTCTGGAACGTCCGCCCGATGCCGCGGGCGCAGCGCGCGTTCGGCTTGGCGCGCGTCACGTCCTCGCCGCGAAACTGGATGGCCCCCTGTTGCGGCCGGTAGCGCCCGGAGACGCAGTTCAACAGCGAGGTCTTGCCCGCCCCGTTCGGGCCGATGATGGAAAAGATCTCGCCCGGCCGCACCGCCACGCTCACGTCGCGCAGCGCGGAAACCCCGCCGAAGCGCAGCGTGGCCGCGTCGACCTCCAGGATGGCCGTATCGCCGTCAGCCATGACGGCACCCTGCTGTGCGCACGCACTCAGCGCGCGGCCGGCTGCATGGCAATGGATCGCACATCACCCAAAATGCCTCCCCAATGCGTTTTCATTCGGTGCCGGAACCCCCGGTCTCGCGGCTTATGGCCACCGCGATCAGCCTGCATGGTTCAATACATTACGTTTACGTCAACGTCACTTCAAGTGTCGAATCACACACCCCTGCGATTCCGCATTGCAGCATCAGCGCGGCCCCATGCGCACGGCGCCGTCGAGGCGGATCACTTCGCCGTTGACCATGGTGTTGGTGAGCAGGTGCAGCGCCAGCGCGGCGTAGTCGTCGGGCTGGCCGAGGCGCTTCGGGAAGGGTGTCTGCTCGGCGAGGGACTCGCGCACCTTGTCGGGGAGGCTGGCCATCATGGGCGTGTCGAAGATGCCGGGCGCGATCGTCACCGCGCGGATGCCGCGCCCGGCGAGATCGCGCGCCAGCGGCAGCGTCATCGCCGCGACGCCGCCCTTGCTGGCGGCGTAGGCGGCCTGCCCGATCTGGCCATCGTACGCGGCGATGGAAGCGGTGTTCACAATGACCCCACGCTCGCCATCGGTGCCCGGCGCGTTCTCCGCCATCGCCGCCGCGGCCAGACGCGTGACGTTGAAACTGCCGACGAGGTTGACATTCACCGTTTTGGCGAAGGCGTCGAGGTCGTGGGGGTCCCCCGACTTGTCCAGCACCCGGCCGGTGGCGACCACGCCGGCGCAATTGACCGCGCCGTGCAACGCGCCGAAGGCCGAGCGCGCGGTGTCCACGGCGGCGCGGCAGTCGGCTTCCGCGCCCACGTCCAGGCGCACGAAGCGCGCCGCGTCGCCCAGCTCCTCGGCGACGGCCCCGCCGTCGCTCTCGTTCACGTCGCCGAGAACGACGCTGCCGCCGCCATCCACCAAGGCGCGCGCCGTGGCCGCGCCCAGGCCCGATGCGCCGCCCGTCACCAGAAACGTGCGCCCCGCGATCTCCATGCCGTGTCCCCTTTGTCCGGTGGTGTTGCGACTTGACGCTAACGTAAGCGTCAATATTCTGACGATTGAGGAGACGATGACAACCGGGCGCGCTGCCGCCCCAGCATCGATGGCCGCGATGGATTTCGAGCTTTCCGAGGACCAGCAGGCGTATCAACAGGCGGCGCGCACCTTCGCCCGCAACGAGCTGGCGCCCTACGCGGCCCGGTGGGACGAAGACGCCCACTTCCCCGTGGATGTCATCCAGCGCGCGGGCGAGATGGGCTTCTGCGGGCTCTACACGCCGGAAGAAGCCGGCGGCCTGGGACTCACCCGCCTGGAAGCCGCCATCGTCTTCGAGGAGCTGGCGGGCGGCTGCACCTCCACCGCCGCGTATCTGACGATCCACAACATGGCGAGCTGGATGGTCGCCACCTGGGGAACCCAGGCCCTGCGCGACGGCTGGTGCGAGGCGCTGGCCAACGGGGAGCGCCTCGCCTCGTACGCGCTGACGGAATCCGGCTCGGGCTCCGACGCCGCCAGCCTGCGCACGCGCGCCGAGCGTGACGGTGACGACTACGTCGTGACGGGGGACAAGATGTTCACCTCGGGCGCCGGGGACACCGACCTCCTGGTGGTCATGGCCCGCACCGGCGGCGACGGTGCGGGCGGCGTGACCGCGTTCGCGGTTCCGGGCGACAGCGACGGCATCACCTACGGGCGCAAGGAAGTGAAGATGGGCTGGAACAGCCAGCCCACGCGCTCGATCCGCTTCGATGGCGTGCGCGTGCCCGCCGAGAACCGCCTGGGCGAGGAGGGCGAGGGCTTCAAACTGGCGATGAAGGGCCTGGACGGCGGGCGCATCAACATCGCCACCTGCTCAGTGGGCACGGCGCAGGCCGCGTTGAGCGCGGCGCAACACCACGCCCGCGAGCGCGCGCAGTTCGGCCGCGCCATCGGCGACTTCCAGGCGATCCAGTTCAAGCTGGCCGACATGGCGACGGAGCTGGTGGCGGCCCGCCAGATGGTCCGCCTTGCAGCGTCGAAGCTGGACCAGCGCGATCCGGACCGCACCGCCTACTGCGCCATGGCCAAGCGCTTCGCCACGGACGTGGGTTTCCGCGTGTGCAACGAAGCCCTCCAGGTGCACGGCGGCTACGGCTACCTGCGCGACTATCCGCTCGAACGCCACGTCCGCGACGTGCGCGTGCACCAGATCCTGGAGGGCACGAACGAGATCATGCGGCTCATCATCGGGCGCGCTGTGCTGGACGAGGACGCGCCCGAGCGCATTCGCTGACCGGGGGTCGGCGGGGGTGGGGTTGCAGCGCCGTCGCCGCCGCGCACATGCAAACGCGTGGTTCGTCCGCGCGGCCTGATCGTTTACCGCAACGGTCGCGACGTGTATTCCCTTGCCGCGCGCGTCAACGCGTACCTGGACACGCCCACAAGAGCGAGCACCGCGCACAATGGCCGACAGCGCCCCGACCGGCGACAGCGGGCCGGACACGCACAAGAAACGCACCTTCACGATCGGCGAGCTGGCGCGCGAGTTCGACGTCACCCCGCGCACCATCCGCCTTTACGAAAAGCAGGGCCTGCTCGCGCCCGAGCGCGACGGCCAGCGGCGCATCTACTCGCGGCGCGACCGCGTGCGCCTGAAGCTCACGCTGCGCGGCCGGCGCATCGGCATGACGCTGGCGGAAATCCGGGAGGTCTTCGACCTCTACGACAGCTCCGCCAACGGCGAGGAGCGCCAGCTCCAGCGCTATCTCACCATCTTGGAGGAGAAGCGGGACGCCCTGCTGCGCCAGCGCGCCGACATCGACGCCGCGCTCGGCGAGCTGGAGGAGTCCGCCGGTGCCTGCCGCGAGGTGCTGGCGGCGAAGCGTGGCCAGAAGCAGGCCAACTCCGCACGCGGGACGACCCTGCGCCCCTCCTCCGGGCAGAATTGACGTTTACGTAAAGGCGACATACGCTCGACCCATTCGGTTCCTTCACAGCCGTCGGGCGGTCCGCCATGACCCATATTCCCCAGTTGAACTTCGGCCTGGGCGAGGACAACGACCTCCTGCGCGACAGCGTGAGTGCGTTCGCCTGGAACGAAGTGGCGCCCATCGCCGACGAGGTGGACCGCAGCAACAGCTTTCCGCGCTGGCTGTGGCCGAAGCTGGGCGAGATGGGCCTGCTCGGGATCACCGTGGAGGAGGACTACGGCGGCTCGGGCATGAGCTACCTCGCCAACACCGTGGCGATGGAAGAGCTCTCGCGCGCGTCCGGCTCGATCGGCCTGTCCTACGGCGCGCACGCCAACCTCTGCGTCAACCAGATCCGCCTGAACGGCACGGAAGACCAGAAGCAGCGTTATCTCCCCAAGCTGTGCTCGGGCGAGCACGTGGGCGCGCTGGCGATGTCCGAGCCGGGGGCCGGCTCCGACGTGGTGAGCATGCGCCTGCGCGCGGACAAGCGCGGCGACACCTACGTCCTCAACGGCAACAAGATGTGGATCACCAACGGGCCGCTCGCGGACACCCTGGTGGTCTACGCCAAGACCGACCCGGACGCCGGCGCCAAGGGCATCACCGCCTTCATCATCGAAAAGGACATGCCCGGCTTCGAGCCGGCGCAGAAGCTGGACAAGCTGGGCATGCGCGGCTCCGACACCGGGGAGCTGGTGTTCCGCGACTGCGAGGTGCCGGCCGAGAACGTGCTCGGCACGGAGAACAAGGGCGTGCGCGTGCTCATGTCCGGGCTGGACTACGAACGCGCGGTGCTCGCCGGCGGGCCCGTGGGCATCATGCAGGCCGTGCTCGACGTTGTGACGCCCTACGTCCACGAGCGCGAGCAGTTCGGCCAGCCCATCGGGGAGTTCCAGCTCGTCCAGGGCAAGCTGGCCGACATCTATTCCACGCTCAACGCCTGCCGCGCCTACGTCTACGCCGTCGCCGCCGCGTGCGACCGCGGCGAGACCGCGCGCAAGGACGCCGCCGGGGCCATCCTCTA
>Ga0207714_1000351_pt1 | contig 31805 bp, 29 predicted proteins | sample PonA232FremontCA_2_FD_187270 | JGI IMG/M metagenome (GOLD analysis project Ga0207714, IMG submission 187270) | Marine sediment microbial community from Fremont, CA, USA - Pond A23 Sediment 2 (SPAdes) | ecosystem: Environmental > Aquatic > Marine > Unclassified | place: USA: Fremont, California...
AGGGCACGGCCCCGTCCTCCGGGGGCGCGCCGGCCCCCTCCGCCGCCCGGGCCGAGGCGGCGACATCGCCGCGCAGCACGGGCGCACCCGGTACGCCCGAGAGCCTGGCGCAGGCGCCCCCGGCACCGCCGGCGCCCAGCGACGCCCAGGGCAACCGCATCTTCGCCTCGCCGCTGGCCCGCCGCATGGCGCGCCAGGCGGGCATCGACGTGGCGCAGCTTGCGGGCAGCGGGCCGCACGGCCGTATCGTCCGGGCCGACGTCGAGCAGGCCATCGAGCGCGGCGCCGGTGCCGCGGAGGCAGCGACAGCAGCCGCGCCGCCGTCGTCGCAGAAGGCCGCCGAAAGGCCGGCGGCGGAAGCCGCCCAGCCGGCTGCGAAACAGGCCGCGCCGGGCGGCCCGGACGCCAAAGCGCAGGCCGACATGCTGGGCATGGCCTATGCGGAGCGGCCCATGTCCGGGATGCGCAAAACCATTGCCAAGCGCATGGTCGAGGCCAAGCAGGCCGTTCCCCACTTCTATCTCACCGTCGATTTCGAGATGGACGCCCTGCTTCGCACACGGAAGGAACTCAACACCCGCGCCGAGCAGCACGCCGACGGGGTGAAGCTTTCCGTGAACGACTTCCTCATCCGCGCCTGCGCACTCGCACTGATGCGGGTGCCCGCCGCCAACACCGCCTACAACGGCGACACCGTGCTGCAGTACGCGCATGCCGACGTCTCCGTCGCCGTGGCCACGGAGAACGGGCTCATCACGCCCATCGTCAAGCAGGCGGAGACCAAGGGGCTCGCCGCGATCAGCCGCGAGATGAAGGACATGGGCGAGCGCGCGCGCCAGGGCCGGCTCAAGCCCGAAGAATACCAGGGGGGGACGTTCTCGTTGTCCAACCTGGGCATGTTCGGCATCAAGGAATTCGACGCGATCATCAATCCGCCGCAGGCGTGCATCCTGGCGGTGGGCAAAAGCGAACAGCGCCCGGTGGTGAAGGACGGGGCGCTCGCCACGGCGACCGTAATGACGGGCACGCTCTCGGTGGATCATCGCGTGGTCGACGGCGCGATCGGGGCGAACTTCCTGGCCGCGCTCAAGACGCTGATCGAGGATCCGCTGACCATGATGCTGTAGAGGCGAGGGAGGCCCGATGGCCGAGACACGCTATGACATCGTCGTCGTGGGCGGCGGTCCCGGCGGCTACGTGGCCGCCATCCGCGCCAGCCAGCTCGGCTTCAAGACAGCCGTGGTGGAACGCGAACACCTCGGCGGTATCTGTCTGAATTGGGGCTGCATCCCGACCAAGGCGCTGCTGCGGATTTCCGAGATCAACCACATCCTGCACGAGCTGGACAAATACGGGTTCTCTGCGGACAACATCACCTTCGATGTGTCCAAGGTGGTCCAGTACAGCCGCGATACCGCCAAGCAGCTCACCCGTGGCGTCACGCATCTCCTCCAGAAAAACAACGTTGACGTGATCGACGGCCACGGCCGGCTCGCGGGCCAGGGAAAGGTTGCGGTCACGAAGGACGGCCGGGACGCCGCGACCCTGGCGGCCGAGCACGTGATCCTGGCCAGCGGGGCACGGGCGCGCACGCTGCCGAATATCGTACCGGACGGCGAGGTCGTCTGGAGCTACAAAGAGGCGATGGTGCCCAAGGTCATGCCAAAAACGTTATTGGTCATCGGCAGCGGGGCCATCGGCATGGAATTTGCCTCATTCTACCACGACATGGGGGTCGAGGTGACCGTCGTGGAGGTCGTGGACCGCATCCTGCCCGCCGAGGATCCGGAAATCTCCGACTTCGCCAAAAAGACCTTCGCCAAGAAGGGCATGACCATCAAGACCGGCGCCAAGGTCACGGGCCTGCAGACCGGGAAGGGTGGCGCGCGTGCGACCGTCGATACGGGTGCGGGGAAAAGCGAGCAGCTCGACGTCGACAATGTCATCCTGGCCGTGGGCATCGTGGGCAACACCGAGGACATCGGCCTGGAGGGGACGCGCGTGCAGGTGGACAAGGGCCATGTGGTCGTCGACGAATGGCAGCGCACCGGTGAACCGGGCGTCTACGCCATCGGCGACCTCGTGGGGCCGCCGTGGCTGGCGCACAAGGCGAGTCACGAGGGCATCGTCTGCGTCGAGCGCATCGCCGGGCGCAACGACGTCCAGCCGGTCAAGCCGGAGCGCATTCCCGGCTGCACCTACTGCCGGCCGCAGGTGGCGAGCGTGGGCCTCGCCGAACCCGAGGCAAAAGCGCGCGGGTACTCGGTCAAAGTGGGACGCTTCCCATATCAGGCGAACGGGAAGGCGCTCGCCATGGGCGAGCCCGAGGGGATGGTCAAGACAATCTTCGACGAGACCACCGGCGAACTGCTGGGTGCGCACATGATCGGCGCCGAAGCGACGGAACTTATTCAGGGTTACGGCATCGCCCAGACCCTGGAGACGACCGAGGCCGAGCTGATGCATACGGTGTTCCCGCACCCGACCCTGAGCGAGATGATGCACGAGTCCGTGCTTGACGCCTACGGACGCGCCATCCACGTCTAACATATTATTGATAAAGGGTAGCCATGAGCGGCGACACGCAGGCGAGGGTCCGGCATCCCGAGAAGGCGCACAAGCCGGACAACCCGGTCAGCCGGAAACCGAAGTGGATCCGGGTGAAGGCCCCCGGTTCGGCCAGCTACCGCGAAACCCGGGAGATTGTTCGCGAAAACGGCCTTCACACGGTCTGCGAAGAGGCGGGGTGTCCGAACATCGGCGAGTGCTGGGAGAAGAAGCACGCCACCATGATGATCATGGGCGACACCTGCACGCGCGCCTGCGCCTTCTGCAACGTCGCCACGGGCAAGCCCGAGCCGCTGGACACCTTCGAACCCAAGCGCGTCGGTGACGCGGTCGCCAGGTTGGGCCTGAACCACGTGGTCATCACTTCGGTGGATCGCGACGATCTGGACGACGGCGGCGCCGAGCACTTCGCGCGGACCATCCGCGCCATCCGCCACGCCTCGCCGGGGACCACGGTGGAGGTGCTGACACCCGACTTCCTGCGCAAGGACGGGGCCCTTGAGGTGGTCGTCGCGGCTCAACCCGACGTGTTCAACCACAACCTGGAGACCGTACCGCGGCTGTATCCTTCCGTCCGGCCCGGCGCGCGCTATTTTGCCTCGCTGCGCCTGCTCGACCGGGTGAAGGAGATGGATCCGGCCATGTTCACCAAGTCGGGCATGATGATCGGCCTGGGCGAGAGCGACGAGGAGGTCTTGCAGGTCATGGACGATCTGCGCTCGGCGCGGGTGGACTTCCTGACCCTCGGGCAATACCTCCAGCCCTCGGCGAAGCACCATCCGGTCGACCGGTTCCTCCCGCCGGCGGACTTCAAGCAGCTCGAGGCGCGCGGCTACGCCAAGGGCTTCCTTCTGGTGTCGGCAAGCCCGATGACGCGCTCGTCCTACCACGCCGACGCCGACTTCGCACGGTTGCGCGCCGCCCGCCGGGCCACCCACGCGGCGGCCGAATAACCCGCGGCAAGAACGGCAAGAAAACAGGTACCGCGATGCCCACCCACGCAGAAAAGCGCGTCCTTCCCTATCGCGCGGACCAGCTTTTCGACCTCGTCGCCGATGTGGAGAAGTATCCGGAGTTCCTGCCCTGGTGTATCGGTGCGCGCATCCGCCGGCGGCAGGGAACCCTGATCGTCGCCGATCTCGTGATCGGCTTCAAGATGATCCGTGAGCGCTTTACCAGCGAAGTCCGTCTCAACCGCGAGGAATTGCGAATCGATGTGCGCTATCTGGACGGTCCCTTCCGCTACCTGAACAACCACTGGGCGTTCTACGACCACGAGGACGGCTGCCTGATCGACTTCTACGTCGATTTCGAATTCCGCACCCGTTTCCTGCAGCGCATGATGGAACCGCTGTTCAACGAAGCCGTGAAGCGCATGGTCAAGGCCTTCGAGCACCGGGCGGGCGAACTCTACTGCCGGGGCGGCGCCCAGTACGCGCCCCGGGGCTACAGCGTCGGCTAGGGCAAGATGCTGAAACGTGGAATCACGTTTCAGCTGAATCTTGCCCACTCTTCAGGAAGTTAGAGCAAAATTCACGATGCAGGCCGGTTCGGCTTTCATCGATTTTGCTCTAGCAGGCGACGCGATCCGGATGGATCGCTGAATCGCATTCGAACCGTTGTGGATAGGGCAAGCGCGGCGCACCGCTTTGTCGCGCGTCTTGATCCGGCCGCCGGTATGTGGCCGTCCCGGGGACCATGCCGAGGCTTGACGCACGGGCGCAAACGTTCTTCATACCCCCATCGTCCATACGGCAATTCCGGGATCCTGGCGCATGACCCAGCAGAGTTCCGACAACAATCCGGACGGCCGGTCGCTGCTGCATCCCATCCGGGCGGCGCGCGTTCTCGGCCGCGGGATCAAGGCGACCGCGCTCGATCTGTCCGCGGATGTGGCGGCGGTATGGCGGGACCGCTCCGCCAGGACGGCGCTCGTGCGGCTCGGCCCGTGGGTGCTCAGCGCCGTGCCCATCGTGGCCGTCGCCGCCTTCCTGCACTACTACCTGCCCAGCAATGACGTCGTGCGAATCGTCGGCTCCGAGGTTACGCGCGAGGACACGACACGCAGCGGGCAGAAGGTCGACGGCGCCCCCAGTGGCGAGCGCGACGTGGTGACGCGCGACGTCCGCAAGATTCATGCGGTCTGGCCGAGCGGGCAGCCCCGGGTGTACCGGAACGAGGATACGGACTGGAGCTTTCCGTGGTACTTCAAGTGGGACACCTCGGATGTCCAGGCCAAAGCGAGCAACTTCGACTCGGAGGAACGCGATCCGGTCTGGGTGAACGTGCGCCATTACGGTTGGCGCATCCCCATGTTCAGCATGTACCCGAACGCCATCGACATTACCCGTGTCGACGGCCCGGACGACCAGCCTACGCCGTACGCTCGCATCTTCTTCGGCATCGTCGGCATCGCCGTCTTCGCCGGTCTCTGGGTGCTCTGGCGCCGACTGAAGCGCTGGGTGCGCAACCGCTTCGGCAGCGGGGCGAGCGCCTGACGGGGGTCGTGTCGTGCAGGTCGCCGTGCAGCTCCGGATCTGGCTGATCGCCGCGGCCGTCACGGCCGTGCTGGTGTGGCTGCTCGCCGGGGTCCTGACGCCGTTCCTCATCGGCATGACCATCGCCTATGCGCTCGACCCCCTGTGCGACCGCCTGGAGGCGCACGGCATCGGCCGGACGCTGGCGACGGTGATCGTGCTGGGCGGCTTCGTGCTTGTCGCCACGGTCGTGCTCGTTCTGGCGGTTCCCCTGATCTGGTCACAGGTGACCGACCTGATCAGCCGGGCACCGCAGATCGCGGACAATCTGGACGCGCGGATCCAGCCCCTGTGGGACCGGCTCCGGGCGCATATGACGGACACCATGGTCACCCGAGTGGACGCGGCGGTGGACGTGTGGTCGCGCGGCGTCCTGACGTGGCTGGCGGCAAACCTGCGATCCGTGGCGGAGGGCTCGATCGCCCTGTTCAACGTTGTCTCGACGCTGCTGATCGCGCCCCTGGTGGCGTTCTACATGCTGCGGGACTGGGACCGGATGATCGCCATCGTGCGCGCCCGTATCCCGCGCCACGTGGTGGACCCGATCAGCGATACGGTGCGCGAAATCAACGACGTGCTCGCCGCATGGCTGCGCGGCGTGCTTTCCCTGGCGGGCGTGCTCATGGTGTTCTACGCCGCCGGGCTGAGCCTGCTGGGTGTGCCTTACGGTTTGCTGATCGGGCTGGTTGCCGGCGCGATCGCGTTCATCCCCTATCTCGGGCCAATCGTCGGAGGTGTGCCGGCAATGGTCGCGGCCTTCGTGCACTTCGATTCCGCGATCATGTGGGCGGCGACGTTCGGCGTCTTCGCGCTCGGCCAGATCCTGGAGGGCAACGTTCTCACCCCGTGGCTGGTGGGACGCTCGGTCAATCTGCACGAGGTCTGGACGATCTTCGCCGTCATGGCCGGCGGTGCACTGCTCGGCCTGACGGGCGTGCTTATCGCGATTCCCGTGGCCGCCGCCGTGGGCGTGATCGTGCGCCGGCTCGATCAGCGCTATCTGGCGAGTCGGCTGTATGATCCGGAAGGCAATGCCGCCGACTCCGGAGCACCGGACCCCCCAAGCGCCGCCGGGCGTGCGGATTAGGGCAAGCTGCGATCAGGTTGGGTGACGTGATCGCTGATCCTTGCCTTATCTTCAAAGGGTCGCGTGGGATTCAGCGATCCATCCGGATCGCATCGCAGCTCTGCCGCGCAGATATTTCGTTATACAATTGATCTTCGCCGACTGGTTTCTTGACGATTCCGGCGGCCTGCGACATATTTTCCCAACACGAACTAAAACAATGAATGCTGATGTGCCGTCATATGGGGAGGAACGGTCATGGGGCGCACACCCAAAGAGCGTGGAATTTGTGAGCTTTATCAGACGGATCCGGAGCGGGCGGACGCGCTGATCTTCGGCCGCAAGGCGCATGCCGACCGCCGGGGTTTCCTGCGGGGCGCCGGCTTGGCGGCAATGAGTGCGGTCGTGGGCGCGGCGATCCCGTTCCACCGGAACATGCCGGCGGGCCTGATTCCGGCCGCCCTGGCGGAAGAGACCAGCGAGTTCACCATCGCCGGCAAGGAGGGCCTGCGCGTTCTCAACGACCGGCCGGTCAACGCCGAAACGCCGGCGCATCTCCTGGATGACGACATCACGCCGGTGACCCGGCATTTCATCCGCAACAACGGCATTCCGCCCTCGGACATCGACCCTGAGAAATGGACGCTGACGATCGACGGGTTCGTGGACAACCCGATGGAACTGTCCATCGCCGACCTTCGCGAGCGCTTCGACGTCGTAACCCTGGCGCTGCAACTCGAGTGCGGCGGCAACGGCCGTGCAGCCTTCAATCCGCCGGCCAGCGGCAACCAGTGGACCGTGGGGGCGATCGGCAATTCCGAGTGGACCGGCGTGCGCCTGCGCGACGTCCTTAAGGCCGCGGGGGTGAAGCCCGAGGCGGTCTTTACCGCCCACGACGGCGCGGACCAGCACCTCTCGGGCAACCCCGAAAAGGACGCGGTGTCCCGCGGCATGCCCATGTGGAAGGCGATGAACCCGGAAACCCTGATCGCCTTCGAGCAGAACGGCCGGTCCATTCACCACATGAACGGGGCCCCGCTGCGTCTGGTGGCGCCGGGCTGGCCGGGGTCGACCTCGCAGAAGTGGCTTACCGGAATCCGGCTGCGCGATCAGGTGCACGACGGGCAGAAGATGGGCCCGCGCAGTTATCGCACGCCCCGCTACCCGGTCGCGCCGGGGGAAAAGGTGCCCGATTCCGCCTTCCAGATCATCGAGTCCATGCCCGTGAAGTCGCTGATCACCTATCCCAAGAGTGGCTACACGCTGCCGGTCGACCACCGCACCGTCGAGGTCCGGGGCCACGCCTGGGCGGGCGACGAGCACGTCACAGAGATGCACGTCACCACGGACTTCGGCCGGACTTGGCAGAAAGCCGAACTCGAGGATCCGCCGAACCCGCACGCCTGGCAGCGCTGGCGCGCGCGGCTGCAGTTCCCGACCAAGGGTTACTACGAGGTCTGGGCCCGTGCGACCGACAACAAGGGCCGGATGCAGCCCTTCACGGTGAACTGGAACCCCAAGGGCTATCTCAACAATTCCATGCACCGCATCGCCATCCGCGTGGAGGTTTGAGCGGGATGCGTCGCGTTCTTGTCGCAAGCGTGCTTATCCTGGGGCTCGGCGGGGCAGCGGTCCCCGCCGAGGCATCCAGCGACTCCGATGCCCTTCCGGAAGGTAAGGGCCGGGAACTCGTTTTCGGCATCTGTAACGGCTGTCACTCGGTCAAACTCGTCGCCCAGCAGGGCATGACCCGGCCCAAGTGGGACCAAACGCTGAAATGGATGGTGAATCAGCAGGGCATGCCGGAACTGCCGCGCGACATGCGCAACGCCATCCTGGATTACCTGAGCACCCACTTCGGCCCCGAGCGTGACCGCGCGAACGGGAGCAGCGCCGAGACCGGCGGCGGTCTCAGCCCGTACAACACCATGCAACCCATGCAGCCGGGGCAGTAAGCGGCTGCGCCGTCATCACCGGCGGCGACGCGGGCGCCCCGGTTTGCCCGCACCATCATCCACCCGCCGCGCACCGGATCGGCTGCTTTCGGGCCGGTCCGGTGCTCGCTTTTGTGGCCATACCCGGACGTGGCTCTCGGCTCGGATTTGAGCACGCGCCGCGCACGGAAACATTGCAAATGAGTCGCATTTGCATCATGCTGGCCGGACTGCATGTGCAGCGGGCACGCGAGGCCTGCTGCGCTGCGGCACCCAGCGAGCGAGATCGAGGAGTCCCGCAATGCGCCGACAGCTCCGCCTTGCCATCTTGTCTTCCGCTCTCAGCGGCAGCCTTTGCGCCACCGCGGCCACAGCCGCCGAGGTCCACGTGGGCGACCCCGTGACGCGCAACGGATTGTCCGTGGCGGCCGCCTATCTCACCGGGATCGAGATGGAACCGGCGCCGCCCACACCGCACGGCGGCGACACCATCCACCTCGAGTGCGACGTCAGCGCGGCAGCGGACAATGCGCACGGGTTCAGCGAAGGGAGCTTCGTCCCGTATCTGACCTGTAGCTACCTCATCACGAAACAGGGGTCGGACTGGCAGCGTACGGGGACCATGTTGCCCATGACCGCAAAGGATGGGCCGCACTACGCCAACAACGTCCGGATGGACGGACCGGGCACCTACGAAGTCACCTATGTGCTGGCGCCGCCCAGCCGGAACGGGTTCTTCCGCCACGCCGATTCCGAAACGGGCGTCCCGGAGTGGTGGGAACCGTTCAGCGTTCGCTGGACCTTTGACTATCCGGCGGACGAGTAACCGCCGCGGCGGCCGGTGCGATCGGGCCGGCCACCGGTTCGCCAGGTGCATACGGCCGCATGCGGCCGTATGCGCCGGCAACACGCGAACGGGCTTGCAATTGCGACTAATTCGCATTATCGTGGGTGCATCAAGGTGAAACAGGTGATCGCCGGGGGTGCCCGCATGGCCATGACCGTGGATCGCAAGCCCGCGGCCGCAACCGACGGGACCAGCGCGCAACCGCGCGCCGTGACGGCGCCCGCGAGGCGCAAGCGGCGCGCACTCGCCGTCGCGATTGCGCAGTGGCCGGCCCGCGGCCGTGCGACCGCGGCCATGGCGGCGTGTCTCGCCGCCGTGGGGCTGCTCGCGGCGATCGCAGAGGCCATTGCATTCTAGGGCTGCGGCGCTCGCCATCGCCCGTCGCTGTCGCCCTTGCGCTCTGGGCGTCACCCGCCGGTATCCGGTTCCGTGCGGCAGTGTGAGGCCGCCTGCCGCTCGTAGAGGATCCAGCCCGTCTCGTAGGCGACCGTTTCGCCGCTATCGGTGAGCTTGGCGTTCTGCTGGGTCATCGCCCACCCGTCAGGGGTTACGACAATGGTGTTGCGCCGGTCGAGGCTGGCGTAATCGTTGCGAAGAAAGCCGAAGGGGGCGCCGTCGTCGCGGAAGGGCTTGGGTGCCGTGCCGGCGTCGCAGACCCAGCGGTTCTTTGACCACGTGCCCTCGCAGGTGTAGCGGAATTCCCGGTTCTTGCTGCCCTGGCCGCGGCCCCAGATGGTCTGGCGCCACACACCTTCATCCGCAAGATAGGCCCAGACCATATGCCAGTGCGCCATGCGGCCGTCGCCGCGGAACGCGTAATTGGTGATCGTGATCGCCCGTGGCCCGCGCGCGGTGATCTCGTTCTGCAGCGTGATCGGCTCGTCCAGACCGTAATCCGGGCTGAAAAAATCGTGTTCGCCGTCCTCGAAATAGCGATACGTCACCTCGAAACATCCCGCCATCTGCTGGATGTGGTCTGCGCCGGCCATGCGACGGTTCTCCGCCGACGCGAGCGGGGCGGGCAGGGCGGCGAGCACGCCTGCCAGAACAACAGTGCGACGGTTCCAGGGCATGGCGTTGGCATCCTCTCGGTTGACCTCGGCCGCGGGGTAAATATGAGAATGCAATGCATTCGCATCATCCGTCAACGCGTTCGAGCACCCGGCGGGACGGACGCCAGCGGATCGACGGGATGGGTGCTAGCCGAGGCCCGGCGGCCGCACGCCCTGCGCGAGCGCGGCGTAGAGAACGGTGGTGACGATGGCGTTGTAGGTGCCGTGCAGGACGATGGGCACCCAGATCGATCGTGTGCGCTCGTAGACCCAGGCGAGAATGGCGCCCAGCACCAGGATACCCGGAATCAGGCTGGGCACGCCGTGAAGAAAGGCGAAGACGAGCGCGCTGCCCGCCACGGCGATCGGCCAGCGCATCCGTTCGGCGAACCAGCGGTAGAGGATGCCGCGGAAGGCGATCTCCTCGACCGTGGGCGCAAGCACCGCGGCCACCAGAAGTGTCGCCAGATAGGCGGACCAGGCAAAATCGGGCGGGGCGATGAGCTGGAACTGCGGGTTACGGAAAGGTTCGCCCGTGATCTGCTGCTGCAGCCAACTGATCGCCCCCACGATCGGGAAGCAGACAAGCGCGAGAAGAACCGCGCGCGTCAGCGAACCGGGCGGCGGCGCGACGAAGCCCATTTCGCGGGCGCTGACCCCGCGCCAGCGCACTGCCACGGCATAGATCACGCCGGAAAGCACCAGGGTCTGTACCGCCAGCAGGAACATCACCGCCGGCACGTTGCTGATGCCCGCCTGTACCCGGATGTCCAGGATCTGCGCGAGCACCGGGAGCAGGAGGCGCGAGCAGCCGAAGCCGGCGATCAGCATCAGCAGCAGGTCCGACAGGCCCAGCGGCAACCGACGCGGCGGGAGGCCTGCGGCGGCGGCCATCAGATGTCGCCCTGGTCCGCAACGTCGCGCAGCATCTCCAGAGCGGCGCGCACACTTTCCCGGCGCACCGTGTCACGGTCGCCCTCGAAGAGGAATTGCTGAACACGCGGCGCGCCCGGCTGCGCACCTGCCGCAATGTACACGAGGCCCACAGGCTTTTCCGCCGTGCCCCCGCCGGGCCCCGCGATCCCGGTTACCGCGACCCCGGCATCCACCGGCGCGCGCGCCAGCAGGCCGCGCAGCATCGCGTCCGCGACCTCCTGGCTGACCGCGCCGACGCGGGGAAAGAGATCCGTGGGCACGTCCAGCAGATCGACCTTGGCGGCGTTGGTGTAGGTGACCAGGCCGCGCTCCAGGACATCCGAGGAGCCGGGCACGGCCGTCAGGGCCGCGGATACCAGCCCGCCGGTGCAGCTTTCCGCGGTCCCCGCGCGCCAGCCCTTGGCACGATACATCTCAAGCACGCTCCGCGCGGGCCCGAGGAGGCGTTCATCAGGCAGCATTGTCGTCCCCGTTGCCGGTCAGCAGCGCGCAAGGCGACACCCGCAGGCTCGCCGCGCACTGCCCGGCGATGCCCTCGCGCCGGCCGGTAAAGCCCAGGCGCTCAGTGGTGGTCGCCTTGACGCTCACGCGGCCCCGCTCGATGCCCAACAGCTCGGCCACGCGCGCCGCCATGGCCTCGCGGAAGGCGCCCAGTTTGGGGCGTTCGCAAATGAGCGTCACGTCAACGTTGACGATAGCTGCGCCGCGCGCCGCGACAAGCTCGCGCACGCGCTCGACGAACACGGCCGAGTCCGCATCCCGCCACTGCGGGTCCGACGGCGGGAAATGCTGGCCGATGTCGCCGGCGGCAAGGGCCCCCAGGACGGCATCCACGACCACGTGGAGGCCCACGTCCGCGTCGGAATAGCCCGCCAGGCCGTGGTCGTGCGGCACGTCCACGCCGCAGAGCCGCACCGGCCCCGGCGCGTCGGCAAAGGCGTGGACGTCGAAACCGGTTCCCACGCGCGTCTCCGCCCGGTCCTGCAGCCAGCGCTGGGCGCGCGCCCGGTCCTCCGGCGTGGTGATTTTCACGTTGGTTTCCGCTCCCTGCACGACGTCCACGGTCAGGCCCGCAGCCTCGGCGACCTGCGCGTCGTCGGTGAGTTCCGGTCCGCCTGCCGCCTGCGCATGGGCGCGCCGGAGGGCGGCGAGGCGAAACCCTTGCGGCGTCTGCGCCCGCCACAGCCCGGAGCGCGGGACCGTCTCCCGGATGTGATGCGCTGCGTCCACGCGCTTCAACGTGTCGCTGACGGGTACGGCCGGAATGGCACCGTCGGCCTCGGCCAGGCGGTCGAGCACCCGGTCGATCAGCGCCGCGTCGAGAAAGGGCCGCGCACCGTCGTGGACGAGGACCGCGTCGAGATCCCCATCCGCAAGGCTCTCCAGGCCCATCCGCACCGACTCCTGGCGTGTCGCGCCGCCCGCCACCGGCTCGGCGAGATCCAGGCCCTCGGCGGCCTGCGCGAACAGGTCCCGGTCATCCGGGTGGATCACGGCGCGCACCACGCGAACACGCGGATGCGCGGCGAGCCGCGCCAGGCTAAAGCGCAGCATGGGCCATGGCCCGAGGGGAAGATACTGCTTGGGCAGGTCGCCGCCCAGCCGGCTTCCCCGGCCGGCGGCGACGACGAGCGCACCCACGCCGCTCACGACGATCGCTCCATGACGTTCGGCGGGCCTCAATGTGTCGGATCGGGGTGGCGTCACCCGATGGTGCGGTGCAACCTACTGTCCCCTATCGCCGGGGCCAAGAGGTGATGTAGACCGAGCCTTGCCATGTTGACCGCACTCGCCGGACTCGCCGCCGTTCTCGCGATGCTGCCCGCCGCGCTGTGGCCGCTGCGCCGGCCCGATGCGGTGCGCGGCCGCATCTTTTGGATCCTTCTGGTGGTCGCGGTGCTGGGGCCGCTGGTCTATGTGGCCACCCACCTGGAGTGGCCCTGGCGCGGCGGGCTGGCGCTGAACCTGTGGGTCTCCATCGCCGCGAGCGCCATCCTTTATTTTGGTCTGTGCCTGTTCATCCGCGTCGCGACCGGCCTGGCGCCGCTCCTCCTGGGCTATCTCGTCGTACTGGGTCTCGTTGCCGTGGGCGGCGAGGCGATCGCCGGGCCACACCCGGCCTATCGGATCTCCTCGCTGTTGCTGGTGCACATCGTGCTCGCCGTGGGCGCCTACGCTCTCGCCACCATCGCGGCCGTGGCGGGTGCGGCCGTGGTGATCAAACAGCGCGCCATCAAGCGCAAGCGTTCCGGCCCGCTCTCGCGCAGCCTCCCGGCCGTCGCCGTGTCGGATTTGTTCCAGGTGTGGCTGCTCGCCATGGCGGGCGGCGTCCTGGGCGTGGACATCATGGCGGGCATGGCCACGGAGTACGCCCTCTCGGGCGTGCTCATGCAAATCGAACACAAGACCCTGCTCTCGCTGCTCGCGTTCGCGGTGATCTTGGGGTTGGTGGTCCTGCACGCCGGTGCGGGGCTGCGCGGCCGGGTGGCGGCGCGCGGCGTGCTGATCGGATACCTGCTGCTCACGCTGGGCTATCCGGGTGTCAAATTCGTGACCGACGTGGTCATGGCGTAGGCGAACGCCTTGCCTGACGCGCCGCCGGCGCCTAATCCTTGGGCAGCCGGGCGCAACTGCCGTTTTAAGAGGCAATGCAGCCCGGAAGCCCTGTAACGGACGGGATACGCGCACATGCAAAAGGGTGAGCCGACCGGGACGGGCCGACGGGCCTCGGCGCCGGCCGTTTTCGATTCGGGTGCGGTGCTGAACGCGCTGACCGATCCGGTCTTCGTGGTCGACGCCGGGGCGCGTTTTGCCGCGCTGAACGCCGCGGCGGAACAGTTTTTTGCCAGCAGTGCACCCGCCCTCGTGGGCCGCGCGGTCACCGATGTGGTGGACGCGGACTCGCCCCTTCACGGCCTGATCCGGCAGGCGCACGACAACGGCGGCACGGTCTCCCAGTACGGCGTGACCGTGGAGTCCATCCGCGCGGGCACCCGCCACGTTTCCATCGACGCCTCGGCGATCCCTGAGATGCCCGGCTGCGTCGCGGTGGTGCTCCAGGAGCGGGCGATCGCGCGCAAGCTCAACAACCAGCTCACCCACCGCCATGCGGCACGCTCGGTCACGGCGATGGCGGCCATGCTGGCGCACGAGGTCAAGAACCCCCTGTCCGGTATCCGCGGTGCAGCGCAACTCCTTGAGGATACGGCATCCGACGCCGATCGCGCGTTGACCCAACTGATCCGCGACGAGGCGGATCGCATCCTCGACCTGGTCGGCCGCGTGGACATGTTCGCCGATGACCGGCCCATCCAGCGCGGGCCGGTGAATATCCACGAGGTCCTGGAGCACGTGCGCCGGCTTGCGGAATCGGGCGTGGCCGAGGGCATCCGCATCCGGGAGAGCTACGATCCCTCGCTGCCGCCGGTCCTGGGCAACCGGGATCTGCTCGTCCAGGTCCTGCTGAACCTTGTGAAGAACGCCGCGGAGGCGGTGCGCGCCACCGACGGCGATATCCAGCTCGCCACGCGTTACCAGCAGGGTGTGCGCCTGGCCGTGCCGGGCGGGGGCTCGCGCGTGGATCTGCCGCTCGTTGTCACGGTGGCGGACACGGGACCGGGCATCCCCGAGGACATGCGCCAGCATCTGTTCGATCCCTTCGTTTCGACAAAGGAAAAGGGCAGCGGGCTCGGCCTTGCCCTGGTCGCCAAGATCGTGGGCGACCACGGGGGCGTGATCGAATTCGATACCGACGGGCGCGGCACGACCTTCCGGATCATGCTGCCCAAGGCCGAGGCGGAGGCCGGGGAGGCGGCGCAATGAGCGCCGCCACCATCCTCGTCGCCGACGACGACCGCGCCATCCGTACCGTGCTCAGCCAAGCGCTCGGGCGCGAGGGCTACGAGGTGCGCGCTACCGGCAACGCCGCCACCCTCTGGTCCTGGGTCTGCGATGGCGCGGGCGATCTCATCATCACCGACGTGCTCATGCCGGACGAGAACGGCCTGGAGCTGATCCCGCGCATCCAGAGCCGGCGCCCCGATCTGCGCATCATCGTGATGAGCGCCCAGAACACCCTTCTTACGGCCGTGAAGGCGACCGAACGGGGGGCGTTCGAATACCTGCCCAAGCCCTTCGATCTACGCGAGGTCGCCAGCGCCGTGGGGCGCGCGCTGGCCGCGTCGACCCCCGCGAGCCCGGGGCACGCGGAAGGGCCCAGTGAGGACGACGAACTGCCGCTGATCGGCCGCTCGCCGGCGATGCAGGAGATCTACCGCGTGATCGCCCGGCTGATGGGGACCGACCTCACGGTGACGATCTACGGCGAGTCGGGCACCGGCAAGGAACTCGTCGCAAAGGCGCTGCACGACTATGGCAAGCGCCGGAAAGGTCCGTTCGTCGCCCTGAACATGGCGGCGATCCCGCGCGAACTGATCGAAAGCGAACTCTTCGGTCACGAAAAAGGCGCGTTCACGGGGGCGAACCAGCGCTATGCCGGGCGCTTCGAGCAGGCGACCGGGGGGACGCTGTTCCTCGACGAGATCGGCGATATGCCGCTGGAGGCGCAGACCCGCCTGCTGCGCGTGCTCCAGGAAGGCGAATACACCACGGTGGGCGGCCGCACCCCGATCAAGGCGGACACGCGCGTGATCGCCGCCACGCACCGCGATCTGCGCCAGCTCGTCCGCCAGGGCCTGTTCCGCGAAGACCTGTTCTACCGCCTGCAGGTCGTTCCCATGCGCCTGCCGCCGCTGCGTGAGCGAACGCAGGACATTCCCGAACTTGTGCGCCACTTTTTTACACGCTGCGAGGCCGAGGGGTTGCCGCGCAAGGCCGTCGATGCGGACGGCATGGCGGTTCTCAAGGCGCATCCCTGGCCGGGCAACGTCCGTGAACTCGAGAATCTGGTGCGCCGCTTGTCCGCGCTCTACAGCGAGGAGGTGGTCACGGCCGAGGCACTGCGCTACGAGCTGGCGGATCCGGCGGGCGAGCCGGATCCGCCGGAGGTACCCGACACGGCCGCGCGCGACGACCGGCCGCCTGCGGACGGCTCCCTGGGCGACGCCGTGGAGCGGCACGTGCGCGCCTACTTCGCCGCGCACGGCGACGACCTGCCGGCCTCCGGCCTGTACGATCGCCTGTTGCGCGAGGTGGAGAAGCCACTCATCACGGTCACCCTGGAGGCGACCAAGGGCAACCAGCTCCGTGCGGCGCGGCTGCTTGGGTTGAACCGGAACACGCTGCGCAAAAAGATCCGCGAACTCGAAATCGAGGTGGTTCGCGGCATGCCGTGACTGTGGTAACACGGCCACAGGTAGCGTGAGACAGGCGATACTCCCGGGCTATGGCGAGCAAGGCGGAACCGGTCGAAGACGGCGACATGGATACCGGCGAACCGGGGCGTGGGCTCTGGGCGCGCCTGAGCCGCTGGGCCGTGCGGGTCAATCTGGAGCGCAAGCTCGCCATTCTTTTCGTCGTCGGCGGCGTGACCAGCGGCATCGCCACGTTCGCCGGCATGACCGACAATCTGCCCGCCCTCGCGGACCCCACGACGATCCTGCTGCTGCTCAACGCCGACCTGATCTTCCTTCTCGGCATCGGCGTGGTGATCGCACGGCGCATGGTGCTGGTCTGGCTCGCCCGGCGGCAGGGCATTGCCGGTGCCAAGCTGCACGCCCGGTTGGTCGCTTTGTTCAGCATCGTCGCCGTGGCACCGGCGATCGTGCTCGCCGTGTTCTCCGTGCTTTTCTTCAACTATGGCCTCCAGGGCTGGTTCAGCGACCGCGTCAGCACGGCCGTCACGGAATCCCTGGCGGTGGCCGAGGCGTATCTTGAAGAACACCGCCAGACCATCAACGCTGACGTCCTTGCCATGGCGAAGCAGCTCAACCGGGCCGGGGAGACGCTGCTCTACAACCGCGACCGCTTTGAACGCGTGCTCGCCGCCCAGGCCTCCATGCGCTCGCTTACCGAGGCGGTGGTCTTCGACGGCAACGGCAACATCGTCGCCCGCGCCGGGGTGAGCCTACTCATGCAGTTCGACCCGGAAATCCCCGTCTGGGCCATGCATCGGGCGCGCGAAGGCGAGGTGGTCACGCTCACCGCGAAGACGGACGACCGGGTGCGCGCGCTGGTGCGCCTGAACACCCCGCGCGAGTCCTATCTTTACGTGGGCCGGATGATCGACCCCAAGGTCCTGGAGCACATGGACCAGACGAAGGGGGCGGTGAAGCTTTACGAGAGCCTCGAGGGCAAGCGCGCCGACCTGCAGATCACCTTCGCCCTGATCTTTATGGTCGTGGCGCTGCTGCTCCTGCTGGCCGCCGTCTGGGTTGGGCTCGCCTTCGCCAATCAGCTCACCAAACCCATCGGCAACCTCATCATGGCCACGGAGCAGGTGCGCGCCGGCCGGCTCCAGGCGCGCGCCCCCGCGCCGGGGACGAGCGATGAGCTGGAATCCCTCACGCGGGCGTTCAACCGCATGACCGGCCAGTTGGAGAGCCAACAGCACGACCTGATCGAGGCGAACCGGCAGCTCGACGACCGGCGGCGCTTTACCGAGGCCGTGCTTTCCGGGGTAAGTGCGGGCGTCGTTGGCCTGGACGCGGAAGGCTGCGTGGACCTGCCCAACCGGACAGCCTGCGACATGCTGGGCATTGCCGCGGACGATCTCTACGGCAAGCCCATTCAGGAAGTCGCACCGGAAATGGCCGACCTCGTGGCGAAGGCGCGGCGCCGGCCGCACCGCGGCGCGGTCGAACAAGTCCAGTTCACCGACGGCGACGGGCGCACGCGGACCCTGCTGGTCCGGGTCACCGTGGAGGCGGAGACGGCCGGTGTGGCCGGCTTCGTGCTCACCTTCGACGACATCACGGAACTGCTCGCCGCGCAGCGGAAGGCCGCCTGGGCCGATGTCGCACGGCGCATCGCGCACGAAATCAAGAACCCGCTCACCCCCATCCAGCTTTCCGCCGAGCGGCTGAAGCGGAAGTACCTCCGGCAGATCGACACCGACGCCGAAACCTTCCAGGTGTGCACCGACACCATCGTCCGCCACGTTGGCGATATCCGGCGCATGGTGGACGAATTCTCCGCATTCGCCCGGCTGCCCGATCCCGTGATCGAGCCTACCGACCTCATCGGCGTCGTCGAGGAAGCCGTCACCCTTCAGGCGACGGCGGCGCCCGACATTACCTTCACGCGTGCCTATCCCGAACCGCCCGCGACAGCGCACTGCGACGGCCGGCAGATCGGGCGCGCGGTGACCAACCTGCTCTCCAACGCCATCGACGCGATCCACGGCCGCACCGGCGACCCGGCCCACTTGCCGGCCGGGCACGTCCGGGTACGCGTCGCCCGGGACGGCGGCCAGTGGATGGTCGAGCTGGCGGACAACGGGCGCGGCCTGCCCCAGGGCGAAAAGCACCGCCTGACCGAGCCCTACGTCACCACCCGCGACCGGGGCACCGGGCTCGGCCTTGCCATCGTGAAGAAGATCATGGAGGAACACGGCGGCGACGTGGAGCTTCGCGACCGGCCCGAGGGCGGCGCCGTTGCCCGCCTGGTTTTCGCCGCCGCCGACGAAGCCGGGGACGGCCAGGACGTGTCGGCGCCCCGGGACGCGGTGCCGCGATCCGCCACGTCGGCAGCAATCGAGGCGAGGGCCCATGGCGCATGACGTGCTGATCGTCGACGACGAGGCCGACATTCGCATGATGATCACGGGCATCCTCGAGGACGAGGGCTATGCCTGTCGTTCGGCTGCGGACAGCGACACCGCGCTGCGCGCCGTGCGCGAGCGGGCGCCCAGCGTGGTGCTGCTCGACATCTGGCTGGCGAATTCCGCCCAGGACGGGCTGGAGCTGCTCCAGGTTCTCATGGCCGAGCAGCCCGAGGTGCCGGTGATCATGATTTCCGGACACGGCACCATCGAGAGCGCCGTCTGGGCGATCAAGCAGGGCGCGTACGATTTCATCGAGAAGCCGTTCAAGACCGACCGCGTGCTGTTGTGCGTCGAGCGCGCCATCGAGACCGCCCAGCTCCGGCGCGAGAACCAGGAACTGCGCCTGCGCGCCGGCGAAGAGGCGGAACTCGTGGGCAACTCGCAGATCGCCCAGGCGTTGCGCCACAACGTTCAGAAGGTCGCGCCCACGGGCAGCCGGGTCCTGGTGACCGGTCCGCCCGGCGCGGGCAAGGATGTGGTGGCGCGCATGCTTCATCAGGAGTCCAAGCGCGCGGCCCGGCCGTTCATGGTGCTCAACTGCGCCATCATGCACCCCGAGCGTTTGGAGCCGGAGCTGTTCGGCATCGAAGGAACGGGCAGCGTGCGCCCGGGGACCTTCGAGCGCGCCGACGGCGGGACCCTGCTGCTCGACGAGGTGGCGGACATGCCCCTGGAGACCCAGGGGAAGATCGTGCGCGTCCTGCAGAGCCAAAGCTTCACCCGGGTCGGGGGAACGGCGCAGGTCGCGGTGGACGTGCGCGTGATCGCAACCACCAACCGGGACCTTTCGGAACTGATGCAGGCGGGGCGGTTTCGTGAGGACCTGTACTACCGCCTCAACGTTGTGCCCCTGCACGTGCCGCCACTGTCCGAGCGGCGCGAGGACATCCCGGATCTGGTCGCGCACTTCATGAACCGTGCCGCGGATACCGCCGGGACGCCGCCGCGCCGGTTGACCGAGGACGCCCTCACGGCGCTCCAGGCTTATGACTGGCCGGGCAACATCCGGCAGTTGCGCAACGTCATCGACTGGCTGCTGATCATGGCACCGGGGAGCGCGAACGACCCCATCCCGGCGGACATGTTGCCAAGCGAAGTGGGCGCCGCCGCGCCGGCCGTGCTGCGCAGCGACGGTCAGAGCGAGATCATGGCGCTGCCGCTGCGCGAGGCGCGCGAACTCTTCGAGCGCCAGTACCTGGAGGCCCAGGTGATGCGCTTCGGCGGCAACATCTCCCGCACGGCGCACTTCGTGGGCATGGAGCGCTCGGCCCTGCACCGCAAGCTGCGCTCGCTGGGCATTTCGTCTTCCGCCGACCGGCAATAGGATCGGGCGCGCGACGCCGCCGCCCGCCACGTCTGGAAAACATGCGCCATGAAAGTCATCGTCTGCGGAGCCGGGCAGGTCGGCTCCAACATTGCCCGCTACCTTGCCGGCGAGAACGCCGACGTCACCGTGATCGACCGTTCGCCCGAGCTTATCCGCAAGATCAGCGATTCCTTGGACGTTCAGGGGCTTGTCGGGTTCGCCTCACACCCGGACGTCCTCCAGCAGGCCGGGGCGGAAGACGCCGACATGCTGGTGGCAGTGACCTATTCCGACGAAGTGAACATGGTCGCCTGCCAGATCTGCCACTCGGTCTTCGAGGTTCCAACCAAGATCGCGCGCGTGCGCAACCAGAGCTACCTCGATCCGGCGTGGTCGGATCTGTTCAGCCGGGACAACATGCCCATCGACCACATCATTTCCCCGGAAATCGAGGTGGCGCGGGCGATCTCCCGCCGGCTGCAGATTCCGGGCGCGTTCGACGTGATTCCCCTGGCGGACGGGAAGGTGAGCCTGATCGGGGTGCACTGCACCGAGGACACGCCCATCCTGAACGCGCCGCTGCGCCAGCTCACCGGCATGTTCCCCGACCTGCACATCCTCATCGTGGGCATCCAGCGCGATGGGCGGGGCATTGTGCCGCAGGGCGACGAGCGCCTTTACGCCGGCGACGACGTCTACTTCGTCGCCGAGACAGCGCATCTGGCGCGCGCCATGGCGGCGTTCGGCCACGAGGAGCGCCAGGCGCGCCGGGTGATCATCGTGGGCGGCGGCAACATCGGCCAGAACCTCGCCAAGCGGGTGGAGGAGCGCAATCCCCACGTCGCGCTCAAGGTCATCGAGATGGACAAGACCCGCGCCCAGCAGGTCGCGGAGAACCTGGATCGTGCGGTGGTCATCCACGGCAGCGCGCTGGACACCGAGATCCTGGAAGAGGCCAACGTGGGTGCGGCCGAAGCCCTGGTCGCGGTGTCCAACGACGACGAGGTGAACATCCTGGGCTCGCTTCTCGCCAAACGCTACGGCTGCGAGCGCGCGGTCACCCTGGTGAACAAGAGCAGCTACGGCGGCATGGTGGGTAGCCTGGGCATCGACACCGTGGTCAGCCCGCGCGCGATCACCATCTCGTCCATCCTGCAGTACGTCCGGCGCGGGCGCATCCGCGCGGTGCACTCGGTCTCCGAGGGTTTCGGCGAGCTGATCGAGGCGGAGGCCCTGGAGACCTCGGCCGTGGTGGGCGTGCCCATCCGCGACGCACGCCTGCCCGACGGCGTGCTCATTGGCGCCATCGTCCGGGGGCAGCGGGTGATCCTGCCGCGCGGCGACACCACCATCCGCGCCGGCGACCGGGTCATCATCTTCGCCGCCTCCACGGCCGTGAAAAAGGTCGAGCGCCTGTTCTCCGTGAAGCTGGAGTTCTTCTGAGCGGTGGTGCGGCGTCGGCGGCACCGGAAAAACGGCCGGGGAAGCGGTCCTCCCCGGCCGTCGTCGCATCGTCCCGCAGCGCGGGCCGGTCCCAAGGCGGGTGTCAGTTCATGGAACCGTCCTTAACGGTCTTCTCGGCCTCGGCGACCGCCGCCACGAGCTTCTCCAGGATGGCCTCGCCGGATGGGCCGACCATCTCGACGTATTTCTCGCGCACCTGCTTGGCGCGCTCGCGGAAGACGGCGCGCTGCTCTTCCGTCAGCTCGATAATCTCCAGGTCCGGCTTATCCTTCTTGATTTTCTGGAGCCGTTCCTGGTTGTAGCTGCGCTGCTTGTCGAAGATGTAATCCGTCGCGTCGTCGATGGCGTTGTTCAGCAGGGCCCGCTTGTCCTCGGAGAGATTCTCGTACCAGCTCGCACCCGTCACCACGGAGGTGGTGAACTCCTGCTGGCCGGCGTAGATCATGTAGTCCGAGACCTCGTAGAACTTCATCTCCTCGATGGCGAAGATCGGGTTCACCTGGCCGTCGATCGTGCCCAGTTGGAGACCGCTATAGACATCGCCATAGGGCATGGCCGTGGGATTGGCGCCGAATGCCTTGTACGCCTGGACCAGCAGCGGGGACGTCATGGTACGCATCTTGAAGTTGCTGAAGTCCTCGGGCTTGGTGATCTTCTTGTTTGCCGTCCAGACCATCTGGCCCTCGGCGTACATGGTCATCAGCTCCAGGCCCTTGGCGCGCACGGCTTCGGCCAGGTCCTCGTAGATGACGTCGGCGTCGGTGAGGACCTTCTTGTTCACCGCGTCGTTCTTGGACAGCACGTACGGGATCGAGAAGACCTGCATCTCGGGCACGGTCGATCCGAGGTGCCCGGGGGACGCGTTGGTGATCTGAAGCGCGCCGGTCTGGACGAGTTCGGTGACGTCGTCCGAGGTGCCGAGCGTGCCGTAGGGATAGATCGTGACCGTCACGTCCCCACCTGAGCGGTCCTCGACGAGCTGCTTGAACTTCTCCGCAAAGGCGTCCTGAACGCTGCCGTCCACTTCTTCGAGCGCGAATTTCCAGGTTTCCGCCCGTGCATCACCCGGGTTCAACCCGATGGCCAGAGCCACGGCCGCACCCGCGGCCGCCCAGCACGTTCGTGTCATTCCGTTCATGTGTGAAAGCTCTCCCTGTTGCTTGGTATGCCCCGGAGGGCGGGCGACCAAGACCGCATTGGGGTCGGTTGAACGTATTCTCGCGGAACCCGCTTGCTCCGGATGGATTCACGCTACGTGGATGACTTGCACCGGCTCAAGCAGATTCTGGTCCGGTCAAGGCGAGCACTCGAGCTTTCAGGGCGGACCGTCTGTGCAACGACGCAACCTGGAAAGCGCGCACCGGAGGTACACCTTTCGCCGATCCGTTGGCGAATGGCGGCCGTCGGCATTGTTGCATTGACGTTGCACCGCGCGGCCGCGACGATACGGGCAAAGTCGGTAACAAGGTATGGACGATTCCCCGGGATGACGAGCGAGCAGGTCAGGGGACGCCGGCGCGGTGCCGGCGCCAGTCTGATCCGGGGCCTGTGGTTCCTCGACGAGGGGCTGCGCCGGATCGAGGCGGTGATCCTTTCAACGGGCATCCTGCTCATGGCCGTCAACGCGGTGGCGAATGTCATCGGCCGGACGCTGCTGGGGTCCTCGATCTATTTCGCCGAGGAACTCAATCAGTTCCTCATCGTGCTGGTGACCTTCGTGGGGCTCGGCTACGCGGCGCGCCACGGGCGGCACATCCGCATGTCGGCCCTCTACGACCAGCTTGGCCACCGCTTCCGCAAGGCGCTGATGATCGGGATCGCGGGTGTTACGGCCGTGATCATGTTCCTGCTCGCGTTCTACGCCGTTTCCTACATCGACCGCGTCGCCACGATCGGGAAGGTCACGCCGTCGCTGCGCGTTCCGGTCTACCTGACGTATCTCTGGGTCCCGCTGGGCTTCGCCATTACCGGCATCCAGTATACCCTCACCGTGGTGCGCAATCTCCAGGCCGAGGACATCTATCTGTCGTTTTCCCACGTGGACACCTACGACGAGCCGGAGCAGCACATGGAGCGCGTGGAGTGACCGGGCGCCGTGCCCGTGGGGCGCCCGATGACGTGCGGGAGTCGGCACAATGACGGCCGCGATGGTTGCGCTGATGATCGCGCTGCTCCTGCTCGGTTTTCCGATGATGATTCCGCTGATCGGGGCGACCCTGCTGGGCTTCTACGTGTTCTTTCCGGGCATGACCCCGGACATCGTCATCCAGCAGATGATCGGCGGGGTGAAGCCCACGGCGCTGATCGCGGTGCCCATGTTCATCTTCGCCGCCGACATTGTGACCAAGGGCCAGGCGGCGCAGCGGCTGCTCGATCTGGTGATGAGCTTCGTCGGGCACCTGCGCGGCGGACTGGCGATCACGTCGGCGGCGACCTGCACGCTGTTCGGTGCCGTCTCGGGCTCGACGCAGGCCACGGTCGTGGCGATCGGCGGGCCGTTGCGGCCGCGCATGCTGCGCGCCGGCTACAGTGACAAGTTCGTCATGGCGCTGACCATCAACGCCAGTGACATCGCCATGCTGATCCCGCCTTCGATTGCGATGATCGTCTACGGCGTGGTCTCCGGTGCGTCGATCGGCGAGCTGTTCATTGCCGGGCTCGGCCCGGGGCTGCTGATCCTGCTGATGTTTTCGGTGTATTCCTACATTTATGCGAAGAAAAACGGCATTCCGGTCCAGGACCGATCCGCCTGGCGCACGCGCCTGACCGCGTTGCGGCGTGCGCTCATGCCGCTCGGCTTTCCGGCGATTATCATCGGCGGGATCTACGGCGGCATTTTCACGCCCACCGAGGCGGCGGCCGTGTGCGTGCTCTATGCGCTGCTGCTGGAGGTGGTGATTTTCCGCTCGGTGCACTGGTACGAGGTGCCCCGGATCGCCCTGTCCACGGGCATGATAACGGCCGTGGTTTTCATTCTTGTCGCCGCCGGCAGCGCATTCAGTTGGACCATTTCCTTCGCCCAGATCCCGCAGCAGATCCTGGGCGGGCTCGGGCTGATGGAGGCCGGGTATTACAAGATCCTCATCATTCTCTCCATCGCCTATTTCGTCGGGTGCATGTTCGTCGATCCGATCGTCGTCATCCTCGTCTTTACGCCCATCTTCGCTCCCGTGGTCCAGGCGGCGGGAATCGACCCCGTTCTGGTGGGCACCATCGTGACCCTCCAGGTCGCCATCGGTTCCGCCACGCCGCCCTTCGGTTGCGATATCTTCACGGCAATCGCTGCGTTCCGACGGCCGTATTTCGATGTCATACGCGGCACGCCGCCCTTCATCGTGATGCTGCTCGCGGTCGCGGCGGCGCTCATCGTGTTCCCGCAGATCGCGTTGTTCCTGCGTGATCTGGCGTTCGGCTACGGCTGAGTCCGTCAGGCCGGCGGATGGGGCAGGGAAGGGAGGTAAGCGCCATGTTCAAGCAAATCCTGGCTGCGGTGGACGGCTCGAAGCACGCTTTCCGGGCGCTCGACGTCGCCGCGGATCTCGCCCGGACTTATGGCGGCGACCTGAACATTCTTTCCGTGTACCGCCACCACAGCGCGGTCGAGAACACCCATTCCCTCGTCCGGCCCTCCGCCGAGGTTCCCGACGTGGATACGGCCATGAACGCCTACGCCAAAGAGGTCGTGGCACGGGCCTGCGACTATGTCCGGGACAACTACGGGATCGAGGCGGCCGGTTACGTCCGGCGCGGGCAGCCCGCCCGGACCATCGTCGCCGCCGCGAACGAGCTGGAATGCGACAGCATCGTGATGGGCAGCCGCGGGCTGGGCGACATGACCGGCCTCCTTCTGGGCAGCGTCTCCCACAAGGTCACCTCGCTCGCCGAATGCACCCTGGTCACGGTGAAGTAGGCGACAACGCGTCCGCGCCGGAGCGGACGCTTCTCTTTGCCTTGCCGGCGCCCCACATGGCAGACGGTCGCCACGCAACGCCAGCATAGAGGAGCGCGCATGCCCCGGCAGGCCTACGTCAACGGGCGCTACGTGCCGCACAACCACGCGGCCGTGCACATCGAGGACCGCGGCTATCAGTTCGCCGACGGCGTCTACGAGGTGATTCCCGTCCACGACGGCCGGCTCGTCGACGCCGAACTGCACCTGCAGCGCCTGGAATACTCCCTGGGGGAGCTACGTATCCCCATGCCCATGAGCCGGCGCGCGCTGCAGCTCGTCGCGACTGAGTTGATGCGGCGTAACGACCTTACCAACGGCTTTCTCTACATGCAGGTCACGCGCGGCGTCGCCCCGCGCAACCATTTCTTCCCCAAGGACGCCAAGCCGGCGCTCACCATGACCACGCGCCAGATGGCGGACAAGGGGCGCAGCCCGGACTGGGGCATGAAGGTCATCTCCGTGCCCGATCAGCGCTGGGCGCGCTGCGACATCAAGTCGATCGCGCTGCTGCCCAATGTGCTCGCCAAGCAGGCCGCCGCCGACCAGGGCTGCGACGAGGCCTGGCAGGTGGATCGCGACGGCTACGTCACGGAGGGCGGCGCCACCAATGCCTGGATCGTGACCCGCGACGACACAGTGGTGACACGGCACCTGGACGAAGGCATCCTCAGCGGCATCACGCGCCTGTCGCTGCGCGAGGTGCTGGCGCGCGAGGGCTACACGCTGGAGGTCCGGCCGTTCACCGTTGCGGAGGCACGGAACGCCCGCGAGGCCTTCCTAACCTCAAGCACAAACTATGTCATGCCGGTGACCGAAATCGACGGCAACCCCGTGGGCAACGGCCACCCCGGCCTGCTGACGCTGGCGCTGCGCGCGGCCTACATCGACCGGGTCGTGGCCGCGGGCGCGGGCGCGGACAGCTTTGCCGCGCGCGAGGCGGCGCCGGCATGAGCGAACCCGAACCGCCGCGCACGGTGCTGTTCGACTGGGACAACACCCTGGTCGATACCTGGGGCGTGATCCATCAGGCCATCAACGCGACTCTGGCCGAGCTGGGCAGGCCGACCTGGAGCTTCGCGGAGACGCAAGCGCGCGTGCGCCGCTCGGCGCGCGATGCGTTCCCGGCCTGGTTCGGCGCCGACGCCGAACGCGCAGCGGCGATCTTTTACGCCCGCTTCGAACGCGATCACCTGGACGGCCTGCAACCGCGGCCGGGCGCGGCCGCCATGCTGGCCGCGCTGGCGGGCGCCGGCTACGATCTGGCAGTCATCAGCAACAAGCGCGGCGATCTGCTCCGGCGCGAAGTCGCGCATCTGGGCTGGCAGCCGCATTTCCGCCGACTGGTGGGCGCAGGCGACGCCGCGCGCGACAAGCCGGACCCGGCGGCGGTCGCCCTGGCCCTGACGGACGCACCCGGCGGGCCGGACGCGCCCGGACTGGTCTGGCTCGTGGGGGATACGGACATCGACCTTGTGTGCGCCGTGAATGCGGGTTGCGTGCCCGTTCTGCTCCGCGAATCGCCGCCCGGGCCGGGCGAATTCGACGCTGCGCCGCCGGCACACCACGCGCCGGGCTGCGTCGAAATCGCCGAGATGCTGCGGTGCCAATGTTAAATTTTGGTCACCTGTCTTGATCAAGCCTTGTTCGCCGCCGACATTGGATTGGTGATCGATGGTTGGCCATCACGCGACGTGTGTAAGCCGCCGGTTCCGGGCGAACCTTTGCGACGTCCGGTGACGTGCAATGGGGGCTGCGTACGCCACAAGTACGAAACTGGGCTGTAAACAAAAAGAGGACACCATGGCTTCTGAAAAGTCCCAGAGCGTGCAGGACGTTTTTCTTAATCACGTGCGCAAGCAGAAGGTCCCGGTAACGGTCTTTCTGGTCAACGGCGTGAAGCTTCAGGGGATCATCACTTGGTTCGACAATTTCAGTGTGTTGCTGCGCCGGGACGCGCACTCGCAACTTGTCTACAAGCACGCGATCTCGACCATCATGCCGTCGCAGCCGATCCACCTGATGGAATCGCAGAAAGAGGAGGCCGAAGCCTAGCTTGAGCACGACGTCGACGTCGCGAGGTGTTCTCGACCAGGCGGTTCCCGGCCGGCCCGACGACCGGGAACCGAGCAATGGGCGTGCACTTGTCGTCCATCCCGATATCAAAACCGGCGGCAAGCCGGCGAGCCGCCATCCGCAGGCGCGGCTCGCCGAAGCGGTCGGCCTCGCCAGCGCGATCGACCTCCAGGTTGTCTACAGCGATGTGGCGCGCGTGGCTGCGGCCAACCCCAAGACCTTGCTGGGAGGTGGTATCGTCGAGCGCCTCGCCGGCGTCGTGGCGGAGCAGGCGATCGGCCTTGCCGTGGTCGACGGCGATCTCACGCCCGTGCAACAGCGCAATCTGGAGCGGGCCTGGGGCTGCAAGGTCATCGATCGGACCGGGCTGATCCTGGAGATCTTCGGCGAGCGGGCGCGCACCAAGGAGGGCAAGCTCCAGGTCGAACTCGCGGCACTGAGCTATCAGCGGTCGCGATTGGTACGCTCCTGGACCCACCTGGAGCGGCAACGCGGCGGCTACGGCTTCATGGGCGGTCCGGGCGAGCGCCAGATCGAGATGGACCGCCGCCTGATCGACGACCGCATCACGCGGCTCAAGCGCGATCTGGCGGAGGTCAAGAAGACGCGCGACACCCATCGCAAGCACCGGGCGCGCACGCCGTATCCCATCATTGCACTGGTGGGTTACACGAACGCCGGCAAGTCGACGCTGTTCAACCGGCTCACGCGGGCGCACGTCCTTGAGCACAACATGCTCTTCGCCACGCTCGACCCGACGATGCGCCAGCTCCGCCTGCCCCAGGGGCAGGACGTGATCCTGTCGGACACCGTGGGCTTCATCTCCGATCTGCCCACCCAGCTCATCGCGGCCTTTCACGCCACGCTGGAAGAGGTGCTCGAGGCGGATGTGGTGGTTCACGTCCGCGACATCGCGCACCCCGACAGCGACGCCCAGCGCGACGACGTCGAGGCCGTGCTGCGCGAACTCGGGCTGGGTGCGAGCGTGGATGCCGGGCTGATCGAGGCCTGGAACAAGGTCGATCTGCTGGACGCGGAAGCGCGCGACCGGGTCGAAAGCCGGGCGGCCCGCGACGCCAATGCGGTGCCGTGCTCGGCCGAAACGGGCGAGGCGATGGATGCCCTGGTGGCGGCGGTCGAGCGGCGTCTGACCAGTGCCTTCCGCTGCCTCGACGTGCGGGTACCGCATGCCGCCGGCAAGGCGCTGGCGTGGCTCTACGACCGCGGACATGTGGTGCAGCGCACGGACGACGAGCAGGCGGCGGAGCTGCGCGTGAGCCTGGATCCGGCCGACATCGCCCGCTTCCGCGACCGCTATGGCGACAGCGCCGAAATCCGCGACGCGCCCGCGCTTCGGGCTGATAGCGTGGCGGGTTGACGCGCCGCGAGCGTTTTCCCATATCGCGGTTAGCACTCAGGGGTCTTGGGTGCTAACAGCCAGTCCGCCCGCGGCGGCCGCCGCGGCGCTTTTCACGTTCCAACGGTAGCCAGGCAAAGCCGTCCGTTTGAACACATCATTGGAGAGGGGTTCATGAAGTTCAGGCCCTTGCACGACCGCATTTGCGTCCAGCCGGTCGAGCAGGAGGAAAAAACCTCCGGCGGCATTATCATCCCCGACACGGCCAAGGAGAAGCCCATGCAGGGCAAGGTTCTCGCCGTTGGCCCGGGGAGCAAGAACGAAGAAGGCAAGGTCGTCCCGCCCGATGTCAAAGAGGGCGACATTGTGATCTACGGCCGCTGGTCCGGCACCGAGGTCACGATCGATGATGAGACCGTCCTCATCATGCGCGAGTCCGACATTATGGGCGTGATCGAGTAGGAGGGACGCCACCATGGCAGCAAAAGACGTTCGCTTTAGCCAGGATGCGCGCCAGCGCATGATGCGCGGCATCGACACCCTGGCCGACTCGGTGCAGGTCACACTGGGCCCCAAGGGCCGCAACGTCGTTCTGGACAAGTCCTTCGGCTCGCCGCGCAGCACCAAGGACGGCGTGACCGTCGCCAAGGAAATCGAGCTGACCGACAAGTTCGAGAACATGGGCGCCCAGATGGTGCGCGAGGTCGCGTCCAAGACCAGCGACGTGGCCGGTGACGGCACCACCACGGCGACCATCCTCGCCCGCGCGATCGTCCGCGAGGGCGCCAAGGCCGTCGCGGCCGGCATGAACCCGATGGACCTCAAGCGCGGCATCGACCAGGCCGTCGAGAAGGTCACCGAGACCATCCGCAACAACAGCCGCGACGTCTCCACCAGCGAGGAGATCACCCAGATCGGCACGATCTCCGCCAACGGCGACACCGAGATCGGCCAGATGCTCGCCGACGCCATGGACAAGGTCGGCAAGGAAGGCGTGATCACGGTCGAGGAGGCCAAGAGCCTGGAGACCGAACTCGACGTCGTCGAGGGCATGCAGTTCGACCGGGGCTACCTCTCGCCGTACTTCGTCACCGACAACGAGAAGATGCTCTGCGAGCTGGAGAACCCCTACATCCTGCTGCACGAGAAGAAGCTCTCCAACCTGCAGTCCATGCTGCCGCTTCTGGAGAGCGTGGTGCAGTCCAACCGGCCGCTGCTCATCGTGGCCGAGGATGTCGAGGGCGAGGCCCTGGCGACGCTCGTGGTCAACAAGCTCCGTGGCGGCCTGAAGGTCGCGGCCGTGAAGGCGCCCGGCTTCGGCGACCGCCGCAAGGCCATGCTCGAGGACATCGCCGTGCTGACCGGCGGCCAGGTCGTCTCCGAGGATGTCGGCATCAAGATGGAGAACGTCACGCTCGACATGCTCGGCTCGGCCAAGCGGGTCTCGATCACCAAGGATGAGACCACGGTCGTCGACGGCGCCGGCAAGCAGGACGACATCGACCAGCGCACCAAGCAGATCAAGGCGCAGATCGAGGAGACCACCTCCGACTACGACAAGGAGAAGCTCCAGGAGCGCTTGGCGAAGCTGGCCGGCGGCGTGGCCGTGATCAAGGTCGGCGGCGCCACCGAAGTCGAGGTGAAGGAGCGCAAAGACCGCGTCGACGACGCCATGCATGCCACGCGCGCGGCCGTCGAGGAAGGCATCGTGCCCGGCGGCGGCACCGCGCTGCTCTACGCCACCAAGGCGCTCGACGGCATGCAGGGTGGCAACGCCGACCAGACCACCGGGATCGACATCGTGCGCCGCGCGCTCCAGAGCCCGGTGCGCCAGATCGCCGAGAACGCCGGCCACGACGGTTCGGTGATCGCGGGCAAGCTGCTCGAGCAGAACGACACCAATTACGGCTTCAACGCCTACAGCGGGCAGTACGAGGACCTGGTCAAGGGCGGCGTGATCGACCCGACCAAGGTCGTGCGCACCGCTCTTCAGGATGCCGCTTCCGTCTCCGGCCTGCTGCTGACCACCGAGGCCATGGTGGCGGAGCAGCCCGAGGAGAAGTCGGGCGAAGGCGCCGGTGGCGGCGACGCCATGGGCGGCATGGGTGGTATGGGCGGCATGGGCGGCATGGGTATGGGCATGTAACGCCCGCCCGGCCGCTTGCCGCCCGGCGCAGCCCATGCGCCGGCCGTGTCAAAGAGCCGCGGCCCAGCGCCGCGGCTCTTTTCATGTGCGCCCCGAAGGCTGATACTCCGAAGCATCATGCCCGTGGATATCGACCGGATCAGCCGGATCATCGCCGAGACCGCCAACGCGGAAGTGCGCCCGCGCTTTCGCGCGCTGGCCCACGGGGAGGTGCGCGAAAAATCCGCCGGCGAACTGGTCACGGTCGCCGACGAGGCGGCCGAGCGCGTGCTCACCCGGCGTCTGCGCGACGCGTTGCCGGGGTCGGTGGTGCTGGGCGAGGAGGCCGCGGCGAGCGACCCGGCGGTGTTCCAGCTTTTGGAAGGCACGGACCCGGTCTGGGTCATCGATCCGGTGGACGGCACCGGCAACTTCGCTCGCGGTGTGCCCACGTTCGCCGTCATGGTCGCGCTGGTCCGACGCGGCGAGACCCATGCGGGCTGGATTTACGAACCGGTTCCCGACCGCATGACCGTCGCAGGCCAGGGCAGCGGGACATGGCAGGCCGGCACGCGCCTGGTCATGCCGGCGCCGCCACGGGAACCGCGCGAACTGCGCGGCACCCTGCACGCCTCGAACCACGGCGGTCGCGACCTGCGCCGGCGCCTCGACCACCGGCGGGGGCGCGTGCACGCGGTCAAGAGCCAGCGCTGTGCCGGGGCGGAATACGTCCGGCTGGCGCTGGGCGAGCAGCACTTCGCCATCTTCACCAAGCTCGCACCCTGGGACCACGCGCCGGGTGCCCTGATCGTCCAGGAGGCCGGCGGCATCGCGCGCCTCTACGACGGACGCACCTACGCGCCCA
>Ga0207714_1000352_pt1 | contig 31788 bp, 27 predicted proteins | sample PonA232FremontCA_2_FD_187270 | JGI IMG/M metagenome (GOLD analysis project Ga0207714, IMG submission 187270) | Marine sediment microbial community from Fremont, CA, USA - Pond A23 Sediment 2 (SPAdes) | ecosystem: Environmental > Aquatic > Marine > Unclassified | place: USA: Fremont, California...
GAAATAGAGATTTCTTCCGGGGCAGGTTTCCTGGTGCCCATCACCGGCAAAATCCTGCGTATGCCTGGATTACCCAAGCAGCCGGCAGCTGAACACATCGATGTGGATAAAGACGGCAACATCACGGGCCTTGCCTGACCGCCTTTCCTGCTTTTTTATCTCTGTATTGTTTGAATCACAGATTCCACCGGAGCGGTTACGGCCTCGTGGTGGAATCTGTGGTTTGTGGGCCACCCCCGTAAACATCCCCCCTCGAAGCTTTCTCTTAGCCGGGAATACGTCGGAGCGTATACGAGTTAATCCGCAAAAAAAAATAACAGAAAAACAGGTTGAAAGGATCAAAGAGGATGTGGGGGTGGAAAAAACAACTCCGGGATCACCCCGGAGCTGTGGAAAAGGAAAAGCAACATACGCAAAAAGTCTGTTTAATCAAAAAATAAAAAAGAACAAGGGAATAAGATGATGTATCGTTGAAACCCTAAACCTAACATTTCCCTTGTTCTGAGAGACGTAACTTTATATCTCCATGGCCTTGCCCATATAAAATTCCAGTATTTTAAGGCGGAAGATGAAGTTGAATTTGGATCGCGAAACCCGGGAGCGGGCTCTTGACAGGTCATTTTTAGCAATGCGGTATTCAACGGCATCTACCAGCCCTACTTCATATTTTTCTTCGGCATAATGAAAAGCCTCCTGATACGATTCGAGGGCTTCCTGATTGGCCTGGTAGTTTTCATAGGCGGCAATGGCTTCATTCCTGGCTTTCTGGATGTTTTTGTACAGGTTCTGTTTTTCTTGCTGCAGCTGGTAGCGGGTATTCTTGAGATCAAGGCGTGCATTGGCCACCCGGGTTTTGTTGCTAAACTGGCTGAATATCGGGATGCTCAGGCTTAACTGAAACCCCATGTTGGCATTGAGGTCCCTCATTTGTTTCAGATAGGAAGGCTTGGAGAGTTCACTGTAATAAGAATAAAAACCGGCTCCCAGCGAAAGTTTGGGATAATATTTGCCCCTGGCGATTTTTAAACCTTTCCGGGCACTCTCCAACTGGTATTTGGCCTGCTGGATGGTGGGAAAGTCCGATAGAGCACTGGAGTAGACTGAATCGGTGGGTTCTATTTTTTGATTTTGAATAGCTTCCAGCTGTTCAGGCCGTTCGATGGTGAAGTGGTCCATGGAATCCAGATTCATGATCTGAGCCAGATCGACATAAGCCATCGACAAATCGTTTTTGGCCGTGGTTAATTCGGCTCTTTCCGAAGCAGCCTGGGCTTTGATCTCCAAAAGCTCCCCCTTGGCTTTTTTCCCTACTTCAATTTGCTCTTTGACTTGCTCTATTTGTTCCAGGGTGACTTCAAGCTGTTCCTGTCGGATTTGCTTTTGCTCCATGGCCGAGAGCACCGTCAGGTAATAGGTAACAATATTCATGGTCACATCATAGCGGGCCTGCTTGATGCGCTCAAGCTGTGCCAGCATTTCAAATTTGCTTTGGGCAATGGCATTGATGTTCTCCCTGCCGTTGAAAAGGGTGATTTGGGTACTTGCATCCACATTCCCCCGCTGAAATTCCCGGTTGACGTATTCATAGTTGTCCAGGTTCAGGGTCTTCCCGAAATTGTAGCTGTGCGAGAGATTTGCCGAGGCCGAAGGCAAAAGGTTGTTTTTGGCTTGTCGGTGGTTGTTGGTGGCTTTATCAGCCTCTACCTTTTGTTGCTTGATGTTGATGTTATGTTCCAGGGCATAATCGATGCATTCCTGCAATGACCAGGGTTCCTGAGAATTTGTGGCCAAAGGATGCGCAAAAAGCAGCACAAACATCATCATCAAGGCATATCCTGTGATCTTCATAGGTCCGGTTTTATGGTTTTACATTCTTTTTTCATAAACTGTGCCATGATCCGTAGTTGGTTCATTGCTAAAAAGATATAATGAAATGGTGGCCCCACCAAAAAGCCGTCGGGTGAACGAAATTGAAACAGGATTGTTCGGATACGTACATTCTTGCTATCCACCAACGATGATTCAGGGATAGGTAACGGTTATTTATTAACAAGCGACGATAAAAAAATGGACTTGGATGAAACGTGGAATGGTATTACTTTTACAACCAAATCCAATGTTCAATATGTATAGACAGATCTGGCGCCATACCCATGCTTCCGTTGCCCGCATCAGTTTTTTCACCCAGGACAAGATTAATGTCTTAAGCCTGACAGGCTTTAAATTCCGGGATTACCTGGTGACGGACGACTGGGTTCGTATGATTGCTCATTACGACCATCTGGAGATTAAATTTGTGGAACAGGATGGTTTGACTCCCAGAGCGAGTAAGGTCTTAACCAAGTCGGAATTTGAGCGGCGAATGGTGGTCGGGCTCAGTGATAAATTTCAGGACATCGTGCTGGTGAATATTGATTTTGAGGTATTCCGCCCGATCCCGAACCTGGAGCTGGGTGAAGACGAACAACCGGAAATAGGTGCGCCAGTGGCCGCGATTGGTTACAAGCTGAATCAGGCCAATATGTCGATCAAGCGGGGCATGATTTCTTCTTATTACCTGGCCGGTGGAATCAGGTATTTGCAATTGGATTTGACCATCAAACAGGGCAATGCCGGAAGTCCCGTGATTAGTGGGGATACAGGCCATGTCATTGGCATTATAGGGCACAGGCTTTCGGAAGTATCCCAGTCTTACAAGAAATTGAAGGACATTTTGAACAGCAACATTCAGTTGCTCAAGAGGTATCAGGGCCGCTACAACCTTCAGGACATTGATCCGGTGCAGGTATTGATTGCCAATCAAAATCAGGTCAAATATATTGCCAAGGAGATTTACCGGGTCACCACCATGGGCGTAGGTTATGCCCTGCCATCAAGGCATATTCTTGGCTTTTTAAAGGAAAATGTCATCGAAGAAAAGTCCCAAACCCCTGCATCAAAGGATATTTTAGCTGGATTCTGAGTTTTCTGTTTTAATAGTTTGGGTCGATAGAAGGGAGGTGGCCTTGTTTTGAGGTCATCTCCTTTTTTTTATTGAATCAAGCTATTATCTTTGTTTGAAAAAGTTTTTATGGAGACCCAAAAGATACGTGCATTTATCAAGGATATAGAGCTTCTCAAAGGATTGACGGAGGGGGAGCTGGATGTTTTGGCCGATTATTTGGAGGAGCGCAAGTATGAGCAGGGGGCCAAATTGTTTGAGGAGAATGGTCCGCGAAAAGACATATTCATCATATACAGCGGAGAAGTGGAGTTGTTTAAAACCCGGGGATTGGGATCCGAAACGCGGCTCTCCTATTTTGGACGGGGAGATTTTCTGGGGGAAGGTTCGTGGGCAGAGGATACGCCCCATTCGACCTCGGCCAGGGCCTTAACCGAAACGGTGGTCTTCAGCATCCGCAGGGATTATTTTGAAGAAAATCCGCGGGCAGCGTTTCGCATTTTTTCCAACATTGCCCGGGTTATTTCGCGGCGGATGCGCCATGCCAACAACCGGATGTTGAACGTGGCGGCCCAGTATGAATCCGGGCAAACCCGCCGCGAACATGATTTGCTGGGGGAACGGGAAGTGCCCAATGAGTATCTTTATGGGGTTCAGACATTAAGGGCATCAGAAAACTTTAACATCAGTGGGGTGACTTTAAATTTTTATCCCCATCTGATTCGTTCCCTGGCCATGGTTAAGCTGGCGGCAGCGCAGACCAACCAGGAATTGGGACACTTGGGCAAGATTCCCGGCGATGCCATTGTCCGGGCCTGCAATGAGATCATGAACGGCAAATACCACTTGCATTTTGTGGTGGATATGATGCAGGGGGGTGCCGGTACTTCAACCAATATGAATGCCAATGAAGTCATCGCCAACCGGGCCCTTGAAATTATGGGATATCCCCGGGGGGCTTATCAACACTGCCACCCCAACAACCACGTCAACCTTTCCCAGTCAACCAATGATGCTTATCCCACGGCCATCAAGATTGCTTTGATCCAGAGCAATCAGCTGCTGCTCAACACCCTCCGCCAGTTGATCGCTTCCTTGCGGGCCAAAGGAGAAACTTTTCAGGAAGTGATCAAAATGGGGCGGACCCAGTTACAGGATGCCGTGCCTATGACCCTGGGCCAGGAATTTGAATCCTATGCCGTTACCCTCGAAGAAGAGACACAGCGGCTCAGTCAGAATGCCGATCTGTTTTTGGAGGTTAATATGGGGGCCACCGCCATAGGAACCGGAATCAACGCAGACCCAAGATATGCCGACCGGGTGGTGGACCATTTGCGGAAAATTACCGGGCTGAATATTCAGAAAGCCCGCAACCTGGTGGAAGCCACCCAGGATACCGGGGCTTTTGTGATGTATTCCTCCGCCCTGAAACGCCTTGCAATCAAACTATCCAAGGTCTCCAATGACCTGCGCCTGCTTTCTTCCGGGCCCCGGGCCGGGCTCAATGAAATCAACCTGCCGGCGGTCCAACCCGGCTCATCGATCATGCCGGGCAAGGTGAATCCCGTGATCCCTGAGGTGGTCAATGAGATCGCCTATAAGGTCATCGGCAACGATCATACCGTTACGATGGCGGCTGAAGCAGGCCAACTTGAACTCAATGTGATGGAGCCGGTGATCGTCCAAAGCATTTTTGAGTCCATTGAAATGCTCATTAACGGGATGAAAACCTTCCAGTACCGCTGCATTGATGGCATTACAGCAAATAAAGAAAGATGCCGCGATATGGTTCACAACAGCATTGGCATCGTTACCGCACTGAATCCGGTGCTGGGCTATGAGAAAAGCTCACAGCTGGCAAAGGAAGCCTTGCGGGATAACAAAAGCGTTTACGACCTGGTCGTTGAAAAGGGATGGCTTTCACAACAACAACTGGATGAACTGCTCAAACCCGAAAATATGATCCACCCGGGTCAATCCCGGCAATAGAACCCGATTGAAATAAGCTATTGGGAGGAGATGTCCTTCATAATCTTATCCACCTGTTCTTCCGTGGTGCGAAGCTTTTTGCGACAGAGGGCCAGCAACTCGGAAACCCGCTTGACCTTCGAGGTGAGCTCGTCTACATCCAATTCCTCCTGTTCAATCTGGTTGAGGATCTTTTCGATTTCCGAAATGGCTTCTCCATATTTAATTTCTTGATCGCTCATAAATCATTTGTTTGAATCGGCTACTGGCAATGTAAATTTAAAACAACTTCCCTTATTTTCCTTACTTTCTACCCATATTTTACCGCCTTGTTTTTCAACGAATTCAGCACAAAGGATCAAACCCAGCCCGGTCCCCTTTTCCTGGCTGGTTCCATGGGTTGAGAAACTTTCGTCTACTTTAAACAATTTATCCTGATCTTCCTGCCGAATACCTTTTCCCTGATCCTCGACTTCCACCTGTACCTGACCATTGAACTGGCGGGTGCGCAGGGTTATTTGCCCCCCGGAATAGGAAAATTTAATGGCGTTGGAGAGCAGGTTGCGCAAAATGGTGGTGGTCATCTCCTCATCGGCGTAGACAGGCGAATCAATGTGATGCTGCTGAACAACGGAAAGATTTTTTTCGCGGGCATTGATCATTAAAAGCCCGGCTGTGTTTTCCATAATACCTTTCAGATCCAACGGTTGGGGGTTGTATCGGATTTTTCCGCGCTGGCTGCGGGACCAGTGAAGGAGATTTTCAAGCAGCTGCAATAGCTGATCGCCCGATTCATGGATTAAGTCGACGTATTGGTGCAATTCCTGCCGCGATAGTTGGGCAAAGTTTTTGGATATATGGTCGGTCAGTCCATAAAGGGCATTGAAAGGATTTTTCAGGTCATGGGCAATGACCGAAAAGAATTTGTCTTTGGTGGCATTGGCTTTGCGCAGTTGTTGCTCGGATTGGGAAAGTTTTTCATTGGCCTTTTTTATCTGGTTGTAGCGATCTTCAAGCAGGGCACTGGTTTTCTTTTTCAGGCGGTAGCGGTTCCATAGCAGACCGGCGGCGAGAAGCACCAGGGCGATGATTACCACCAGCAAATGCTGCAGGTTCCTTTGCCTTTTCAGCTTGGCTTCTTTCAACTGTTTTTCAAGGGCCAGCTCATCCACCTGGTCTTCTATTTTGCGGATTTCATGTTGTTTTTTGGATAATTCATAGTTCATTTGGGTCTCAAGAATCCGCATGTTGTTTTTACGTTTGCTGAGGCTGTCTTTGGTGCGGGCATATTGCATGTAGTAATCGAGTGCGGTTGGGTGGCGGTCTTTTTGCTGGTAATGGCGGAAAAGTTGGTAACTTGCATTTTTTATGAGTTCCAGATTGGGTATTTTTTCTCCTTTTTCGAGCGAGCCCTTAAGCAGGTTGAGCCCCTGGCGGGTCTGGCCCTGTGCAAGTTGGATTTTGCCGGCTTTTCTGCTGCAAAGACTGGCGTAGTAGCCGGCTCCGCTTTCCTGGGCCAGGTCAATGGCCTGGCGATAATAATTCAGGGCCTTGTCGGGTTGCTGGCGGGAGCGGTAATAATTGCCCAAATCATTGAGGATGCTGCAGAGCCCTTCCTGGTCATCAATCTTTTTCCTTAATTCACGGGCTTTTTGATAATGTTCAAGGGCCCGCCCCGATTCATTCAACCTGGCATAGGTACGGCCTATGTTGTGGTGTGATTGAGCTATATACAGCCGGTCGCCGATTTCCTCACGCAATGACAGCCCCTTGTGATAATAATTCAGGGCCTGGCGGTATTGATCGAGATGGTAATAGGAGTTTCCGATAATATGATAGGTGTAAGCGATATCCTTTTTGTGGCCCAGCTTTTGCTTAATTTTTAACGATTTTTGGTAATAATTCAGGGCCTTTTCATAATTATAGATGTTCTGATACAACATGCCGATGTTGTTCAGGGAGGCGGCGACCCCTTCCTGGTCATTGGTGGCATTTCTCATTTCCAAAGCCTGCAGGTAATAGCGCAGGGCCTGGTCATACTGGCCCTGCTTCCAGTAGATGCTGCCGATGTTGTTGAGGGAAGAGGCAATCAGGTGCTTGTTGGCCAGTTTTTTTCGGATTTCGAGGGCTTTTTTCATGTAAACCAGTGCCGAGTCATACTGCTCGGTACTTCTAAATACCAGGGAGAGGTTGTTATAGGAACGGGCCATTGATGGCCTGTCATTGGAGTTTTTTCTCAGACCAAGGGCCTGGCGATAGTGCTTTCGGGCCTGGTTAAACTGGTGGACTTTAAAGTGAACGCTGCCAATGAAGTTGAGGATGGAAGCCTGGATCAGGGGGCGGTCCAGTGTCTTGCCCAGGTCGTAGGCCTGTCGGTGCAATTCGATGGCCCTTTCATACTGACCGGTGTTTTTATGAACCAGTGCCAGATTGTTCAGGGTATTGATGGTTCCCAGGGTGTCTTTGATACGGCGTTTGATCTCCAGCGAGCGGTGGTAGTAAACCCGGGCACTGTCATACCGGCCCCGTTGCAGATGCAGACTGCCCATATAATTGAGGGTGTTGGCTTTACCCTCTGCCAAATTCAGTGATTGATAAATTTCCAGGGCTTTCTGATGATGCCGGTAAGCCTGTGGATAGGCGTTGTTCTTTTTCTGGTTCAGACCCATTTTGTTGTAGAGGTTCCCGAGCTTTTCCGGCTCGTCCATTTGCCGAGCCATTTCCAGGGCCTGCCGGTAACAGCTGTCACTCTTCCGGTGAAGGCCCAGTTTATAATAGGTCTTGCCCAGATGGAAACAACTCGAGTGCAAATGCCCGGTATGGCCCAACTCTTTGAATATATCCACTGCCTTATCCAGGTGGGCCCTTGCCCTTGGGTAATGGTTCAAACGATGTTGGGCTTGGCCCATGATTTCAAGGGCCCTTGCCCTATGAAGCTTTGAGTTGATTCTTTGACCCCCATCCCGGGCTTTTTGACCATACTCCAGACTTTTTTCGGGATCCTTCTCCAAATAGACCCGGGCTATTTGAAGGTATAGATCCATCTTTGCTGCCCCCTGATTCCGCGATGCCAGTTCTTTTAAACTATCAACAGGGAAAGAATCCCCCTCAGCTGTTGCCTGAACCCTTAATGGAAAAAACAGGATGAGAACCAGGAAAAATGTTACAACTGACTGACGCATAAACCCTTCATTTGCTGGATGATTGAGGAGCAAAGATAGCAAAACGATGCGGTAAACCGGGGGGATTTTATTGTTTTTTCTCAGGTTCAACCGGCAGGGTAAAATTAAAGGTGCTGCCTTCCCCGGGGGAACTCTCAGCCCATATGGTGCCGTTGCTTTTTTCAATCAGCTCTTTACAAAGGATCAGCCCCAATCCGGTCCCCTGCTCATTGGAGGTGCCTTCGGTGGATTGATTGTTGTCCATCGTAAAGAGGGTTTTCAGATGAGTTGACGGGATCCCCCGTCCCGTGTCAGAAATGGCCACATTGGTCTGTCCATTTTCTACCCGGGCCCTGATTTTGACGGAGCCTCCCTTATCGGTGAACTTGATGGCATTGTTGAGCAAGTTGCGCACCACCGTGTCAAATATATTTTGATCTACATAGGCCATCACCTGGGGGTCAATGTCGTTTTCAATGGCAATGTCCTTTTCATCGGCATTGATCCTCAACAGCGATATGATCTCATCGGTGGCATTGCGAAGATGCAGCTTTTGGGGCTGCAGGCTCATGCTGCCTAACTGTGACCTCGACCACTTGAGCAGGTTCTGCAGCAGATTGTAAAGATTTTGGGTGGCTTCGTGTATGGCTTTGCCATATTCCCTGATTTCATCTTTGCTGATGCGGTCAATGTTTTTGTACATCTCTTCAGAAAAACCAAACAAAGCATGAAACGGATTTTTTAAGTCATGGGCGATGATCGAGAAGAACTTGTCCTTGGTGGCATTGAGTTTTCTCAGGTTGTTTTCCGATTCCCTCAATTTGATATTGGCTTCGCTGAGCTGTTGGTTTTTCTTCTCCAGGATCCGGGCATTTTTCTTTTTAAGGTTGAACCGGTTATAGGCGAGTATAGCCAGGGCAAGCAGGAGAATGGCCACAATGGCAATATAATTTCTGAAGGATTTTTGTCGTTTGATTTCCAGTTTGTTAATCTTGTTGTCTTTTTTCAGCAGCTCAATTTCTTTTTCCTTTTTCTCGGTTTCGTATTTGATTTGTATCTCACTGATTCGGTTTTGTTTTTCTTCCGAGAAAATGGTATCATTCAAGCGATGGTGCTTTTTAAAATAGGTGAGGGCTTTTTGGTGGTTGCCCTGATGTTCATATAATTTAGAGAGGAGTTCATAACTCTCGTTTTTATACTGGTCAGCATGGATCTGCCTGGACAGGGTTAAGCCCCTGGCGATCGCTTTGTGGGCCTTTTGATAGTCACCGGTATGAATCAGCACCTCCCCGATGTTGTTGCTGGTATTGGCTATTTTGTGTTGGTCATTAAGGTCATAGGCATATTGAAGGGCTTCTCTTAAATATTCCAGGGCTTGGGTATAATGCTCCATTTCATAATGGATCAATCCGATGTTGTTCAGTGAACTGGCCATTCCATTGATGTCATTGGCTTTTTTATCGGTCTCCAGCGATTTGCGATAATATTCCAGGGCTTTGTCATTGTTGGCCTGATCGTCGTATATAATGCCGATGTTGTTATAAATCATGGCCATTTGGTCCTGATTTCCCATTTTTTCAAGCTCTGTGAGGGCTTTGTTGTAATATTCCAGGGCTTTGTCGAAATCATCAATGGTCATATGGATAATCCCGGTCTCGTTATAGGCCGAGGCCAGACTTGCCCGGTTGTTGGCTTCTTTGAGCAAGGGGATGGCTTGCAAATAATATTTAAGGGCTCTGTCGTAACTGCTGATATTTCGGTAGATCCTCCCTAAATCCGTATAGGTAATGCCCATCTGGAGGGTATCCTCCAGGGAACGGAAAATCTCCAATGCTTTCAGGTAATGTTCGATGGCCTTTTGATAATTGTTGACTGACTGGAAATAGCTACCCAGGGCAGAGCGGCTGCTGGCAATATTTGTTTTGTTTTCGGCCTTCTGACTTATTTTAAGGGCTTTTTGATAGTAGGAGAGGGCTTTTTGCGGATGGGGAGAATTCAGGTAATAAACCCCCAGGTTGTTGTATATCTGGAACATCCGGGCGGGATCGTCCAGTTGCTTGCGGATTTTAAGGCTTCGCCTGTAATACTTTAATGCCTGGGCCGTATCCTGCAAAAAATAATATGCATTGCCCATCCGGTTATAGGCATCAGAAATGGCTCCCTGATGGTTGATTTTTTGGGCATTGTCCAGAGCTTTTCGGGCATATTTCAAACTGGAATCGGGCGAGGCCTGCCAGTAAGCCCTCGAGATGCGATTGAGCAACTGCGTCTTTTCGACCCCCGAACGTCGGGGAATCAGTTTTTTTAAGCTGTCGGCGGGGCCAGCCTTAATATCCTGTATACCAATATACAGGCTGATGATGCACAGGGGTAAAAAGAAACCCAGTATTTTAAATCCTTTGGCCATGTAATGTTATGACAACAAATGCTTAAATTCTGGGGTGAAAAATAACAATAAATTTAGAAAAATAAGACACAAATGCCAAAACCTTTTAAGGTTGATGGTTTTTATCCTTGACCGTACTCTGAATTTTTCCGTCATAGAGATGGGTAATCAGGGTATCCCCGGCATTAACCTGTTGTGATGAAGTAAGGGTTTGCCCGTTTCTTTGGGTAATGGAAAATCCGCGCTTCAGCACATTTTGGGGATCCAGGTGTTTTTTGGCTTTTTCCAGGTGTTCCAGGCTGTTTTTTTGGTTCTGCAAATATTTTTGGACAGCGCGGGGGGTTTGTCCTTCCAGATGATTCAGATCGTAGGCGGCATTTTGCAGTATCCTTTGAGCGGTGTTGGACATACGGGCGCTGTAGTCCTTGAGCTTTTGTTTTTGGGTCTGGATGAACATCTGGTTGTGGTGGGTCATCTTTTCGGCTTTCCTTTCCAGCCGGGTTTTGTTGCGGTCCAGCAGGTTTTTGACATTGGGCCCGATCCGGCCTGAGAGGTTTTGCTGGCGCTGGTATTCGGTCTGAATGAACCGGTTGGTTTGCTGGACAATTTCATCCCTTAATCCCAGCAGGTTTTCTTCAAATTCGTAAGCCCGGTTAACCAGAAAATCGGCCACGGCAGTGGGGGTTTTCAGTTGGGTGTGCACCACCAGGTCAACCACTGATTCATCTTTTTCGTGGCCGATGCCGCTGATAACGGGCATGGGAAACTGAGCTACGTGGGCGGCAAGGGTATACTGGTCAAAACAGCTCAGATCGGCTTGGGCTCCTCCCCCGCGGATGATGGCCACCACGTCAAAAATATGTTCGTATTGATAGATCGCTTCCAGGGCTTCGATAATTGAAGATTCGGCCTGATCGCCCTGCATGAAGGCGGGGAATAATTTGGGATAGAAGACATAGCCATACGGGTTGTGGCGGAGTTGTTCCATAAAATCCTTATAGCCGGCGGCCGTTTGAGAGGAGATGACCGCTATTTTTTGAGGAACGCGGGCCAGGGCAAGTTGCTGGTTCATTTTCATGATGCCTTCCTGCTCCAGTTTCCGGATGGTTTCCATCCTCTTGCGGGCCATCTCACCCAGGGTGTAGCTGGGTTCGATGTCTTTGATATGCAGGCCTAATCCATACAGTTCATGGAATTCCACCGTGGTTTGAACCAGGATTTTCAGACCCGCCTGAAACGGCTGGCCGGTGGTGTTTTCAAAATAGGGCCGGAGCATCCGAAAGGTATAAGCCCATATCATCCCCCGGGCTTTGGCGATGATCCGGTCTGTGGCCTCATCTTTTTCAACCAGGTCAAGGTAACAATGGCCTTTTCGGTTGACCTTCATCTCGCTGATTTCTGCAATTACCCAGTAATACTGCGGAAATCCTTGGTTCAGGGTATCTTTGATTTTACGGTTGAGCTCCAGTAATGTGAATTCTTGGTTCATGGATTGTTTTTTTGAGTATTTGTGGCCTTTTATCAAGCACCATGGGGTTCATTCGACGGCATCGGTCTGGTCAATTTATCTCTAAAACTTCCACTGGGGGCTCTTTTTCATTGCTTGAGCAGTTTTTTCTTTAACAGGATTTGTTGATCGATAGAGAGCTGAAGCAAATAGATTCCCGGGCTGCGGTTGCTCAGGCTATCGATCCGAATCCGTCCGGTAGGGATCATCCCGGTGTATCGGTTCAGGTATATTTTTCGCCCCATCATGTCGTATATTTCAATGGTTAGGGTTTGTTCTTTTTTGGGGCTTAAGGGCAGATCAATGAAAAAATGCGATTTGAAAGGGATGGGGTAGACCCGGATGGATTTTTGCCCGAGTTTTTCCAGGGAGAGTTGTGCGGAAGCGCTAAAATTGGGGATGCCATATCCGGTCAGTGAATCCGGGTTTTGATACTGGCTGGCTGAGCGAAGTATTTTTTCGCGGATTTCCATGGGGGTACGTTGGCGGAATTTTTGCCACAGGCAAGCGGTTAATCCTGTAATGATGGGGGCGGAAAACGAGGTACCGCTTCCGGCCACAAACGAGGAGTCGACGTTTTGCACGGCGGTCATCAGGCCCTGGGCTGCTACTTCCGGTTTGATGCGCTCGTCGAAGGTGGGGCCGGTTGAGCTGAATGAGACATAATCGCCGTGAGGACCGACTGCCCCAGCCGTGATGATGCTATCGGCATCGGCCGGGGCCCCAATGTAGTGCCAGGGATCATTGCCCTGATTGCCGGCACTTGAGACCACCATCATGCCCCTGGAAGCAGCCAGGTCAGCAGCCCGGGTTATCGGGGTGGTATTCCCGTCCATTTCCTGATAGGAATGGTCCTGGGCGGAATCATCGAAGGTGGAGTATCCCAGCGAGCTGTTGATTAGGTCTGCACCGGCACTATCTGCATATTCGGCAGCTGCAATCCAGTTGTATTCTTCTGAGATGTATTCCGAGCGGGTGACTTCGGTTCTGCATAACAGGTAGTCTGCCCTGGGAGCCGTGCCCCGGTATACCCCCGGTATATTCCCGGCCATGACCGATAAAACCATCGTTCCGTGTTGATGGTGTTCATAAACCGACCCATCATGGTCCTCAAAATCATGCGTTCCTCGTATTTGACCAAAGGCCCGGAGGCTGTCAAAAACCGGAAGCACGTCAACATTTTGAAAACCGGCGTCGAGCACCGCGATAAGCATGTTTTCGCCCTGATAACCCGCCTGATGCAAAAGGTGGCCATTGAGCATTTTTGTTTGGTGCCAGGTGTATCCATACAGGGAAGAATCAAAGGCCATTTGGGCAGCCTTTTTTTCGGTGGTGTCCAGGTCTGAAAGCCCTTTCTTTGGAGACTCTGAGGCGGGCGGGTCAACCGGGGCAATGCGCCGGGTGGATTGGACGAAGTTTTTTTTGTTTAGCTCGGCAACGGTGGTATCCGGGGCTTCTATAACCACCAGGTTCAACCATTTTGATCTGTTTTGGATGCGCTTTACCCGGGGGCGGATGCTGTCCAGGTAACGCGGGGCCACCGGCAGGTCCCGAAGATCCAGCTCAATGCCTTGGCGCTCACGTCTTTGTAGGGCCCTTTCGGACAGGAAGGCCCCGGGATCTTCCAGCGAATAAGAACTGTGGGCGGTGTCCTTGTCGGTCAGATATACCGCATATCTGGATTCCTGGGCTCGAAGAAGCGGCAGGGCGAGGAAAAACAAAAGGAACAAGAGCATGTAGTTTTTTTTCATGGGCTGCTTTTTTAGTCAGGTCAGACGGGGATTAACCTGTTCTCTCCATCTGCCCCGGGTTAAATATTCGCCTCAGGGGCGCGGTCTGCGACGGCCTCTATTGGGCCTGAGCATTTGCCGGGGATCGCCAAATTTTCCCTTGTTGTTTTCCAGCTCCTGCAACCTTTGAGATTCCTTGAGCTCCAGGGCTTCTTCATTTAGCGGCTCTCCGTTTCTATAATTGAGTACCCTTGAAGTATCGGCTTTCTTGCTAAAATAAACCCATTTGCCATGGCGTAGGTCGTTTTGATAGGTCCCCTCAATTTCTTTGAGGCCATTGGGAAAGAAAATGGTAAATGGCCCGTGGAGCTCTCCATTTTTGTATTGGGCAATCATTTTGGGCCTGCCGCTGGGGAAGAATTGCTTATAGGGGCCCGCTTTCCGTCCCTTTTGCCAGTTTGTCACCTGGGCGGTGTCTCCATTGGGATAGTATTTAATGGAAGCCCCGTGCCGCTGGCCCTGTCGGTAAGATTCGCTCAATACCAGTTGCCCGTTGCGGCTATAAAAGCGCCAGGTGCTGTCTTTTTTTCTGTCAACATACAAACCCTCGGCCCGCTTTTTTCCCTTCCGGTCAAATAATTGCGCATAGACCCCCCGGGAGCGATCATGCTGCATCACCGCTTTTCGATTGCCATTGGGATAGAAACGTTTGAAAGTCCCGACCGGCTCACCATGGTTAAAATGCCCGCGGTATTGAACCTGGCCGTTGCTGTATTTTTTGATCCATAACCCGTGTCTTTCTCCCTGCCGGTCCGTCTGATTCAGGGTATCAGTGCTTTGGCCGGCCACCAAAGCCGGCCATAACAACAGGCCCATAAAAATGCCTACCATCGTTTTCATACCAATAGGATCTTTTGATCTATCCGCAAAATTATAAAACATTTGCTGAAACGAATCGCCTGGAACCAATAACCTGAAGCCCGGCAATAAACAGGCCATAAAAAAAGCCCCCGCCTGCCAGGCGAGGGCTTTTTGGAGTGAAAGGACTCACATTATTTAACTTCTTCAAAGTCTACATCGGTCACTTCACCGTCGTCATTGTTGCCCTTATTCGAGGAGGAAGAACCTTGTTGTTGTTGTCCTGATGTGCTTTGGCCTCCGGTGTTTTGCTGACCGCCAGCTTGTTGCTGGGCGTTGTAGATTTCCTGGGAGGCTGCATGCCAGGCATTATTGAGGTCTTCCATCTTCTGATCCAATTCCTCGATGTTTTCGTTTTTATGGGCTTCTCTGAGGGCTTCCAGAGCGTCCTGGATCGGCTTTTTCTTGTCTTCGGAAATTTTGTCGCCGAATTCCTTCAACTGCTTATCGGTTTGGAAAATCAAGCTATCGGCTTTATTCAACTTGTCGACCCGCTCTTTGCGTTGTTGGTCTTCTTCTTCGTGTTGCTTGGCTTCTTCCTTCATCCGGTTGATTTCTTCCTCGCTCAGGCCAGAAGAAGCTTCGATGCGGATGCTTTGTTCTTTGCCGGTTGATTTATCCTTGGCCGAGACATTCAATATGCCGTTGGCGTCGATGTCGAAGGTGACCTCGATTTGAGGGACTCCTCTGGGAGCTGGCGGAATGCCGTCGAGATGGAATCGGCCGATGGATTTGTTATCCTTGGCCATAGGCCGTTCACCTTGCAAGACGTGAATCTCTACCGAGGGCTGGTTGTCGGCGGCCGTGGTGAAGACTTCCGACTTGCGGGTGGGTATGGTGGTGTTGGCTTCGATCAGTTTGGTGAAGACACCGCCCATGGTTTCAATGCCCAGTGAAAGCGGGGTGACATCGAGCAACAGCACATCTTTTACATCGCCCCCAAGGACGCCACCCTGGATGGCTGCTCCAATGGCCACCACTTCGTCGGGGTTCACCCCTTTAGAAGGCTTCTTGCCAAAAATGCTTTCAACGGTTTGTTGGATAGCCGGTATGCGTGTTGAGCCGCCCACCAGGATCACCTCGTCGATGTCTTTGGCTTCGTATCCGGCATCTTTAAGGGCCTTTTTACAGGGCTCAACGGTTTGTTGTACCAGGTGATCCACCAACTGTTCAAATTTGGCACGGGTCAGTTTTTTAACCAGGTGCTTGGGTACCCCTTCTACCGGCATGATATAGGGCAGGTTGATCTCCGTGCTGGTGGCACTGGAAAGTTCAATTTTTGCTTTTTCAGCAGCCTCTTTCAGGCGCTGAACCGCCATGGGATCCTGCTTGAGGTCTACGCCCTGTTCCTTTTGAAATTCTTCGGCCAACCAGTCAATGATCACCTGGTCAAAATCGTCGCCGCCCAGGTGGGTGTCGCCACTGGTCGACTTCACCTCAAACACCCCATCACCAAGTTCCAGGATGGATATGTCGAAGGTTCCTCCGCCTAAATCGAATACAGCGACCCGCTGATCTTTGTCTTGTTTGTCAAGCCCGTATGCCAGCGAAGCGGCAGTGGGCTCGTTGATGATGCGTTTGACTTCCAGTCCGGCAATCTCACCGGCTTCTTTTGTGGCTTGCCGCTGAGAATCACTGAAATAGGCCGGTACGGTGATCACGGCCTCAGTGACTTCCTGGCCCAGGTAATCTTCAGCCGTCTTTTTCATCTTCTGCAGAACCATGGCTGAAATTTCCTGCGGGGTATATTTGCGATCCCCCACCTTAATCCTGGGCATATTGTTGTCACCCTTGACCACTTCATAAGAAACCCGGTTGATCTCGGTGTTCACCTTGTCATAGCTTTCTCCCATGAAACGCTTGATCGAAGAGATGGTGTTTTGGGAGTTGGTTATCGCTTGTCTTTTGGCAGGATCACCGATCTTGCGTTCCCCATTCTCGACAAAAGCAACCATGGAGGGGGTGGTTCTTTTTCCCTCACTATTGGGTATTACCGTTGGCTCGTTGCCCTCCATAACCGAAACACATGAGTTGGTTGTTCCTAAGTCTATACCTATTATTTTACCCATTTTTTCACTTTATTTTTAATTCAACGTTATTATTTTCCGTCTTTTTCTGATCAATCATTGTGCCATATTCAAAGACGGTATTGTTTTGCGTGTAATAAATTGAAATACAATGTATTTATAGCCCCGGCCAGGTTTTATGACAAACTGTCAGAGCCGAAGGTGAGAAAATATTACAACCAATTGCTTTTATTGTTAGTTTTGCTCCAACAATTGACTATAAAAAACAACCCTTATGTCAAAGGACAAGAAGATAAAAAAGGTGACAACTCATGTTTTGCATGAGATGAAGCTTCGCGGAGAAAAGATTGCGATGCTCACGGCCTATGATTATTCCATGGCCCGGATACTGGACAAAGCAGAAATAGATGTGATCCTGGTCGGCGATTCGGCTTCTAATGTAATGGCCGGCAATGAGACCACCCTTCCGATTACGATGGATGAGATGATTTATCATGCCAAGTCGGTGGTAAAGGCAGTTAAGCGGGCTTTTGTTGTTGTAGATTTGCCTTTTGGGGCCTATCAGGGCAACAGCAAGGAAGCTTTGACATCGGCCATTCGGATGATGAAGGAAACCGGCGGTCATGCAGTAAAGATGGAAGGGGGTGGGGAGATTGAAGATTCGGTCAGGCGGATTCTTTCAGCCGGCATACCGGTGATGGGCCACCTGGGGCTTACTCCACAGTCCATTCATAAGTTCGGTACCTATGTGGTCCGGGCTACTGAAGAGGAGGAAGCCCAGAAATTGATTGAAGATGCCCATATACTGCAAAAAGCAGGATGTTTTTCCCTGGTCCTCGAAAAGGTACCGGCCCGGCTGGCTGCCAGAGTGGCAAAAGAGCTGACAATCCCGGTTATCGGTATTGGAGCAGGCAACCAGGTAGATGGTCAGGTGCTGGTGCTGCACGATATGCTGGGAATCAACCAGGATTTTTCCCCCCGTTTTCTGAGGCGTTATCACAACCTGTTTGCTGAAATACTGGGCTCGGTGCAATCCTATATCCAGGATGTTAAGCAGGTGGAATTCCCCAACGACAATGAACAGTATTAACCCTGGGGTATGGAAATCCTTTATGAAGACAATCACCTGGTGGTGGTCAATAAAAACAACAACGACCTGGTGCAGGGTGATCGTACCGGCGACCAGGCCCTTGACAGCAAGCTCAGACAATGGCTCAAGGAAAAGTACCGCAAACCGGGCAATGTGTTCTTAGGGGTGGTGCACCGCCTGGATCGCCCGGTGAGTGGAGTGGTGGTTTTTGCCAAAACCAGCAAGGCCCTGGCAAGAATGAATCAACTCTTCCAGAAAAAAGCCGTTGATAAGACTTATTGGGCAATTGTGAAAAATAAACCGAATCCCCCCAGCGGCGAGCTTCAACACTATATGGTGCGCAACCCCCGCAAAAATAAATCCTTTGCCCTCGACCAACCCCGACGCGATGCCCGGGAAGCACTGATGAGCTATCAACTCATGGCATCCTCCGATCGGTATCATTTGCTGGAGATCACCATACAAACCGGCCGACACCACCAGATCAGAAGCCAGCTCTCCAAAATTGGCGCCCCTGTTAAAGGAGATCTGAAATACGGTTTCCCACGCAGCAATAAAAACGGGGGTATAAGCCTGCACGCCCGCCAAATAGGCTTTGTACACCCTGTCCGGAAGAAATACATCTCCTTTACAGCGCCCCCGCCCCCCGATAATCTGTGGACTTTTTTCCTCGACAGATTGTCTTCCTCTTCTTCCCGTGAATAAATCCTCCTGTTTTTTTTGTTTGCTTTTCTTTTAGCCCGAATAATGGTTTTTTTGGCTTGTTATTATCCTGTTTCCCTTGTAATTCCTGTGTTTTGGCCTTTTGTTTTTTCGGTTAAAACTTCATCGCTTCCCTTTTTCAACAAAAATTGGGCTTCTTGTTGAAAAAAAATTATTAAATATCGGTATAATCAGTATTTCGTTTAACTAACTGTTTTACAGTGATATGTAAAGGTATTTTTAGCTTAAAACGCTAAGAATGAGATTTTTTTTTAGGGATTTGTTTTGAATTTTACCGAAAAAATTTGCATTTTTACTTTATAAATTCATAAATTCGTGAACAGATCGCACTTTTTGAAGGCCATACCTTCAAAAGTCAAGCGTTACGCTAAATCTGAAATATTTTTTTACTAACCCCAAAAACAGTTAATTATGAACAAAGCAGAATTAATTGATTCAATTGCAAAAGATGCCAATTTAACAAAGGCTGATGCAAAGAAAGCTTTGGACGCTTTTGTAAAAGCTACTACGAAATCCCTCAAGAAGGGTGAAAGAGTTGCCTTGGTAGGATTTGGTTCCTTTTCTGTAGCCAAGAGAAGTCAAAGAACAGGAAGAAATCCGCAAACGGGTAATCCCATTACCATTAAGGCCAAGAACGTTGTAAAATTTAAGCCTGGCTCTGATCTTTCAGATGCAGTGCAGTAAGGAATAGTTGCATTGAAAAAGAAAGGGAGTACTGCGGTGCTCCCTTTTTTTAGTCCCGCCTATGGATGAAAAAGCGCTGATCGAGTACCTGACAGGATTTGTAACGTCCCAACGCCGTGGGCTTTTCGACCGGGTGTTGGAAGAGCGCACACGGTATATAACGGTGGTTTTGGAAGACATTTACCAGCCCCATAATGCAAGTGCCGTGCTTCGATCAATGGATTGTTTCGGCATTCAGGATGCCCATATCATTGAGAACTCCAATGAATACCGGATCAATCCGGATGTGGCACTGGGCGCTTCTAAGTGGCTGAATTTGTTGCGTTACAATCAATCCACTGCCAATACAAGGGCCGCCATCGACCGGTTGAAAGGCCAGGGGTATCGGATTGTGGCAACCACCCCTCATCAGAATCAGGTGGCCCTGCCTGATTTTGACCTGGAACCCGGTAAGGTGGCCTTGCTGTTTGGCACCGAAATGCAGGGATTAAGCTCAACAGCCCTGGATCAGGCGGATGAATTTTTAAAAATCCCCATGTACGGTTTTACCGAAAGCTTCAATATTAGTGTCTCAGCAGCCATTATCCTTTATCAGCTCAAGCAGAAACTGACCCGCTCGCAGATCGCCTGGCACCTTTCCCCTGAAGAAAAACAGCACATCCTGCTGGAATGGCTGAAAAAATCTATTAAACGATCTGATCTGTTAATCAGACAATTTTTATCTAAATGAGGGAACCTTTTATCAGCCAACTTCGTATTTTAATAAAAAAAAATTATCTTTATTTTTTAATCGGACAGGCCTTAACCTTTGCATCCATTGTTAAATGAGCTCTCCATGAGCAAGCAGAAGGAATTTTTTGGGGAAAATTGCTGTTTGTGGGGAGTTAAAAACACACACCACATGAATTGCATAATTATTGATGATGACCCTCTATCTCTGCAGGTTGTGGAGGAATTTGTGAACCGCACAGATTTCCTGGAACTGAAGTATACCTTTAATGATGCCGTGGAAGCCATCAATACCATCAATGTTAGTGAAGAAAATATAGATCTGATCTTTCTGGACATCGAGATGCCTGAGATGTCGGGCATCGAGTTTCTAAATACGGTTAAGGAGCTTCCCCAGGTCATCATTATTTCCTCGCAGGAGAAATATGCCCTTCAGGCTTTTGATTATGATGTGGTCGATTATTTGCTCAAGCCCATTACTTTTAGCCGCTTTTACAAGGCAGCCTCCAAAGCCTTCAGCAATGCCGAAACCAATGAGATGCGGCAACGACAGAAAAATGAGATCTTCATCAAAAAGGATTCTGCCCTGGTGCGGTTAAAATATGATGACATCCTTTGGGTCGAGGCCATGGAAAATTATGTGGTGATCAATTCTTATGACCAGAAGTTTACGATTCACTTTACGATGAAGAGCATCATTCAGCAATTGCCGGCTGATCGCTTCAAACGGGTACATCGTTCTTACATAGTGAACGTGGGCAATATTGATCGCATTGAGGACAATTATGTGATCATCAAAGGGAGGAAATCCCAGAAAAGCATTCCGATCGGAAAAGCTTATAAAGAAAAATTCCTGAAAGAAATCAATCTGATTGGCAAGTAAACCTCCGGCTGATCAGTTAATACTTCCTTCAATCCCCACTGGATCGGGTTCACCGGAAAAAAAGGGGTTTGTTCAAATACCAGGTAACTTTTGCTATCTTTGAACCGCTTTGGCAAGAGAAGAAAGCCATTGGGTGATTGTCTCATTAAATTCAGCTGACATGATTTCATTGCAGCAGGTAAGGGTAGAGTATAGCGGGGAATTGCTTTTCGGGGATGTCTCATTTTTTATCCGGGAAGGCGAAAAGATTGGCCTGGTGGGCAATAATGGTTCGGGCAAGACCACCTTGCTGAAGGTTCTCACCGGCCAGGTTCAGCCTGTATCCGGGACGGTCAATTTACCCGGATCCTTGCGCATTGGTTATTTGCCTCAGCATATGGTTCATCAGGAGGATGAGACTGTATATAATGTGGTTTTTTATGCCCTGGAGCAGATTGCGGGTTTGCATGAGCAGATTTCCCGCATCAATGCCTCTTTGGCCGAGCGGACTGACTATGATAGTCAGGATTATGCCCGGCTTTTGGATCAGCTTTCGGCAGCTACTGAGAAATATCAGTTGCTGGAGGGCGATAAAGTGGAGGCTGCCATAGAACGAACCCTGACAGGGCTGGGTTTTGACCCGGAGGATCTGACGGCCAGGATGAATACTTTCAGCGGGGGATGGAAAATGCGGGTGGAGCTGGCCAAGATTTTGCTGCAGGAGCCGGATTTGCTTTTGTTGGATGAGCCGACCAACCATTTGGATATTGAATCGATACAATGGTTTGAGCGCTATCTGACACATTTTCAGGGGGCAGTGGTTCTTATCTCGCACGATCGGGCTTTTTTGGATGCAGTAACCACTCGAACCCTTGAACTGAGTCTGGGGCGGCTTTTTGATTTCAGGCTCCCGTATTCTCAGTACCGGAAGGAGCGTGAGCGGCTGCGTGAGCAGCAAAAAGCTGAATATGAGAATCAGCAGAAAAAGATAAGGGAAACCCAGGAGTTTATTGACCGGTTTCGTTACAAGGCCAACAAGGCTTCCCTGGTCCAGTCCCGCATTAAGCAGCTGGAGAAGATGGAGCAGGTACAGGTGGACCAGGAAGATCAGCAAACCATGCACATCCGTTTCCCTGAGCCGCCCCGCTCCGGCAGGGAAGTGATCAAGGCCGGCGGGATCACCAAATATTACGGGCAGCAGCTGGTCCTTGAAGGGGTTGATTTTCTTATTGAACGCGGCGAGCGGGTGGCTTTTGTGGGCCGCAACGGAGAGGGCAAAACCACTATGGCGCGGGTTCTTTTGGGCGAGACCGACTACAGCGGTGAAGTGACCCTTGGCCATCAGGTGGAAATTGGCTATTATGCCCAGAACCAGGATGAATTTTTAGATGATGAGCTGACGGTTTTTCAGACCCTTGATCAGGCAGCTCAGGGCGAAGTGCGCAAACAGGTGCGCAACATCCTGGGGGCTTTTCTTTTCCAGGGAGAAGCGGTCAACAAGAAAGTGGGGGTTTTATCCGGCGGGGAGCGCTCACGGCTGGCCCTGGCCCGGTTGTTGTTGCACCCTTACAACATGCTGATCCTCGACGAACCCACCAATCACCTCGACATGCGCTCGAAAGAGGTTCTTAAACAAGCCCTGCTTGACTATCAGGGCACCCTCCTGGTAGTCTCTCACGACCGCGATTTTATGGACGGGCTGGTTTCCAAAGTCTACGAGTTCCGCGATCATAACCTGAAAGAACACATCGGTGGCATTTACGATTTTCTGCGGAAAAAACAACTCGATCAGCTGGACGAGCTGAACAGAGGGGCCGGAAAAACTTCTTCAGCGAAAACCAAAAAGCAGGATTCCGGCAGCAAGGCCGATTTTGAGCAGCGCAAGGCCCACAACCGAAGGATCCGGCGCACTGAGAAATCCATTGAAAAGACCGAGCAGCGCATCGAAGAGCTGGAGCAGAAGCTGGAAGCGCTGAACAGTAAAATGACTGATCCTCAGAATGAAGAGGAGAGGGGGGATGGAGCCATTTATTCGGAGTATGAACAGCTGCGCCAGGAACATGAGCAGGAGATGGAGCAGTGGGAGCAACTGCACAGTGAGTTGGAGCAGCTCTACCAACAAAGCCAATGATAAGTCGAATGATGAGCACCGGCGGGCAAAAATCTTTTATTTATGGGTTGAGGGCCATCATGGAGGCCATGGACAGCGGCACGCCCATTGATAAAATATTGATCAGGAAAGGCCTGAAAGGAGCGCTTTTCCAGGAGTTTTTTGATCAGGTGCGCACCCTGCAGGTGCCTTTTCAATATGTGCCGGCCAGGAAGCTGGATGGAATTACCCGCAAAAACCACCAGGGGGTCGTGGCCTTTCTCTCGCCCATCACCTTTGGGCGTATTGAGGATCTGTTACCGGGGCTTTATGAGTCTGGCAAGACACCTTTTTTACTGCTACTCGATGGTTTAACCGATGTGCGGAACTTTGGGGCCATCCTCCGCACCGCTGAATGTGCCGGTGTTGATGGGGTGGTCATTCCCACCCGGAATTTTGCCCGCATCAATGAGGATGCGGCTAAAACTTCGGCCGGTGCCCTTTATCGTATACCGGTGTGCCGTGCCGCTAAGATGGCCTCTGCCATTGAATATATCCGCCAGAGTGGGGTCAAGGTGGTCGGGGTGACCGAAAAAACCCAGCATTATTATGATCAGGTGGTTTTTGATGGCCCGGTGGCACTGGTGTTGGGGTCGGAGGATGCCGGTATATCCCCGGCAATCATGGATCAGCTCGATGCCAAAGTTCGCATTCCCCTGGCAGGAGAGATAGAATCGCTGAATGTCTCGGTCGCTGCCGGGGTGGTCGCCTATGAGGTGGTGCGTCAACGACGCGCCCAGGACCAACCCTAACTTTAGCCATTCAATCCCCGCCTCCACTTCGTTCCCTCGGAGCAGGCATTTACTCCCCGCTTTCACTTCCTTTAGCGGGGCAGGCATTTACTCCCCGCCTCCGCTTCGCTCCCTCGGGGCAGGCATTTCCTCATTCGCCCCAACTTTCAGGGGCGTTGCTGGATTGTTCCTGCTGGCCAAATGACTGGGTAAGGCTTCTGAAGTCATCGCCCGAGGGGTTTTGGAACACTCTGAGGCCAAACTCGGGGACCACCGCCAGGATATGGTCGAAGATATCGGCCTGGACTTGTTCGTAATATTTCCATTCCTGTTGTTTGGAAAAGACATAGATCTGCACCGGCAAGCCCCTTTCGGTAGGCTGGAGATGGCGCACCATGATGATGTAAGGCTGTTTGCTGGGGTGTATGTGGGGGTGCTGTTCCAGGTAGGTTTCTACATATTTCCGGAATACCCCGATGTTGGTCAAACGTCGGCGGCTGACCGTATCCTCGTCGGTGATTCCGTGTTCCCGGTTAAACTGGTCTATCTCTTCTTGTTTTTGCCAGATATAGTCGCGGATGAGCCTGAATTTTTTGAATTGCTCCAGCATCTGATCGTCACAGAAGCGAATGCTTTTGATATCGATGTTGATTGAGCGGGCAATTCGCCGGCCCATGCTTTCCTGCATGCCTTTCCAGTTCTGGAAGGATTCGTTGATCAAGGCATGGGTTGGAATGGTGGTAATGGTTTTGTCCCAGTTGCGCACCTTGACTGTATTAACCGTTATTTCCAGTACAATGCCGTCGGCATCGCGCCCCGGCATCGAAATCCATTCGCCGGGTTTGACCATCTTATTGGCAGAAAGCTGGATGCTGGAGACAAACCCCAGGATGGTGTCTCTGAACACCAAGATAAGCACGGCTGCCAATGCACCCAGGCTGGCCAAAATGGCAGTGGGCGATTTGCCGATGATCAGCGATAAAATCAGGATGCCCCCCACCGAGTGAATGATGATCTTGGTGACCTGAATATATCCCTTTATCGGTCTTTCCCGAGCCATCGGCAATATCTGGTAGATGTCATGAAAGGCACTAAGCAGGGCATCGACCGTGAGCAGAACGATGAAGATGATGTAGATCTGAACCCCGGTGATTAACACGGATTGAACTTCGGGGAAAGGATCGAGCCATACCTGGGTGGAAAAATAGATGATCAGGGCAGGGGCCAAATGAGACACCCGTTGCAGCACCCTCCTGTTTACCAGGGCATCGTCCCATTTGTTTTTGCTTTTCCTTACCATCCGGGTAATGGTGGAAGTCAGCACATTTTTAGCCAGGTAGTCCGCAAAATAAGCGATCAACAGTACCACAAGGGCAATGACCACGACCATGATCAGCTGACTCCATTGTTCATTCAAACCGGCCTGCTGCAGCAGATTTTCTAACTCTGTGACGATTTTTTCGCCCATAAGAGATTTTTTTATAAATTACCTCTGCTAAAATAAGGATAAATTGTCGAGACTATGAAGCATTTGATTGTTATTTTCTTGTTGTTTATGGCTACGATGGCCGATGGGCAGGTGGATTATCAGGGGCACTTTAACGGGCAGGCCTTGCGGATTGATTTTTTGCTGGCCGGAGGGGCTGACCGGGAAGCTTTTTACCTGAGAGGCCTCCAACAGGAGGCCCCCTGGGCAGGGCCACGGTCTGGTCTGATCAGCCCTTTTGGCTATGGCAATTATTGGGTAGAGGTAAAGGATACAGCCAGGGAGAAGGTCCTCTACCGCCGGGGATTTTCCACCCTGTTCGAGGAATGGCAGACCACCCGGCAAGCTAAAAGTGAGCAGCGTGCTTTTCCCCATACCATACGTATTCCCTATCCGATGCACCCGGTTTATGTGCAGATCAGCAAAAATGAGCCTGGACACCCGGTGATTTGGGAAAAAATTGTTGACCCGAACGATTATTTTATTCGCGATGAAGACCCTCCTCAGGCGGAAGTCACCAGGATTCAACAGGGGGGTGCCCCGGCCACTTCGGTGGATATTGCTTTTGTCGCTGAAGGTTATACCAGCGTACAAATGGATAAATTTGAGGAAGATGTGGGCCGGATCACCCGGTATATATTCAATCTTGCTCCCTTTGACCAGTACCGCCAGGATTTTAATATTTACGCCGTGCGGGCTGTCTCCCAGCAGACGGGAACCGATGTGCCCGGTGAAGAGATTTATAAAAATACCGCCCTCAATACCAGTTATTATACCTTTGATGTGCCCCGCTATCTGACAACGACGGCTACCGTTAAGATCAGGGATTATGCGGCCAACGTTCCCTATGACCACATCTTTGTTCTGGTGAACACTTCCAGATATGGAGGTGGCGGCTTTTACAACCATTATTCGGCCACCACATCCGATCACCTGTATTCCGAGGAGGTGGCTGTCCATGAATTTGGCCATGGTTTTGCCGGACTGGGCGATGAGTACTATAACTCTGAAGTGGCTTACAATGCATTTTATGATACCATCCGCGAACCCTGGGAGCCGAATCTGACCACCCTGGTGAATTTTAAAGCAAAATGGAAGGATATGGTAGATGAGCATACCCCGGTGCCGACCCCCCGAGCCGAGAAGTATTACCCGAAAACAGGGGTCTTTGAAGGAGGGGGTTATGTGGCCGAAGGGGTATACAGCCCTTCGATGCACTGCAAGATGAAAAGCAATCAGGCCGATTCATTCTGCGCGGTCTGTCAGCGCGCCATTGAACGAATGATCCTGTATTACCTTGATGAACTGTAAAAACACAAGAAGGCCGCTATCAACGGCCTTCTTGTGTTGGAGGGGCTGTGCTTCAGTGACTTTTCCATTGCCCGGAATCTCAAAACCTCTAATAATTATGGCCTTTGCTGCCAAGGCATGAAAACCCATGCTGCATTCAATGATACGGACTTGTCTGCCTAAAAAATGGCAGTGTTTTTCATCATTGTTCTTTTTTCGGGGCTTTTTTCCTGCCAATGTAGTAGTAGATAAGCAGGCCGATTCCTCCAAATAATAGGATCATTGAAAAGTAGGCCACTTCATTGTCAAGGGCAGTGGCTTCTTCTAAAATGTTGCCGATCAGGGCCCCCAGGGCAAGACCGATCAGCAAAAGGCCAAATTTCAGACTGGGGCTGACATTGCTCTCCATATTGAAAATTTTGGCGTCCTGGCCGCTTTCTATAAGCGCCATCCTTTCTTTTCGCCTGACTGAAAGATATACTATCCCATATATCATGGCAAAAAGTGCGATTGGGACTAATGTTCCTTCCATAGCATATTGATTTTATGATTCGACTTTGCTTTTAATCTGTGACGCCCCTTTTAAGTATCCGGTTACAGATTGAAACCAATAAATATTCATTGAAGCCCTTTCGTTGGATTCATCCTTGACTGGTAAGTTTTTTTTTCTTAAGTTGACTTTCCGCATAGATAAAAATGGGCACGGGTTGTAACCAGTACCGGGTTCAGGGCGTCATACCATAAAAAATTCAAACCTTAATTGGAACGACCCGCTTATAAAAGGGCCATCATAAATGGGGCATATTCAGGATGAATATTATATAGATCGTGTATTGCAGGGAGACCATTCGTCTTATGCCATATTGGTAGAGCGGCACAAAGATATGGTCTATACCCTGGCTTCCCGGATGCTCAAAAACCGAGAGGAAGCTGAGGAAGTGGCTCAGGATGCTTTTCTCAAGGCTTTTCGTTCATTGAAACGATTTCGCAAGGAATCAAGGTTCAGTACCTGGCTTTATCGCATTGTATACAACTTGTGCGTTTCTCATTTGAGGAAAAATAAAAAGCAAGTCCAATCGTTAGATGACAACAATTATCATGTTGATCCGGAGGATCCCCATCAGAAAATGGATCAACTGGAGGCCTCTGATCGCAGCCGTTTTATCCGCCAGGCCCTGGAACGCCTGGGGTATGATGAGCAAACCATCATCACCTTGTATTATCAGGATGACCAATCCATTGCTGAAATAGCCGAAGTTACCCTTTTGACCCAGGCCAATGTGAAAGTCAAACTCTACCGGGCCAGACAGAAACTTCATCAACACCTGGGCAATATTTTAAACCATGAAATCAATTCACTGTTATGAGTCAGCACGCCCATAATAAACTGGATCAACAAACCCGCCAATGGATGCAGCAGACGGGTTTGGATCAGCCCGCCGGTGATTTTACCCAACGGGTGATGCAAGGGGTGGAAATGCAAAAACGACTAGCCCACCTTAAAGACAAACGCAGCAACATCTGGAACATCCTCCTGGCAGTGATAGTGCCGGCTGCTTATTTCTTCTACCGCTATATGAGTGGAGCCCCGTTATTGCCCGGGGGGTTTAACCTGCAAACAGAACTTCAGCCCTATATCAATATCTTCCAGCTTCTGTTCAGTAAAATCACCCTGGACCTCTCGGCTCCTATCGTACCCCTTGGCATTCTCGCTATTATTACCCTGCTGGTTTTTGATCGTTTGATCATCCGCTCTTTGTCGTTGCATAAATAGCGGTTGCAAAATAAAAGCCCCATGTGATCATCCCAAAGCCGGGGTTGCCATTTGCCGGGGTGTTTCTTTGGCTGCTTTTCAGCGGATGGACAAGGCTGGTTTTTGCCTGGCCGGCGGCTTGTTTGCGCTTCAACTTTTTGGCTTATCTTTATGGGATGAAACCAATCAGAATTGTACCTTCACCCTGTGAAAATACGGCTTTTATAGCTCACCCTACTTTCGCCCCTGCTTATGGGGTAAAGGTGAAGGGATTGATACATGCCAAAGACCAAGCTTTCAAATCGATTCGTCATGACAAAGCTGCAGCCTAAGTTTAACGTAAGGGTTTACGGACTCATCATCAATGAAAAACACCAGATTTTGTTGTCTGATGAATATCAGCTTGATATGAAAATGACCAAATTTCCCGGAGGCGGACTTCTTTACGGGGAAGGAACCATTGATTGTCTTCGCCGTGAAGCACGCGAGGAGTTTGGTCAACAGGTGGAAGTGCTTCAACATTTTTATACCCTTGATTATTTCCAGCCTTCCTACTTTTATCAGGATTACCAGTTGCTAAGCATTTATTACAGGGCCCGTTTTACCGAGCCTGTTCAATTTAAGATCTGCCAACATCCCTTTGGCGGACAGGAAAATTTTACCAACGGATTTATCTCCTTCCGCTGGAAGAACATCCGCTCCCTGACCCAGGATGATATGACCCTTCCCGTTGACAAAAAAGTTGCCGGAATGCTGGCTGGTTAGATTGCTGTATAATCTATTCCGCTGTCTCTTTTTTATTAATTTTGCCAGCAATCAAACTTACACGATATGATTGAACACCTCAAATTCGACTGTAAATACTTTAAAGGCGATGTTCCCTGTAAGCCCAATAAATTAAGGAATAAGGTATGTGATACCTGCGATGAATACGAACCCTATGGCAAAAGAATCCTGATCATTAAGCTGGGAGCGATGGGCGATGTGATCAGAACAACGCCTTTGCTGGTCAGATTCAGACAGCTTTATCCGGACAGCCACATCACCTGGTTAACCCATACCCCCGAGGTCCTGCCCAAAGATGAGATTGATGAGGTTGTGAAATTTGAATTCAGGCAAGTCTATAAGATTCAGAATAAGCAGTATAACATAGCCATAAATCTGGACAAGGACGAGGAGGCTTGCATCCTTTTAAGCCAGCTGGAGGCTGAAGAGAAATATGGCTTCACCTGGAGTAACAATCATATTGACATTGCTACTGAAAAAGCCGAGCATAAGCTGATAACAGGATTATTTGACAATATTTCCAAACAAAATACCAAAAGCTATCCCGAAGAGATTTTTGAAATCTGCCATATGGAGTTCAACCAGGAACCCTATTTATTGAATTATGATCAGCAGCTGGCCGCTGAGTGGGCCTATCTCAGGGAGCAGGCAGGTTCAAATACCATTATCGGGTTGAATACGGGTTGTGGTACCCGTTGGTTAACGCGATTATGGCCCAATGAATACTGGATTGAATTGATCAAAGCATTAAAAAACCGACGATATTATCCGGTCTTGTTGGGCGGGCCTGCTGAAGATGAACAAAATCAATATTTGGCCACTCATTCCGGGGCTTACTATCCGGGATATTTTCCACTGGAAACTTTTATTGCCCTGATTTCACAAACGGATATGATGGTTTCACTGGTAACCATGACCATGCATATTGCCATCGGGTTAAAGAAGCCCCTGGTATTGTTCAATAATATATTCAATTCCAGTGAGTATGAGCTTTATAATAATGGGGTCATTGTGGAACCCCCCACCGGATGTGACTGTTTTTACGGGGAAACCTGTAAAAGGGATCGCCACTGTATGAAAGACCTCAAACCAGAGATGGTTTTGGAAGCGATTGAATCGCTGAAGCAGGAAAAAATCGGGGAACACTGAATTGGCAGCCAGTAATAATGATTTTTTAAGCAATTGACAGGATCAGGCATTTCAAACCAATCCAATAAACTGAGCAATGCATATGGGCAGGGAAAATAACGTTAGCTGTAAACAGCAGGGGACAGAGCTTCAGGTGTTTCCCGTCAAAGGCATTGGTTTTGAGTGGGTAAGCTTTGTTTTTGTGAAATATTAAGAAGAATTTTACCCAACATCTCAACGGGATCGGGGAAAAAGTGGATGGGTGAGAGTTCGTTTGAATAAATGACAACGGATACAGATTGTTTATTATGAAAATAGCTTATTTATCTACATTTTATCCCCTTCGCGGAGGTATAGCCCAGTTCAATGCCAGTCTGTACCGGGCATTGGAGCAGGGACATGAAGTTAAAGCTTTTACTTTCAAGCGGCAATATCCCGGCTTGCTTTTTCCCGGCCGGTCGCAATATGTAGGTGCTTCGGATAAGGCTGATCCTATTGAGGCGGAAGAAATCCTCGACACCATCAATCCTTTCACCTACCATGGCACCTATCGGGCCATAAAATGGTTTGATCCGGATCTGCTGGTAATGAAGTATTGGATGTCTTACTTTGCCCCTTCGCTGGGTTATATAGCCCAAAGGCTAAAAAAACGGGCCCGGGTGGTCACCATTCTGGACAATGTGGTGCCCCATGAACCCCGGTTTTTTGACAAGCCCCTGACCCGGTTTTTCCTCAATCAAAATCATGGCTTTGTCACCATGAGTCATAGTGTGGGGAAAGATCTGGAGCGACTTAAACCTGATGCCCGCTATATTCAGCGAAGCCATCCCCTTTATGACCACTTTGGCACCGCCCTCCCTTCCGGGCAGGCCCGTGAAAAACTGGGCCTCCCGCACCAGGGCAAAGTGTTGCTGTTTTTTGGATTTATTCGCCCCTATAAAGGACTGGACCTACTCATCGAAGCCTTCGGCCAACTTGGCGGGGATTATCATCTGCTTATTGCTGGCGAGCCCTACGGCAGCTTTGATAAATATCAAAAGTTGATCGATGCTTCACCCAATAAGGAACGGATTCATCTTTTTGTGGAATATATTGACAATGAACGGGTTCCTCTGTTCTTTTCGGCATCCGACCTGTGTGTTTTGCCTTATAAATCGGCTACTCAGAGCGGCATTACCAATATCTCCTTTCATTTTAACCTGCCGGTTGTAGCCACTGATGTGGGGGGCTTGCGTGAGACAGTGCGGGATCAGGAAACAGGCCTCATCGTTCCTGAGCCTTCCGGTGAAGCCATCGCAGAAGGGATCCGCCAATTCTTCCGGATGGAACCCGGCCGGTTTGGCCAAAATATTGAGCAGCTCAAACAGGAACTTTCCTGGGATGCCTTTGCCCGGGCTATGATGGATTTTGCAGGGAAACTTTAATTTCAATTAGACGATCAAATGAACGCCGCATGCACAAATTTATACGGCAAAGATATGCATAAAGCATGTGGCTTCCATGGTGAATCCCGTATGCATGGAGTTATTTATCAAGGCAATGCGCGAATATGAGGATTTTATGGTGATGGCGCTGTTTGGGTGAGCTTTTGATCATATATTGATTTCAGTTGGACGTTTCATATGAAACCCTCATGCACCGACTAGCACAAAAGGTAATGAATAAAACATGAGGGTTCCATGGCAGAGGGAAGCAAATCATGTAATGTTGGAAGCAAAATTATTTTGAAATACAGAACG
>Ga0207714_1000353_pt1 | contig 31777 bp, 32 predicted proteins | sample PonA232FremontCA_2_FD_187270 | JGI IMG/M metagenome (GOLD analysis project Ga0207714, IMG submission 187270) | Marine sediment microbial community from Fremont, CA, USA - Pond A23 Sediment 2 (SPAdes) | ecosystem: Environmental > Aquatic > Marine > Unclassified | place: USA: Fremont, California...
CCAGCAGACGAACCGTTCGACGGTGACGCCATCGATTCAGTATATATCAGTAGTGAATAAAAGCTATTGATGTGGGATCTATATTGAGCAGTAAGACGAATACTTGAGTGTGTCGTGGTTATCCTCTCGTAGTGGTTGCGACTCGCGAGTCTCGATATGCTGTCTTCCGATGGATCGCACGACAGCCACACGTCGAGTGGCCAGTATATAACTCAACGCCGCTGTACGATCGAACCGCGCTCGCCGGGTTAGAATCGGATGTTCGAACCGTCTCAAGACTCTGGTTCACCCACCCCGACCACAACTCGGTTGAGCAGTTCGTCTGTGAACTTCCGATGGCCTACTTCAGATTCGAGGCCCACGACTGCTACGGAAGTTCGACACGCTACGAGATGGACATCCTCTTTCGCGTGTTCGTGCTGAAAGAACTCCACGGGTGGGAGCACGAAACAGCACTTCTCGAATACCTCGATAGCCACCCCGGACTCTGCGGACACCTAGAGTTGGGAACAGTACCCGATCAATCGACACTGTGGCGCAGTTGGAACGAGCGCTTCACGCGAGAGCTGCGTGAGACAGTCCAGAAGGCGGCTCGAACGATTCTCATCAAGGCGGAGGATGCGGGTGTCGCTGTCCCACGCGAACCGGGACGAAGCCTTCCGCCTCGAAGCAACAACGCAGACGAATCAGATCCGGACAACCGGGGTATCCTCGACAACGCTGGGACGATTACTGAGCACGTCAGTCGAGCTGTCTTCCCAGCGTTCTCATTAGATCGTGGAGATGGTTGTGAGATTCACGAGAACGCTTACTGGGGCTTACAGACGCACCTGGGACTACGTGAGAATCTAGCCGCTAATGAGGGTGCTCGCAGTTTCATTCACGAGTCAACACGAGAGCGGACACCCTTCGGGCACGCTCATCGCGACCACATCCGAGACCTCTCTATCCCGAAGATTCGCGAGATGTATCGCCAAGCGGTTCGTCAACTCATCGACGAGGTTGCGGAAACGGAGGAATTCTTCTGCGGGGATCGTCGCGATCGACATCACCGAAGCCGACCCATTCACGGGCGATAGGAAGGGCCACGAGGACGAAATTATCGGGACGAAAGAGAACACCGACGAGTATGCCTATCAGTGGGCGACAGTCCAGTTGGTCGGGAACTCTGTTCCACTTGTGCTTGATGCGCGCCCCGTCCGGATGGGGGAGACACGACTGGAAATCGTCGACGACTTGCTTGATTCGGCTGAGAACCTCGTTCATGTCGATAACGTGCTGATGGATCGGGAGTTCGATAGCCAGCATATTCTGGAAATGCTCAGCCAACGCGGCCTCTCGTACGTGGTCCCAGAGCGGATGCAGACGAGTGAGAAAGCGCAGGCGAAGCGGTTGCTCCAGCGTGACCAGGACCGATACGAAACCGACCGGAAGCTCCATCTCGGCGACAACGAGTGGCACTCGACAACGCTGATCTATCGGCGGAAGGAGAACTCCGAACACGACGATCATCGGCAATACTCAGTGTTTATGACGAATACGGGAAGCGGACATCTCACCGAGTACGGGTACAGATGGGAGATCGAGAGTGGTTACAAGTCGATCAAACGCTTCATGGCCGCGACGACGTCGAAGGATTTCGGGCTCCGGTTCTTCTACTTCGCGTTCGCGTGTCTCCTGTACTCTATCTGGCGCGCTGTCGATCTACTCGTCCAAACCGAGTTGACTGGCGAGTATGAGCACTCACCGTTGATTACAGCGGACAACACGCTGACGCTGCTGAAGAAGGAAACTGGAATCGGGTAGTGAGGAACTCTATTCGGGTTAGCGTGCCGCTGAGTGGCTACGCTGCTGGAAGTCTCAAAAATCCACCCATATGATTGAGTGTGTGATGGGAATAGCCGCTTGGAGAGCTATCTAGAGCAGTTTCCGCTGACCCAATCGGTCAAATTCACGCATCACAGCCCTGCTAAACCCGCTGTAGTCTCAACTTCTTCCACAATCTCGGAGGATAGTATTGATGCGTGCCTTCTATTCAGACGACTAGGAGATGGATCAAGAGTTGGCGGCTGATCTCCCATTTAGTTAGATACAGCCTCGGGGCAAGGCCGGATTAGCATCCTCCTTAATACGTTTATACTGATCTGTTGCCCAGTCGAGGCCTCGATGGCGTAGTTTACGAACAAACACCTTCCCGTGGGACCTGTTTATTCGAACACTACCCTAACGATGCGTATTGAGTTCGTGGAACTCATCTCGGATATACGCCGTATACGCGTCTGCGATGTGTTCAAGGAGCACTTCCCCGGCAGCAGCGGTCGCTGGCCTCGCATCACCAAGAACACCGCTTTCATCATATGTCTCTACGCCGTCAGCAAATAATGCCGCCGCTGATACCGTTCCGGTGTGTCCTTCAGGGAGTTCGCCTTCCACTAGAGATGGTTCGATAGCGAGAAGCATCGCAGTCTCGCTGGCACCTGCGTGAACGACGGGTTCGTCGACATCGATTCCTGCGGCCGCTAACCCTTCTTCAAGCAGTTCCATGTACTGTTGGAGTCTGGTAATGGCGACTAGATCTACGCCTTCTACCCGTGCAAGTTCCGCGTATGCGGCGTCAACTATGGAAAACGAACCTCCATGTCCAGGAAGTATCACAACCCGGGTGAATCCTTGAGTCTCGAAAGATGATACGTAATCATGAAGTATTGCAGTGAGTGTATCCGGAGATATCGAGAGAGTGCCAGGGAATGCGGAGTGTTCGTCAGAAGGCCCGACTGGCACAGGGGGGGCAACAAAAGCATCACCGAGGTTTCGAGCAACACGTTCGGCAAGTGCCGTCGCGATTCGGGTGTCTGTCCCGACTGGGAGATGCGGCCCGTGTTGTTCGGTCGCGCCGAGCGGAATAATGATCGTATCTACACCTCCTTGGACCGCAGATTCGACCTCTTGCCACGTCAGATCAGCCAGTATCACGTGGTCAGTGTCACTCACAGCTGTACCCTTCACCTGATGGTATAAGATTGTTCTCCTCAATAAGTTACAGCTGCTCTCCTCATATTCAATAGCCCAAAAGTAATTCTCCTGTAAAAGAGAGGGGTATCCAAACGTATTTATCAATCTATTGTGTGACTGGTACTGTATGTCACAGTCAGCAGATTCAAGCAACGATACTGAACAGTCAACAACTGACGAGCCCGATATCGAGGAGGATCTCTTCGAGGAGGAGCTCCGAATTGACGGAATATGTGGCGTCTACTAGCATGACCACGAAACTGGCGAGGCCCGATCACATCAAATTCAGGCGGGAGGCGGAAGGAGGACTCGTGTACGATCACGAAAACTACGGCTACGAGGACGCGTCCATGTACGAAGTGAGCGACACCGTTATTGATGTCTTAGAGTACATCGACGGAGAACGACCTCGAGAGGCCCTCGAAAAACAGTTTTCGCCGGCCGTCGTCGAAACACTATTACAACGCGGAGTCATCACCAATGTCGAGTGAACCACTTTCGGCACCGGTCACGATCACGTGGGAGGTGACGCTAGGTTGTAACCTCCACTGTGACCACTGCCTGTCAGGTAGCGGCCCGGGCCACCAGATGCCGAACGAGCTCACGACAGATGAGGCTCGCGAGTTCATCGCGGAACTCGATCGGATGGACGTGTTCCAAGTGAACATCGGTGGTGGCGAACCCTTCATCCGTCCCGATATGCTGGAGTTGCTCGAAGAACTCACCAGTCGCGACATTTCGACGTGCGTGAGTACGAACGGAACTCAGCTCGATGAGGCGACACTCGACCGTATCGAGGCGATGGATCCCCTATTCCTTCAGGTGAGTATGGATGGTCTCCAAGCCGAAAACGACGCCATTCGTGGAGACGGGGTGTATGACCAAGTCGTCGATGCCCTCAAACGGTTAGAAGACCGCGACATCGGCACGACAGTAAACACGGTCGTCACGCAACAGAACGTCGAAGATCTGTCCAAAATATATGACCTCGCAGAATCGCACGGCGCCGGCCTCCGGCTAAATCGATTTCGCCCGAGTGGCCGCGGCGAGGACACGTGGGACAAGTTCCGCCTCACGGAAGATCAGATACGGTTCCTCCACGACTGGATCGACGATCACCCCGATGTCCGAACCGGCGATTCCTTCTTTTATTTAAATGCTCTTGGTGAGGTCAGAAATAACACGCTCAAACAATGCGGTGCCGGATCAATGACGTGTCTCGTTGACCCCGCTGGTGATGTGTTCCCCTGTGCGTTCACGCAGTGGGACCATCTTGCCTCTGGGAATGTAACTGACGACGGGTTCCAGACGGCGTGGGACGAAATCGCGAATCTCCGTAGTCGGATTGACGACCACGAGGGATGTCCCGCGGTCGCGATGGGTAGCTCCGATCCCGACGGTGAAGACCCTCAGCTACGGGCCATTCTCTCGGGCGACTGACTCCGTATGCCGGGAGATGGGTCGAAGCGGGGTCACGGGGAGTATCGCCTTCGAAGCGGAGTCACGGTTACTGACACCATCCTCGTCTCTACGCAGCCGCTCCTTGCAACGCGACTCAATGAGACCGCTATCGAGACTATCGACGCACTCGAGAGTGAAACGTTTCGGTCGCCGATGGCGGTCGCCTCGGAGCTCGGACGTGACGCCGAGCCGGTTGTACAGTTATTCGAACGGCTCCATCGACGCGGATTTCTCGAGTGGCGGCCCGCCCGAGATTGTCAATTTACACCGCCTGTATCGATCGTCGTGACGGTCCGAAACGACCGTCACTCACTTGAACGGTGTCTCGACACACTAGCCGAACTTGAGTATCCGATGTACGAGGTAGTCGTGGTTGACGACGGATCAACAGACGGGACCAACAAGATGGCCAGAAACTACGGCATGGTCGGACCCAGTCGCGTTCACGTGCTGTCGGTCGGAAGTTCAACTGATCCGCTAGGCATTGGTGCCTCACGAAACCGCGGTGTTGCCGCAGCTACTTACGATGTCATTGCGTTCACTGACGCGGACTGTCGCCCGCGGACGGACTGGCTTACCGACCTCGTCCCGATCCTCAGCACTGCCGATCTTGTCGGGGGTCGGATCCGCCCCGCAGGTGAGACAGCAGCGAGCGTATACGAGGGGATTAACTCTTCACTGGATATGGGCGCGTATGCGTCACGAGTGGATCCCGGCGGGGACGTCCCGTATCTCGCAACGGCGAACTTGATCGGTCACCGCTCTGCGTTCGAATCCATCCCGTTTCCCAATCGGAGTATCGCCGAAGATGTGGACGTATGCCGGCGCGCTATCGCGGCTGGACTCGAGGTCGTGTACTCGCCAACTGGGGTCGTCGAACATGTATATCGAGATGGGAGATATGACTTCACTAACCGTCGCGCGGCGTACGGTTCGTCGGAGGCGCTGCTCTCGCGCGACTACGGTCGTGATGACACCGGCAGCGTCGGGATGCCAACGCTCCTCCCCTTCGCCGTCATAGTCGGGTTGTTTATCACCTTTGCTTCGGCCGCAGTCGCTACTGCCACGGTCGGAGTGATGGCGATCTCACTTAGCCTCCTAGGAAGTTTCCGTGGGTGGCATCTCTGGCAGCGGTACAGGCAGCTCCCCCCGATTATTTCGGTGTCTGACGTGTTACGGAGCTGGGTTCGTGAGCGACTTTCGTCGACATATGCCGTATCGCGAGAGATCACGCGGTACTACGCGGGACCAGCACTCTTTCTCGGTATCTTAGCATGGGGGACGGGGATACGGACAGTGGGGGGCGGCATCCTCGGTGCGACTGTCACCGCAATAGCGCTCCCGATGGCCGTCGAATATCACGTCCATGATCCAGACACGTCGCTATTTGACTACGGAACGTACTACGCCGCAGACCACTTCGGATATCAATATGGGGCCTATCGTGGAGCGTTCGTCTACCACACGTTTAGCCACCTAAATCCGCTGACGCGGTTTCGACTCGCAGGAGCCGGGGCAAAGTTCTTCGAACGTCTACGTATCGGCCGTGAGACATCACCCACAGAGACACTTACTATTGGGACCGTAACAAGTCGATTCAACGTCAACTCATCGGCAGAGGAGTGGTGGTTCACGGATGACCAGCTCAGGGGCGAACGTCCGGTCGTCGCCGATCTGCTTGAACGAATTGAATCCGACGACACGTTCCTCGATGTCGGCGCAAATATCGGAATCTACAGTTGTCTGGTCGGCCGTAAACTCGACGATGGGACCGTCATCGCTGTCGAGCCTCATCCAGAGAATGCGGCGCGGCTCGCGGAGAACTTGTCGATGAACGATATCGATTCACTGGTAGTTCGAAAGGCGCTCGGATCCGAAAACGGGCGTGGGGTGCTGGCAAGCCCAGACAATCCGGTGGCCGGGAGCGGAACACACACCCTCCTCACAGAACAGGACGTGTCGACCTCAACCGACCAGTCGCTGTCGACGTCAGTTGTGACGGGGGATTCGTTGGTAGCATCAGATGAGAGACCACAACCGACGGTGATCAAGATCGATGTCGAAGGCACAGAAGCTGATGTGCTCGACGGGATGGAAGAGGTCTTATCAGATCCATCGTGTCGACTTGTGTACTGTGAGCTTCATCCGGAACCACTCTCAAAAAGGGGCGTGGCCACTGAACGAGCAACGACGGTCCTCCACAAGAAGGGATTCTCCGTGACACGTATTCAGGACCTCTCGGACGAACGTACCATTGTTCGAGCCAAAAAGGACACCGTGAGAGCGGAAAAAACCACGTCGAATGCGGTTGGGGACGTTGATTCGGGTGATGTCGAGTAGTAAGAACAGTGCAAACTTCAGTACTGCGAATGTAGCGGAACCGTCAGTTGCTCACAGTAACTGGTGTTCCTCAAGATACGTGACGACACGCTCTGCAGCTTCCTCGGGCGATGTATCAATCTGCTCTCCGACGCTCGATCCCTCGTCGCTGCCCCGTCCGAGCATTCGGTAGATGCGTTCCTCGACCGTTCCGGTTCGTGGCGGTCGACCACGACCCCAGCGTTCGTTGGGTGTCACATCTTCGATTGTCACAGGACCGACACTCATAGAGAATCGAGACTCTCTCGGCGCGACATCTTCCAAGGTGGCTGTTTCGATTTCGGCCTGCTGGCCGGCGACGACCGTCGAGAGCGGCGCACGGCCGGGATCTGTATAGCCGGCATCGATCCCCAGTACCGTCGGCGACTCGACAACGACTGCTTCTTGCCGGCCGATCGCTAGTTTCCGCTGGACGGCGAGCTCACCCTGATCGACGGTGATATTGGCGTCGATATTTGGGGTGCCGAGTCGTGTCACCCTTGTCGCAGCGGGCCAATCCAGCTGTTCCCCGACGAATGTCGCGATCTCGGATCCTGCGAACGAGGACGATTGCCCCATGACGACAATGTCCGGTGATTCGCGTGCGGCGACGCGGGCCAGTACAGTCGCGTACTTGTCCCCGGCAGCCTCCTCGATGGGATCGTAGGCCACATGGAGCCCCTCGTCGGCGCCACGTTCGAGCGCCGCACGAACACAGCGCTTCGCCGGATCACCACCGATGCCGACTGCTGTCACCTCCTCGGCAACGTCGCGGGCAGCTGCCAGCGCGACGCGATCGTCGATGCTCAACTGTAGGCGGTACGGCTCCGCGTTACCATCATCGTCGACGACCCGGTGAGGCTCGGGTCGCGTGGCGATAAGCGCCTTCATTGTGCCGTGTACCCTCCGTCAACCGGGATCGTAACTCCGGTAACGAACGCCGCGTCGTCGGATGCGAGGAACGCGATCGCACGAGCAATGTCTTCGGGGTCAGCGATCCCCAGCGGCGTCTCCTTGATCATCGACGCCATCGTGTCGGGGATGTCACTGTCTCCCTCCGACTCCATGGCGGCTTCGAGCATCGGCGTCTCGACGACACCGGGACAAATGGTGTTCGCTCGAATATCGGGCGCGTACTCGACAGCGATTGATCGAGTCAGAGAGACGAGCGCCCCCTTTGTCGCAGTGTAGATGTCCATCCCAGGTTCCGCGATCAGTGCGGCGATTGAGGCGTTGTTGACCACGACACCTGTTCCTTCGCCGGTATCGAGCATTGCTGGGATCGCATGCTTCGTGGCGTACATCGGTCCCTTGAGGTTCACGCCGGTCAGAAACTCGTAGGCGTCGTCGTCGAACTCCGTGATCCGACTATCAGCCTCCTGTGAGGCCACGGCAGCGTTGTTCACGAGGACGTCCACGCTCCCAAACGTCTTCTCGGCGTGCTCGACCATCCCTGCGACGGCATCCTCGTCGCTCACGTCGGCCTCGACAAACGAGGCGTCGCCGCCGTCCACGTCAGTAATGGACCCAGCTAATTCTTCACCCTCCTCGGCAGCGAGGTCTGCGACGACGACATCTACGCCGCGCTCGGCGAGGATGCGACATGTTGCTGCACCGATCCCGCTCGCACCACCGGTCACGATGGCCGTCTGGTCATCGCGATACATGGTCAGCCAAAGTCGAACTCCACGCCCTTGCCGCCCTCTGCCTTCGACCATGAGACGGCGCCCTTGTCTGGATCGTTCGCACAGAAGACCATACAGGCGCCACACTCCACGCACGGTTCGTACGCGAAGTAGATACCGCCCTCCTGATCCTCTTGGTAGTCGAAACACTCCGCGGGACAGAGGTGTAGGCAGGGCTTGTCCTCGCAGGTGATACACTGCTTATTGTCGACGGTGATGTGGGCGTCCTCGCTCACGTCCCATTCAACCGTCTCCAGATCGTCCTGAACACTCATCGCTCTGTATCTCCGTTGGTACCAGTTCGTGGTGTGTGTGAACTCATGGCTATGTATTGGTGTCGATAGGTATTGTTCTTTTGGTCACAGTGATCTAAGTCCCCGATACCCGTCCCTGAGCAGGTCAAGGAAACCAGCATCACTACGTCGGAACGCGCGGTACGCCTGTCGCCACGTCAGCCCGGACGCGTCGGTTTCCGCGGAGTACATCCCCCGGAGCGTCTCCGTCGCGATGCCCGGATACGCACCGTACATCCGTTCGTTTTTCAGGAACTTCGGGAGGTGACGGTGCTGCTTCATGTCTTGGAGGACATACGAATCCTCCAGACCAGTGTCGTACCGTTGGCCGAATGCGTCCCAGTTCTCGTCTTCGGCACACTCCATTGCGGCCTCGGCGGCAACGAGACCGCTCTTGATCCCGTAGTCGAGCCCCCGGAACGTGTACCCCTTGTTGAGTACGAGCCCGGCAGCGTCCCCGACGAGCGCGACCCGCCGATCGTGGCGGTCTGGGAGGGTATCGTAGGAGTGCTCGGGGACGAGGATCCCCTGGTACTCCTCGACGGCGTCGCCTTGGACGTATGGACGGACGGTGTCGAGTTCCATGAAGTCCTCCAGTAGCGAGTACAGCGGGGTACCGGTCTCGCCGTACCCCTCGTTGCCAAGCCACCGGAGGGTTTCAAGACCACCGACCGCGCCGACGGAGATGTACTCGTCGAACGTGTAAATAAAGTAGCCGATGGTGGGTGCGCCTTCGGGGAACCCCGTGTAAATGTATGCGGCACCCTCGTCACTATCGAGATTGAAGCGCTGGTCGATCGTCTTCCGGCCGACGTCGATCACTTTCTTGACCGACAGCGCCATGTCCTCGTTGCGCATCGTTCGCTGGATCCCCGTCTTCCGACCGACCGTCGTGTTCACACCATCGGCGCCGATCACAGCGTCGCAGGCGATGTCGCCGTTCTCGCGGTCGGTGTGGACCACTGCACAGCTCTCTTTCTGTGTGACATCTTGGACGGTCGTTTCCGAGAGGAACGTCACCCCCTGTTCGACCGCACGGTCGACGAACCATCGATCGAACTTCCCGAGCATCAGCGTGTAGTTGGGTTCCTCTCGGAGTTCGAGGTCGCGGTAACCGATGGAGACCTCTGCGTCGCCGTGGAGCAGTTTGATGTTGTGCTCGACCATGTGACGTTCAAGCGGTGCTTCTTCCGGGAACTCCGGCACGAGGTCGTCCAAGATACTGCCGTAGAGTACGCCGCCGGTGACGTTCTTCATCCCCGGCTGTTTGGCGCGTTCGACCAAGGCCACCTCGAAGCCCTCGTCAGCGAGTTTGTAAGCGGCGGCGACGCCGGCCCGCCCGGCGCCGACAGCCACCACGTCGAATGAGATGTCCGTCATTCGGCCACCTCCTCAGTCGCTGCGGACTCTTCGTCCTCTCTCGCCCGGCGAACTGCCTCGGCCAATACGGGTCCGTACTCGTACACGTCGCCGACGATACCGATATCGGCGAAGTTGAAGATGCGCGCTTCGGGGTCTGAATTGATCGGGACTAGATGGTCGGCATTCACCGAGCGCATGTGATAGGAGTCACCCGAGATTGCGCAGGGGACGTAGAGTTCAACGTCGATTTCCTTGCCTGTCACGCCGATCTGGCGATCGTAGGGTACCCAGCCTTCATCCGACGGCGGGCGGGAGGCGCCGATGGCGGCGCCGAAAGCATCCGCGAGGTCCTCGATCAGGTCGAAACCGTCCGCACTGCCCAACCCGAAGCCTCCGGCGACGATGTGGCGCGCCTTCGAGAGATCGTCCTCCGGCACCTCGAACGTCTCAACGTGCCGGATGCGGCCGTCGTCGTCCACGTCGACCTCGACGGTGCGTTCGGTTGGTTCACCCATGGGGGGCTGATCGGGCGTGCCGAGTGATTCGGTGTTGAGCGTCACCACAGGGGGCTCCCGTTCGAAATCAAACTCGGCGTACGCACGACCGCCGTACGCGGGTCGACCGGCCCGCAGTTCGCCGTCCCGAACCCGCAGTAGGCAGTCGGTGACACAGGCACCCCGCCGTCGCCGCGCCGTCGCCGCCGCGAGGTCGGCGCCGTCTGCGGTATCGGGGAGTAGGACGGCTCGTGCGTCGTCGGTGATTTCTGCGAGCGCCTGTGAGCGGGCACAGATACCCGCTGCGCTCGATGTGAACTCCCCCTCCTCGCGTGTCACGTGGAGTACCTCGTCGGGGACCCCCGCTGCGGCTTTCTCCGGCGTGACGAGGCCGTCGAACGTGACGGCGACGACGGTGGGTTGTTCGGGTACCGACCCCGCGTCGCCGATCGCCTCGGCGAGTCGGTGAGCTTCCTCCAGCAGTGCAACGTCGTCGGCGTCGGGTACGGCTACGATCCGAGTCATTGGTAGTACCTCATGCTCATGTGGATAGCTCCCGAGCGAGCAGCTCGCCGTCGTAGATTGCTTTGTCGATCAGTCGCGGCGCGACGCAGTCGCCGATGCGGTGGATCGATTCGGCCCCGAATCCCTGTTCTACCAGCGCGTCGGCGAGGCCAGTCCGAGCCTCCCGACGTTCCGCAACCACGAGCGAGTCAGCAGAGACAGTGTTCACGTCTTCGGAGTAGACGTTGAGCAACTGTGCGGTGTTATCCTCGAAGCCGATGATGGTAGTGTGGGTCTCGATGTCGACGCCATGCTCGTACAGTGTTTCGAGAAACGGCGGAACGTTTGTCCCCTCCATCTGATCGCCCGGGTGGTACGAAGTGGTCACGAAGCTCACGTCATGGTCGGCTGCGAGGTGCTCCGCGACGCTGACTCCTGCAGCGTGCTTGTTGTTGTCGAAGACGATCACCGAGTCCCCGACTTCTTCGCCGCGTAGGACATCCCATGAGCGGTGAACGTCCGGCCCCTGTAGGTCCGGTTGGCTCTCGCTGGCGCCGATGGCGACAACCACATCATCCCATGCGTCGGAACTAACATCCTCGGGGACGACCTCCGTGTTCGTTTCGACGGTCACGTCGCGGTTGCCCAGTTGGTTTTTCAGGTTTCGGACGGCATCACCGAACTCCTGTCTGGAGTCCACCTGTGTAGCGATGTTAGACTGGCCGCCGAGTTGTTTCTCTCGCTCGCAGATGGTCACCTGATGGCCGAGGTCGGCGGCTGTCACTGCGAAAGAGAGTCCTGCGGGCCCGCCGCCGACGACGAGCACGTCCCGGGGTGTCGACGCCGGATCACGGTCCTCGAGGTGGGGGATCTTCGTCTCCCTCCCCGATCGAGGCGTCTGGATACAGCCGACGTGACCATTAGTGTGGATGCCACCCAGACAGTTTTGGTTGCACGCAATGCAGTGGGTGACCTCTTCGTCCTCGCCGCGCCGGACCTTCCGGACTGTGTCGGCATCGGCGATGAGTTGACGGCACATTCCGACGAAGTCCGCCCGGCCCTCCTCCAGCACATCGTTGGCCTTCGTGAGATCGTTGATCCGACCGGCCGCAATGACCGGGATGTCCACTTCCTCCCTTGCGGCACCGTAGTACTCGGAGGTGTAGCCCAGCGGCGCGTGCATTGGCGCATCGGTGATGTACAGCTTCGAGATGGTGGCGATGTCAGAGTCGATGAAGTCCAAACTCGGGTGGAGCCGGCGGATCACCTCGACCGCGTAGTCGTAGTCGTAGCCGCCCTCCTCCATCTCGTCCAGCGTGAGCCGAATACCGACTGGGAAGTTATCGCCAACCCGGTCTCGGATCGCCTCGACAACCTCGTTCACGAGCCGAACACGATTGTCCAGCGATCCCCCGTACTCGTCCTCACGGTGGTTATACTTCGGCGAGAGGAACTGGCGAAGAATCCCGTCATGGCCGGCTTTGAGTTCGATCCCATCGAGATTGCCCCGTTTGACGTGTTCGGCGGTTTTGGCGAAGCCGAGTTTGATCTCCTCGATATCCCCTTTCTCCATTCGCTTTGGCATCTCGTAGCCGTACTCTGAAGGAACTGCCGAGGGTGCCCACGTCTCCCGCATCGCGTGCTCGCCGGTATCTTCACCACCGGTATGCTGGAGCTGGGCGAACACCTTTGTCCCGTAGTCGTGGACCCCGTCCGCTATCATCTGGAGGCGCGGGACCACGTCAGGGTCGTACCCCGAGGCGTACATCGGATTCGACGCGCTCGGGTGGACTAGCATGCTCGACGGGCCGATAATGAGACCCACCCCACCGCGGGCCCGGGCTTCGTAGTACGCTGCGTCGCGCTCCGTCGGCAGACCGTCCTCCGCGAACCCCGTCTCGTGGGCCAGGAACACCGTCCGATTTGGGATAGTCACCGACCCGATTCGTCTCGGTGTGAAAAGCATGTCCGGCATAGATTGTATGTGGTTCTCTACCACGTATTGTTCAGACGAGGATAAAGGTGTACCGCCGATGGCAGGCGGAAATTGTTTATAACCTTATACCCCATTGGGAAACACTGACATGGAGGTATCGTACCCGTTTGTCGGGATAGTCGATCAGCAAGCGATGAAGCGTGCGTTACTAATCAACGCCGTCAACCCTGACGTGAACGGTGTACTGCTCCGTGGTGAGCGCGGTACTGCGAAGTCAACCGGTGTCCGTGCACTGGCAGAGATCCTTCCCGATATCGATGTCGTCGCGGACTGTCCCTACGGCTGTCCACCCGATGACCCCGACCGGATGTGCAGCGAGTGCCGGCAGCGGCACGCAGCTGACGCTGACTTCCCGGTTGAGCGACGACAGATGCAGGTAGTAGACCTGCCACTGAACGCATCAGAGGACCGCGTCGTCGGGAGTATCGACCTGAAGCGAGCCGTCGATGCTGGCGAGGTGACGTTCGAACCGGGTATCCTGGCGGAGGCCAACCGTAACATCCTCTACGTCGACGAGGTGAATCTGCTCAACGACCACATCGTCGACGTACTACTCGATGCAGCAGCGATGGGTGAAAACATCGTCGAGCGTGAGGGAGTCTCCTTCCGTCACCCGGCGGAGCTTATCCTCGTCGGTACGATGAATCCGGAGGAAGGCGGGCTCAGACCGCAACTTCTTGACCGCTTTGACATCATCGTCGATGTTGAAGCCAGCGACAATCCAGCCGAGCGCGTCGAAATTGCCGAGCGTCGAGAGGCGTTCGATGCCGATCCCGAGGGGTTCCGCACCGAATACGCCGCTGACCAAGACGCGCTCCGCGAACGAGTGCGGGACGCACGCGAACGGCTCACCGATGTCAAAATATCCGAGGAACTGCAGCGCGACGCCTCCTACGAGGCGCTCCGGCAGCGCGCCCACGGAATGCGCGCGGACATCGCTGTCTCCCGGATTGCGCGCGCCCTCGCGGCATTCGATGGCGAGGACGAGGTGACCGACGCACACGTCGCGGAGGCTCAATACTTCGCGTTCCCCCATCGAGTGGAGGGCGTCGCCGAGATGAGCTTCGGCGAGGCAGCACTCTCGACCGGGAACGACGACGAAGCTGAAGAGGGTGAGGATGACGAGGACGACCCCGAGGGCGACGACTCGGCTGACCAGCAAGGCGGAGGTATCCCTATCGCCGAAGGCGAGGAGTCCTACACGGTCGATCGAACCGCCATCGACCCGGAAAAGGACCGAACGATGCGGAGCGCGCTCGCGCGGCGCACACCCTCACGTGTTGACGTGCGTAGCGGTCGGTACGTCCGATCGCGCATACAGGAGGACGTGGACGACGTAGCTATCGACGCGACGCTCCGAGCGGCTGCACCCCACCAACGACAGCGCGGGCGGGAGGGGAACGACCTGATCATTGAGCCGCGGGACCTCCGGCAGAAATTCCGCGAGCGGACCGCTCGTGCGCTGGTGGTGTTCGTCGTCGATGCCAGCGGGAGCGTGATGAGCGGCCGGCAGATGATGGAGACCAAACGCGGTCTGCTCTCGCTGATCGAGGACGCTTATCGCGCCCGAAACCGGGTCGCCGTCGTGGTCTTCCGCGGCGAGAGCGCCTTCACGCTGGTCGAACCCACTCGGAACCATCGGCAGGCCCGCGACGCCGTCTCGCGGCTGACCGTTGGCGGCAATACGCCGCTGGCCCACGGCTTGATTGAGGCCTACCAGCTCGTGGAACGCGAGAAACGTCGCGATCAGGAGCTCTACCCGCTGGTCGTAGTGCTGTCGGACGGGCAGTCGAACGTCGAATACCGCGAGGACAGCGACGCTAGAGAGGACACGCTCCGTGCTGCGACGCTGTTCGACGAGGACGATGTCCCGGCAGTGTTCGTCGACACCGGACATAAAATCGACACGACGCCCGATGAGATCTGGACTGATCGTAAGGCCAAGCGGATGAAACGGAAGCGCCACGAGCGCAACCGCGAGTTTGCGGCGACGATGGGCGCCGACTACCTGCCCCTGATCGACCTGCCGCGTGACGTCGATCTCGAAGCGCTCGACTGGGAAGAGGGGACAGTATGACACGACACGACGAAGCAGCGGGGAAAACGACCAACACCAATCGATGACCGACCACGATATCACACACGACACGGAGACGATCAGAGACGAATCACGGGCCGACGGGACGTTCCCGTTCTCGGCTATCGTCGACCAGACCGAAATGAAGCGCGCGCTCGTGCTGAACGCCGTCAACCGTGACGTGGGCGGGGTGTTGATCCGGGGCGAGCGGGGGACGGCCAAGTCGACGGCGGTCCGTGCGCTGGCGGAAGTGCTCCCGGACATCGAGGCCGTGGCAGACTGTCCCTACGGCTGTCCGCCGGCCGATCCCGACCGGATGTGCGATGAGTGCCGCGGGCGCCACGATACTGGCGAGGATCTGCCGACCGAGACGCGGCCGATGCGGGTGGTGGACCTGCCGCTGAACGCCTCGGAGGACCGCGTCGTCGGCAGCATCGACCTCGAACGTGCTGTCCAGGCCGGAGAACGGGAGTTCGAACCCGGAATCCTGGCGGAGGCCAACCGCAACATCCTCTACGTCGACGAGGTGAACTTGCTCGACGATCACATCGTCGACGTGCTGCTCGACGCGGCAGCAATGGGTGAGAACATCGTCGAACGCGAGGGCGTCTCGTTCCGGCATCCATCGGAGTTCATCCTCGTCGGCACGATGAACCCCGAGGAGGGCGACCTGCGACCGCAACTTCTCGACCGCTTCGGCCTCGTCGTCGACGTGGAAGGGGTCAACGAAGTGGACGATCGCGTCGAGATTAGCTCCCGTCGTGCCGATTTCGAGGCCGACCCAGAAGCGTTCCGAGCCGAATATGCTGAAGAGCAGGCGACGCTACGGGACGACATCGCGGCGGCCCGCAAGCGACTTAACGAGGTAGAACTCGGGGACGAGATCGCACAACTGATCGCCGGGATGAACATCGAACTTGACGTCGACGGCCACCGCGGTGACATCACGCTCCGCCGGGCCGCCCGGACGCTGGCGGCTTACGAGGGCGCCGACGAGGTCACCCCTCAAACTGTCCGGCGTGTCGCGCGGATGGCGCTGGAACACCGGCTTCAGCGCCTGCCGTTCGAGGAGGAAGAACAGGACGTACTGAGTGCGTTCCACGATGTGCGGCGCGACCTCGGACTGGAAGACTGAGCAACCGAGTGGGAGTCCCAATAACCCTCCCAAAGCGTGTGCGGTTATATCTCATTCTTGTACTCGTTTCATCAACGCCGTACTGGTATAATTCTTCAACGTCGTGTTGGCTGCTCTGATAGGAGATTCACCGGGAATTGGTAAGTACCATCATATTTATCATGTATGATCAGGTTATCGTCGAATGGGAACACACACCACGAAGTCTGGTGACTGACAGCAATTCCCAGAGAAAACCTATGCCAGAGTACGACTTCGACGGTAAGGTGGCCTTCGTCACCGGCGCCGGCCACGGTCAGGGCGAATCGCACGCCGAACACTACGCGAAACACGGTGCGGACGTCGTCGTCACCGACATCTGCGAGAACATCGACACGAACCCGTACGACATGAGCACGTCGACGGAACTGGAGGAGACAGCCTCGGCGGTCGAGAACCACGGTCAGGAGGCGCTGATGATCGAGATGGATGTCCGCGACGAGGACCAGGTTGAGGCCGCCGTCGACCAAGCCGTCGAACACTTCGGCCACGTCGATATCCTCGCCAACAACGCCGGCATCTTCAACAACACGGACATGACGAAGATGGACGAGCAGATGTGGGACGACATGATCGACACGAACCTGAAGGGTGTCTGGCTCTGCTCGAAACACGTCGGCCAGCACTTCGTCGAGCGGGGCGACGGGGGCAAGATAATCTCGACGACGTCAACTGCTGGCTTCACTGGCGCCCCCGGGAACGGTCACTACGTCGCCACGAAACACGGGGTGCGGGGCCTGACGAAGACGCTGGCCCTGGAACTGGCCGAGTACGACGTCAACGTCAACGCCGTCGCCCCGACGGGCATGGACACCCCGATGATCTCGGGGTACGTCGAGTCGTACGGCGACGAACTGCTGGAGGAGACGATGGCGATGACCGGGCCGGCCAACGTCCTCGAACCCGGCGAGATGCTGCAGCCAAAGGAGATCAGCGAGGCGTACATGTGGCTGTCGAGCGACGCCGCACGCTACGTCACCGGGACGACGCTCAAGGTCGACGCCGGGATGACCGCGAAGTAGCGGGGCTGTCGATATTGGTCTCGACCTTTTTCGTTGGGTCCCTTTCCGGCTAGTTTTGTCAGTCAGTTCTCTGTTAGTGCATCATGAGCGAATCACACACACGACGGGTTCGGTTGCAGGTGGGTGTCGGTGGGACGTCGCTTCGAGAATCCGGTTCGTTCAGTGACTACAATAGTTCAGTACGATTTCGGCGGTCAGGTAACGTTCGTCACTGGGGCCGCACGTGCACAGGGTCAATCGACACGCGGTAGAGTACACAAAACACGGTGCCGACGTGGTCGTCACCGACATCTGCGAGAACGTCGACACCAACCCGTACGACCTCGGTACTCGGGAGCAACTCGAAGACACGGCCGCGACAGTCGAGGAGGCCGGCGGGGAATCACTCGTGGTGGAGATGGACGTTCGCGACGAGGTCCAGGTCGAAGCCGCCGTCGAGGACGCACTCGAGAAGTTCGGCCGCATCGGTATTCTCGCCAACAACGACGGCATCTTCAACGCCAGCGAGCTCGTCGAACTCGGCGAACAGCAATGGGACGAGATGCTGGACACGAACCTGAAAGGCGTGTGGCTCTGCTAGAAACACGTCAGGTAGCACTTCGTAACGCGGGGCGACGGCGGCGATATCCTCTCGACGACGTCCGGACTCGGTATGCATGGTATGTACTCGTGTGGCCACTACGGAGCGGCGAAGTGGGGCGTCCGGGGGCTGACGAAGACGCTGGCACTGGAACTCGTCGAGTACGACGTCAACGTCAACTGCATCGCCCCGACGGTGGTCGACACATCGATGATCGACGGGTTCGTCGAAGTCTACGGCGAAGAGATACTCGCAGAGATGAGCCAGCTGTCCGGCCCGGTGAACGTCTTCCATCCGGAAGACGGTGGGATTGAACCACAAGACATCAGTGAGGGGTACATGTGGCTGTCGAGCGACGCCGCCCGCTACGTCACGGGAATTGCGCTCCCCGTCGACGCCGGGGCCACGTCGAAGTGAACATCCCCGCAGCCACCGACGTCAGCGATATTTTTTCGGCGAGAACGCCACCCAATGACACCACACTCGGAGGGCCCGTCGACTGGAGCTGCACTCGGGAGCGATGGGGGAGTCTGAGCCGTCTCACCGTCCCGGTCGAGAGTCGATTCGCCGTCAGACGACCGCCCGGAGTCACGACCGCTCGTATACAACGTCGACGCCGATGTCGTCCCGAATCAGGTTCGAGACGGTGCAGATTCGCTTGGCGGACTTAACGATTCGCTCGACCATCTCCTCGTCGGCGTCGGATTCCAGCGTGAGGGTCGCGTCGATACTCTCGATCCGACCGTGGTCTGGCCGCCCCGTCACGTCGACATCGACCGACGCGAGGTCGGCGTCGTACTTCTCGGCCTGCAAGCGCGTCGAGACGGCGAGACAGGACGCAAGCGATCCCAGGAAGTGGTCCACGGGCGTCGGTGCGGTGCCACTTCCGCCGACATCTGTCGGTTCGTCGAATCGCCAGGCGTACTCACCGAAGTCGACGTCGCCGGCCAGACCGTCGTCGTTGCTGGCGGTAACCTGCCGGTTTGCCGGCTCTATCTGCTTGGCGTCGGTGTCTCCGCCGCCGACTGCTACTCCCTCAGGAAGGAGGTGTTCTGGCTCCGTCACGCCCTCGGCGATCGTCTCGAGGAATCTAGCCGCATCTGCCCCGTCGACGACACGATGGTCGAACGACAGTGACATCGTCAGGTGGCGTTGAGACGTGGTCCCCTCCGATGTGTGGACGGCTCTCTGCTCTGCACGACCGAGACCGAGGATGGCCACCTCCGGTGGATTGATGATCGGGGTGAACGAGTCCACGCCGAGTGGCCCCAGATTCGACACCGTGAACGTCCCTCCGGCGAGGTCGTCCAGGTCGTACTCGCCGGCCTGGACGCGTTCGGTCAGGTTTCGGCGGATCGCACTCAACTCGCTCAGGGACTGTGACGCCACGTCGGGCACCACGGGCGTGAGTAAACCGTCGTCGACATCCACAGCGATGCCGACGTTGTGTTCCTCGTACTGGCGGTGGACGCCGTCCTCGAACGTCGCGTTGAATGCCGGGTGTTCGGACAGTGCACGCGACACCGCTCGGAGGAGCAGGTCCTGTACCGAGACGTCGCCGTCGATTTCCGCTCTGGTCGCATCGACCGCCTCGAACAGCGCTTCGACGTCGACCGAACGGTCGACGGTGACGTGCACTGCCTGCCGGTAACTCTCGCTCAGGCGGTCGGCGATCTGTCCTCGCATCCCGTCCAGTTCGCGCTCGGCACGGACCGTTTGAGAGGCAGGGCCCCCGGTCGCGAGGGCGTCGAGGTCGTCCGCGGTAACCGCCGACCCGTCCTCGGGCACGGGTATATCACTGGGGTCTAGCCCCAGTTCCTCCGCACGGCGCTTCGCCCGGGGAGTCAGCGGGGGCGTGGCCGTCTGGCGTTCGTGCCAGGCGTCGACATCGTCTTCGGTGATCATTCCCTCGTCGACGGTAGCCGTGACCTGATCGATGTCGACGTCTAGTTCCGCTGCCCGACGGCGAGCCCTGGGGCTCACGCCTGCAGGCCTGTCCGAAGAGTCGCCGGCATCGTCAGTCGAGCGCCCGTCGTTGATGGCGCCCCCTTCGGCGTCGTCGGCCGTTGGTTCACTCCCGTCGCCACCGGCTGACGCATCGGTGTCGGCAGGTTCGAGGTCGTCCAGACGCGACCGTGCCTCGGCCGTGAGGTCCCCGATGTCTACACCCTCGTCTGCGACGATCGCGAGGGGGACGCCCGGCGGCCCTTTGTCGCCGACATCGGCGAACCGTTCCCGGAGGACGCCGTCTTCCTTCGCGGCGATTTCGGCCGTCGTCTTCTCGGCCTCGATCTCCAGAAGTCGGTCGCCATCGGCTACCGCCGTGTCGCGGTCCGCGAACCACTGGAGCACCTCGCCGGTGGTCATCGACATCCCCAGATTCGGCATCGTCACTATGTACGCCATACAGGACCCTCCTCCGATTCTAATGTAAATCTGTGGGTGGTGCCGCGTATCACTCGTGGTATCCGCGAGACAGCGTCGCCACTGGCCCGACGGCGAGCGGTGCCATTCACCGGCAGTTTGGCCCGAGGCCGTCAGAACGTCGGCGAGAGCACGTCCTCGACGGCCTGCGAGATGGTTGCCTGATCCGGGAGTACCTCGGCCTCCTCGGGCTCGCTGTACGACACTGGAGCGTCGGCCCGGGTCACGCGCTTGACCGGTGCGTCGAGGTCGAACAACGACTTGTTGGCGATCCGGGCCGCGACCTCTGCGGCTGCCCCGCACATCCGGTTTCCGGTGTCGACGACGACGACGCGACCGGTCTTCTCGACGCTGTTCAGGATCGCTTCCTCGTCGAGTGGGAGTGGCGTCCGGAGGTCGATCACCTCGACGTTCGCCTTCCCCTCGAACTCCTCGGCGACAGCAGTCGCCTGTGGCACCGTCTCGCCGACGGCGACCACCGTCACGTCGTCGCCCTCGCGCCTGACTGCGGCCTCCCCCAGCGGGACGGTGTACGTCTCGTCGGGGACCTCACCGGTGTCCCCCTGCAGGACCACGGGGAAGTACACGACCACGGGGTCGTCGTCCTCGATGGCACTCAGCAGGAGCCCCTTCGCGTCGTACGGCGTGCTCGGGATCACCTGCTTCATACCATAGTGCATCAGTCCCGCGTGTGGTGCCTCGGAGTGCTGGGGTCCGAGTCCGCCCGGGGACCCGGCCATCGGGACCGTCACCGTCATCGGGACCGAGTACTGGCCGTTGCTCATGTGATGGATCCGGGCGGCGTTGTTCACCAGTTGTTCCATCGTCAGGTGCGGGATAGTGTTGATCTGGTACTCGACGATGGGCCGTTTGCCGTCCATGGCCGCGCCGACACCGATACCGGTGAACCCCGGTTCGGCGATTGGAGTGTCCCTGACCCGGTCCTCGCCGAACTCGTCGGCCAACCCGATCGAGGTATTCAACAGCGCCTTCTGGACGTCCTCTCCGAGAAGGATCACGTCGTCGTCTGCCGCCATTGATTGTCGGTACGCTTCGATGACCGCCGTTAGGTACGCTTTTTCTGACATGGTTTTTCACCGGTACTTGGGCGCCGGTTGGACGTTGTCCTCGGCGTAGATCGTTTCCAGGGCTCGCTCGCCGGCTGGTTCCTCGCTATCGCGCATGAACTCGACCGCTTCTTCGACGGTTTCGTCAACCGCGTGGTCGATATCCGTGAATTCCGAATCGTCCATCACGCCAGCGTCGGTCACTCGGTCTTTGAACAGTTTCAGCGGGTCCCTGTTCTCGCGCCACTCCTGAATCTCCTCCTCGGTGCGGTAGGGCCGGTCCCCGAGGAGGTCCTGCTCGGCCGAGAAGTGCCCGAAGTAGCGGTAGGTCTCGCACTCAACGAACTGCGGCCCCTCGCCGTTGCGCGCCGCGGCGACCGCCTCGGACACTTCGTCGTAGACGGTGAGGACGTCCTGGCCGTCGATCGTCTTGCCGGGCATGTCGAACGCCGCAGCTCTGTCGGAGATGTCGTCGGTCGGGACCGAGTAGTCAGACGACGTCGACACGGCGTACTGATTGTTCTCGCACAGGAAGACGATGGGCAGATCCCATATGGCGGCCATGTTCAGCGTCTCGAACACGACGCCCTCGTTCGAGGCGCCGTCACCAAAGAAGGCGACCGTGACCCGGTCGTCGTCGTCGATCTGGCTAGAGAGAGCCGCACCGGCACCGTGAGGGACGCTCGCCCCGACGACGGCACTAGTCTCGAATACCCCGCTTTCAGGGTCGTAGAGGTGGAACTCGCCACCACGGCCCCCACCGACGCCGGTTTTTTTACCGCCGAACTCGGCCAGCAGTTCGTTCACGTCCGTTCCCATGGCCAGTACGTGGCCGTGACTCCGGTGTGTGCCAGTGATCAGGTCGTCGTCATCGAGAGCGAAGCAGGTCCCGACTGCACTTGCCTCCTGGCCGTTGCACATGTGTGCATCGCCCGGAATCTCGCCTGCCTTGACCAGGTCTAGCAGGGCCAGTTCGACCTCTCGGGTCAGTTTCATCTGCCGATACATCTCACGGAGGTCCGACTTGTCGTGATCGTGTACGGTAGTTTCTTGACTCATGGTCCAACGATACTGTCAAATGTTACCGCACACCTTATTAAATCTACGTATCATGGTACTGCGACAGTCGATCATCCCGGTCGCACGCTAACACCGACGGGACCTGGCCGAAACCGCGGACCGGGTCAAGTAGGAAGGACAGGAGGCACTCCCGATCCAGGCCGATATCTTCAGCGAGGACAAGGTTGAAGCCGCCTTCGACCAGACCATCGACCAGTTCGGACGGATTGATATCCTCGCCAACAACGCCGGTATCGAGTCCATCGCGGAGGCGACGGAGCTGGACGAGGAGACCTGGAATGAGTCGATCGACGTGAACCTCAAGAACGTCTGACTGTGTTCGAAACACGTCGGCCAGCACTTCATCGAACGGGACGACGGCGGCAAGATCGTTAGCACCGCCTTGACGTCGGACTTCTCGGGCGTGCCGATCGGGAACGCCTACTATGTGGCTTCGAAGCACCGGGGGGCGGAGCCTGGCGAAGACGCTGGCGCTGGAACTAGCCGGGTACGACGTCAACGCCGTCGCACCTACCCCCATCGACACCCAGATGATGGATGGCATGTTCGGGGCCTATGGCGAGGAGGTCCTGGATGAGGGGCCGGGGCGCTCGCCGGCCCGTTCAACGTCTTCGAGCCCCGGTAAAATGCTATTCGCGGGATATCAGCGAGGCGTACATGTGGCTGTCGAGCGACGCCGCCCGCTACGTCACCGGGATCACTCTCCCTGCCGCGGCGGACGAACACGATATTCCAAGGGAGGGGGATACCTGCACCAACGGTAGCATCCCGCGCCACGCCTCCCTCGCCCACTGTCTCTCGCAGAACGACGACCCTGCCGTCCAGCTCGAGCACGTCGGCCGCTCGAACCAGAAAGCGTTCGAACACGTACCTAGTTTTATTACTGTTGGTTGAGAAGAATGTCGCGCCAAAGCCCACAGCACATTCGAAGTGAAGTGATAACCAACGGCGGGCTTTGTCCAGGTAAGATAGACAATGGTACAATACGATTTCAGCGGCAAGGTGGCGTTCGTCACCGGAGCCGCGCACGGACAGGGACGCTCCCACGCACAGCACTACGCGAAACACGGCGCCGACGTCGTCGTTACCGACATCAACGAGAACATGGAGACGGTCCCGTACAACCTCGGGACGGAGGAGGAACTTGCCGAAACCGCGAACCTGGTCGAGCAGGAAGGACAGGAGGCGCTTCCAATCGAGGCCGACGTCTCCAACGAAGACGAGGTCGAAGCCGCCGTGGACCAGGCCGTAGACCACTTCGGAAAGATCGACATCCTGGCAAACAACGCCGGTATCGAGTCCATCTCCGAAATGACCGAGATGGACGAGGCAATGTGGGACGAACTGATCGACGTGAACCTCAAGGGTGTCTGGCTGTGTTCGAAACACGTCGGCCAGCACTTCATCGACCGGGGCGACGGCGGCAAGATCGTCTCCACCTCTTCGACGGCCGGCAAAGCTGGTGTCCCGGGCAACGGCCACTACGTCGCCGCCAAGCACGGCGTGATCGGTCTGACGAAGACGCTGGCGCTGGAACTCGCCGAGTACGACGTCAACGTCAACTGTATCGGGCCGACGGCGATCAACACCCAGATGGTCCAGGGGATGATCGAGTCCGCTGGTGAAGAGTTCATGGAGGAGATCGGTGCGATGAGCGGCCCGACGAACATCTTCGATCCGGAAGGTGGGATGATCGAAGAGAAGGACATCAGCGAGGCGTACATGTGGCTCTCCAGCGACGCCGCACGCTTCGTCACCGGCACGTACCTCCCGGTCGACGCCGGGTTCCTCGCGAAGTAACGACCCGCAACCAACCCACCACCAACACCCAACAATGGTAGAATACGACTTCGACGGAAAGGTCGCGTTTGTCACTGGTGCCGCCCACGGACAGGGACGCTCGCACGCACAGCACTACGCGAAACACGGCGCCGACGTCGTCGTTACCGACATCAGTCGGAATGTGGACACGGTGCCGTATGACCTCGGGACGAGCGAGGAACTGGAGGAGACAGCCAGCCTGGTCGAGGACGAAGGTCAGGAAGCACTGGCGATCGAGATGGACGTTCGCGACGAGGGCGATGTGGAGGCGGCGGTCGACCGCGCTGTTGATCACTTCGGTCACATCGATATCCTCGCGAACAACGCCGGCATCGCGTCGATGGCGGACGCAGTCGAGATGGAAGAGGAGATGTGGGACGAGATGATCGACACGAACCTGAAGGGTGTCTGGCTCTGTGCGAAGCACGTCGGCCAGCACTTTATCGACCGTGGTGACGGCGGCAAGATTGTCTCGACTGCTTCGACCGCGGGAGCGATCGGAATCCCCGGACAGGGACACTACGTCTCTGCCAAACACGGGGTTGTCGGCTTGACGAAGACACTGGCGCTCGAACTCGCCGAGTACGACGTCAACGTCAACTGTATCGGCCCCACGGGAATCGACACGCCGATGATCTCCGGCATCAACGAAGCCTACGGCGAGGACGCGCTCGGCGAGGTGACGGAGATGACTGGTCCGTGGAACGTCTTCGGCGACGGCGGCATGATCGAGTCGGAAGACATCAGCGAGGCGTATATGTGGCTCTCCAGCGATGCTGCACGCTACGTCACCGGCGTCTATCTACCGGTCGACGCTGGATTCCTCGCGAAATAGCCACCCTGCTGCTCTGGGTCGCTCCCAGAGTAGTTTCGGGTTCTCCTCGGACCAGTACGACGTCAGCCCGACAGCCATCACGACGCCGGTGACGAAGGCGACAACGAGCGTGCTCGCTTCGACGGCGTCGCGGAACACCCACGCCAGCGGGCCGGCGACTGCGGTGTTTGCACTACCCCAAAGGACGTTTAGCACCCCGCTCGACTCCGGGCCGAACGGCGTCATGTGGCGCTGTCCTGTGATCCCCCGGACGAAGTGCGGAATCGCGTTCGTGCCAAACAGGCCGACGACGCCGAACACGACGAGTTCGATACCAGTTGCCATACGCTCGTATTTGACTGCCCGCTAATAGTTTTCCGGGGACGCGTCTACCCTACAGTTCGAGAGTTGTCGCGTCGCTAACCTCGAACCGGATGACTGTCGGCTCACCGGCGAGCAGTTCGGGGAGTCGTTCCTCGAACGCTTGGAAATGCTCCGTCTGATTGTGGACGTCGACTGCTTCCGCGTCCTCGTACTGCTCGAAAATCCGGATCGTATTCTCGTCTTCGATGTCCACGGCGGCACGGTATTCGATCACGCCGTCTTCTTGATTCGACTGTTCGACGAGCGTCTCTACGTGATCAAGCGCCTCGTCTCGTCGTTCTGAGTCGATCGGGAACGAGGCGTGGAGTACTATTATTGCGTGTTCGCTAGTACTTACCACTCAATGTAGCTTCGGGTTGGAACAGCAACACAACGTATCTGTTCCGGAACGCACACCACAAACTAGAACTGCTGTGGCACCAACACACACGGTAGTGCCGCGCTACGAATTCGAGGGACAAGTCGCGTTCGTTACCGGCGCCGGCCGGGGCCAGGGTCGCTCCCACGCTCAGCACTACGCGAAACACGGCGCCGACGTGGTGGTGACCGGTGGTGCACGCGGGATCGAGACCAGTCAGTACCCACTCGCCTCCGAGACTCAACTTGTTGAGACAGCCAGTCTCGTCGAGGACGAAGGACAAGACGCGCTCGTGGTACGTGCCGACGTTCGCCGGGAGCCGGCAGTCGAAGCTGCTGTCGAGAAAGCGATCGATCACTTCGGGAAGATCGACATTCTCGCGAACAACGCCGGCATCTGGAACGTCACCGACCTCGTGGAGATGGACGAACAACGGTGGGACGAACTGGTCGATTCCGACCTCAAGGGGGCGTGGCTCTGTGCGAAACATGTGGGCCAGCACTTCAGCGAGCGCGACGGCGGTGGGAAAATCGTCTCCACGGCATCGACAGCCGGGCTCGTCGGGGCGAAGGGCTCGGGCCACTACGCGGCCGCGAAACACGGCATCGTTGGCCTGACGAAGGCGCTCGCACTCGAACTCGCGCCCCACAACGTGAACGTCAACTGTGTGGCCCCAACCGGCGTCGCCACGCCGATGATCGACGGTATTCTCGAGACAGTAGGAGAGTCGGCGCTCGCCTCCGTTTCCGATGCCAGCGGGTCTATGAACGTGTTTGACGAACAGCTCATCGAACCGGGCGACGTGAGCGAAGCGTACATGTGGCTCTCGAGTGACGCCGCACGCTACGTCACCGGGGTCGTTCTCCCCGTCGATGCCGGAATGCTGGCGAAATAACCATGGCTCCCGGAAAGACCCCCGTCGTGTTCGTCACGGGCTGTTCGTCAGGGATCGGCCGTGCGACTGCACGCCGGTTCCTTGACGCCGACTGGCGGGTCTGGGCGACCGCACGCGACCCCACCGACATCACCGAACTCGCCGACGCCGGTTGTCGAACCGCCGCGCTGGACGTGACTGATGGGGCACAGATCGAACGCGTCGTTGAGCGCGCCGTCGAACGTGACCGCCGCATCGACTGTATTGTAAACAACGCCGGATTCGGGCAGGCGGGCGCCATTGAAGAGATTCCGGTCGGTCGGTTGCAGGCCCAGTTCGACGTCAACGTGTTCGGCCCCGTCCGACTCATCCAGACCGTTCTCCCACATATGCGGAACGCCGGCGGTGGGACAGTCGTGAACGTCTCCAGCCTCATGGGGCGGGTCACGTACCCCACCCGCGGAGCGTACGCGGGGTCGAAACACGCCCTGGAAGCGCTGAGCGACACGCTCCGGGCCGAAGTCGGGGTGTTCGACGTCGACGTGGTGCTGGTCGAACCCGGGACCGTACGGACGGGGTTCGAGGATCGACTGCACGAGAGCAAATCGGTACTCGACGAACGTCCGGCGTACACACAGCTACGTCGGGTCGTTGACGAGGCACAGCGGCTCGCCGAACGGCGGGGCATGCCGCCGCTCCAAGTCGCAGACGTGATCTACCGTGCAGCGACCGCTGATACCCCGAAGCGACGGTACGTGGTTGGGTGGGACGCACGACTCGCCATACTTGCCGACTGCGTCGTCCCGACGCAGCTGACCGACTGGCTGTACCGGACGCTCTCGTGACCGATCCGGCGGCTGCTAACTATAGTCGTCTTGCGAGCAGTTCGCCGTCGTAGTACGCGCGATCAAGCTTCCGAGGTGAGATTGCGTCGCCAATCCGATACACGTCGTCACGGCGCTCGGCAAGTTCAAGATAGAGATCCTCGTCAGCCTGACGACGCCCGGCAACGACGACGGTGTCGGGCTCACGAGTCATGGTCTCTCCAGTAAGCGTGTTCCGGAGCGTGACGGTCCCGTCAGCGGAGACCGCGTCAACCGTGTTGTTCCCTGTGAATTCGGCGCCTTGCGCTTGGAGTGCCGCGACGAATCCTGGAAGATTGGGTTGTTCAGTCCGGAAGGCAGGATAGTGATCGCTTGACACCATCTCCACCGTGGATCCCATATCGAGCAACGTCAGCCCTGTCTGGACCGTAATGATCCAGCGGTTCTCGTCGAAGAGCAGAACGTCGTCGCCGACACTCGCTCCTTCGAGAACGTCGAACGCGTTGACCACCTCTCCCTCAAAATCGTACGTAGACACGTCTGGACGGGTAGCACCGGTCGCAACGATGACAGTGTCCCATGAGGAATCGACGTCATCACCACTCACGGGTGAGTTCAGTTCAACCTTGACATCAGCGTCGCTGACAGCGGCTTCGAGGTCTTCCGCGGCACGGGTGAATGGTTCGAGTGGCCCTTCTCCCGCGAGTCCGAGTTGTCCGCCGAGACTGTCACTGGCCTCGCGAAGCGTCACGTCGTGGCCACGGTCAGCAGCGATGCTCGCGAACCGAAGCCCGGCAGGACCACCACCGATGACGAGTACACGCTGTGGAAGTGCGGTCGGCTCAGCTGCGGACAGCGCAGCAAAGTCCATCTCGCGACCAGTCCGAGGATTGACCACGCACTCGACATGGCCGCCATGAGCGTGTCCGTATACCCCTTCGAGACACTTCTGATTACACTGAATACACCGGTTGTGACGGTCGCTGGCAGCGGCTTTCGAGAGGGTTTCGGCGTCTGCCAGAAGCTGCCGTGTGAAGCTCACAAAATCTACACCGGCGTCAAAGAGGGCATCTGCGTCCTCAACAGAGGTGAACGGGAGACGGCCTATAACGGGAGCGTCGACTAGGTCGGTTGCCGTGTTGATCGGATCAAGAAGATCCGGAGCCGGCGCGGAAATTCCTGCATGGGTCTGGTTGTAGGTCGCGTGAGATCCTACAGTACACGAGAGATAATCGAACCCCTCGACGGAGTCAAGCAGATCTGGGATGTCGTCGAATTCGTAGCCGCCGTACTCAAGCTCGGCCAGTGAGAGGTGGAGACCAACTGGTCCGTCAACGCTATCTGTAACCCTAGAGAGAGCTTCATTCACAAACCGTGCCCGATCATTCCATCCACCACCGTATTCATCATCTCGGGTATTGTATCGTGGAGAAAGGAACTGTCGCAGGATAGAGAACGGACCAGCGGCCAACTCGACACCGTCGAATCCAGCACGGTCCAGATTTTTCGTAGCCTTCGCGAACCCGTCCAAGATGGAATTGATGTCCACCTGAGTCATCTGCTTCGGCATCTCGTAGGCAGCATCGGATGGGGATGCCGCTGGTGCGAGTTGAGGCTGCATCTCCCAGTCACCACGAGATTCTGCACCCGTGTGGGTCAACTGCCCGATAATGTGAGAGTCGTGAGCGTGGATAGCGTCGGCGACGGACATCAACCCCGGCAGCGACTCGTCGTCATATGCGTCAATAAAGGCTGGTCCGCTAGCTGATGGATGAACTAGCATTCCAGCCGGTCCAATCACGAGCCCGGCACCACCGGCCGCACGTGCGGCCAAGTGGGTAGCAAGCGCGTCTGTTGGTTTCCCGTCCTCCACGAGCCGTGTACGGACAGGTCGGAACACACCACGGTTCCTGACAGTTAGCCCGTCAAGGGCTCCTTGCTCGGAGAGATCCATGATATCTGATAGCGAGCAACACTACTTGAATATACTGTTCGATTAATCAATCCGCTGCGTGCTGTTGGAATCGTCAGAGTCAGAGTCAGAGTCAGTATCAGATAGAGTTATCAATTCTACGGCTGAATGAGAATGGATCCATTCTCGTGCTTTAAAAAGGGCCTCGGTATCTACGCTGACGAGTTGGATTCGCTTGTGGTCGTCAGTCGGATAACAACCGACTCGCACGTCGAATTTGTTTCGGACGGTTTCCAGAATCGGCGCAAGGTGGCTCTCAGGTGTGTCAGCATAGAGGCTCTCGCTCTGGATCGGACCACTGAACTCGTCGCGTATGTGCTCGAAGACAGCTTTCATTTCCGTCGGAATTCCGGGGAGTACGTACACGTTTTCACAGATACAGCCTGGGGAGATCCCCTCTTCGTTCGGGACAATCGTCGCGTTTGTCGGGTATCGACACGCTCGATCGATATCGTGGTTAAATTCCGGATGCTCTTGCCGAATATCGTCGACTGAGGTCTGGATGTCACATCTCGCTTCTGGGTGGGGTTCGACCGGCACGCTGAGGGCTTCCGCGATTGCGCTAGTAGTGATATCGTCTGGTGTCGATCCCAGCCCACCAGTTGTAATGACGAACGTACACTCCTGACTAAGCTCTCTAACTGCCTTGGCGATCCGGTTAATGTCGTCGGGAACAACCCTGATCTCGTATACACTGACACCACGGTTTGTGAGTTGGGTCGCCAACCACAGCGCGTTCGTATTCTCAATATCACCGGCCAATAACTCGTCACCGATCGTGATGATCGCTCCTGTCTTGCTCATATTGTTTGCTATGTCCGCTAGAATGTGAGTGTATTGGTCAGTTATTCGGTAAGATCAGGGTACGTGATCAAACGGAGACAGACCGGTATTAACCGATCTATTGTGCAAATTCGGGTTATTGATTAGCTCGTATAAAACAAGAATTGTAAAACTGTTGTCCGGATATCTCGCAATAACCAGACGAATAATTCCTTCCCAAATATTCTCATCGATCATTATAATAGTTATAAATTATATATACTATGGTTGCCGTTACAGATCTACGACTGTAATTATGAACAGATCTCAGCTGTTCGAAATACCCGCAGGATTTATCTTGTGTGATAATGACCATCTACCATGAAAAAAGATGTCCCACTCCAAACGGTCCAGCGGTCAATTGAGATACTGGAGATTCTCAATGAAGATACGATAGGAGTAACTGAACTCGCAGAGCGGTTGGATCTCCCGAAGAGTACGGTGTATGACTACCTTAGGACGTTGAGGTCACTGGGGTACATTATAAAGGAGAACAGAAAATACAGACTCGCATTCAAGTCACTCAAATTAGGCGGATATCGAAAGTATCACAGTCAACTGTATCAGCTCGCCAAACCCGAAATCAAGCGGTTAGCCGACAAAACAGGTGAGATCGTGAGCGTGAACGTAGAGGAACAGGGTCGCTTTGTCGTTCTCCATTCAGAAATAGGATCGGCATCATTACACCTCGAACACTATCCAGGAACAACGACACCACTCCATACCCATGCCGGGGGGAAAGTAATGTTAGCAGAGTTTAATCCGGAGAAAGTTGAATCTATCTTCGAACGGCATGGGCTTACTACCGAAACAGAACATACGATAACGGATAGAGATGAACTGCTGACTGAACTAGAGACAATCCGTGAACAGGGATATGCTGTCGATCGTGATCAAGAGATCACTGGTGTCGGGACTCTAGCCGCACCAATCAAAATTGATGATTGTCTTATCGGTTCGGTAAATATTGCTTTTCCAGCAAACCGACTCACTGAAACAGGATATCAGGATGAAATTGTACAGGAAATACAAAAATCGACAAATATCATTTCTGTCAATTACGAACACTCAACTTGAGATTTTTCTCAGCGGAAATCCTCGTGTTCAGATAAGCTGATTCCATGCAAAGCTGAACGATCTGAGCCAGTCGTCGGCGGTTTCTGCTTCGGCGTTGCTGAAACAGTTTGAGAAATAGGTAGTTAGGCGTTTTATTTCTCTGGAGACACGTTCGACAGCGTTCCGATTTCCATGTTTCTCGTATCTGAACTCAAAGCTGTGGCGTTGACACGCATCTTGTAAGGAGTACGATCCATTGGCGA
>Ga0207714_1000355_pt1 | contig 31742 bp, 29 predicted proteins | sample PonA232FremontCA_2_FD_187270 | JGI IMG/M metagenome (GOLD analysis project Ga0207714, IMG submission 187270) | Marine sediment microbial community from Fremont, CA, USA - Pond A23 Sediment 2 (SPAdes) | ecosystem: Environmental > Aquatic > Marine > Unclassified | place: USA: Fremont, California...
CCCTTGGCCCTTGGCCCTGCCGCCTCTTTCCTCCCCGCCGCATCTTGAAATCTTCCACCGGGCCCGCACTTAACGTGTATCAACGCAATACCCGAGGGAGTCAAACCCATGCGGATGGACAAACTGACCAGCAAGTTCCAGATGGCGCTGGCCGACGCGCAGTCGCTCGCGGTCGGACGCGATCACCAGTTCATCGAGCCCGTGCACCTGATGGTGGCGATGCTCGATCAGGAGGGCGGGAGTACCCGCCATCTGCTTTCCCATGCCGGCGTGAACGTCAATGGCCTGCGTTCCGCGCTCGGTGCCGAGATGGACAAATTGCCGAAGGTCTCCGGGACCGAGGGCGAGGTCCATGTCTCCAACGATCTGTCGAAGCTCCTGAATCAGTGCGACAAGCTGGCCCAGAAGCGCGGCGACCAGTACATCTCGAGCGAGCTGTTCGCGCTGGCCGCGGTCGAGGACAAGGGCCGCATCGGCGAGGTCATGCGCGAGCACGGCGCGGTCAAGGGCGCGCTCGAGAAATCGATCGACGCCGTGCGTGGCGGCGAGAACGTCAACGATCCGAATGCCGAGGAGCAGCGCCAGGCGCTGGAGAAGTACTGCTCCGACGTCACCGAGCGCGCCGAACAGGGCAAGCTCGATCCGGTCATCGGTCGTGATGAGGAAATCCGCCGGGCCGTCCAGGTCCTGCAGCGGCGCACCAAGAACAACCCCGTGCTGATCGGCGAGCCCGGTGTCGGCAAGACCGCCATCGTCGAAGGGCTGGCGCAGCGGATCGTCAACGGGGAGGTGCCCGAGGGGCTGAAGGACAAGCGCCTGCTGTCGCTCGACCTCGGTTCACTGCTCTCCGGAGCGAAATACCGGGGCGAGTTCGAGGAGCGCCTGAAATCGGTCCTCAACGAGATCGGCAAGGAAGAAGGCCGGATCATCCTGTTCATCGACGAGATGCACATGGTCGTCGGCGCCGGCAAGGCCGAGGGTGCCATGGACGCGGGCAATATGCTCAAGCCGGCGCTCGCCCGCGGCGAACTGCACTGCATCGGCGCGACCACGCTCGATGAATACCGCAAGAACATCGAGAAGGACGCGGCCCTGGAGCGCCGCTTCCAGAAAGTGCTGGTCGATGAGCCCAACGTCGAGGACACGATCGCCATCCTGCGTGGTCTCAAGGAGCGCTACGAGGTGCATCACGGGGTGCAGATCACCGACCCCGCGATCATCGCGGCGGCGCAGCTCTCGACGCGTTACATCACCGACCGCCAGCAGCCGGACAAGGCCATCGATCTGGTCGACGAGGCCGCCTCGCGCATCCGCATGGAGATCGACTCCAAGCCCGAGGAGATGGACCGCCTCGAGCGGCGCCTGATCCAGCTCAAGATCGAGCGTGAGGCCATGAACAAGGAGTCCGATGAGGCCTCGAAGAAGCGCCGGAAGAATCTGGACGAGGAGATCCAGCGGCTGGAGAAGGAGTACGCCGATCTGGACGAGATCTGGAAGGCCGAGAAGTCGGCCGTGCAGGGCGAGACCCAGATCAAGGAAGAACTCGAACGCGCCCGTCAGGAACTGGAGACCGCGCGTCGTGCCAGCAATCTCGGGCGGATGTCCGAACTCCAGTACGGCCGCATCCCGGAACTCGAGAAACAGCTCGAGCAGGTGCAGGCGCAGGAGGACGGCCAGGAGGAGTCACGCCTGCTGCGCAACAAGGTCACCGAGGAAGAGGTGGCCGAGGTCGTCTCGCGCTGGACCGGTATCCCGGTCTCGAAGATGCTCGAGGGCGAGCGCGAGAAGCTGAACCGGCTGGAGGAGGTGCTGGCCGAACGCGTCGTGGGCCAGGACGAGGCCGTCCACGCCGTTGCCTCGGCGATCCGCCGCTCGCGCGCCGGCCTGTCCGACCCGAACCGGCCCAACGGCTCGTTCCTGTTCCTCGGCCCGACCGGCGTCGGCAAGACCGAGCTGTCAAAGGCGCTCGCGAACTTCCTCTTCGACACCGAGGAATCGATGGTGCGCATCGATATGTCGGAGTTCATGGAGCAGCACTCCGTGGCCCGCTTGATCGGCGCACCGCCGGGCTACGTCGGCTACGAGGAAGGCGGTTATCTGACCGAGGCCGTCCGCCGCAAGCCGTACTCGGTCATCCTGATGGACGAGATCGAGAAGGCGCATCGGGACGTGTTCAACATCCTGCTGCAGGTGCTGGACGATGGCCGCCTGACCGATGGTCACGGGCGTACGGTCGACTTCCGCAATACGGTCGTGATCATGACCTCGAACCTCGGCAGCGACGTCATCCAGGAGATGGCGGGGCAGGGCGACTACGACGCGATCAAGTCGTCGGTGATGGAGATCGTGGGCCAGTCGTTCCGCCCCGAGTTCATCAACCGGATCGACGACCTGGTGGTGTTCCATTCGCTGGGCCGCGAGCAGATCCGCGAGATCACCGGCATCCAGATGGGGCATCTCCACAAGCGCCTGGCCGAACGCGACATGGCGATCGAACTCAGCGCCGCGGCGCTGGACCACCTCGGCGAGGCCGGCTTCGACCCGGTCTACGGTGCCCGGCCGCTCAAGCGGGCCATCCAGCAGCAGCTGGAAAACCCGCTGGCCCAGGAAATCCTGGGCGGCCGCTTCGGCCCGGGCGACACCATCCACGTGGATGCGGGTACGGACGGACTGGTCTTCGAGCGGCGCACGGAAACCGCCGAGGAGGCCGCGACCGCCTGATCTCTCGACGGGGACGACTCCCTCGACTACGGGCGCCTTCGGGCGCCCGTCTTTTAGGGAACCACGAAAGATTCGCCGGGAGCGAATCTTCGCGCCACCGCCGGAAGGGGCAAGGCGCAAGGACGCGCCGAGCAGTGAACACGAATGGGTCCAGGGGCACTTGGTCTACCGGAAGTTGCGCTGAGTCCGTGTTCGCTGAGTGACAGGTTGTTTGAACCACAGATGGACACAGATGAACACAGATAAAAGAAAAGGCGGTTTAATGGTTGGAGGACTGCGTGTTCGTAAATTACGGCCATCCCGATTCTGACACCGCGCCGCGATTTTGACTTTTATCTGTGTTCATCTGTGTTCATCTGTGTCCATCTGCGGTTCTTGTACGCCGACCATTTTCGCGACGGGTCAGCGCAGCTCCCGAAAGACCAATCGGCCCAGGAGTCCATTCGTGTTCATTCGTGGTTCAAAAAGTCGTTCAGCACTTCGAGAAAAGCTTCGGGTGCGTCGACGTGGACCCAGTGAGCGGCGTCGGGGATGGTTTCGATGCGGGCTGTAGGGAAGCGTTCGTGGATGGCGGGTTCGGCGCTCTGCGGCAGGTAGTCGGAGTTGCCACCACGGATGAAGAGGGTGGGGCCGTTGTACGGGCCTGCGGACGAGGGGGCCGCAGCGATTTCGGCGTACTCGGCGTAGATCGTGTCGAGCGGGATGCGCCAGGTGAAGCCATTATCCGAGCGGGTGAGGTTCTTGAGCAGAAACTGGCGGATGGCCGGGTTCGGGATCTCATCGGCGAGGGCCTTGTCGGCGTCGCCGCGGGAGCGGATGGCGGTCAGATCGAGGTTGTGCAGTGCCTCGAGTTCCTCGTCATGGCGCCGGTCGGAGGTGACCGGGGCGATGTCGACGACGATGAGGCGGGTCACCCGCCCTGGCACGGATAGGGCGAGTTCCATTGCCGTCTTGCCGCCGAGGGAATGCCCGAGGATTGTGGCTTGATCCAGTCCGTGTGCATCCAGGGTGTCCTGGATGTCCGCAGCCATGCTCGCGTAGTCCATCGATGCGGCGTGCGGCGAACGCCCGTGGTTGCGCAGGTCCATGCCGTAGATCGTGAAACGGTCGGACAGCGCCCGGGCGACGCCGCCCAGGTTCTCGTTCGATCCGAACAGGCCGTGCAGCAGCACCAGCGGTGGTCCTTCGCCAGCGACGCGGGTGTGGAGTTCCATCGCGGTTAAGTCCTCCGGGGCGTGATATCGTTTCGTCGTCGTCCGAGCCTATCAGAGGAGTGCACCATGTACGTACCCGATCCCGCGGCCGAGCGCGAGGCGCTGATGAAGCCCGACACGCACACGCTGTGGCGTCAGGACATCATCCGTTTCGGAGACCTCGATGTACTCGGGCACGTCAACAACGTCGCCTATATGGTGTACTTCGAGACCGGGCGCGTGGCCTTCCTCGAACAACTCGGCCGCCCGCCGGCGGACCGCGAACACGGCCCGGTGTTCGTGCTGGCCCACATCGCGGCCGACTACATCGAGGAACTCTACTACCCGGGCACCGTCGACATCGGCACGGCCGTCCGCCACATCGGCGGCAGCTCCTTCCACCTCGGCCATGCGATCTTCGCCAACGGCGAATGCAAGGCCACCGCTACCTCCGTCATCGTTCAGGTCCAGGGGCGCCCGCTCACTTCAGTCCCTCTGACCAATGACCAGAAAGCCCTTGTCCGACGGATTGGGGGGATTGATTCGAACCACGAATGAACACGAATGGGCTCCTCGGCCGTGTGGTCTTCCGGGAGCTGCGCTGATACGTGTCCGCCGAGCGACAGGCTGTTTGAACCACGGATAGACACAGATGGACACAGATTACAGTCAAAACCGCGGCTGTGGTGATAGGACGGGGGTTGCCGTAATTTACGGGCACGGCATCCAACGGCTATTTGGCCGTGTTGTTTTTCATCTGTGTTTATCTGTGTCCATCCGTGGTTCTTTTTCACCAATCATTCTCGAAACGGCGGCAGCGAAGCCCCGGACAGATCAGTCGGCCGAGGAGCCCATTCGTCTCCATTCGTAGTTCAGACAGAATTGCGGCGTGGTCAATCCCAGCGCGGATCGCGGACCTGGATCCAGCCCTCGTCGTTGACGCGGACGGGGAAGGTTTCGGTCGCTTCGTAGGCGGGTGGTGTGAGGGCCTCGCCGGTTTTGATGCAGAATTTGGCGCCGTGACGCGGGCAGACGACGCAGTCGTCTTCGACTTCGCCGCCGGATAGCTCGGCGCCGTCGTGGGTGCAGACATCCTCGAGGGCGTAGAATTCGCCCTCGATGTTGAATACCACGATATCCACGTCCTCGACGTCGATCACGCGGTATTCGCCGGGCAGCAGTTCGTCCTTCTTCGCGACATCCGTCCAGTCAGACATCGGGGCGCTCCCGCCGGTTGCTGTTGTCTTTGAGGTTTCGTGCCGCCCGCGCCGGAGATCGACCGGGCGCCGGCCGCCGTACGTCCGGCGCTTACCCATCGCGCGAGCCCGTAATTCGCGTATCCCGCACTTACATCATGCCCGTCTGCAGGCGCGCGGCCTCGGACATCATGTCCGGGCCCCAGGGCGGATCGAACACGAGTTCGACATCGCACTGTTCGATGCCCGGGATCAGTTCGACGCTGTAGCGCACGTCATCGGCGATGACGTCGCCCATGCCGCAGCCGGGGGCGGTCAGGGTCATGCGGATCTCGACGTACCAGCTCTGATCCGTCGCGCGGCGGACGTCGCAGTCGTAGACCAGTCCGAGATCTACGATATTGATCGGGATTTCCGGATCGTAACAGGTCTCAAGCTGGCGATAGACGGCCGCCTCGATGTCCTTGTCGCTCGGGTTCTCCGGGACCGCGGGTCCCTCCATTGGTTCCTGCCCGAGAGCATCGGCGTCTTCGTTGGCGATCCGTGCGAGATTGCCGCCGATGTTGACGGTGAAGCTGCCGCCCAGCGCCTGGCTGATAATGACCTGCATGCCCTTGGGCAGAATGATCCGGTCGCCCGAGGGTACGCGGATGGCCTGGACACCGCGCGAGAGCGTGATCGGTTCGTAACCCTGCATCATGGTGATGAATCCTTCAGGCGAGCATCGCGCGGACGTTCGCGATGCCTTCGATCAAGCGGTCGACGTCCGCCCGGGTATTGTAAAACGCGAACGACGCGCGCGCAGTCCCGACGAGCCCGAAATGCTCCATCGCCGGCATGGCGCAGTGATGGCCGGTGCGGATCGCCACGCCTTCCTGGTCGATCAGCATGCCGAGATCGTTCGGATGCACGCCGTCGATGACGAAGGACAGCACTCCGGCCTTCTCCGGGGCCGTACCGATGATGCGCAGGCCCTCGATTTCGTGCGCCCGCTGGTGCGCGTAGGCGAGCACGTCGGCCTCCTGGGCCGCCATGCGATCGATCCCGATGCCCTCGATATAATCGACCGCGGCGCCGAGGCCGATCGCGCCGGCGATATTCGGCGTGCCGGCCTCGAAGCGATTCGGGATCACCTGGAACTCGCTGCCGGCGAAGCTGACCTTCGTGATCATCTCGCCGCCGCCCTGGTACGGGGGCATCGCCTCCAGGATATCCGCCTTTGCGTGCAGGACGCCGATTCCGGTCGGGCCGAACATCTTGTGCCCGGAGAAGCAGCAGAAGTCGGCGTCGAGCGCCTGCACATCGACGGCGAAATGGGGCACCGACTGCGCCCCATCGACCAGTACCGGCACCCCGTGTGCATGGGCGGTAGCGATCATGTCCGCGACTGGATTGACCGTGCCCAGGGAATTTGAGACGTGGCTGATCGCGAGTAGACGCGTCCGGGACCCGAGTAGCCGCTCGAATTCGTCGAGCTGCAGTACGCCGTCCTCGTCGAACGGAATGACCCGGATCGTCGCACCGGTCTGCTCGGCGACGAGCTGCCAGGGGACGATGTTGGAGTGGTGTTCCATCTCCGAGACGAGGATCTCGTCGCCGGGCTCCAGCCGTGGCCGCAAATACGCCTGGGCGACCAGGTTGATGGACTCGGTCGTGCCGCGGGTAAACACGATCTCACGCGATTCGGTGGCGTTGATGAAACCCGCGATCTTTGCACGGGCGTTCTCGTACTGTGCCGTGGCGCGCTCGGCGAGGGTGTGGACCCCACGGTGGATGTTGGAATTCGTCTCGCGGTAGTAGCGGTCGATCGCCTCGATCACTGCCGCAGGTTTCTGCGACGTCGCCGCGTTGTCCAGATACACGAGCGGGTGCCCCCCGATCTCCTGACGGAATATCGGGAATTCATCCCGTAGCCGCTCGATATCGAGCGGCCCGGCGGTGGTGTCGGTCACGACGCTCATACGAATTCCTGTAGCCGGTCGGCGTGCGGCAATTCCTCGATGACGAAGCCCTGCAGCCAGTTGCGCAGCGGCTCGACACCCATGCGCTCGATCGCCGCTTCGGCGAAGGCATAGAGGAGGAGCCCGCGCGCGGTCTCATGATCCACCCCGCGTGAGCGCAGGTAGAACAAAGCGCGCGTGTCGAGCTGGCCAACCGTGGCCCCGTGCGTGCAGACCACGTCATCGGCGTAGATCTCGAGCTCCGGCTTGGTGTCGATCTCGGCCTTGCCGGAGAGCAGCAGGTTGTCGTTTGACTGGTACGCGGCCGTCTTCTGCGCGTGTGGGGCCACGTAGACGCGGCCGTTGAACACGCCGCGGGCATAACCGTCGAGGATGCCGCGGTAGGCCTCCTCGCTGGTCGTGTTCGGCTGGTTATGATTGATCCGCGTGTGCGTGTCCACGTGCTGACGGCCATTGACGAGGTAGAGGCCGTTGTACAGCGTCTCCGCGCCCTCGGCGTTCAGGGCCGTGTTGATGTCGGTGCGGCACAGGGCGGCACCGATCTGCACGTTGTGCTGCTCCAGGCGGCTGTTGGCGGCCTGGTTTACGTGCACGCTGCCGATATGGAAGCCCTTGCGGCTCTCGCGCTGGACACGGTAATGCGCGACCCGGGCGCCCTCCGCCAGGTGGACCTCGGTGACCGCATTGGTCAGGTTCTGCGGGTCATCCATGCCGACATAGTGCTCGATGATCGTCGCCTCGCCGTGATGCGCGGCATCGATCAGGATGCGCGGATGCGCGGCGATGGCCTCGTCACGCAGCGTCGAGACGAACAGCAGTTCGATCGGGCGCTCGACCCGGCGGTCGGCCGCGATCTCGATCACTGCGCCATCCTCGGCGAAGGCCGTATTCAGTGCCGTGAAGCCGCTGAAATCGGCGGGCGCCGCGTCGGCGAGCCGATCCTTCAGTGCATCCGGATCCTCGGCCAGCACCTGCGCAAGGTTGCGCACGCGCACGGCATCATCGGTCATCTCGCCGTCGGACAGGGCCGCGGCATAGTGGCCATTGATGAACACCAGTCGATGCGCATCGAGATCCGGGACGCGCAGGGCCTCGATCCGGTTGGCGTCCGCGGTCGCACCAGCGGCATCGGGGCGGGCGAAGTCGCGTTTGGCGATCGCCTTGGTGCTGGTGTATTTCCAGTCCTCGATGCGTTGATTCGGCAGGCCCATCTCGGCGAAACGCGCTACCGCGTCCCGCCGCAGGCCGGCGATCCAGTCGCTCGCGTCTCCGGGGCGTTCTCCCTGGAGGCGGTCGAGCATTCGGGTTGCGGTTTCGTCGACGGCCTTCATGCGGACTCGGCCTCCTCGTAGCGGATCCAGTCGTAACCGTGTTCTTCGAGTTCATGCGCCAGTTGCTTGTCACCGGACTTCAGCACCTGTCCACGCGCCAGTACGTGAACCCGATCGGGCTGGATGTGGTCCAGCAGACGCTGGTAGTGCGTGACCAGCACGATCGCGCGGTCCGGGCTGCGCATCTGCTCGACGCCCTGCGCGACGATCTTGAGGGCATCGATGTCCAGGCCCGAGTCGGTCTCGTCCATCACGCACAGCCCGGGTTCCAGCACCATCATCTGGAACACCTCGTTGCGCTTCTTCTCGCCGCCCGAGAAGCCCTCGTTGACCGAGCGCTTGAGGAAGCTCTCGTCCATGCCCATGAGCTTCATCTTCTGCTTGACGTCGGTCAGGAAGTCGACCGAATCGATCTCGCCCAGTCCCTGGTGCTTGCGCTTGGCATTGACCGCCGACTTGAGCAGATAGATGTTGTTCACGCCGGGGATCTCAACGGGGTACTGGAAAGCGAGGAAGACGCCCTCATGTGCACGCTCCTCCGGTTCCATCTCCAGAAGGTCCTGCCCCTTGTAGGTCACCGAGCCCTCGGTGACTTCATAGTCGTCACGCCCGGCCAGGATATGCGCCAGCGTCGACTTGCCGGAGCCGTTCGGCCCCATGATCGCGTGTACCTCGCCGGCGTTTACCTCGAGGTTCAGGCCGCGAAGGATCTCGGCGTCCTCGGCCTTCGCGTGCAGGTTGGTAATCTTCAGCATCGGTTCAGTCATTGATCGATATCCTGTTGCATTGTCCGGTCCTCGAGTCGTCGCTGCGACTCGACCTGTTGATTGACCGTAGGAGCGGGCTTGCCCGCGAACCGGGTTGGTTAACCGCCCGGGTTTCTTCGTTGGCGGGCGAGCCCGCTCCTACAGTTGCGGTGTCGGCATCGATCAGCCGACCGCGCCCTCCAGCGTCACGCCGAGCAGGGCCTGGGCCTCGACCGCGAATTCCATCGGCAGCTCGCGGAAGACGTCCTTGCAGAAGCCGTTGACGATCAGGTTGACCGCGTCTTCCTCGGAGATCCCGCGCTGACGGCAGTAGAACAGCTGCTCATCGCTGACCTTGGAGGTCGAGGCCTCGTGCTCGACCACGGCGCCCGGCTCCTTCACCTCGATGTAGGGGAAGGTGTGCGCGCCGCACTGGTCGCCGATGAGCATCGAGTCGCACTGCGTATAGTTGCGCGCACCGGTGGCGCTCGGCAGGATCTTCACCAGGCCGCGGTACGACTGCTCGCCCTGCATGGCGGAGATGCCCTTGGCTACCACCGTGCTGCGGGTGTTGCGACCGACGTGGACCATCTTGGTGCCGGTATCGGCCTGCTGGTAATTGCTGGTCACCGCGACCGAGTAGAATTCTCCGACCGAGTCGTTGCCCGTCAGCACGCAGCCCGGATACTTCATGGTGATCGCCGAACCGGTCTCGACCTGGGTCCACGTGACCTTCGAACGATCACCGCGCGCCTCGCCGCGTTTGGTGACGAAGTTGTAGATGCCGCCTTTGCCTTCCTCGTCACCGGGATACCAGTTCTGCACCGTGGAGTACTTGATGGTCGCGTCCTCATGCGCGATCAGCTCGACCACGGCGGCATGGAGCTGGTTCTCGTCGCGCTGGGGCGCGGTGCAGCCCTCGAGATAGCTCACGTACGAGCCCTTCTCGGCGATGATCAGTGTGCGCTCGAACTGCCCGGTCTTCGCCTCGTTGATGCGGAAGTAGGTCGACAGCTCCATCGGGCAGGTCACGCCTTCGGGGACGTACACGAAGGAACCATCGGTGAAGACCGCAGAGTTCAGGCCCGCATAGAAGTTGTCCGTGTAGGGGACGACGCTGCCGATGTACTGCTCGACCAGCTCCGGGTGCTCCTGCAGCGCCTCGGACATCGAGCAGAAGATGACACCCGCCTCGGCCAGCTTGTCCTTGAAGGTCGTGGTCACGGACACGCTGTCGAAGACCGCGTCGACGGCCACGCCCGCCAGCTTCTCCTGCTCATGCAGCGGGATACCGAGCTTCTCGTAGGTCTCCAGCAGCTTCGGGTCGACCTCGTCCAGGCTCTGCGGCGCCTCGGCATTCTGCTGCTCGCGCGACTTGGGCGCGGAGTAGTAGGAGATATCCTGGAAATCGATGGGCGGATAATGCACGTGCGCCCAGTTCGGTTCGGTCATCGTCAGCCAGTGCCGATACGCCTTGAGGCGCCAGTCCAGCATGAATTCCGGCTCGCCCTTTTTGTGCGAGATCAGCCGGATGACATCCTCGTTCAGACCCGGCGGGACCGTGTCCGTCTCGATATCGGTAATGAAACCCTGCTTGTACCGCTGGGTGACGAATTCTTCGACATTTGCCGCCATGATCGATCGACTCCGCTGCTAGTGGTTGATCTCGGGTTCGCCGGTGACCGCCCGCCGCAGATCGAAGCGCTGCAGCGGTACCGTGGTCGGCGCCGCGAGATCCGCCAGGCTGATTTCTTCCAGGGCCGCCCGGATCGCCCGATTGATTCGCTGCCAGTGATGGCCGACGGCGCATACGTCCTCGAGTTCGCAGTGGCGGTCACTGAGACCGCACTCCGTCATCGCCATCGGCCCCTCGACCAGGTCGATGATACGCGTGGCGCTGATGTCCTGCGGCGCCTCGGCGAGCAGGTAGCCGCCATGGGCCCCGCGATAGGACTTCAGCAGCCCCGCGCGCACGAACTGCTTGAGCAGTTTGCTCACCGTCGGCCGACCGAGGCGGGTCTGTTCCGACAGATCTGCCGCCGTGAACACCCGCTCTGGATCCCGGGCCATCGTGGCGAGCACCACCGTGGCGTAATCCGTAAGCTTGCTGACCCTGAGCATGCGCCCCCTTCCAATCGGGTCTTAGACTGTGTCTAATTGGGTACGATTCTAGTCCTCTTTATGGCGCGAGGGAAGGGGGGTGACCCCTCACGGCGTCGCAACGGTGGGCACTTTCGTTGACACCGGGCGCCCGTCCGCCAAGAATGGCTCTGGTCAAACCCCACCCAAAAACAACACTGTGGAGGTCCACGATGTCCATCAGCATCCCTTATCGCCGGCGCGCCGTTCGCCGCACGACGACGATCGCCGCCGCCGCGGCCGTCATGGTCGTAGGCGGCACGGCCGTCCAGGCGGACGACGACCCACTCAAGCTCGGCGCGCTCATGCCGATGACGGGCGACCTGCAGGCCTACGGCCAGACGTCGCTCAACGGCATTGAGCTGGCGGCGAAGGAGATCAACGACGCCGGCGGTGTGCTCGGGGCAGATATGGAGATCGAGCTGGGCGACACGCAGACCAGCCCGCAGTCCGGGATCGATGCGGCGAAGAAACTGGTCTCGATCGAAGGCGTATCGGGCATTGTCGGTGCGCTCTCATCCGGCGTCACCATCCCGGTCGCCCAGAGCGTGACCAGCAAGGAGGGCGTCCCGCAGATCTCCGGCGCCTCGACCTCCCCGGTGATTACTGGTCTCGACGATGACGACTTCATGTTCCGTACTGTCCCCTCGGATGCCTTCCAGGGGCGCGCGCTGGCGGAAGTCGTAACCGAGGATGGGTTGAGCAATGTCTCGATCCTGTATGTCAACAACGACTACGGCGAGGGCCTGGCGGACAGCTTCAGTGCCGCTTTCGAGGGTCATGATGGCGCGGTGGACGAGCGCATCGCCTACGAGAAGGGCAATGCCTCCTACCGGGGTGAGCTGTCGAAAGCCGCCGATGGCGGCGCCGAGGCGCTCGTCGTGATCGGGTATCCCGAGAGCGGCGTGACGATCCTGCGCCAGGCCCTCGAGGGCGGTCACTTCGACCGGTTCGTGTTCACCGACGGCATGAAGGCGCCGGAGATCATCGATGCCGTGGGTGCCGAGTATCTCGACGGCAGCTTCGGGACCGCCCCGGAGGCCCTGACCGATACGGATGCCGCCGAGCACTTCCGGACCGCCTACGACAGCGAGTACGGCGAAGTGCCGCCGAAGCCGTTCATTGATACCGCCTATGACGCGACCTGGGTGCTGGCGTTGGCGGCCGAGGCGGCTGGCAGCACCGACGGCGAGGCCGTACGCGATGCCCTGCGTGATGTCGCCAATCCGCCGGGTGAGCAGATCCTGCCCGGGGAATGGGAAAAGGCCATGGAACTGCTGGCCGATGGCGAGGACATCAACTACAGCGGTGCCTCGGGGTCGGTCGACTTCGACGACAACGGTGATGTCAGCGGCACGTTTGCCCACTGGGTGATCCGCGACGGTGAGATCACGACCGAAAGGGTCTTCGAACCGAGCCAGTAACGCGATTTCCGTGTCCCGGCGCCGCCGGGGCTGAATCGCGACAACGGCCCGGCTCCGCGTAATGCGGGCCGGGCCGTTTCGTTAGTGCGTGGCCACCGGGCCCATCACGAAGGGCAGAGTCGAATGAATCAATCCGCAACCCGTTCCTGTCCGGCGGTCCTGGTGACGGCGCCCGCCTCGGGGCAGGGCAAGACCACGGTGACCGCCGCCCTCGCACGCGCCTGGCGCAACCGGGGCCTGCGCGTACAGGCATTCAAGACGGGACCGGATTTCATCGATCCAACGATTCTCGAATGCGCCACCGGGCAACCGGTCTATCAGCTGGATCTGTGGATGGGCGGTGAGGACGACTGCCGCCGGCGCCTGCACGCGGCGGCGGCCGAGGCGGATCTGATCGTGATCGAGGGCGTCATGGGGATGTTCGATGGCAACCCGTCGAGCGCGGATCTCGCCGAGCGTTTCGGGGTTCCTGTCCTCGCGGTCATCGATGCCTCCGCGATGGCGCAGACGTTCGGCGCCATCGTCCACGGGCTTGATCGATTCCGCGCGGGCGTCCGCGTCGCCGGCGTGATCGCCAATCGCACGGGCAGCGCGGGACATGGCGAGTTCCTCGCCGAATCCATGCCGTCCGGCATCCCCTTGTGGGGCGCGCTCCGGCGTGATCAGGCCGTTGAGCTGCCCTCGCGGCATCTGGGTCTCGTGCTGGCCAGCGAGCTCGAAGACCTGGATCAACGGCTCGAGCGGGCGGCGCAGCAGCTGGACCCATTATTGCCGCAACAGCTGGCTTCCGGCACTTTCCCCGCGGCCGCAGAGCCGGCGCCCGAGGCGGCGACACGTCTCGACGGCATACGGATCGCCGTAGCCCGGGACGCCGCCTTCTGTTTCGTCTACCGGGCCAATCTCGATCTGCTCGAGTCGCTGGGGGCGGAGCTCGCATTCTTCTCGCCGATTGCCGACGCCGATCTCCCGGTGAACACGCACGCGGTCTACCTGCCGGGTGGGTATCCCGAACTGCACGCCTCGGCGCTGGCGGCGAACGAGTCGCTCAAGAGCGCGCTGCGGGCGTTCCATGCGCGTGCTCGGCCGATCGTCGCCGAATGCGGCGGCATGCTCTGGCTGCTGGAGCGGCTGACGCCGCTGGACGAAGCGGCTTGCCCGATGGTCGGGCTGCTCGCCGGCGAGGCACGGATGGAGCCGCGTCTCACCGCCCTCGGGATGCAGGAGTTCGAATTGCCCGGGGGTGCGCTACGCGGGCATACCTTCCATCACGCGCGGCTCGATACCACCGCGCAAGCGTCCGGTCATGCGACCAACCCGCGCGGGCGGGGCGCCACGGAGGCCGTGTTCCGCGACGGCGCGCTCATCGCGTCTTTCCTGCACTGGTATTTCCCGTCCAATCCCGAGGCCATGGTACGGCTGTTCCGCAGCTGACGCCGAGCCGCTTTGCCGTCACGGGATGCGCCCATCAATCGTGACCGTGCCGCGCGCATCGGGTCCGACGTCGATCGCGTCACTCTCACCCTGCAGGTCACCGCTCTGCGGCATGACGCCGCCCTGGAGCGAAGCGCGTGCGGTAACGCGGACGCGTTTGGCCTGTGAGATGGTCTGTTCCGGGGTCATCGCCTGGGCGTCGGTAAGCGTGACCTCGACCGGCAGGGCGTCGACCGTCGTGCGCTGAACGGCGAGCGGCGCGCCGCCGCCATTGGCGTCGGCCGGGCGCGCGAAAATGAATACCGTGGTGCCCGATGGAGCGGCATCCGCCAGCGACGATGCCAGCGAAACGCGTACCGTGACGGCGGCGTCACCGGCATCACCGGCATCGTCGGGGGCTTCACCGTTGGATCCGATCGCCGGTGTCGAACCGGTTGATGCTGGCGTATCGCTACTGCCCTCACCCTGCGCCCGGGCGATCAGGCGCTCGAGCATGGCCCGGTTCTCACTCTCGGCCGGCATGTCCTCGGCCAGCCGGCGCCAGTGCGTGACCGCCTGTTCGTCGTCGCCACGGGCCATGGCGGAGTGGCCGGCCAGCATCAATGCGAGGGGATTGCTGTCGTCCAGGTCCAGTGCGCGTTGCACCAGCCGGTCGACGCTGTCCGTGAAGCGCCGCCCGTTCGCCAGCAGGAGCGCCTCCGCCTGGCGTGCCATGAGCCAGGGGTCGGGATCACCCTGCGCCTGCACGCGCGCATAGGCACTGACCGCATCCCCATAGCGCTCGGTCGCGCGGTACGCCTGTGCGAGCAGGATCCAGGCGCGAGTGGCCTCCGGTTGGCGTTCCACGACCGGTTCGAGCTCGGCGATGCGGCGCTCCGGCTCCATGTTGCGGAAACGCTCGACCTGCGCCGGCGAGAGCCCGCTTGATCCACCGCCACCGATCAGGTCCGGGCTGCCGGTCGCGATATAAACGGCGATGGCGACCACTGGGACCGTGGCCGAGAACACCAGCAGGGCGGGCAGGGAACGGGCGTTCCCCGTGGTTGTCCTTCGGGTCTGGTCCGGAGCGACGGCCAGCAGCTCACGCTCTAGTTCCTCGCGGGCCTCCGCGAACTCGGCGTCGTTCAGATTGCCGCGCTCGTGCTCGCGTACGAGTTCGGCGTCGCGCTCGCGGTAGACATCGATGCCGGCCTCGTCATCCCGGCGGCCGCTGGTGCGCCGTCTCCGGAGGGGCCACACAACCGCGCCGATCGCCAGCAGGGTCATGACCAGCGCGAGCAGGATAAATGCGGTCATCGAGCCTCCGGGCCGTCGTCATCGCGGGTGAGCAGGCGCCGGGCACGCTCGTGTTCCTCCGCGGTCAGCGGGCGGGATTCCGTGCGCTGGCGAACGATTACATACGCGATCACGCCACCCAGTGCCAGCAGGATCAACGGCCCGAACCAGAGCAGCCAGGTCGAGCGCTTCATCGGCGGGCGGTAGAGCACGAAATCGCCGTAGCGGGCGGTCAGAAACTCGACTGCCTCCTCCCGCGAGCGGTCTTCGACCACGACCAGTCGATAGACCTCGTTGCGGAGGTCCTGGGCCAGATCGGCGCTGGAACTGGCCAGTGATTCGTTCTGGCAGACCAGGCAGCGGACCTCCTCCAGCAGATCGCGGTAGCGGCTCTCCTCCGCCGCATTGTCGAACTCGCGGATCGAGTCGGCCGCGATCACGGGTGCCGCCGCAGCGAGCGCCGCGGCGAGTGCGATGCTCGCGCGCCATACCGCGGTCATGATTGCGCACCCTTCTGCAGGCGCCGGACGAGCGGCAGGATTTCCTGCTTGAGCGTCTCCATCGACACCGGACCGATTGTCTTGTGGCGGACGATCCCCTGGGCATCGATCACATAGGTCTCCGGAACGCCGTAGACACCGAGATCGATGCCGACCCGACCCTCCGGGTCGAACGCACTGGCGAAGTAGGGGTCCCCGCGTTCATCAAGCCAACGCAGCGCCGCCGCACGTTCGTCCTTGTAGTCGAGTCCGAGGATACGGACGCCGTCACGCGCAGCGGCCTCCATCAGCACGTGGTGTTCCTCACGGCAGCCGGCACACCAGGTCGCCCAGATGTTCAGCAGCCATACCTGGCCGCGCATGTCTTCGGGCCCGATGCGACCCGAGTCGGCGTCGAGCAGCGGCAGCTCGAACGCCGGTACCGGCTTGTCGATCAGCGGTGAGGGGACCCGTGAAGGATCCTTGGTGAGCCCGACCGCCAGGAAAACGCCGATTACCAGGAAGAGCACCAGTGGGATGAGATAGCGCGCACGCAGCATGGATCAGGCCCCGGCCGCCTGGGCAGCGGTCATATCCGCCTGCCGGCGCCGGTGGGAACGATAACGCCGGTCGGTGACGGCGAGCAGTCCGCCGAGCGACATCAGTGCGGCACCGAGCCAGATCCAGCGCACGAATGGCTTGTGATACAGGCGCACGCTCCAGGCGCCACTGTCGTCAAGGGACTCGCCGAGCGAGGCATACAGATCGTGCGTGAAGCCGGGGTCGATGCCCGCTTCGGTCATGGGCTGGCCGCCCGATGCGTAGAAGCGCTTTTCCGGGCTGAGCGTAGTGACCGTCTCGTTGTCGCGGGTGACCACGAAGTCGCCGGTGGCGGAGCGGTAGTTCGGCCCCTGCACCCGCTTCACGCCCTCGAAGCGGACCGTGTAGCCGGCGATCTCCGCGGTCTCACCGGGGGCCATCCGCAGCCGCGACTCGATGTTGTAGGCGCTGGAGATGGTGATGCCGACCACGGTGACGGCCAGGCCGATATGCGCGAGTGTCATGCCGTATACACCCGCCGGCAGTCGCCGCAGGGCGGCGAAGGTCCCGCGTTGGCCCGACAGCTGTGTACGCACCGCCTGGATGTTGCCGAGTACGACCCATACGGCCAGTCCGAGACCGAGCACGACGCCCCATTCGATACTGCCGCCGCCCACCATTGCGGCCATGGCGATGCCGAGCACCACACTGGCGACGAGCGCGTAGCGCAGATGGGTCCACAGGCGAGCGACGCTGTCCCGTTTCCAGCGCACCATTGAGCCGACCCCCACGAGAGCGAGCAGCAGGACCATCAAAGGTACGAATACCAGATTGAAGTACGGCGGGCCGACCGAGAGCTTGCCGTAGCCCAGCGTTTCCACGACCAGCGGATAGAGTGTGCCCAACAGCACCGTGAGCATGCTCACGATCAGGATGACGTTGTTGCCCAACAGGAAGGTCTCGCGCGAGACACCCTCGAAGCGGCTGCCACCGAGAGTCTGTGGGCCACGCCATGCGTAGAGCAGCAGGCTGCCACCGACGACGACACCGAGGAATCCCAGGATGAATACACCCCGCGTCGGGTCCGTGGCGAAGGCGTGTACCGAGGTCAGCACGCCGGAACGCACGATGAACGTACCCAGCAGCGACAGCGCGAAGGCGGTGATCGCCAGCAGCACCGTCCAGCTCTTGAACGCACCCCGCTTCTCCGTGACGGCGAGCGAATGGATCAGCGCCGTACCGACCAGCCAGGGCATGAAGGAGGCGTTTTCGACCGGATCCCAGAACCACCATCCGCCCCAGCCGAGCTCGTAATAGGCCCACCAGCTGCCGAGGGCGACGCCGGCAGTGAGGAACACCCACGCGACGCCGACCCAGGGGCGCGCCCAGCGTGCCCAGGCCGCGTCGAGGCGACCGCCGAGCAGGGCGGCGATCGCGAAGCCGAACGCGACCGACATGCCGACATAGCCCATGTAGAGCAGCGGCGGATGGATGATCATGCCGACGTCCTGCAACAGCGGGTTCAGGTCGGCGCCGTCCATCGGCGCGGGATTCAGCCGAGCGAAAGGATTGGAGGTGAGCAGCATGAACAGCAGGAAACCGATGCTGACCAGACCCATGACCGCGAGCACGCGGGCACTGAGCACCTGCGGCAGGCTGCGCGAGGACAGCGCCACGGCGGCCGTCCAGCCGGCCAGCACCAGGGTCCACAACAGCATCGACCCCTCATGCCCGCCCCATACCGCCGTCAGGCGGTAGTACCAGGGGAGGATCCGGTTGGAGTTCTCGGCCACGTAGGCGACCGAGAAATCGCTGACGTAGAAGCTCCAGGACAGGGCCGCGAAGGCGAACGCGACAAAGGCGAACTGGGCGCAGGCCGCCGGGCCGGCGAGATTCATCCACGCCACGTTGCCGCGGTGAGCGCCGATCAGCGGGGGCACCGCCTGGACCAGCGCGAGGCCCAGGGCGAGCGAAATGGCGATATTGCCAAGTTCGGGAATCATTACTGCTCCGCTATGGTGCCCGATTCCGGGGCGTAGCCGGTTTTCGCCCGCTCGAGCGCCTCGGCGGCCTCCGGCGGCATATAGTTCTCGTCGTGCTTGGCCAGTACGCGTTCCGCTACGAAAACGTTGTCCGCGGTCAGGTGGCCGTCGGCGACGACGCCCTGACCCTCACGGAAAAGGTCCGGGAGCACACCTTCGTACTGGACCGAGACCGCCTCGGCCGTGTCCGTGATCCGAAACCGCACGCCGAGCGAGTCATCGTCGCGACGTACGCTGTCCTCGGCCACGAGGCCGCCGATGCGGAATTTGCGGTCCATGGGCACGCCGCCCTCCACGACCTCGCTCGGCGAATGGAAGTACACCAGGTTCTCGCTGAAGGCCGCCAGCAGCAGGGCGGCCGCCCCGCCGACACCGAGTACCAGCAGCCCGACGAGTGTCAGTCGTTTCTTTCGGCGAGGTGTCATCTGCGGTTTCCCGTGGTCCGGCGGGCGATTCGTTCACGCAGCGCGCGCTCGCGCCGGTGGGGAATGACCGCATTGGCGATCAGAACGATCAGGACGAGCGCATACGACGGCCAGACGAAGGCCGCGTAGCCGCCCATTGCGAGGAAGCTCTGCCAATCCATCAGGGATTCCGGTGATCGGTTGCGGCCGGGGTGGCCCACTCGCGCACCCACCCACTCGCCGCTTGGCCCTCTAGGATATCGCAGCGTGCACGTTTGAGCACGACTGTCGCGAAGTACGCCATGAACCCGGCCGCGCTCACCAGCAGCGGCAACAGCATCTCGACCGGCATGGATGGGCTGTCGAATTTCGTGATCGTCGCACCCTGGTGGAGCGTATTCCACCACTCCACCGAGAAGTGGATGATCGGGATATTGATCACGCCCACCAGCGCCAGAACCGCGCCGGCACGGCCGGCCGCCTCACGTTGCTCGATCGCCGACTGCAGCGCCATGAATCCGAGATAGAGGAACAGCAGGATCAGTTCGGATGTCAGCCGTGCGTCCCAGACCCAGTACGCGCCCCACATCGGCTTGCCCCAGAGCGAGCCGGTCACCAGTGCAAGGAAGGTGAAACTGGCGCCCAGCGGGGCCGCCGCGCGCATCAGCGACGCCGCCACTTTCATGCGCCAGACGAGCACCAGCAGTCCGCAGAAGGCCATGAACATCCAGGTGAACATCGACATCCAGGCCGATGGCACGTGCACGAAGATGATCCGATAGCTCTCGCCCTGCTGGTAGTCGGGCGGTGCGACGACCAGCCCCCAGTACAGCCCGAGCGCGAGCAGGACGAACGACAGCCCGCCGAGCCACGGCGTCAGTCGCAGCGCGAGCGCGTAGAAGTATTTCGGCGAACCGAGTTTGTGGAACCAGACCAGATTCATCAGTGGTTCAGCCTGCCATTCTGCGCGGGGCGTGCCCGCAATCGTTTGCCCCCGGGCGGGTCGGAACCGGCCCGTACTGTTGCCTGGCTCCGCGCCGGTCCTAAGACAGCGAAATCCGCAGCGAGGCCGCGATCGCCATCGGGGCCAGCGTCAACGCGAGTACCAGCATCGCGGCCAGCAGGTAGATCGGCCCGGCGATCGGCAGTCCGGCCGCGGCCCGATCGACCGCACCCGCGGCGAAGATCAGCACGGGCACGTACAGCGGCAACAGCAGCAATGCCAGCAGCGGACCGCCCGAACGCAGACCGACGGTGAGCGCGACCCCGATCGCGCCGATCAAAGACAGCAGCGGTGTGCCCAGAGCCAGTGTCGCCAGCAGTGCGGGCAGGGCCTGCATCGGCAACTGCAGGAAAAGCGCGACCAGCGGTGCCAGCAGTATCACCGGTACGCCGGTCACGAGCCAGTGTGCCACAACCTTCGCCAGCGCCAGCACACTCGCTGGGTGCGGCGACAGCAGCATCTGCTCGAGTGTCCCGTCCTCGTAGTCCGGGCGGAACATGCGATCCATCGGCAGCAGGGCGGACAGCAGCGCCGCCACCCAGATGATCCCCGGCGCGATCCGCTCCAGCAGTTCGGGTTCGGGGCCCAGTGCCAGCGGGAACAGCGTCGCCACGGCGGCGAAGAATACCAGTGGCTGTGCCAGTTCGCCGCGCTGGCGTACCGCCAGGCGGATATCCCGCCCCAGCATTGCCCTGAATGCCCGCCCGAGCCCCATCCGTCAATTCCCCAGCCGGATCCGCTGTACCGGGGTCGCCGCCAGGTCGAGTGCGTGATGGGTCGAGATCACGGTCATGCCGCCGGCGGCCGCGTGGTCGGCGATCAAACGTTCCAGCATCCGCTTGCCATCCGTGTCGAGTGCGGTCAGGGGCTCGTCCAGCAGCCACAGCGGTGTCGGGACGACGAGCAGACGCGCCAGCGCGGCGCGCCGGATCTGCCCCGCGGACAGGCGTCGCAGCGGCGTGTCGCCCAGGCCGCCGAGGCCGACGCGATAGAACGCGGTGTCGGGGGGCAGCGCCGGTTCCATCGTGGTCAGTGCCCGGCTGGCGGCAAGATTCTCACGCGGTGTCAGATCGCGCTTCACACCCGGTATGTGGCCGAGGTAGGTCAGTGCGGCGAGGAACTCGTCCAGCACCTCCTCCCTGGGGGTGCCGCGCCAGCTCACGCGTCCGTCCTCGATCGGCGCCAGGCCACAGATCGCCCGCAGCAGGGTCGTCTTGCCGCTGCCATTGGCGCCTTCAAGCTGGACGATGCCGCCCGGCGTGAGCGTGAATCCGAGCGCCTCGAACAGTATGCGGTCATCCCGCGCGCAGCACAGCGCCTCGACGACCAGCCAGGGGTCGCGCTGCGTGTGGATCGACTCGGTCGCGGGCATGTTCACGGCGCGCGAGGGTATCACGCCTGACCGTCCGGGGCCCTGGCTCTGCCGGGCGCCGCAACAATCCGCTCCATCGGCTCAGCGTTCCGGCTCTTCGCTGACGAACCAGGGCGCGCGGTCGTCGTCGAGATAGAGTTCCCGCATTCCCGGCTGGTCAAACGGCCGCGAGCCGATGCGCCCGAACACGGCGATCTGGTGGCCGGTCTCATCGACGGCGCGATCCCGCTCGAGCGGGCGGGAAAGAGCGGTCGCCGGGCGATCCATCGGATAACCGGATCGTGAGGCCTTGGGGGGTATTTGCCCGGGCGCTGCCGTAGGCACGGCGAATCGCCGTTGACCGGGCTCAGTCGGCGCGGTCGATCGCCTTCGGCGGGCGCTCCGGCAGGAGCCCCTCGCGGCGGGTCAGCAGGATGATCTCGAGCAGAAGCCCGATCAGGAATATCCGCAGGGCCGACGCCTGGGTCGCCAGCTGATCCGGGAGCAGGCCGATATCGGCGAGGGCGTCGATCATCGATGAACTCAGTGTCCACACGGCCCAGATGACCAGTGCGCCGAGCAGGGCCCCGCGGTTGTTGCCGCTGCCACCCGCGATCAGCATGACCCAGACGACGAAGGTCGCGAACATCGGATCAAACGCGCCGGGGCTGACGAAGCCGACGAAGTGCGCGTAGAGGGCGCCGCCGAGCCCCATGAACATGGACCCCAGCACGAACGCCTCGAGGCGGAACAGCAGCACGTTCTTGCCCGCGGCGCGCACGGCGTCCTCGTTCGCGCGGATCGCGCGCAGGACGCGCGCCCAGGGCGAGCGGAACAGGCGCTCACAGATCCAGTACACGCCAGCGACAAACACGAGCAGCGTAACCAGATACGCCATGCCCTCGGTGATGCCGCTCAGCCCATCGAATGGCCCCGGGATCGAAGAGATGCCGCGCACGCCGTTGGTCAGCCAGCCCTCGTTCTTGAGGACCAGGCGCACGATCTCGGCGATGCCGATGGTCGCGATAGCCAGGTAGTCCGAGCGCAGATTGACCGTGATCAGCCCGACCAGCAGGGCCAGCAGGCCGGCGACCACCATCGCGAGGATCAGCCCGACCAGGAACGGCAGGCCGAATCCACCCAGGTAGTTGTCGCTGGCAGGGCCGGTCACGATCGCCGTCGTGTAGGCGCCGACAGCGAAGAAAGCGGCGACGCCGATGTTCAGCTGGCCGTTGTAGCCCCACTGGATATTCAGGCCGAGAACGAGCACGGCGTACACCGACACCATCGACAGGAAGAATACGAAATAGCTGAACAGGCCCGAGAGTTCCATCAGAGCACTTTCCCCCCGAAGATGCCGGTGGGCCGCCAGACCAGGATGATCACCATCAGCGCGAAGGCGACGGCCGGCTTATAGGCCGCCGGGAGGATCAGCGTCGACATCTCCTGCGCCAGACCGATCACGAGCGCGCCGGCAACGGCACCGTAGGGCTTGCCGATGCCGCCGAAGATGGCGGCGGCGAATACGGGCAGCAGCAGCTTCCAGCCCATGATCGGGTGCAGGCGCGTGTCCATGCCGAGGAAGATGCCGGCCGCGGCCGCGAGCACACCCGCAATGATCCAGGTCAGGATCACGACCCGCTGGGTGTTGATACCGGACAGCCGCGCGAGGTCCGGATTATCCGACATCGCCCGCATGGCCTTGCCGAAGCGCGTGTGCTGCAGGAACAGATGCAGCAGCAGCATCAGACCGGCGGCGCCGCCGACGATCATCACCTGGGTCGGCTGGATGCGCAGGCCGGCGAAGGTCCACGGCATCGAAATGCCGCTTTGATAGATCTCGTTGTCCGGCCCCCAGATCATCTGGATCAGGCTGCGCAGCATCAACGCCACGCCGACCGAACTGATCAGCAGAATGATCGGGGATACCTGCTGCAGCCGGCTGTAGAGCGCCCGGTCGATCCCCACTGCCACCAGCGCCGTTGCGCCCAGCGCCAGACCGAACGCCGCGAACATCGGCAGGCTCATCCCCGCGACGCCCGCCAGCGCGAAATACGCGCCCAGCGTCATGAGGTCGCCGTGGGCGAAGTGGGCGAAGCGCAGGATGCCGAAGATCAGCGAGACCCCGATGGCGCCCAGAGCGATGATGCTGCCCAGGACGATGCCGTAGATCACGATCTGGAGGAAGTCGATCATCGGGTCAGCCTCCCAGGAACATCTCGGCGACCTCGCGATTCGCCAACAGGTTCGGGCCGGTGTCCTCGTAGCGATTGGCCCCGAGCACGAGGACATACCCGCGATCCGCCAGCGACAGGGCATGGCGGGCGTTCTGCTCGACCATGAGGATACTGACGCCGGTGGCGTTGATTTCCTGGATGCGTTCGAAAATCAGGTCGATGAATTTCGGTGAAAGCCCGGCGGTGGGCTCATCCAGGAGCAGGACTTTCGGGTCGAGCATGAGCGCGCGGCCGATCGCCACCATCTGACGCTGACCGCCAGAGAGCGTGCCGGCCGCCTGCGAGCGCTTCTCTTTCAAGGGCGGGAACAGCTCGAAGACGCGCTCGATCTGGGCGCTGTAGTCGTCCCGGCGGATAAAGGCGCCCATCTCAAGGTTCTCGAGCACGGTCAGCGACGGGAATACGTTCGCCTCCTGCGGCACATAGCACACGCCGCGGCCCACGATGCGATCGGGCGACAGGCGGGTGATCTCCTCGTCACGGAAGGTCACGCGTCCCGAGCGGACGTTGACCAGGCCGAACAGCGCCTTCATCGCGGTGGATTTGCCGGCGCCGTTCGGGCCGACGATGACGACGACCTCGCCGGCATCGACGCGCAGGGATACGCCGTTGAGGATGTCCCCACCGCCGTAGCCGCCGTAGAGTTCCTCCGCCTTCAGCAGGGTCATGCTTCCTCGGCCTCCTTCGCGGCGCCGCCGCCGAGGTAGGCCTCGAGCACCGCCTCGTTGTGACGGACCTCGTCCATCGTGCCCTGCGTGAGCACGCTGCCCTGGGCCATGACGACCACCGGGTCGCAGAGTTCGGCGATCAGGTCCATATCGTGTTCGATGATGCAGAAGGTGTAACCGCGATCGCGGTTGAGGCGGCGTATGTCCTCCGCCAGGTGGCCGAGCAGGGTGCGGTTGACGCCGGCGCCGGGCTCGTCCAGCAGCACGACCCGGGCCTCGGTCATCATCGTGCGCCCGAGTTCGAGCAGCTTTTTCTGGCCGCCGGAGAGGCTCGCCGCGAGCTCGTCACTGACGTGCGTGAGCCGCAGGAACTCCAGCACATCACGGGCCCGCTCGCGCACCTCGCGCTCTTCCCGGCGCACCCGCCCGAACCGGAACAGCGTGTTCGGCACCCGCTCGCCGGACTGCCCGCCGGGCACGAGCATCAAGTTCTCGAGGACGGTCATGCGCCCGAATTCGTGCGGGATCTGGAATGTGCGCACGAGGCCGCGGTGGAAGCGCCTGTAGGCGGGCAGGGCGGTGATGTCCTCGCCATCGAGCAGCACGCGGCCCGAATCCGGCGTCAGGGAGCCGGCGGCGATATTGAACAGGGTCGATTTCCCGGCGCCGTTCGGGCCGATCAGCCCGGTAATCGAACCGCGCGGCACCTGGAATGAGCAGTCGTCCACGGCCCGCAGGCCGCCGAACGTCTTGACGATATTCTCGACCTCGATCATGGCGGACCGTCTGGGCGGGGAAGGCAAATTAAACGCGGGACCTTACACACGGGTCCGCAAAACCTCAAGGCGCAACGGCTTTCGTGCGAACGGGTTCAGGCGCTATTCTCGGCAGATGCCGAGTGTCGTTGCCGGACTCTCCGGCGTCGCATACGGACCGCAGTCGCGGGGGCACGCCGCCTAACATATCTGCGTTTGCCGGTCAGGTGGTGGTGCAGCAGGAGGAGTGAGTATGGCCGAAAGCCCGAAAGTCGACGCGGAGCCCAAGCCGATCCGCAAGCGCGGCAAGCCCAAGGGCCGCGCCGTCGACCCCGATGCGCTGGTACAGGTCCAGCAGCTTCTGGGTGATGCCTCCCGACAGTCGGACCTGTTGATCGAGCATCTGCATCGGATCCAGGACCATTACGGGTGCATCTCGGCCGATCACCTGGTCGCACTCGCCCGCGAGATGAAGCTCGCACCGGCCGAGGCCTACGAGGTCGCCACCTTCTACCACCATTTCGACGTGGTGAAAGAGGGCGAGGCCCGTCCCGCCGAGATCACCGTCCGCGTCTGCGACTCGATCACCTGCGAGATGTGCGGCTGCGACGAACTCGTAGACTCCCTGCAGGAGGGTCTGGGCGACAATGTCCGTGTGCAGCGCGTTCCCTGCGTCGGCCGCTGTTACGACGCGCCGGTGGCCGTCGTCGGCCGCAACCAGATCGGTCACGCCACGTTCGACAATGTCCGCACGGCCGTGGACGAGCGTGCGACCCTGCCTGAAGTGCCCGAAGAGACCGTGCATTTCGAGGCCTATCGTGCCGGCGGCGGGTATCGCCTGCTGGCGGAATGCGTCAACGGCGAGCGCGATCCCGAGGACGTCGTCACGACCCTGGAGAACGCGAAGCTTCGCGGTCTGGGCGGCGCGGGCTTTCCCGCCGGCCGCAAATGGCGCGCCCTGCGCAACGAGCCCGAACCGCGTTATGTCGCGATCAATATCGACGAGGGCGAGCCGGGCACCTTCAAGGACCGCTACTACCTCGAACGCGATCCGCACCGCTTTATCGAGGGCACCCTGATCGGCGCCTGGGCCGTGAACTCGCCGGATGTCTACCTGTACCTGCGCGACGAATACGCCGCCGCTGAGCGGGTTCTGCACCGCGCCGTGAAGGAGTTGACCGACGATCCGCCCTGCCAGCTGCCGCGAATCCATATCCGCCGCGGTGCCGGCGCGTACATCTGCGGCGAGGAATCCGGCATGATCGAATCGATCGAGGGCAAGCGTGGCATGCCGCGCCTGCGCCCGCCGCTGGTGGCCCAGGTCGGGATCTTCGGCCAGCCGACGCTGGAGCAGAATCTCGAGACGATGCACTGGGTGCGTGACGTTCTGGAGAACGGCCCCGAGTGGTTTTCCCGGCATGGCCGCAACGGCCGCACCGGTTTCCGCTCGTTCTCGGTCAGCGGCCGCGTGAACAAGCCGGGGGTGCACATCGCGCCGGCCGGCATCACGCTGCGGGAACTGGTCGACGAGTACTGCGGCGGCATGGAGGAGGGGCACAGCCTCTATGGGTATTTCCCGGGCGGCGCGTCCGGCGGCATCCTCCCGGCCTCGAAGGCGGATATCCCGCTCGACTTCGATACCCTGCAGGAAGCGGACCCGAACTGCTTTATCGGTTCCGCGGCGATCGTCGTGCTGTCCGACCGGGACAGCGCGAAGAAGGCGGCGTTGAACACGATGCGCTTTTTCCACCATGAGTCCTGCGGGCAGTGCACGCCCTGCCGCGTGGGGACGGCCAAGGCGGCGCACCTGATGGAGTCCGAGCACTGGGATACGGCCCTGCTCGACGAACTGGCGACCTGCATGGTCGATGCCTCCATCTGTGGCCTCGGCCAGGCGGCGCCGAATCCGATGCGCTGCGTAATCAAGCATTTCCCGGAGGAACTGTCCTGATGGCTGCTCAACCCGAGGACGTTGTCGAAACCGTCACCTTCACGCTGGACGGCGAGCAGATCACCGCCTTTGAGGGCGAGACGATTCTCCAGGCGGCCGACCGCGAGGGTCTGGGGACCCAGGTGCCGCGGCTGTGCTACACCGAGGGCCAACGACCCGTCGGCAACTGCCGCTCCTGTATGGTCGAGATCGAGGGTGAACGCGCCCTGGCACCCTCGTGCTGGCGACTGCCGAAGGAAGGCATGGTCATCCGCAGCGGTAGTGAGCGTGCACGTGCCTCGCAGAAAATGGTGCTGGAACTGCTCCAGTCGGATATGCCGGAGACGACCTACAGCCCCGACAGTGAGCTCGAATACTGGGTCCAGGAATTCAACATCGGTACCCCGCGCTTCGAATCGCGCAACCAGCCGACCGCCGATCTCAGCCATCCGGCGATGGCGGTCAATCTGGATGCCTGTATCCAGTGCACCCGCTGCGTGCGCGCGTGCCGCGAGGAGCAGGTGAACGACGTCATCGGCTTCGCCTTCCGCGGCGATCAGGCCGAGATCGTATTCGACCTCAATGATCCGATGGGCGAATCATCCTGCGTCGCCTGTGGCGAATGCGTGCAGGCCTGCCCGACCGGCGCGCTCATGCCGGCGAACGGTGTCGGCCTGGTCGAGGAAGAAAAGAAGGTCGACTCCGTATGTCCGTATTGCGGGGTCGGCTGCCAGCTGCAGTACAACATCAAGGATAACCGGATCCTCCATATCGAGGGCCGTGATGGACCGTCGAACCACGAGCGCCTGTGCGTGAAGGGCCGCTACGGTTTCGACTACGTCAATCACCCGAACCGGCTGACGAAACCGCTGATCCGCAGGGAAGGCGTGAACAAGGAGCTGCACGGCGACTTCGATCCGGCTCGCCCGGAGGAGATCTTCCGCGAGGCCAGCTGGGAAGAGGCGCTGGAGCACGCCGCGAATGGGCTGTTGCGGATCCGGGACGAAAGCGGCCCGCAGGCGCTCGCGGGTTTCGGTTCAGCCAAGGGCTCAAACGAGGAGGCGTACCTGTTCCAGAAACTCGTGCGCACGGGCTTCCGGACCAACAACGTCGACCACTGCACGCGCCTGTGTCATGCCTCGTCGGTCGCGGCGCTGATCGAAGGGATCGGTTCCGGCGGCGTCTCCAACCAGGTCCGCGACGTCGAGGACGCCGACACGATGGTCGTTATCGGCGCCAATCCGACCTCGAACCATCCGGTCGCCGCCACGTTCATGAAGAACGAGGCCGAGCGCGGCAAGAATATGATCGTCATGGATCCGCGCCGGATCGAGCTGGCGCGTCATGCCACGCATACGCTGCAGTTCAAGCCGGATACCGACGTCGCGCTGCTGAACGCGATGATGTACACCATCATCGAGGAAGGCCTGACCAACGAGGACTTCATCGAGGCGAGGACCGAGGGCTTCGACGAACTCAAGCGCGTCGTCATGGCCGAGTACAGCCCCGAGGCGATGGAGCCCGTCTGCGGTATTTCGGCCGCGACCATCCGCGAAGTGGCCCGGATCTATGCCACCACGAAGTCCATCATGTTCTGGGGCATGGGGATCTCTCAGCATATCCATGGCACCGACAATTCGCGTTGCCTGATCGCGCTGGCGCTGATGACCGGCAATGTCGGCAAGCCGGGTGTCGGCCTGCACCCGCTGCGCGGTCAGAACAACGTCCAGGGCGCCTCGGACGCCGGTCTGATCCCGATGGTCTATCCCGACTATCAGCCTGTCGGCAACGAGGACGTGCGCCGCAGGTTCGAGCAGTTCTGGGGCGTGAGCGATCTCGATCCGAACCCGGGCCTCACCGTCGTCGAGATCATGAATACGATCCACGCTGGCAAGCTGCACGGGATGTACATCATGGGTGAGAACCCGGCGATGTCCGACCCCAACCTGAACCATGCGCGCGAGTCGCTCGCGATGCTGGATCATCTCGTCGTCCAGGACCTTTTCCTGACCGAGACGGCGGCCTACGCGGATGTGGTCCTGCCGGCCTCCGGCTTCCCCGAGAAGACCGGCACGTTCACCAATACCGATCGCCGCGTCCAGCTCGGGCGCAAGGCGCTCGATTTGCCGGATGGTGTGCGCCAGGACTGGGAGCTGGTCCAGGCGATCGCGCAGCGCATGGGACTGGATTGGCAGTACCAGAGCGTCGGCGAGGTCTACGAGGAGATGCGGCAGGCGATGCCGTCGATCACCGGTATCACCTGGGAACGCCTGCAGGCGCAGGATTCGGTGACCTATCCCTGCGCGTCTCTGGACGATCCGGGCCAGGGCGTCGTCTTCCGCGAACAGTTCCCGACCGCGAACGGGCGCGCAAAGTTCGTCCCGGCACACCTGATCAGCGCTGACGAGACACCGGACGACGAGTACCCGTATGTGCTGATTACCGGGCGCCAGCTGGAGCATTGGCACACCGGTTCGATGACGCGTCGCGCGAGCGTACTCAACGCCATTGAGCCTGAGCCCGTGGTCAGCATGCACCCGCTGGATATGTACGACCTGGGTGTCACCCAGGGTGATCCATTGCGCATCTGGTCACGCCGGGGCGAGGTCAACGCGTTCGCGCGCGGCGACGACGGCATGCAGCGGGGCGAGGTCTACCTGCCGTTCGCCTACCACGAGGCGGCGGCCAACCTGCTGACGAACGAGGCGGTCGATCCGTTCGGCAAGATCCCGGAGTTCAAGTACTGCGCCGTCCAGGTCGGCCTCGGCGAGGCGGTAACCGCCGCGCAGTACTGAGTACGGGCCCGCAGGAAGGCATTACCCCAGGTTGGGTTGAGCGCCAGCGATACCCGACGCCGTCGAGGCTTGTTCGATCTGCACGGTCTAATGTGGTCCCGGCGGATCGCTCGAGGCGTTGGGTTCCCCTCGTCAACCCAACCTGCGTACTGGTGTGTAGGGCGGATTTTGCCAACAGGCAACAGCCGGTGTCCGCTTGCACGGCCCATTGGGGCAGACTCGGCCTCGACCGCCGGCTGGCTCCCTTCGGTCGCAAGCCGGACTACGTTGCTGGATTGCCACTCTTCGCTCGCAATGACGGCGGAACCGTAATCACCGCGATCCGGCCGACCGTAGCCCGGATGCAGACGCAGCCGGAATCCGGGACGCCGTTGCCCCTGTTCACTCCCGGCCCATACGCCGTGTGCTAGTCTCATCCCGTCCCCATGCTACCGATTCAAGCCGATATGCAGCAGGCCGTAACCGATCTCCCCGCGGGCATCGATGCCCAGGTCGCACCCGAGGGGCGGCTCGAACTGCTTTCCCAGGAAGAGGTCAATCGCTTACGCGATGCCAGCCGTACCCGGATGTACGATCTGCTCTGGCGCTGCTCGTTCGCGGTGCTCAATTCCGGTAGCGATATCGACGATACGAAGCTGCTGCTCGAGCGCGCCCGGAATTTTGATATCCAGGTCCTGCAGCGCGAGCGCGGCATCAAGCTGCAACTGACCAACGCACCGCCCCAGGCCTTCGTCGACGGCGAGATGATCCGCGGTATCCGCGATCACCTGTTCGCGGTGCTGCGTGACATCGTGTACGTATCGACGGAGATCGAGGGCAGTGATCGCTTCAGCCTGAACGAGCCGCGCGGCGTCACCAACGCGGTCTTCCATATCCTGCGCAACGCCCAGGTGCTGCGCCCGCAACTGCCCCCCGATCTTGTGGTCTGCTGGGGTGGGCATTCCATCGGCCGCGAGGAATACGACTACACCAAGGAGATCGGTTATGCCCTTGGCCTGCGCGAACTGAATATCTGTACGGGCTGCGGGCCGGGCGCGATGAAGGGCCCGATGAAAGGCGCCACTATCGCCCATGCGAAACAGCGGATCTCCGAAGGGCGCTACCTCGGTATCACCGAGCCCGGCATCATCGCCGCCGAGGCGCCGAATCCGATCGTCAACGATCTGGTCATCATGCCGGATATCGAGAAGCGGCTGGAGGCATTCGCGCGGGTGGGGCACGGATTCATCGTATTCCCCGGCGGTGTCGGGACCGCGGAGGAGATCCTCTACCTGCTCGGCATCCTGCTGCACCCCGACAACGCCGATATGCCGTTCCCGCTCGTGTTCACGGGGCCGCCCGAGAGCGCCGAGTACTTCCACCGCATCGACCGGTTTATCGGCCAGGCCCTGGGCGAAGAGGCACGCGCGTGGTATCGCATCATCATCGACGACCCGGAAGCGGTTGCCGGCGAGATGCGCGATGGCATGGTCGCGGTGCACGAGTACCGCAAGGCGCACCAGGACGCCTTCTATTTCAACTGGCGCCTGCACGTCGAGGCCGATTTCCAGGAGACCTTCACGCCGACCCACGAGAACATGGCGGCTCTCGCCCTGCACCGGGATCAGCCGGCGCATCAACTCGCGGCCAACCTGCGCCGTGCCTTCTCCGGGATCGTCTCGGGCAACGTCAAGGAAGAGGGCATCCGAGCGATCGAAGAACACGGCCACTTCGAGATCCACGGCGATCCCGGGATCATGTCCATGCTCGACGAACTCCTCGCCTCCTTCGCCGACCAGGGGCGCATGAAACTCCCCGGAACGGAATATGTGCCCTGCTATCGGATCGTTTCCTGAGTCGGGAGAACCACGAATGGTACTTCGCTGAGCGCGTGTAGGGGCATTCTGGAAAGAAGGAACCACAGATGGACACAGATGAACACGGATAAAGGTCAAAACCCGGATTGAGATGACGGAATCGCTCGATCCGCGAGCCAGAGAACAGCACACACCCGCTGGAGGCACGGACCTTTTCTTTCATTGGTTTTATCTGTTGCGGCCTCAACCGGTCAGTGCAACAGTTCTTCAAATGCCTCGTAAGGCGTTTTCCAGTCCAGCACGGCTCTTGGGCGTCCGTTCAGCA
>Ga0207714_1000357_pt1 | contig 31707 bp, 29 predicted proteins | sample PonA232FremontCA_2_FD_187270 | JGI IMG/M metagenome (GOLD analysis project Ga0207714, IMG submission 187270) | Marine sediment microbial community from Fremont, CA, USA - Pond A23 Sediment 2 (SPAdes) | ecosystem: Environmental > Aquatic > Marine > Unclassified | place: USA: Fremont, California...
CGGGGACAGCGAGTCGAACGCAACTCTCACAGAATCGATGCCCCGCTTTTCTGCTTCCTTCGAAACTTCGGAAAATTCGATCCCCATCCCCGTCAGATCGCCCGGCGACCCACAGGTCCGGATGACCTCTTCGAGGTCCGGTTCGACGTCCGATCCCACGCTGTCGATGATTCGCAGGTAGGGCTCGACGTCCCCGAGTTCCTCGTGGTATCGCCGGTAAACCTGTGACCCCCCATCGTTCGCGGTAACGATGACCGAGCCTTCGTCCCGTCTGGCACCTTGGGCCAGAAGCTCGATCATTACCTCCCGCTTCCCGGACATCGCCGGCCCGCTCACGAGGATGTTCGTCCCCGGATCGACCGAATCGAGCAGCGGATCCGGTAACGCCGAGCCGAATTCATAGCTCATAGATAGTGGCTCTCCACGAGCTCGCCTTCGTTTCCGTGCAAGATATACCAGATTGTACGCCGACCGACCTTAAGTGTACAGGGATTTCCCTGACCAATTGAATTCAGGCCGTTGCCGACCCGGCGATCGTTTGGAACTGCTCGATATTTTCGTCAGTCCCCGCGACAACGAGTTCGTCTTCGGGAGCCAATTCAAACGTTGGTCCCAGTTCAGTATGGGTCTCGCCTTCGCGCTCGATAGCCAAGACGATACAGCCGGTCCGCGCCCGTATGTTAGTCTCTTCTAAGGTCTGGCCTTCGAGGGCTGGGGCCTTGACCCGAACAATATCGATCTGCGTTTCATACGAGATTACGTCTTCCTCGCTGATCGTTGACGCGAGCATTCTGGCTGACACCGCAGCCAGCGGGAGGACGTAATCTGCTCCGGCTGCGACGAGTTTGGCCCGGTTCTCGACCTCGTTCGCCCGGACAACGATCTCTGCATCGGGATTGAGGTCTCTGGCTAACAACGTCATGAAAATGGCCTGGGTATCGTCTCCGACAGTAACTATCAATGCATTTGCCGAATCGATACCAGCTTCCTCAAGGACGGCCCTCTCCGTAGCGTCTCCAACGACATCGACGTTATCCTTGTCTTCTTTGTCTATGATGGTACAGGCCACGTGTGCCGAATTCAACCCCGTAGACACTGCCCTGCCAGTGTCTCCGTACCCAGCCAGAATCGTATTGCGTCGACCGGGGCTTTCGTTCGGCCCCGCCCATTCGATTAGCGATTGAAGTTGGAATTTGGTCCCCGAAACGAGCAAAACGGTTCCACGATCCAACTCCGTCGACGGGGACGGGTTCGGTCGGAAATCGCCGTCAATCCAGGCGCCGATGACATTTGCCCCCGTTTCCTCCCGAATCCCTGCGGTCTCAATGCGTCGCCCCACAAGCCTGCTATGAACGGTCAACGGGAGTTCGATCACCTGGAAATCGGCGGCGATGTCTACCGTCGACCCCAGTTCTGTTTTGCTGATCCTGGATACTTCCTCGGCTAATCCTTGCCCGACTAATTCACGAGGATTGAGTGGCGTATCGACGCCTGCCAATCGGATATACGTCGAAAGTGCTTGTTCTTCCACGAATGCAGCGACTGAGACCACCTCAGTGAGTTCACGGATTGCAAGGGCTATGGTGGCATTTTGTTCGTCAGTTTCGTCAAGCACAACCGTTCTTGCGGACTCGACTGAAACCTTCGAAAGTGCGTCGACCGATTCCGGATCTCCGAAAACTGCCGAATATCCGTTATCACGTATTTCTTTTACCTTCTCCCTATCGTCAATTAAGACGACGTATTCGACTCCATGTGATTCGAGTTCGTCGACTAACTCATCACCAATCGAACTGTAGCCACACACGACGACGTGATCGGTAGCGTCGAAAGTTTTCGGAACCCGTGCTTGAAGTCGTGTCTCGATCCACGGAACCAAAAAGAGCGGAAGAGTCAAGAAAATGTAGAAAACTCCCGTTGCCTGCATCAGCATCATCAATCCGAGCATTGGATCCGTCGTCCAGGGGGCGTCTTCCCCGTACCCCGTCGTCGTCATCGTTTCGACCACAATTGAAAGCGATTGGATAACCGTTCGCTCCCGGCCCTCCAGGACGGCCATCCCCGTCTTGTAAAGGACAGTATACAAGCCAAGAATCGCCAAAAGCGAGGTTATGTAGTAGATACCATGACGCCGGGTCCGTTCCATACCACATAGGGGGCCTGGAGTACTGTCAAAGAATCGGTCCACACGACGCAGGCACCAAAACGTAAATCCGTGGATCAACGAAGTGAGGTATGCACACGATGGACGAAACCGATCTGGAAATACTGCGACTCCTGGTCGAGGACGCAAGGCGGCCCTTCCGGGAGATCGGCGAGGAGGTAGATCTCTCCCCGCCTGCCGTCTCCGATCGAGTCTCTCGGCTCCGAGAACAGGGGGTCATCCGGCGGTTTACGGTCGACGTCGATCGCAATCAGCTCCGGGAAGGGACACCGATTCTCGTCCGTCTCTCCGTATCGCCGAACTCAGTCTCAGGGGTAAGAGACGTCGTTTCGGATCTAGAAGCCGTCGAACATCGGTACGTAACCGTCGAAGACGAAATCATCCTTCACGTAAACGCCCCCGACGACGTGGGCGGGTGGCTCGACCGCATTCTCGTGGTCGAAGGTATCAGAGACGTCGAAGTCTCCCTGTTACGGGACAGTCAATGGTCACCGGCGATTGGAACCACTGACTTCGCGTTAGTCTGTGACGAATGTGGAAACACGGTAACCAGCGAAGGAGTAACGAGGCGCATCGACGAGAACGTCAAACAGTTCTGCTGTCCGTCCTGTGAGTCCCGCTACGTCGAACGGTACGAAAAACTTCAGGCCGGAGCCGAATAATCGTCTTCTGTTGCCGTTTCCTTCAAACGCCTTGCTTCAGCGGAACAGACCCAATAGTTTGTAGTCGTGGTCGGGCGTGTACCGTCGGAACGCTAAACTGTTAGAGAGAACCGAGACGCTCGAGAAAGCCATCGCCGCGGCTGCAAGCACCGGTTGCAGGAGCCCCAGCGAGGCCAGGGGAATCATCGCCGTGTTGTATCCAAGCGCCCAGACGAGGTTCTGTTTGATCTTCTCCAAGGTGGCCTCGGAAATGCGGATAGCCTTCACAACGTCTTGCGGATCGTCTCGCATGAGCGTCACGTCAGCGGCCTCGATAGCCACGTCCGTTCCGGAACCGATTGCCGTTCCGACGTACGCGACCGCAAGAGCCGGGGCGTCGTTGACGCCGTCACCGACCATCATGGCCTTCCGGCCGTCCGCTTGAATTGCCTCCACCGCGTCCGATTTGTCGTCCGGGAGTACCTCCGCACGGACGTTCTCGGGACTGATGTTCACCTGCTCGGCGACGGCTCGAGCGGTTCGCTCGTTGTCACCCGTAATCATCATTACGTCTATTCCCCGGCGTTGCAACTGGGAGACAGCCGACTTTGCATCGGATTTGACAGTGTCTGCATCGGCGAGAACGCCAGCAAGCCGGCCATCGATCGCTACCAACATCGCCGTTTTCCCCTCGCTTTCGAGTTCCTCCATCGTGGATTCGGCAGGCTCGGGGTCCACGTCGTTTTCACGCAGTAGCTTACGATTGCCCACCAGAACCTCGCTTCCCTCCACCGTCGCTTTGATCCCGTGACCTGGGACGTTCTCGAACGCGTCGGGTTCGACGACGTCAAGGTCCCGCGCTTCGGCTCCATCGACAATCGCGCGGGCCAGTGGATGTTCACTCCCGCTTTCAGCCGCTGCAGCCAGTTGAAGAACCGTCTCTTCTGAGAACTGGTTTTGGGTTGCTAACTGTCCGCCGTCTGCTGCGGTATCCCCGATATTAGAGCTGGGTCCTTCGTCAAACGCGACGACGTCGGTGAGTTTCATCTCGCCCTCGGTGAGCGTTCCAGTTTTGTCGAAAACCACGGTATCGACGTCCCGGGCACGCTCGAGGATGTCTCCACCTTTGAACAACACGCCGTTTTTGGCCCCGATCGTGGTTCCGACCATCGTCGCCGCGGGCGTTGCCAAACCAAGGGCACAGGGGCAGGCAATTAGCACCGACGATGCAAAGACGATCACCGCAAATTCGAATACAGAGACGCTACCGCCGACCACGACCGATCCACCGGCCACCTGACCCCAAAGCGGGAGCCATTCGACGAAGGCAGCCAGCGTCTCGGGAAAGATGAACCAAACCGTGCCCCAGAATACCGCATTGAGAATGACAGCCGGGACGAAGTAGGCGGAAATTCGGTCGGCCAAATTCTGGATGTCGGGTTGTCGAGATTGGGCTTCCTTGACGGTCTGGACGATCTGTTGGAGCGCAGTGTCCTCCCCGACCTTCGTCGCTTTCACGAGAAGGACGCCGTTCTCGTTGATCGTCGAGCCGACGACTTCGTCGCCCTCGGACTTTTCGACCGGGACTGATTCACCGGTTACCATGGACTCGTCGACCGCGGACTGCCCGTCGACGACGACTCCATCAGTTGGAATCTGTTCCCCGGGGCGTACCTTCAGAATGTCACCTTCGAGAACTTCCTCGAGGGGGACTTCTTTCTCGGTCCCGTCGCCTTGGACGACCGTGGCGGTATCGGCCTCCATTTCCAACAGCTTTCGAAGGGCTTCGCCGGCCTGGCTTTTCGACCGAGCCTCCAGATAATTGCCCAGAGTGATGAAAACCAGGATGAGCGCTGCCGTGTCGAAATAGACACTGCCCGCGATGAGATTACCCAACACCGCGATTGAATAGAGGTACGCCGTGGACGAACCCAGGGCAATGAGGACGTCCATGTTCGCGCGGCCGTTGCGGACGATCGCAGAGTAGGAGTTCCGGTAAAACGGTAGGCCCAGCACGATTTGAACGGGCGTCGCCAGCAGGAATTCGATCCACCCCAATTCGATCCCGAAGAGTTGGTCCGGGACGATGGCTCCGCCCAGCAGGAATCGATCCACGAGGAAAAAGAGCATCGGCAAGGAGAGTGCCGCGCCGAAAAGCGTGAGCCGAAGCTGTTTTCGAACTTCGGCTTCCCGGGCCGCATCGCGAGCGTCTTGTCCGGAGCCGTCCTCGCTGTCTGTTTCTCTGACGGGGGAGTAGCCGGCGCCCTCGATCGCCTCGTATATGTCCTCAAGCGAAGCCTCTGCTGGGTTGTACGTAACCTGTGCCTCGTCAGTCGCGTAGTTTACCTCAGCGTCAATGATCCCCAGCGTATCGAGAAGGGTTTCGGCGGTTGTTTCGGCACAGTTCGCACACGACATATCCGAGATCGTCACTGTCGTCGTTTCGGATAGTGCCCCGTACCCGGCCTCCTCGATGGCATCGTATATCTCCCTGAGCGATACTGTCGAAGGATCGTATCGTACTGTTCCCTCGTCGGTAGCGAAGTTCGCGTCGACTTCTCGGACGCCCTCGAGGGAATCGAGCGTGTCCTGAATCGTCCCAGAGCAGTTGGCACAGGACATGCCCGTAATATCCAATTGTGTTTTTCGTTCCGCCATTCTTGTACATACGTAGGGGCCCCGTCTTTAGGCGATTTGTCCCTTTCAAACAGTGGTTAGCGAAGCACGAAACAATGGATTCGAAAGTTTTGCAACAGCGATTTTGAACTATTTTTATCCTCGCCCAATACGCAGGCTATCTGTGTTCCCCGACGGTAACTGGTTTTGACGATCGCGATTTCGCGTCGTCCATTTTCCTGCTACTCCGACACCCGATACGGACCCGAAACGCCCTAAATCCCCCGTCCCTAACCAGCCCCTATGTCCACCACGCTACAGGTTGACGACATGAGCTGTGACGGTTGCGAAGACATCGTCGAAACAGCACTCGAAGAGGTAAGCGGCGTCGAGTCCGCAGAGGCAGACCACGAAGCAGGAACGGCGGTCGTCGAAGGTAACGCTGAACACACCGCTCTCACTGACGCGGTCGACCACGCCGGATACTCCGCTGAAGTGGCTGAAGATGCAGCAGGATCCACGAGTGGTGAGGACGAAACGTCCGACGAAGAGTAACGCTTTTTAGGGGAAAATTTCGCGCATTCTCAATGATCGTTCAAACAGTCCAAAATCCACCAATAAATATAAAGGCCCTCCGTTCTTTGGGGTAAATACCATGGTGGTAGCTGAAAACCAGGTCGAAGACCTGCCCCCGAGTGCCAAGCTCGTACTAAAGGTTCTCGAGTACAACGGTGGCCTGACACAGAAGCAGATCGTGAACAAATCCCGCCTGTCCCAGCGGACGGTTCGGGACGCGCTCGATCGCCTCCAGGATCGAACCATCGTCGAGAAGAACATCTACATCCCGGACGCGCGCCAGAACCTCTACACGCTTGCGACCCCGGGTGCCGACGGCCCGGCTGAAGCTGAAGTCTAACCCCGTTTCGGCCCTCCGCAAACAACTTCGATTTCTCCTTTCTGAGGATACGTGAAGAGCCGTGGGTCAGAACAGGGTATTATCAATCACTCGCTGGCTCAAACGCACCCGAAATAGATTTTCTCCCGGAGCGGATCTAAATCGGGGTCTCGCTCCCCCACTCGTCCAGCGCCGTCCCTAACGCCTCGTGTTCCTCCGCTGCGGCGGCGACGGATTGCCCGGATGTATACGCGTCGACGGCCTCTCGAAGTGCTTTGGCCCCTTCATGCGTGCCCCCTGGATGGCCGTGGATTCCGCCACCAGCCTGCACGATCAGATTCGTCCCTAGGGCGTCAAGTAACGGTTGGACGGTTCCCGGATGCAGGCCACCGGAAGCGACTGGGAGAACGTCGTTCATCCCGTGCAGGTCGCCCTGAAGCCACTCGTTGATCCCAGCGGTGTCTTCGTTTTCGAGTTTGCCCAGGTTCGCCGTCCCAGTGTGGATATGGTCGACCCCGGTGAGACGTGCAATTTGGGCCAAGACACGCATCGATACGCCGTGGTGATCGAGACGGTCGAAGGCCGCGTGCATCGCCCGGTGCGCGTGGATTGCAAGGCCGAGTTCGCCGGCGTACTCCCTAATCGACTGGACCGCGCCCCAGCCAACCGTGATGACGTCGACCATGACGAAGTTCCCACCGTGGTCGGCGACCAAGTCCGCACGCTCCTTCATGGTCTCTACGTCGGCCGTAATATTGACGAGGTAATCCTTCCGTTCCCCAGTCTCCTCCTCGGCTTTCTCGGCCATTTCGAAACTCTTGGCGACGCGATCTTCGAAGGCGTTGAACGGCTGATTGCTGAGATTTTCGTCGTCTTTCAACAGGTCGACGCCACCGGTCCAGGCCTCGTAGCCGATTTTCGCGTGCTGGTCAGATGACAAGCCGACTTTCGGCTTCGGGACCGTCGCGAGGGCGGGTCGATCCCCCGCGTCGAGGAATTTCTCTTTAACCGCGGACCCGAACTGCGGTCCCGGGAACGATTGTGACAGTGCTTCTGGCCACTCACAATCCCGAAGCCGGATCGAATCCACGGCCTTCATTCCCATGATGTTGCCCGCAATACAGGACAAAACCTGGGGCATGTTTCCGCCCTCGAACAGGGCCTCCGGGTAGGCAACCGTGATCTCCCCATTGCCGATCGCACAGGCGGTGGCCCCGACGTCGGTGAATCCATCACCAACCTCGAGTTTTGCCCACGTACCGTTTGAGCTTTCAGAAGCGACCCGTCCAGCTGCGGCTTCCATCGAAAGCCCCTCGGCCGGGTCGATCGAGAACTCACAGACGAGTTCCGAATCCGTTGGTTCGTACTTAGTGTCGACGAAGTCCGCGTACTCGATGCCGGTCATACCCCACTTACTTCGTAATGGCCCGCAATGAAAGTTGGCCCGTCGTTACCGTTCGACCGCGTCTTCCAGGCGGGAAATATACTCTTCGTTGCCGACGAATGTCGGTGTCCGTTGGTGGATTTCAGTGGCCGTGACGGACAAAAGCGATTGGGCGCCGTCCGTCGATGCACCACCAGCCCGTTCGACAATGTAGCCGATAGGCGCCGCTTCGAAGAGTAATCGTAATTTCCCCTCTGGCCTGTCCTGGAGCGCCGGATAGCCAAATATCCCGCCGTAGGTCAGGACCTGACTTACGTCAGCGATCATCGCTCCACCGTATCGAAGTTTGAGTTCCGATCGGACCGCCTCGACGTATTCGGCGAAGTCCTCGGTCCAGTCGGGATCGCCACCCCCGAACCCAAACACCGTTGGCTCTGCGGGCAGTTCGACTGGACCGGCCGATTGTCTGGTGCCGTCATCGACGACGTAGCTCTCCGGGACTCCGTCACGGGCCACGACCATCGTTGTAATTGGCCCGTAGAGAACGAAGCCAGCAGCCACCAGGTCAGTCCCACCGGTTGGCAACGACCCGTCGTAAACGCCAACGACCGTCCCCATCGGGTTGTTAGATTTGAGATTCGACGAGCCGTCCAGGGGATCGACTGCCACAGCGTACCCCTCTCCGACGTCCGTTACGGACGGTCGTTCTTCGCTTGCGTACTCGCCGATGCCGTCGATCGCTGCGATTTTCTCCGCGAGGAGTTGGTCCGCCCAGACATCGGCCTCCAGTTGCTGGTCACCGGTGGCGTTTTCCTGCCCCAACGTCGTCCTGCGTCCAGGCAGACCCGCACGGATCTCCGGAGCAGTCTCGGCGATCGTGTCGAAGACGGCTTCGATCGGATCTGCTCCAGCCATTTACAGTGCTTCGAGCGCTTCCTCGACGGTTTGCTCCTCGAAAATCAACGCTTCGAGTGCGTCGAGCATCGCTCGGGGGTTCTCCCGCTGCCAGACGTTCCGGCCAACCGCCAGCCCGGACCCGCCGGCGTCGAGGACTTCCTGGACGGATTCGAGGAAGGAGCGATCCGAGGTCTTCGATCCGCCGCTCATTATTACTTCGACGGGGCCCGCCGAATCAACGACCCACTCCATTCCGTCCTTGCTGCCGGGATACTTGACCTTTGCAACGTCGGCACCGAGTTCGAGGGCCTGTCTGGCGGCGTACGCGATGACCTTGTCTTTGGTGTCGTTTTTGACGCCTTGGCCACGGGGATAAGACCACATGATTACCGGGAGGTCCCGCGCCCGGGCGGCCTCTTGAGCCTCGGCGAACTCTTCGGCCATCTCGACCTCGTGATTCGAGCCGCCGTAGAGCGTGAAGCCAATAGCGTCGGCGCCGATTTCCTGTGCGTAATCGACTGACCAGTTCACGGCGCTGTCGTACTCGCCCATCCAGAGGTTCGAGGTCCCGTTCAGCTTCGCCACGAGGTTGACACTATCCTCGTACGAGGGATAGTAGGTCTCGGCGACGCCTTTCTGTACGGCAAAACCGGTTACTGCGTCGTGGGTCGCCAAATCGAACAGCCGTTCGGGATCGCTCGTTTCTGGAACGGGATCGAAGTCGGTCGGTCCATGTTCGAGGCCATGGTCATACGCGAGGACGAGCAGTTTACCGTCCTTCGCAATCGGGGAGGATTCGAGTGATCGCATCAGAAAATAGTCCGGGAGGAACCTTTAATAGTCTAACTGAACGGCCCACGTTACGGTCGGTCACTGATCTGCGTTCCTGGCTGCCGCCCGCCACTTGCGGACCGCCCGTTCCTCGACGTCGATCGAGCGGGCCACCTCCGCAGGATCGCACGTCGCGAGCCGACGAACCGAATTGATACCGGCTTCACGAAGCCGTTTCCGATCGTCCGTGTTCAAGTCTGAAAGAACCGTTAACGGGGTCGGTTCGCTTCGTTCGCGCCACTCCGCTTCTGCTTCGAAGTCCGAGTCTACCTCCGGCCGATTTGGCCAGGGTCGTCTGGTCCAGTCCGCTGAGTCCTCCGCAGGTTCTTCGTCTCCGCTTTTTGTTTCGGGATCCTCCCAATCCGTCGCGCTCGCGGCCACCCATTCGCGTTCGCCATCTTTGAGCCCCCGCACTTGTTCCGCGCGGCGGTCGAGGTCCTCCCCTCCTTCCAGTGACCACGACAAGGAATGCTCACGACGAATCTTCGCCGCGACGCCTGGATTGACACCCGCTTCGACGAGTTGGGCATGAGAAACTCGGCGTTCACGGACGTCTTTCGGCTCGATTCCCGCAGCTTCGAGAACCGGAGCGGTTTTCGGCCCGACGTACAAGAGGTCAGTCAGTTCCGCCGACACAGAGACACCAACTTGGAGATTACCCGGAATCGGCTTGAGTGTTTTCCCAATCGGGGCCGGATGCACATCACTTTTATCGCCGGTCGGCCAATATCGCGTACTCATGACGCGGGTACGAGTCGCTGGGGGAGGACTCACACACTTCGGCGTACATCCGGAGCGAACCAGTCGAGAACTCTTCGGGGAAGCCGGCGAAGCAGCCATCGAAGACGCCGGCATCGACCGCTCCGAGATAGAATCGATCTTCTTCGGCAACTTCATGGGCGAGTTGTCCGAGCACCAGGGCCATATGGGCCCGCTGGCCGCCGAGGCCCTGGGTATCGATGCCCCGGCCACGCGATACGAGAGTGCGTGTGCCTCTTCCGGCGTCGCCGTCAGACAAGCCGTTCTGAACGTCAGATCTGGTGAAGCTGACGTCGTGCTCGTCGGCGGAGCCGAACGGATGAACAACCTTCCGACGGCGGATGCCACGGACGCCCTGGCGATTGCAGCAGACGACCTCTACGAAGTCAAAGCGGGAATGACCTTCCCGGGCGCGTACGCCTTGATGGCCGACGCGTACTTCGACGAATACGACGGGTCCAGGGAAGATCTAGCCCACGTTGCGGTGAAGAACCACGAGAACGCGCTTGACAACGAATACGCTCAGTTCCAAAAAGCGATTAGCGTGGAAAAGGCGATGGATGCCCCGCCGGTCGCCGAACCGCTTCATCTCTACGACGCGTGTCCCTTTACCGACGGGGCCGCCGCGATGGTACTCGTCAGTGAGGAGTACGCTGAAGAAAACGATCTCGACGCGTCAGTCGCGATTACTGGCTCGGGCCAGGGGAGCGACCGTCTGGCACTGCAGGATCGACGGTACCTTACCCGCACGCCTGCCGCTGAGGACGCCGGCGAACAGGCCTACGAGGATGCGGGCGTCTCTCCCGAAGACGTGGACTTGGCGGAGGTCCATGACTGCTTCACGATCGCTGAAGCGCTCGCCATCGAAGCGCTTGGATTCTTCGAACCGGGCGAGGGAATCGGGGCAGCACGACGCGGGGAAACCACTGCTGACGGGGATCTCCCAGTCAACCTTTCCGGCGGACTCAAGGCGAAAGGTCACCCGGTCGGCGCGACGGGGGCAAGCCAGGTCGTCGAGATGGCGAAACTCCTCGACGGGACCCATCACAACGCCGAAAAAGTCCCGGAAGCGACTGTCGGGGTCACGCATAACGCCGGTGGGACCGTCGCTAGCACTGCCGTCCACGTTCTGGAGGTGGTAGAATGAGCGACGAACCGGCACGGGACGCTGGCTACGACGATTTCGTCGACGCCGCTAAAGACGGAGCACCGTATTACCTCGAATGCGAGGCCGGACACGGCTCGCTGCCGCCTCGCATGGTGTGTCCGGACTGTGGCGATACGAATCTCGAAGAAAAGGAGTTGCCAACTTCAGGGACCATCGTCGCTCACAACGTCGTCCACGTTCCGACACCTCGATTCCAGGACGATACGCCCTACGCGACGGCAATCGTGGACTTCGGCCCGGTATCGGTTACCGGTCAGGTCCGGGGCGTCGACCCACAAGAAGTCGAAAACGGACAGTCCGTAACACTCGACGTCGATCTGACCGACACGAACGAGGACCAGGTACTCGTTTTCGACGTCGAGTAACTACTCGGCGCCGTCCGTAAACCGCTCGGTCGCTTCGACGAGCGGATGGCGGGCGTAATCGACGACCTCAATGTCCGATAAACTCGCCAACCCTTCCTTTCTCGCCGTGCGTGCCATTCCCAGATCGATCCGACGTGGAAGGAGGATAACGTAAGCGTCCATTTCACTGATTCCCTCCCGGCGAGCCGCCATCACGCGATGGTGACCGTCTGCCAGCAACAGATCACCGCCATTGTCGATGACGACGAGGGGTTCGGCCAACCCGCGCTCGAGTTCGTACTCGCGGCCCTCCAGCTCGTCGGCGTATACTTTTCCCTGCGTCGGCGTCAAATCGTCCAGTTCGATGGTTCGCCGCTCTTCGGACGCTTCGACGTCGTGAATCGTTTCTAGCGTTCGCTTGAGCTTTCCGACTTTTTCCGGAGTGGCCCGTTCAATCTGACTGCGGACGACATCGGCATTCGAGATTATGCCCACGAGGTTTCCGGCGTCGTCGACGACCGGGAGTTTTTGAATGCCGGACCGGAGGATGACCCGAGCCGCATCCGTGATCTTCATTTCCGGGTGGGCCACGATGAGTTCCTCGCTCATCACCTTGAAAATCGCCGTGTTGGGATCCTGAAGGAGGAGGTCCCTCGCCGTAACAAACCCCTCGACGTATCGACCTTTGGTAACTGGAAAGCCGTTGTAATCGTCACTTTCCTTGATCCGACGAGCGACCTCCCCGACGGTTTCATCGGCCGAAACAGTCGCCACGGTCCGGGTCATGTACTCCTCGACCTGCGGTCGCTCTGACCCACTCGAAAGGTCCCGTTCGAACGGTGCGTTCATGTATTCCCTCGAAAACCATACTGCAAAAACTGTTTCATAAAAACCGATTGGAGTCCACTGCCCTTCTCTCTTTTCAGTCTTCGTGAGCCGAATTGGGAAGCGCTTCGCCGTTGAGCCCGGCTGCAAGGTTGTCTGCGGCCATCGTCGCCATCTTGTTCCGAGTCTGGATGCTCGCACTCGCGATGTGGGGCGTCACGACGAGTTTCTCCGGCACGTGCCGTGTCAATTCGTGATCTGCCGGCAGCGGTTCGGGTTCAGTGACGTCGAGGCCGGCACGGGTGATCCAGTCGTTTTCGAGCGCCGTATCGAGAGCCTCGGGATCGATCACCGGGCCGCGGCTGGTGTTGATGAGGATCGCTTCATCTTTCATCTGTTTGAACTCCGTCTCCCCAATCATGTGGTGTGTCGCGTCCATGAGCGGAACGTGCAGCGAAACGAAGTCACTCTCGGCGAGGAGTTCGTCCTGGTCGACGTATTCAACGTCGATCCCCAGATCCTCCAGCTCCGCCTCGACGGCTTCGTTCCGTTGGACGTCCGAGTAAAGCACGTCCATGTCAAAGCCCGCTCCGCGGCGGGCGACTTCGGCGCCGATATTGCCCAACCCGATGACACCGAGGGTCGCGTGATGGACGTCCGGGCCGGTCAACAGCGTGGGCCCCCAGGTTTCCCATTCGCCATCGAGGACGTATTCTTTGCCTTCGACGGTCCGTCGTGCGGTCGTCATCAAAAGCGACCAGGCAAAGTCGGCTGTCGTCTCGGAGAGGACACCTGGGGTGTGACCGACCGGGAGGTTACGCTCACTGGCTGCGTCCATATCGATGTGGTCGTAGCCAACCGAGAAGGTCGATATGACCGACAAGTTCGGCGAGGCGTCCATTACCTCCCCGTCGATGTCGTCCGAAAGAAGACAGAGCAGGCCATCGGCTTCGAGTTCTTCGAGTTTCTGGACGATGTGTTCTTTACTCGGTGGGAGTTTTTCCTCCCAAACGTGGACGTCAAAGTCTTCTTCGAGCTTTTCGATACCGGCGTCCGGAATACGCCGCGTTACGTAAACTGTGGGTTTGTCTGTCATGGATACGTGTCGTGGTTGGGTTGATTTGAAGTTCGGGATCAGTCGAAATATTGCGACCCGTTAGAGGAAGCCGTGCTCTTCGAGCCGGTCAATGCCTTCTCGAATCCGGTCCTTAGACTCGACAAGCGACGCGCGGACGTATCCGGGCGTACCAAATGCCTTGCCCGGCACGAGACCGACGCCGGCTTCGCGGGCGGCGTCTTTGCACCATTCCATGTCGTCTTCCGCATCGACCGGGAACATAGCGTAGAAGGCTCCTTCCGGGACCGGCATGTCGATTCCGCGTTCGGCCAGCAGGTCGACGAGGAGGTCGCGGCGTTCCTCGTAGGTCTCCATCATGTCGCCCGTGAAGCCGTCGATGTCGGTGTTATCGAGGGCTTCGATGCCAGCGCGTTGGACGAAGTTCGCCGCACAGGAGACTGAATGGGAGTGCACTTTCCCGGCCTGAGTCGTGTGATCGGTCGGCGCCGCCATGAACCCGAGCCGGTATCCGGTCATGGAGAACGTCTTCGAGAAGCCGTTGATGGTAATCGTCCGATCCTCCATCCCATCAAAGGTCGCGAGGCTCCGCTGCTCGTTGTCGCCGTACATCAGTTCGGCGTAGATTTCGTCGGAGAGAACCGGCAGATCGTATTCGACGGCCAGGTCACGCACGCCCTCGAAGGCCGCGTCGGAGAAAACCATCCCGCTCGGGTTCGAGGGGGAGTTGATCATGATCAGCGCGGTGTCTTCACTGATAGCCGCCTCGAGGTCCTCCAGGGCTGGCTCCAGTTTGAAGTCGTAGGGCGCCGTATCGACGTGGACTGCTTCGCCGCCTGCGAGCTGGGTCATCGGCTCGTAGGAGGACCACACTGGGTCGATCATGATGACCTCGTCGCCGGGGTCGACGACCGCCTGCATCGTCTCGTAGAGGGCGTGTTTCCCACCCGGCGTGACGATGATGTTCTCGGGACCGTAGTGCAGATCGAATCGGTCCTGGAGGTAGCCCGCGATCGATTCCCGAACTTCCGGGATGCCGTCAGACGGCGTGTACGTTGTATGACCGGCGTCGAGGGCGTCCTTCGTGGCGTCAATGACGTTTTCGGGCGTTTCGACGTCCGGTTGCCCAACACTCAGGTCGACGATGTCCGCTCCATCGGCTTCGAGTTCGGACACCAAATTCGAGATGACAAAGGGGGCCGCAGGCTCGACGGCTTGCACGCGCTCGGCAAACTCCATCAGCGGTCACCCCGAATGGACCGTTTGTTCGCTCCGTTGGCGGTGGAGACTGGATCGCTACGTTCGCAACTCGTCCCGCTACGAATAGTCATAGTGTGAAAGGATACTTGCGACACCGTCAAAAATAGGTTTCGTTCGAACATTTGCCACCACTCCCCAAAAACCGGCAATGCTTGCGTTACCGGGTCTGAACGGTCCCTTCGAGCGCTTGCTCGAATCGAATCTTGACTGCCCGTCCGATGAGTTTTCCCAGGGGTTCTCCAGTCCCCAGAGACAGCGTCTCGAAGGCCTCCTTCGGAAGTTGGGCCCCGGCCATAGAATCGTGACCGCCGGCACTTCCCAGGTCCCCGAACGCAACCCGAAACGTCTCTCCTAGATTGACGCCGCCACCTTTTGTTCGACCTGAGAGGTGAATGACGTCGTCTTTGTACCCACAAACTAACGTAACAGAAATCCCCGTAAGTCCGAGTAGTCGGTCGGCGGCCTGTGCGAGGGAGTCTCGGGAGCTTATTTCACCGACACAACTGGTCAAGACGGCACCGCTTTTCCGCCGATTCCGAATTGCTCGGCCGATCGTTTCTAAGGTTTGAGGGCTCACCGATGGGCTCTCGATTTTGGAGAGAACCTCCAAGTCCGCGTTCGGGAGTAGAAAAGCCGCGGCTTCGAAATCCCGTGGCGTTGCCTCTCGGCTGAACTCCCGAGTATCGATCCGAATGCCGTACAGCAATCCAGTGGCGACCGTCCGTTCGACCTGTATCCCATATCCCTTGAGATACTCGACGAGTAACGTGCTCGTTGCACCGACATCCTCCCGAACGTCGACGAAGTCAGCAGTTGGGGTCGTCGGTGTTGGGTGATGATCGATGACGATGTCGATCGGCATTCCCTCCGGTAATCGATTGTTAACACCGGGCCGAGAGTGATCGACCAGCGCGAGGTGATCGCCACCGATTGCGGCCGGGTTCGATAGTTGGTTGATATCCACTTCGAGCAAGTTAACGAATGCTCGATTCTCCTGATGGGTAATATCTCCAAAATAGGCGATTTCGGCTTCGACGTCGAACCGTTCTGCAATCGAACGGAGCGCCAACGCAGCGCCCAACGCATCCGGGTCAGGGTTATTGTGAGTGAGGATTACCAACCTGCCGTCCATGCTCTGGAGGGTCCTCCGGAGGCTTTGCAGCCGATGGGCCGCAGGATCGTCCCTGGCACTGTCAACGGCATCGAGAATGGCTTCGCCCGGAGAAAACACAGTATCCACGTCAGTCTGTGACTGGGAATTCGGATTGTGACTTTCCGGCAACGAAATTACGTGCGCCGCTGGAAAGGCTTCCTTTGCGGCCTCGACTGTCCCAGACGCATTGTCGTCGTTTTCTAACAGCACAAAGACGACCCCCGGATCGATACCAATGGCCGCTAGCTCTTCAGGATCGGTGAGAGAACCCGTCTCCGCCGAGATGGACATTTCCCGTAACGTTTTGACTTGTGATTGGTCCGGATCGACGACGCGGAGCCGGCCGTCCTGGTCACGCAGTCGTCGTGCCAGTGAGAAACAGAGGTCCCCGCAACCGAGGACGAGCCGGTCCACCATACGTCAGACGTGTGTCGGCGACCGGTAAAAGAAGTTCCCTCCTTAGATCCCGCCTTCAAGTAGGAGGGAGGCCGCTGCGATTGCCGTCTCCGCGACCGGATCGAAGGCAAAGAGCAGGGCCACAGTTACGACCGCCGCGCCAATGACCGCGACGTACATGCCAGTCGGTTTTGGACCGAGATCCAGGGACTCGCTCGGGTCTTCGATCCAGAGAGATTTGACGACCCGACTGTAGTAGTAAAGCGAAAGCGCGCTGTTGATAGCCGCGATACCCGCGAGCCACCAGAAGCCGGCCTGGACCGTCCCCGCGAACAGCACGTACTTCGAGAGGAAGCCACCACCGACCGGCAGGCCGGCGAGGCTGAACATGAACACGGTCATTGCGACGCTCGCGTAGGGAGCCTGTCGGGCGAGGCCGTTGTAGTCCTCGAAGGTGCGGCCCACTTTCCACTTCTCGGCCATCGAAACGAAGAGGAACGCCCCCGTGTTCATGAAGCCGTAGACGAGCAGGTGCATCATTGCGGCTCCGAGTACCAGCGCTTGCGTGTTCAGGTCTCCAGGACCGGCCAACGCGGCCAGTCCGATTAACACGTAGCCGGCGTGACCGATCGAGGAGTACGCAAGCATTCGTTTAACGTTCTCCTGGGTTGCCGCGGCGAAGTTGCCAAGCGTCATCGTGACGATGGCAAGCACCACGAACACCCATCCCCACGGCACGATTTCACCGACGAGATCGAGGGGGAATCCCTGAACCAGCACGCGGAATGCCACCGCGAATCCGGCGGCTTTCGAAGCCGAGGAGATGAACGCTGCAATCGGTGCTGGCGCGCCTTCGTAGGCCTCCGGCGCCCAGAAGTGGAACGGAACGCTAGCCGTCTTGAAGAGGAAGCCGCCGATCAGCATGATCAGACCGAGCCCGAGCAGACTGTCGAGGCCTGCGAGCCCGCTCTGGAGCGCCTGCGCGATACCGCTCAGGTGGAGGGTTCCAGTTGCTCCGTAGATCAGGCTGATACCGTACACCATCACTGCAGAGGAGAGCGCGCCAATGAGGAAGTACTTCAGACCGGCTTCGACGCTTCCCTCGTTCCGTTTGAGGTAGGCAACCAGCCCGTAGGATGGCAGCGATGCCAGTTCGAGGCTCACGAACAGTGCGGCTAGGTTGTTCGACGCCGCCATCAGACTCATTCCGAGGGCTGCCAGCGTAACCAGCGAGTAGTACTCGGCGATAGCCTCGGACTCGCTGAGGTAGTCGTAACTCGCTAGTATAACGAGTGTGGCGACGCTGCCGAAAATGAAGGTGAAAAACAGGCTCGTCCCGTCGACGACGAGCATGCCGTCGAATTGAGCGAGCACTGTTCGACCGGCGCCAGTTCCTGCTGCGAGGAACCAGGCGCTCGTCAGGGCCACGAGAGTCGATCCAAGCGCTGCGATGCCGGCCAACAGGTCCGGCCGTTTCGACCGCGGCATGATGGTATCGACGATCAACAGCGCGAGGGCCGTAATCGCGAACAGATACTGCGGCGTTAGGTAGGGCAGTTCCACCATCTAGAATCCACCTCCGATTGTGAGGATCGGCTGCACGGCATCTTGGATGATCCCGTAGATGAGATCCGGTGCGGTACCAAGCAGGATCACCAGCAGGAGCAGGACCACGATCGAGACCCTATCTGTCACCGCTGCCGGAACGATTTCGTGGTCGGTGTCGGCATCGAACGGACCGAAGAGGACCCGCTGCATCGCGAGCAGCAGGTAGCCAGCCACGATGACGATTCCGAACATCGCCACGGCGGTGAACAGTTGCGCTCCGGGGAGCACCGTCGACTGCATGCCGCCGAGGAAGATGTACAGTTCCCCAGCGAAGCCGGCCATCAGCGGCAGGCCCATGTACCCGAAGGCTGCGGCCGTGAAGATCGTCGCCGTGAGTGGCATCCTGTCGGCGATTCCGGAGAGGTCACCCACCATGCGCGTGTGTGCAACGTTGTAGATCACACCGACGGACATGAACATCAGCCCGGAGATCAGTCCGTGAGCAACCATCTGGAAGGTCGCACCGCCAAGCCCGTACAGATTGTACGCAACGAGTCCGAGCAACACGTACCCCATCGAAGAGATCGAGGAGTACGCAACGATCCGTTTGAGGTCCTGTTGGGCCAGGGCCAGCATCGCCCCGTAGATCACGCTGATGACCGCAAAGATGGCAATCGGTATCGCAAAGGCGACCGCCTGATCCGGCAACATCGTGAAGTTGAACCGAAGCATCGCGTAGGTACCCATTTTCAGGAGCACGCCCGCCAGGATGACCGACACTGGCGTCGGCGCCTCGACGTGGGCGTCCGGCAGCCAGGTGTGGAACGGAACCAGTGGGACCTTGACTGCAAAGCCGGCGAACATCGCGACGAAGGCGACGGCTTTCAGCGTCTCTGGCGCGATACCAGCCAGCGATCCGAGTTGACCGGCATGCAGCGCCTGAGCGATTTCCGGCAGGCCCAGAGACGTAATGCTGTCCCCGAGCCCGAACACGAGGGCGATGAACCCGATGAACATCACCAGACTGGCGACGTTCGTGTACACGAAGAACTTGATCGCGGCGTACTTCCGCCGTGGACCGCCCCAGATGGCGATCAAGAAGTACATCGGGACGAGCACGAACTCCCAGGCGACGAACCAGGCCAGGAAGTCGAGTGCCGTGAAGACCCCGATCAGGCTCGCTTCCATGAACAGCATGAGTCCGTAGAACTGGGACTGGCGCTCGTCGATCGGCGTCCAGGCCGACAGGATAGCGAGACTCATCAGGACTGTCGTCAGCACCAGCAGAGCAATGCTGATGCCGTCGACACCGACGTGATAGCCCACTGTGATGTCCCCGAGGCTGATCCAGTCGACCTGCGTTTCGTAGGCGATATTCCCGCCCAGCAATGCGTTGCCCGAGCCGTCAAAACCCAGGAGCATGAGCAGCGACCCTGCAAGGGGCAGCAAGCTCAGTCCGAAGGCCAACCGGCCGGCGATCTCTTCGTCAGCGAACATAACCGCGACGGCGCTTGCCACCGTCACGACGAGTAGCGCTTCGATCATCATTCAGAACCACCCCCCGACGAGTGCGACCACAAGGACGATGACCACCAACCCAAGGGTCAGCATGGCCGCATAGTTGGTGACTCGACCGGTCTGGAGTCGCCGGATGCGCGAGCCCGAGAACAGGGCGATACTCGAGATAGCGTTGACGACGCCATCGATTATGCCCTGGTCGAACTTGTCGGCGACCCGCGCGATGGGCATCGTTACGCCCTCGGCGAGCCAGACCTGATACTCGTCCTGGTAGTAGTTGTTGTAAAGCAGGGTCTTGATCGAACCCAGCTTGTCCGTGTGTGCGGTCGGTTCCGGACCGCTGTAGAGGATCCACGCGAGGCCAGCACCGAGCAGTGCCAGCCCAAGTGAAAGCGCGGCGGGCAAGAACGGTGCCAGGTCAGCGGCATGGTATCCAGCCACTTCTTCGAGCAAGTGGTGATACTCGCCAAGCGTGACCTCGTGAATACCGTTCTCGAACCAGTGATGGAGGTACGTAATGTCCATCCCCGTCAGCTCCTTGACCGGGGCCATGTTGACGAAGCCAACGGTGGCCGCCAATATCCCGAGAACGACGAGTGGGAACTTGACGTTCCAGCGAACGCCGTGTGGATCTTCGGCCGTCTCGGTCCGGGCTTCACCGTGGAAGGTCAGGATGACCATCCGGAAGGTGTAAAAGCCAGTGAACAGGACTGCAACGAGTCCCATCGCGTACGCGAGGAGGATGATCGGGTCGTTCAGACCGTGGATCAACGCCTCGTAGAGAACCTCGTCTTTGGACCAGAAGCCGGCGAACGGGAAGATGCCGGCGAGTGCCAGCGATCCCGAAAGGAACGTGTAGTAGGTCACTGGCATCTTGTCCTTGAGACCGCCCATGTCCCACATGTTTTCGTTGTGATGCATCGCAATGATGACCGAGCCAGCGCCCAGGAACAGGAGCGCCTTGAAGATGGCGTGGGTCATCAGGTGGAAGGTCGCCGCAACGTACCCACCGGCCCCCAGAGCGAGCATCATATAGCCGTACTGGGAGATCGTGGAATACGCGAGGACCTGCTTGATCTCGCGTTTGACTAAGGCGATCGACGCCGCGAAAAGCGCCGTAAAGCCACCGACAAGCGCGATCAACGCGAGCACCCGCGGAAGCTGGGCGTAGAACCCGAACATCCGCATGATGAGGTACACACCGGCAGCCACCATCGTCGCAGCGTGGATCAGGGCCGAAACCGGGGTCGGACCTTCCATCGCGTCGGGCAGCCAGGTGTGAAGTGGGAACTGGGCTGACTTGCCGATCACGCCACCCAGTACGAGCAGTCCCATGATGGCAAACCACGTCTCGGCTCCGAGGCCGATCGTTCCGAGGAAGTTCGAGACCACGGGTACTGCCTCACCAGCCAGCACGTCGGCCGCGAGTTGCGGGAAGCCCAATTCGTCCCCTCGCGGAGCGAACAGGCCAGTTCCGAATGTCGCGAAGATGGCCACCACACCGATGAGGAAGAAGTAATCCCCGAAGCGGGTGACCAGGAAAGCCTTTTTCGCGGCACTCGGCGGACCCGGTTCGCGGAACCAGAACCCGATGAGAAGCCAGGAACACAGGCCCACCAGCTCGAAGAACATGAAGGCCATCAGGATGTTCGAAGCCATAACGAAGGCGAGCATCGAGAAGCTGAACAGGCCGAGACCGGCATAATACCGGGGCAGGCCCGTCTCGCCTTCGTCGTTCATGTATCCGAGGCTGAACACGTGGACGAGGAAGCTGATGAGCGCGACGATCACCAGCATGTACGACGACAGCGGATCGATCAAAATGCCAAAGGAGAGGTCGAAGGTCTCTCCGGCCATCCCGGTCGTCCACGTGTAGATTTCTTCGTTGAACGTGGCTGTACCACTGACGGTGACCAGAAGCCACCCGGACAGGAGCAGCGATCCGCCCGTCGCGATGATCCCCGGGATCGCGCCGCCTTTCGGCAGCAGGCGCGGGGTGAAATACCCCGCGAGGATTGCGACCACGAAGGACGCAAACGGAAGCAACGGAACCGCTGCGGCGAAGTCAAATGCACCTACCATCTTACCACCTCATCGTTGCGGGTTCGGTTACGTCTACGTCTCTAAAGCTCCGGAACAGGACCAGGATGATCCCGATCCCCACGGCAACTTCCGCGGCCGCAAGGGCCAAGACGAACAGACTGAACGTCTGTCCGGTTATGTTCCCCCACTGAGTCGAGAACGCGACCAGATTCACGTTTGCCGCGTTCAACATGAGCTCGACCGACATGAGGAACCGCAGCGCGTTGCGCCGCGTGAGCAGCCCAAAGACGCCGATGCTGAACATTGCCGCCGAAAGCAACACGTAGTACTGCGTTTCGACGACCATCAGTCCTCACCTCCGTCACGACGGGCTAGCATTACTGCTGCACCCAGTGCGGCGTCGAGCACGAACGCGACGACGAAGAAGGGTAACAGGAATCCTTCGCTCGTCACGACCGGGGCCGCCCGTTCCAAATTGAACAGGGCGTACCCGATGGATCGTGTGATTGCAGCCGCCGGTTCGAAGCCCTGTGCGACGCCAATATCGGCTGACAAGATCGCTACCGCCATCGTCACGAAGAGTGCGATGGCAGCAAGCCCAGGCAGCACGTCGATGTCCGTCGAGAGTTCGGGTTTCGTCGTCATTCAGCAACACCTCCAGGGTCGCGAGTAAGCATCACCGCAAAGGCGATGAGGATCAGAACCCCGCCCACGTAGACGAGGATCTGTACCACTGCAAGGAACGCGGCCTTGAGGAGGAGGAAGTGGACGGCCACACTGAGCAGGGCCGCTCCCAGAAACAGTGCGGAATGCCACACGTCCTCGACGAGGACCACGCCCAGACTGCTTGCGATGGTTACGACGGCAAACAGGAGGAAGGCAAGCGTCTCGATCATTGGTAGTCCACCTCGCCTTCGCCTTCACCGACCCACGCCTCACGATCGGATTCGCGGGCCTGTACCGGGTCCATATCCTTGTACCACGGTACGTTTTTGAGCTGTTCTTTGTTGAACGCGAGATCGTGTTTCGTGTCGCCCGTGAACTCGAAGTTCTCGGTGAGCAAAATCGCCTCGGTCGGGCAGACCTCCTCACAGAGGCGACAGTAGATACACTGGCCAACGTGGAGGTTGTACTGCTCGCCGTTGCGATCCTCGTCCATCACGATCTGAATCGTGTCGTTCGGGCAGACACTCTCACATTGGCGACACCAGATGCACCGTTCCTGGCTCCACTTGTGGACCCCGCGGAAGCGAGGACTTACTTCCGGAGCCTGATCCGGGTACTCGACGGTAAACGTCTCGCCGTCGAGAGCATGCTTCATCGTCGTCGCGAGCGATTTGAGTACGCCTATCATACTATCACCCCAATGAGCACGGCCGTCAGGAACAGGTTCACGAAGGCCAGACCGAGCATGCCCTTCCAGCCGATGTCGAGTAGTTGGTCCGGTCGAACGCGTGGCACACCGGAGCGGGCCCACTGCGTGAAGAAGAACACGCCCCAGACCTTCGCGATGAACCACACGATACCTGGGATGAACGACAGCGCCGAAACCGGCGCCGTCGGCCCACCCAGGAACAGTGTGGTAATGATTCCGGCACCGAGGAAGATGTGCAGGAATTCACCGAGATAGAAGAGGACGAAGTACACAGAGGAGTACTCCGTCTGATACCCCGCAACGAGGTCGTTCGGTGCCTCGGGCAGGTCGAACGGGTTCCGGCCGATCTCCGCCATGTTCGCGACCATGAACAGTGCGAACGCGAACGGGTTGACGAAGCCAAACCAGGCCGGTACCGACACCGGGCCAATCGAGAACAGCGTCGCCGACTGCGCCGCGACGATGTCCGAGATCCGGAGCGAACCGGCAAACAGCACCGCCGAAGCCCCTGTCAGAACGAGCGGGATCTCGTAGGCGATGTTCTGTGAAACGCCCCGCAGGCCACCGAGCATCGAGTACTTGTTATTCGACGCGTAGGCCCCGGAAACGATTCCCAGGGACGCAATCGAGGAAACGGCGAATAGATACACAACACCGACCTGCGGATCGGCCAGGTGAATGCCGTTTCCGAACGGAATGACCGCAAACCCCATCGTCGCCGAAATCACCACCAGCATGGGACCAATGTCCCACGCCGGTCGATCGACGTTTTCCGGAACGATACGTTCTTTCGTTAGCAGCCGGATCGCGTCCACGGCGATCGTAAGAATCCCGTACGGACCGACGCGGTCGACCGCGATGCGGTCCGTGAACGCCGCGGTGAGCTTTCGCTTCATGTACGGCCCGGCGATCGCAGCGAACAGCAGGACGATCACGGCGACGAGCACTGAACCCAAAATGCCCGCCACGACCTCCCCAAGGAGGCCCTCAAGGTTGAGTAACCCGGAGATGTGATCGACCAGCGGTGCCGAAGACGCCATTATCGATCCACCTCCGCCAGAACGATGTCGAGGCTCCCGATCGTCGCCACGAGGTCGGAGATGAGTTCACCCTCGGACATTTCCTTGAGTGCCGAGAGGTTCACGAAGCTCGGTCCACGAACCTTGAACCGTGCTGGCTTGTCCGTCCCGTCAGTGCGGATGTAAATGCCGAGTTCGCCTTTCGCGCCCTCGACGGCCTTGTAAATCTCCTGGCCCGGATCCGGCTTGAGGCTCCGCGGGACGTTCGACTGGATCTCCCGCTCGTCTTCCGGCCAATCCTCGAGCATTTCGATACACTGCTCGATGATCCTCGCGGATTCCTCCACCTCCCGCATGCGGACCATCAGGCGGGCGTAGTTGTCACCGCCCTCGCGGGTAACGACTTCCCAGTCGAGTTCGTCGTAAATCCCGTACGGGTCGTCCCGCCGAAGGTCATAATCCACGCCCGAGGCCCGGGCTACTGGTCCCGTCGCGCCGTAGTCCTTGGCGACTTCAGGTGCCAGGTACCCCGTGTTGACCGTTCGCATCTGGAACAGTTCGTTCTGGGAGAGGACGTTGTGGTACTCGTCGGTCTTCTCCGGCACTGCCTCCAGGAACTGTCGGATCTTCTCGAAGAACTCGTCCCGTGGCTCCGGCAGGTCCCAGACGACACCACCCAGGCGGAAGTAGTTGTACATCATCCGCTGGCCGGTGAGGTCCTCCAGGATGTCCATCACGATGTCCCGGTCCCGCATCGCGTACATGAACACGGCGGCGAAGTCACCGACGATGTCCAGCCCGAAGGTTGCAACCGCGAGCAGGTGGGCCGAAATACGGTTGAGTTCCGCCGCCATCGTCCGGATGACCTGTGCGTATTCGGGCACCTCGATGTCCGCGAGTTCCTCCGCCGTGCGCGCGTATGCCCATTCGTTAATGATCCCTGCTGGCGTGTAGTCCCAGCGGTCGGGATACGGCATGATCTGGTGGCGGAACGTACTCTTCTCGCACATCTGCTCCTGACAGCGATGCAGGTAGCCGATGTCGGGTTCGACGTCAGCCACCTGCTCGCCGTCCAGGACCGTCTTCAGGTGAAGCACCCCGTGGGTCGCCGGATGGTGCGGCCCGATGTTGAGGAACATGGTATCGAGGTCGTCGCCCGGTTTCTCGATCTCCATGTCCTCCTCGATCGGGTTCTTGTGCTTTTCCAGCGTGACGATCTGGGGTTTGTCCTGATCGTAGTCCTTACTCAACGGGTGACCGGTCCAGCTCTGGGGCAGCAAAATCCGTTTGAGGTCCGGGTGATCGTCGTAATTGATCCCGACAAGGTCGTAGGCCTCCCGTTCGTGCCAGTTCGCCGTGGAGAAGACCTCCGTGGCGCTTTCGTGGCTCGGGTCGTCCCGTGGCGTGGGAACGATGACGCTGACTTCCTTCTGTGCGTCGTCGTACTGCCGCAGGTGATAGATCGACTCGTATCGGTCCTCATAATCCTGCCCCGTGAGACTCGCGAGGTGATCGAATCCCTGTGCTTTGAGCGTCGACAGCGCATCAGTTACGCGATCGCCTCGAACGACGAAGGCTTCGGCGTTTTTGTGGGTCTCCCGGCCCACTACGGCGTCTCCAAGCGCCGATTCTAAAGCGTCGTAATCGACACCCTCCTCTGTTGTCTCGGATTCGGGTTCGTCCTGCATGCTCATGGCGAATCAGCCCAGTTGTACCGCATCACGAGCGTTTCTTCGTCGATGTCGTCTGCAAGCGATTCGACGACCTCGTCCTGGTCCAGATCACCGAACTGTTCCAGTTCGTACGGTTTCACCGTGACCGGCGAAGACTCGCCGTTTGCAATACGCTCCTGGAGCTTTACCACGCCATACACCAGCGCTTCGGGGCGTGGCGGACAGCCAGGAACGTGGATATCGACTGGAATGACCTCTTCGGCCCCTTTGACGACGTTGTATCCTTCCTGGAACGGACCTCCAGAAGCCGAACAGTTGCCCATATTGACGACGAACTTCGGCTCGGGCATCTGGTCGTACACCCGCTTCATCCGCGGGGCGAATTTCGAGACTATCGTTCCCGGAACGATCATCACGTCGGCCTGCCGCGGTGACGCGCGGGGGACCCCGGAGTGGAATCGGTCGAGGTCGTGTTTGACCGAGTAACTGTGCATCATCTCGATGCTGCAACAGGCGATCCCGAACTGCAGCATAAACATCGAGGAGCCCCGGGCCCAGTTCATGAACTTGTCCAGCTTCGTCAAAATAAACGGCGTTGAGCCGAGCGCCTCACGAAGCTTGGAGTTGAACCGGTTATCGACACCCTCACCGATCCTGGTGTCTCGGGTATCTGTCGACGGAGCGTCGGGTTCGACGATGTCGTCTCTTGGTTTCTCGCTACTCATGTCTGGACATTCTCCGTTCGTATTTCGGGTTCCGCACCCAGCCGAGCGCGCCGTTGCGCCAGGCCCAGGCCAGAGCGACGATCAGCACGCCGATGAAAAGCGTCATCGGGCCGAGTGCCCAGACCAGTCCTTCGGTCGCAACAATATCCCGGTAGATAGCCGTCCACGGGAATATTAACACGGTCTCGATGTCGAACACGAGGAACAACAGCGCGACCATGTAGTACTGGATGTTGAACCGTACGTGTGTGTTGCCCGTCGGTACTTCCCCACTTTCGTAGGTCGTCCGTTTGTTCTGTTCCGGCACGCTGGGGCGTAGCAACTGCGAGATGCCCATCATTGCCGCGATGATGACAATCGCGACAACGGCCAACATGCCGACAGCGATCCATGGGTTCATAAGTGGATTCGTAACACTCGGGTCTTTGATTCGACCCACCATAAACATTGATTCTTGCGATAGTTGCACTGTATCCCGCATTTGCAGGGGTTTCGGTGGACAATTCTGTGCGTCATATTACCATGGATTGGCCAACGGTAGGCCTCGTACTTCGGGTCCAACAAATTCCTCACGTTTCGAAGGGGTAATCCGAAACTAAGTCGTAACCTACGAGCGACTGCTATAAACCCCGAAACCGATTTAACGATGGTTGGCTGTCCTCCCAGTCTTTCTTACTTTTTGATACGAGAAAGAGAACATGTCTATCCCGGCACATGGTAGCAAGAATCAAACGGCTAATATCGCCGACAAGCAGCCCTTAGCAAGAGTTGCCGCCTGTGAGAAGAACCATTAGGTCCTTGTTACTTGAGCCGATAGGTAGACCATGGGAATGCAGCCGCTGAGTCTCGACGGGATAACTGACTTTTTCAGTTCCGATCCGGACGTGACCTTCTTTCATCCACCTTCGATTTACGACTTCCGCGAACGGACGGAAGTCATCGGCCCTATTAGCGACGTAATCCCGTCTTCACCGGTCTTCGAAATGTACCCGATCGGTTTAACGAGCATCGCCGATACCTTGGAGCGGAACGGGTACAACGCTCAGATCGTCAATCTTGCCCACGAAATGCTCGTCGACCCCGATTTCGATCCGGAAATGGAAATCGCGAATTCGAAAGCGCGGATCTTTGGGGTCGATCTGCACTGGCTCCCGCACGCACACGGTGCGATAGAGGTGGCCAGACTGATCAAAAAACACCATCCTGAGGCCCCCGTCATCTTTGGAGGTCTCAGCTCGACGTACTTCCACGAGGATCTCATGGAGTACCCGTCGGTCGATTACGTCGTTCGCGGCGATTCGACCGAGGAGCCTGTTGCCCAACTCGTTGAAACTCTCGAGACAGGTGGGGACCTCTCGGAAATCCCGAATCTGACGTATCGAGACAAGGACGGCCAAACGGTCGTGAACGACCTCACCTACCAACCGGAGGCCCTCGACGAATCCTCGATTCCTTCCTACACCTATGCCGTCAAATCCGTGTTCAAGTACGGAAGTATCCGGAAAGTGATCCCGCATCGTGGCTGGCTCGACAAACCCATCACGATGCTTCTAACCTCTCGGGGCTGTCGTCACTCCTGTTCGTTCTGTGGTGGCGCCGATTCGTATGGAAACGTCCACGGCCGCCAGGAACCGGCCTTCCGATCGCCGGAGAAGCTCATCGAGGACATTCGGGCGATTCGTTCGTTCTCCGAGGGGCCGATTTTCGTCGTTCACGACCTCCGGATGGGAGGGTGGGACTACGCTCAAGAGTTCTTCGAGCGCCTGGCCGAGGAGGACGTGCCAAACGAGTTCATCTTCGAACTCTTCGGACCGGCTCCCGAGGAGTACTTCGAGATGATCGACGACGCAGTCTCGAAATACAACCTCGAGCTCAGCCCGGAATCCAACGTCGAATCAGTCCGTAAAGAAATGGGGAAATTCGCCGTCTCGAACGAAGCAATAGAGAACACCATGCAGGCAGCCTTGGACAACGGCTGTCAGAACATAGACCTCTTCTACATGGTCGGTCTCCCTGGCCAGACCTACGAGGACGCAGTTAGCTGCGTGGAGTATGCCGAACACCTCCTCGAAGACATCGACGACGAGCGCATCCTCCCATTCGTCGCACCGTATGCACCGTTCCTCGATCCAGGAAGTCCTGCTTTCGAAAACCCGGACGAGTACGGGTTCGACATTAAAGCGGATTCACTCGAGGACTACCGACAGTTGCTCCTTGAACCGAGCTGGAAGCGGATGCTAAGCTACGAAACGGAGCACCTCTCACGGGACGACATCGCTGAGGCGACCTACGAAGCCGCACGAGGGATGAGCAAGCTAAAGTACGACTACGGCTTGCTGGAGGAGGAAACCTACGACACGATGGTCGACCGCATCGACACGTCTCAGGAGTTGGTTCAGCGGGTCGACGAGGTTTACGAGACCACGCCACCAGAGAGACGCGATGAAGCACTGGAGTCGTTGTTCGAAGAGTACAGCGAATTCGAAGACTTCGGTGAGAATAGCATTGCAGGCGCCGACGAACTGTGGTGGCCGAGTGAGGGATTCCGGAACGGCATCGCTTTGGCTCGCCTTGGCGCGAAGCTTCTCGTCGAAGACCTCAAACAGCGATACACAACTCGGCGGCCAAACCTACGATAGCTGATTACTCCGACTCGTAAACGTCTCGTCCCTTTTCGTGCAGGTCTTTCGATACGGTAGCGACGTCGCTGGACTGTGCGGCATGCAATTCACGAAGCCGTTTTTCCAATTGGCGATCGTTCCGCGCCAGGATCTGGGCTGCAGATAACCCAGCATTGTATGATTTGCCGGCGTCGACTGCGGTTATCGGCGCTCCAGTCGGCATACCGATCACCGAATCGACTGACTTCTCCTGTACGGGGACGCCAATGACTGGAACCGGAAACGCAATCGAGGCCGTCATATTTGGCAAATCTGCGGATTTGCCCCCTGCACCTGCGATAATCACGTCGAGCCCGCGTTGGGCGGCGGTATCAGCGTAGGTATACAGCAGGTCGGGCGTCCGGTGGGCAGAAATCACCCAGGTTTCGTAGGTGAATGCTGCTTTCGGCGGATCCCCGGCATCCGTAACTGCCTCAAACCCGAGGTCTTCGAGGGCTTCTGCAGCGCCGGCCATGACCTCCAGATCCGAATCGCTGCCCATGATAATTCCCACGTCGGGTTGTGTCGGGACTGGTACTTCTTCGGCTTCCGTTCGGAACCGCTCACAAAGTGCAGCAACATCGGTCATGTCTCAGTTCACCTCGGTGTCAAAGTGGAGTCGTTCCAGGGCATCAGTCACCACTGTCCGATTCTCAGGAAGATCCGGGCCGGAAGCCGTAAGATGGCCCATTTTCCGTAGCGGTCGGATCTCTTCTTTGCCGTACCAATGGAAGTGAACACCCGGCATCGAAAGGACATCTTCGACGCCGGATACGGATCCCTTCCGAGCCTCGTTACCATCACCGAGCAGATTCGCCATTGCCGTCGGTTCTCGTAACTCCGTCGAGCCAAGTGGCAGTCCAAGGACAGCCCGAACGTGATTTTCGAACTGCGACGTTACCGTGCCCTCAATCGTGTAGTGACCGGAATTGTGGGGCCGTGGGGCGATTTCGTTGACCAACACCTCTCCATCGACTTCGAACAGTTCGATTCCGAACACGCCACGCCCCTCGAACATCTCTAACACGTCCAGTGCCACCGCCTCGGCTTGTTCGAGAACTTGATCGTCAGTCTGTGCGGGGACGAGTGTTTCTCTGAGGATTTCGTCCTCGTGAACTGTTTCTGCGACCGGATACGTATCGGCCCCTGTCTGCCCGCGAACGCCCATGAGACTGAGTTCGCGGTCGAAATCGATCAGTTCCTCGGCGATAAGGCCTGACAGCTCCCCGAATGAATCCCTGGCCGCTTCGACGCTGTCGAGGAGGGCATTTCCACGGCCATCGTACCCGCCGCGTCTCGCCTTTAGCATCAAGGGTTTCCCGAGTTCCTCGAAGGCAATTTCCAGGTCAGCGGGGGATTCGACGGAGCGGAAATCGGCTACCGATATTCCAGCCCCCGCAAGGACCTGCTTCTCTTCGAGTTTATCCCGAGTAACACGGAGGTCTTTCGGTACCGGATGGATTGGTGTCCCAGTCGTTTTACCGACTGAAGCTAAGATTTCAGGATCGGCGAGTTCGATTTCAAGCGTAAGAACGTCTGCCTTTTCGGCCAATTCTTCGATCGCCGTTGTGTCGTCGAAATCTCCAACAATCTGCTCTGCACCAGGTGGAACCGCGGGACAATCTGGCGTCGGATCCACGACGATCGTCTCGACTCCAAGCGGCAACGCGGCCTCTCCAAGCATCCGGCCCAGTTGGCCCCCGCCAACGATGCCAAGTGTTCGGCCGGGTACCGAGTCGGTCATCTGGTCCGAAATATCGCCCGAATATGTATAAACTTTCCCTGCAGTTTGCTTTCTTACCCACGTTCTTGGTTATCGGGTTGCGAGCGATCGACGAAAATCACGGTTTCAGTTCCGTGGGAGGTAATCTCATACGTTTGAGCTTCGTGGTCCGGAAGTTCGGCAGCGACGTCACTGTAATGTTCCACCCGAGTAATCACGACCGGGGTTTCAGCCGATATTTCGTCCGGTGTATTTGCACTCTCCGTAGTCACATTCGCCCGTTCGAGGTACCAGGCAATCGGTAACCGGTTGAGCCAGTTCGAACTCGCTGGAGGTTGGTCTGCTACGGATTCGTCAGGGACAGCAAAGTGATCGCCGTAAAATAGCACGTCAGTGCCCTCGTTTTGGGCCGCGATTGTTTCGATGTCTTCGAGGGTCGCTTGCATGTGTCCCCCTGGTTGTCCGTATTGGACGAGCGGGTTGTCGTCGGCTTGGGGTGACTGATAGGAGGTCTGGAACGCCGTGATGCCTACCTGTGCGACGACCGCCATCAGGACAATCGCAGTTATGGCAAACGTAACTCGGTCCTCTCCGTCCCACGCTTCGATCGCGAAATCGATCACGAGTTTAATCCCCACCGCCGCGGGAATCGAGAGTGGGACGATCGCGTGAACGATCGACCACGGTGCTGAGATGTCCGTAATGGCCGGATAGAGGAGGTATATCGTGACTCCCCAGTAAAATCCAAATGAAATCAGATCCCGTGGTTGGTCCCCGGTATATCGATCGGACAGGAAACCGAGAATTGCAAACCCAAAAGTGGGGAGGCTTACGTATGCCGTCGTCTGTAATGCATCAGTAAGATAGGCAACGTAGCTATGTTCGTGGCCACCGTCGATCCAGATGTCGAACAGTTCTTGTGCGCTTTCGATCGTCGCTGCGTTGAAGACTCCCGGAAGTCGTGTCGGATCAGAAAACGCCTGATAGAGATCAGGGCGAGGAGCATACAGCAACA
>Ga0207714_1000358_pt1 | contig 31684 bp, 33 predicted proteins | sample PonA232FremontCA_2_FD_187270 | JGI IMG/M metagenome (GOLD analysis project Ga0207714, IMG submission 187270) | Marine sediment microbial community from Fremont, CA, USA - Pond A23 Sediment 2 (SPAdes) | ecosystem: Environmental > Aquatic > Marine > Unclassified | place: USA: Fremont, California...
GCGCGTATTTCAGCCTCGCGCACGTGCGCGAGCGCATCGACACGTTCCTCGACCCGGGCACCCAGGGCAATTACCAGGTCCAGCAGTCCCTCGAAGCGTTCCAGAACGGCGGCCTGCTGGGCGCCGGCCCGGGCGAGGGCGAGGTCAAGGCGCACCTGCCGGACGCGCACGCCGATTTCATCTTCGCCGTCGCGGGCGAGGAGTTCGGCGCCCTGGCCTGTCTGGTCATCATCGGCCTGTTTGCTTTCATCGTCCTGCGCGGCCTCAGCCGGGTGCTGACGGAAAGCAACCCCTTCGTGCTGATCGCGACGACGGGCCTGCTCGCGCAGTTCGGCCTGCAGGCCTGCGTGAACATGGCCTCGACCCTCAATCTGGTCCCGACGAAGGGCATGACGCTGCCGTTCATCAGCTACGGCGGCTCGTCGCTGCTGGCGATGGCGCTCGGGATGGGGATGCTGCTGGCGCTCACGCGCCGGCGCGCGGCCACGGGAGACGAGCTATGACGGCGATGGCGCGGCGGCGGATCGTTCTGGCGGCGGGCGGCACCGGCGGGCACATGTTCCCCGCCCGGGCGCTGGCGCGCGAGCTTCTGGCCCGCGGGCAGAGCCCGATCCTGGTCACGGACAAGCGCGGCGGCGGCTTCGGCCCCGATCTCGCCGACCAGGTCCCCACCTATCACATCCCCGCGGCCGGTTATGCCGGCACCGATGTGCTCGCCAAGGCGGGCAGCCTGCTCAAGCTCGGCCTGGGCTATCTGGGCGCACGTGGCATCCTGCGCCGCGTCGATCCCGAGGCCGTGGTCGGCTTCGGCGGCTACGCCGCGCTCCCCACCTGCTTCGCCGCCGCACACAAGGGGATCCGCCTGGTCCTGCACGAGCAGAACGCGGTCCTGGGCCGCGCCAACCGTGTGCTCGCGCCACGGGCACAGGCCATCGCAACGTCCTTCCCCGAGGTGCGCGGCCTGCGCGAGCGCGACCGGGCCAAGCTGCACCGGACGGGCAATCCGGTGCGCACCAGCTTCGTCGCCGTTGGACGCAAGCCCTATGCCGTCGCGGACGCGACGGGACCGCTGCGCCTCCTGGTCACCGGCGGTAGCCAGGGTGCCCGCGTGTTCAACGAGCTGATCCCCGAGGCGGTGAGCCGTCTGCCCGAATCCATGCGCCTGCGCCTCGCGGTCAGCCAGCAGGTCCGCGGCACGGACTTCCAGCGCGTGCGCGAGCTGTACGCCCACACGGGCGCGGACGTCGAGCTGCGCTCGTTCTTCGACGACCTGCCGGAGCGCCTGCAGAACGTCCACCTCGTCATCGCGCGGGCGGGCGCATCCACGGTGACCGAACTCGCCGCCGCTGGCCGGCCGGCCATCCTGGTCCCCTACCCGTTCGCCGCGGACGACCACCAGGGCGCCAACGCCGCCGCGGTGGCGGACGCCGGGGCGGGCTGGCTGCTGCGCCAGGACGACGCCACACCGGAAACCCTGGCGGCCAGGCTGGAAAGCCTGTTCGCCGACCCCGCGCGCCTGACCGCCGCCGCCGACGCCGCGCGCCGCTTCACCGAACCGAAATCCGCCGCCCGTCTGGCCGAACTGGTGCTGGGTGAGACCAACGGCGCGGGCAACGACACGGGCCGCGCGGCGGCCAGGGAGGTGGCGGCATGAGAGCGCTGCCGCTGAGCATCGGCCTCATCCATTTCGTCGGGATCGGCGGTATCGGCATGTCCGGCATCGCCGAAGTCATGCACAACCTCGGCTACAGCGTGCAGGGCAGCGACATCGCCGACACGGCGAACGTGCAGCGGCTGCGCGGCCTGGGCATTCCCGTCCATATCGGCCACGCGCCGGGCAATATCGACGGCGCCCAGGTGGTCGTCGTCTCCACGGCCGTACCCGTCGACAACCCCGAGGTGGACGCCGCCCGCGAGCGCTTCGTTCCGGTGGTGCGCCGGGCGGAGATGCTGGGCGAGCTGATGCGCCTGAAGTGGGCCATCGCCGTGGGCGGCACGCACGGCAAGACGACCACGACCTCCATGGTCGCCTCCCTGCTCGACGCCGCCGGCCTGGATCCGACGGTCATCAATGGCGGCATCATCAACGCCTACGGCACCAACGCCCGGCTCGGGGCGAGCGACTGGATGGTCGTCGAGGCCGACGAGAGCGACGGCTCGTTCATGAAGCTTCCCTCGACCATCGCCATGGTGACCAACATCGACCCCGAGCACATGGCGTTCTACGGCACGCCCGAGCGGCTCCACGCGGCGTTCGAGACCTTTGTCGAGAACATTCCCTTCTACGGCTTCGCCGCGCTGTGCATCGACCATCCGCAGGTCCAGGCGCTGATCGGGCGCGTGCGCGACCGGCGGATCGTCACCTACGGCTTCAGCGCGCAGGCCGAGGTTCGCGCGTGCGATCTGGTCCAGAGCCCCGCGGGCGCGGACTTCAATGTGGCGATCACCGACCGCTTCACCGGCGAGGTGACGCGCATCGGCGAACTCCACCTGCCCATGGTGGGCCGGCACAATGTGCTCAATGCCGTGGGCGCGCTGGCCGTGGGCCACGAGATGGGCATGTCGCCCGCGCAGCTCCGCGACGGGCTGGCGCGCTTCGCCGGCGTCAAGCGGCGTTTCACGCGCACCGGCGAGGCCGGCGGCGTCACCGTCATCGACGATTACGGCCACCACCCGGTCGAGATCGCGGCCGTGCTCCAGGCGGCACGGCAGGCCAACGGCGGGCGGATCATCGCGGTGATGCAGCCGCACCGCTACACCCGCCTGAACGACCTTTTCGAGGACTTCTGTAGCTGTTTCAACGACGCCGACTACGTCGTGGTTGCGCCCGTTCACACGGCCGGGGAGGAACCGATACCGGGCGTGCACCGCGACGCCCTGGTGGAAGGGTTGCGGGCGCACGGGCACCGGCGTGTGGTCGCCCTCGACAGCCCGGAATCCCTGGCGCCCCTGGTCGCCGACGTGGCCGATCCGGGGGACATGGTGGTCTGCCTGGGCGCGGGAAGCATCACCAAGTGGGCCAACGCCCTGCCCGGCGAACTCGCCGAGCTGTACGGCGAAGCCGCGGCGGATACCGACGGCGACAGCGGCGCAGCCGCGGGGGTGCGCGGATGATGATGACAGCCGCGCAGCATACCCCGCGACTGATCGCACGGCTGCCCGCCGTGCGCGGGCGGCTGACCGAGAACGCGCCGCTCCACCGGATCACCTGGTTCCGCGTGGGCGGGCCGGCGGAGGTCCTGTTCCGCCCCGAGGACCCTGAGGACCTGCGCGATTTTCTGGCGGGCTGCCCGGCGGAGGTGCCGGTGACGGTGCTGGGCGTGGGCTCCAACCTGCTGGTGCGCGACGGCGGCGTCCCCGGCGTGGTGATCCGGCTGACGCGCGCGTTCAACGCCATCCAGCCGGACGGCACGGCGATCACCGCCGGTGCGGGCGCGCTCGACGCCAACGTGGCCAAGACGGCCCAGCAGCACGGCATCGGCGGCCTCGCCTTCCTCGCCGGCGTACCGGGGAGTATCGGCGGCGCCCTGCGGATGAACGCGGGGGCCTACGGCACCGAGATCAAGGACGTGCTGGCCTGGGCGGCGGCGATCCACCGCGACGGGACGGAGCGCCGCTTCGCCCCCGGGGAACTGGGCTTCGCCTACCGGCACTGCAGCCTCGATGCGAACTGGATCTTCACCCGGGCACGGCTTCAGGGCCGTCCCGAAGCCGCGGAGGTCATCGCCACCGAGATCGCACGCATCCAGCAGCAGCGCGGGGACAGCCAGCCCATCCGGACGCGCACCAGCGGCTCGACGTTCAAGAACCCGCCGGGGCTGAAGGCCTGGCGGCTCGTCGACTCCGCGGGCTGCCGAGGGCTGCGCGTGGGCGGCGCGATGGTCTCCGAACAGCACACGAATTTCCTCATCAACACCGGCGACGCCACGGCGCACGACATCGAGACCCTGGGCGAGACCGTGCGCCGGCGCGTGTTCGAGACCTCGGGCGTCGAACTCGCCTGGGAGATCCGGCGCGTGGGCGTCGCGGCGAACGCGCCCGAGAGCGGCAAGGGAGACGAGGCATGACCGAGGTCGCGGTCCTCCACGGCGGCGCATCCGCCGAGCGCGAGGTTTCGCTGAAGTCCGGGCAGGCGTGCGCGGCCGCACTCTACGACCGCGGCTATGACGCGCGCCTGATCGACGTCCGGCGGGACGTGCCGCGGCTGGTCAAGGACCTCACGCCGCCGCCGGACGTGGTCTTCAACGCGCTGCACGGTCGCTTCGGCGAGGACGGCACGGTCCAGGGCCTGCTCGACCTCATGGGCATCCCGTACACGCACTCGGGCCGGCTCGCGTCGGCGCTCGCCATGGACAAGGCGATGGCGCGCACCGTCCTGGAATCGGCCGACCTGGCCGTGCCCGAGGGCATGGTTGTGGCGCGCGAGGCGGTGCGCAGCGCCGATCCCCTGCCCCGGCCCTACGTCATCAAGCCCCTCGGCGAGGGCTCTTCCGTGGGCGTACACATCATCCGGGAGCACGACGACCCGGCGGAAATCCTCGAGACCGACGACACGCTGGGCGAGGAGGTGCTGGTCGAGCGCTTCGTGCCCGGACGCGAACTCACCGTCACGGTGATGGGCGAGCGCGCCCTCGCGGTAACGGAGATCAAGCCCAAGCAGGGCTTCTACGACTACCGCAACAAGTACACCGGCGGGGCGAGCGAGCACCGCCTGCCCGCGCCCATCCACGCCGAGGCCTACGAGGCCGCGCTCGACCAGGCGCTGGCGGCGCATCTCGCCCTGGGCTGCCGCGGCGTGAGCCGGGCGGACCTGCGCTACGACGACACCGGGGGCGAGCCCGGCGATCTCTACATCCTGGAGGTCAACACCCAGCCGGGCATGACTGAACTCTCGCTGGTCCCCGAACAGGCGGAGCATGTCGGCATCGGCTTCGGGGAACTGGTCGAGTGGATCGTCGAGGAGGCGGCATGCGACGGCTGATCCTCGCGGCCAAACTCCGGGGCGGCGCGGATGCGCCGGACGCGCGCCGCCGCCAGCGCGGCCTGCGCGTCCTCCGCCAGCGGCTCGCCACGCGGCGCGCCCTCGCCCTGGCGCTCGCGGTTACGCTCGTCGGTGCCGGCCTGTGGAGCTGGCAAAGCGGGGCGGCGGCGCGCCAGCTCGCCCAGGCCGGCGCCGCCCTGCAGCGGAGCAGCGCCGAGGCGGGGCTTGCGGTGCAGCAGGTCTACGTCCGCGGACGCGAACTCACCCGGCGCAGCGCCCTCCGCGCGGCGCTGGGTGTCCAGCGGGGCACGCCCATCCTGAGCCTGGATCCCGATACGGCGAAAGCGCGCATCGAGCGCCTGCCCTGGGTCGACCGGGCCGCCGTCATCCGCGATCTGCCCGGGCGGGTGCGCATCGTGCTCAGCGAGCGCCGGCCCATGGCGCGCTGGCAGCACCGCGGCAGCGTGCAGGTCCTGGACCGTACCGGAACGCCGGTGCGCGGCGTCGATGCCGGGCGCTTCGCCCATCTGCCCCTGGTCGTGGGACCGGGTGCGCCGCCGGTAACCAAGGATCTGCTTGCGATGCTGCGCCAGCAGCCGGACCTGGCGCGCCGTGTCGATGCCGCGGTGCGCGTCAGCCGGCGGCGCTGGAACCTGAAAATGCACAACGGCGTGGAGATCCAGCTCCCCAGCTCCGGCGCGGCGGCGGCCTGGAAGCGCGTGGCCCGGCTGGAGGCACGCTTCGGCCTGCTCCAGCGAGACATCCGCGTGGTCGATCTGCGCCTGCCCGACCAGCTTGTGGTGCGGCTCGCGCCGGATGCCGAGCCCTACGGGCCGGCCGTCGCACGTGGCGAGGCGACCTGAGGGGACTGCCGGACGACCCGAGGCGGACGGCACGGGACACGACGAGGATCAGGGGGACGAGACGACGGCCATGAGAGGGGTTCTGGCCAGCACGCGCGGCGAGACGCTCGCCGCCCTCGACATCGGCTCGAACAAGATCTGCTGCTTGATCGCACGTCCCGACCCGGACACGCAGCGCCCCTACGTCGTGGGCGTGGGCCAGCAGGCGAGCAAGGGCGTCAAGTCGGGCGCGGTGATCGACATGGAAGCCGCGGAGATGGCCGTCCGAAGCGCCGTCGACGCGGCGGAGAAGATGGCCGGCGAGACGATCTCGCGGGTGGTGGTGAACCTGGCCGGCGGCTCGCCGCTCTCCGCCGCGCTGGGTATCGACGTGGCCATCGCCGGGCACGCCGTGAACGACGGGGATCTGCGCAAGGCGATGGATCCGGGTCGGATCAGCGAGGCCATGAACGGCTCGGCGGCCGGCGGGCGCGAGATCGTCCACTCCATCGCCACCGGCTACGCCATCGACGGCAACAGCGGCATCCGCGACCCGCGCGGGATGTACGGCGAGCGCCTGAGCGTGAACGTCCACGTGGTCAGCGCCGCGAGCGGCCCGGTGCGCAACCTCACGCACTGCATCGAGCGCTGCCACCTGGACGTCGCCGGACTGGTCATCTCGCCCTACGCCGCCGGGCTCGCCGCCCTCGTCGAGGACGAGATGGACCTCGGCGCAACGGTCATCGACATGGGCGCGGGCACCACCGACATCGCCGTCTTCGCCGAGGGCGAGGTGGTCTTCACCGACGTCCTGCCCGTGGGCGGCCAGCACGTGACCAACGACATCGCGCGCGGGCTGTCCACCTCGCGCGCCAACGCCGAGCGGATGAAGACCCTTTACGGCCACGCCATGGCGGCGGCGGCCGACCAGCGCGAGACCATCGAAGTCCCCCAGGTGGGCGAGGAAGACGAGGGCGCGACGCGCCAGATCCCGCGCTCGCTGCTGACCGGAATCATCCAGCCACGCCTGGAGGAGACCTTCGAACTCGTACGCTCGCGCCTGGAGGCGAGCGGCGCCGACCGCATGGCGGGCCGGCGCGTCGTGCTCACCGGCGGCGCCAGCCAGCTCCCCGGGATGCGCGACCTCGCCTCGCAGGTCCTGGACAAGCAGGTCCGACCCGGGCGTGCGGCGCACACCGCGGGGCTTGGCGAGGCTACGAGCGGCCCCGCCTATGCCACCGGCGCCGGGCTTCTCGCCTACGCCGCGGAAGCCCAGACAGCAACCCCGGCCGATGCGGAAAGTCCGAGCGAACCACCGCGCGGCGTGCTCGGCCGCATCGGCCACTGGCTACGCGAGAACTTCTAGACGCACCCCCGGTTCCCGCCAGGACGGCCCGGGACCCAAAACCAAGAGAGAACAATTCGAGGGACACGCCGGCACAACCGGCACGCAGCAACCGCGCAAGGGCCAATGGAGGCTGACATGACCCTGAACCTTCACGCTCCGGAGACGGAGGAACAACTTCAGCCGCGCATCACCGTCGCAGGGGTGGGCGGCGCCGGCAGCAACGCCGTCGGCAACATGATCCAGTCCAACCTCGAGGGCGTCGAATTCCTGGTGTGCAACACCGACGCCCAGGCGCTGACCCAATCGCTCTGCGGCAACCGGCTTCAGCTCGGGCGCGGCCTCACACGCGGGCTGGGCGGCGGCTCGCGCCCGGACATCGGCCGCGCCGCCGCGGAAGAGGCGATGGACGACATCGCCGAATCCGTCGGCAATAGCGACATGCTCTTCATCGCCGCGGGCATGGGCGGTGCCACGGGCACCGGCGCAGCCCCGGTGATCGCACGTGCTGCTCGCGAGAAGGGCATCCTCACCGTGGCCGTGGTGACCAAGCCCTTCCACTTCGAGGGCGTTCACCGCATGCGCGTGGCCGAGCAGGGCATCAACGAGCTGGCCGGCGAGGTCGACACCCTCATCATTATTCCGAACCAGAACCTGTTCCGTGTCGCGAACGAAAAGACCACCTTCGCCGACGCCTTCAAGATGGCCGACGAGGTGCTCTACTCCGGCGTTCGCGGGGTGACCGACCTGGTGGTCAAGCCCGGTCTGATCAATCTCGACTTTGCCGACATCCGCTCGGTCATGACCGAGATGGGCAAGGCCATGATGGGCACGGGCGAAGCCGAAGGCGAGAACCGCGCCGTCTCCTCGGCCGAAGCGGCGATCTCCAACCCGCTGCTCGACGACGTCTCCATGCAGGGCGCACGCGGGGTCCTCATCAACATCACCGGCGGCCCCGACCTCACGCTGTTCGAAGTGGACGAAGCGGCCAACCGCATCCGCGACGAAGTGGACAGCGAGGCCAACATCATCTTCGGCTCCACCTACGATCCGGCGCTCGAGGGCAAGATGCGCATCTCGGTGGTCGCCACGGGAATCGACACCGAAGACAAGCGCCAGGATTCGCCGGTGAGCCTCTCCGTGGTGGCGGACAACGGCGCCCAGCAGCCGCGCGGCGGCCAACAGGGCGGGGGCGCACGCCAGGCGTCGGCGCAACCACATGCGAACGCGTATGGCCAGCCCTACGGCCAGCCCGACGTCCCGCCGCGCGAGCGGGTACAGGGTCATCCGCAGGCGCAGGCACAGCCCAACCAGCCCGGCCCCGCCCCCGCACAACCCCAGCAGACCGCGATGGCCGGCGGCGCGGCGGCCGCGGCACACCCCGCGCCCGAACGCAGTCCGGATGCCTACTACGGCTACGGCGTCGATCCCGCGGGCCATCCGGCACAGGCGGCGCAGCAGCCGGCGCCCGAAGCCTATGAGCGTGAGGAGCACTTCATCGCGCCCGAACCCGCGCAGCCACCGCGTCGGCCGAATATCGCGGGTGCCCCGGAGGCCGGCGAGCACGCGTATCATGCGGCGGCGCAACAGCCGGCGCCCGCGCGCGGTCATCAGGCTCCACAGGGCAAGCGCGAAGCACGCCGCCGCGGCGGGCTGTTCGCCAAGGTCACCGGCGTGTTCCAGAGCGACCGCGAAAAGGAGCGCGACCAACCGCAGATGCAGCCGCGTGCCAGCGAGCCGCGCCTGCACGGCGGCCCCGCGGGCGATGAACCGCGTGCCGCCCCGGCGGCCCCGGGCGCGCGCCCGGCTCCGGAGCAGCCGCAGCCGCCGCGCCAGCCGGACCCCGGCGAAGCCGTCAGTCAGCCGCGGCTGTCCGGGCTGGATCCCATGGAACGCCAGGACGCCCGGGCGAGCGAGGAGGATCAACTGGACATCCCGGCGTTTCTGCGCCGTCAGGCGAACTGAGGCGTGGCCGCCATTCCGGGGCGCCGGCCGGCACTCACCGGCGGTGCCCCGGAGGCGGGGCCCACGCGCCGCGGCCGAAGCATACCCAGCGGGGTATTGAACGCCCCTTTGTCATCATGCGTCATTTGAAATGGCGCATGTCCATCCCGTAGGCTCCGCCTCGCGTAGGTGCATACCTGGGGCGGAATGCGCCAGCCCACGATCCGTGAAGGGGACGGACCAGCATGACCCGACTTTACAATGGGCCTATGCCCATCGCCGACGGGCCACCGGTGTCCGTCCTGCCCGGCACGGGAGCCAAGCAACACACGCTCGCGAACAGCGTACGCTGTTCGGGCGTGGGTCTGCACTGCGGTGACCCGATCGCGGTGCGCATGCATCCGGCGCTGGCGGACACGGGCGTGCGCCTGCGCCGTGCCGATGTGCCGAACGCCCCGCCGATTCAGGCGAACTGGGCGAACGTCCGCGAGACGCCCCTTTGCACCACGCTGGCGGACGGCGTGACGCAGATCGCCACGGTCGAGCACCTCCTCGCCGCCTTGGCGGCCATGGGCGTGGACAACGCGGACGTGGAGGTGCACGGGCCGGAAGTGCCGATCATGGACGGCAGCGCTGCACCGTTCGTCTTTCTCATCGAATGTGCCGGTCGAGCGCCCCAACAGGCGGCCCGGCGCGCTATCCGCATCGAAAAGCCCGTGACGGTCCATGACACCGCCCAAGACCGCAGCGCCGCGCTTGCGCCCGGCTCCAACGGTCTCACGTTGGACGTCACCATCGCCTTCAACAGTCCGGCCATCGGGCAGCAGGCGCGGACGGCGCGGCTCGACGCCCATACGTTCAAGCGCGATCTGGCGCGCGCCCGCACCTTCGGTTTCCTCGCCGAAGTGGACCAACTCCGGGCAGTCGGGCTCGCCCTGGGGGGTTCGCTGGACAACGCCGTGGTCATCGACGACGATCGCGTCCTGAATACCGAGGGCCTGCGCTACCCGGACGAATTTGTCCGGCACAAGATGCTCGATTCCGTGGGCGACCTGTTCCTTGCCGGGGCGCCGATTATGGGCCGCTATACCGGCCGGCGCACCGGCCACGCGCTCAACCGCCGGCTGCTCGCCGCCCTGTTCGCCGATCCCGAGGCGTGGAGCTGGATCGACGATCCGGGAGACACCCGGCACGAGGCCGTCCATGGGGCCGGTCCCGCGCTGCCCGAGCGCGCCGTGGCGCAGCGGGAATGATCCGGCGCCACCCGGAACACTGTACCTGTGCGCGGCCCACCGGCGCCGTCGCCGTTCAGCCGACCCGGTTGTGTTGACCGGACAGGCAACCCCCTCCGCCCGTCTCGCCGAACCGCACGCGCCACGCCGACAAGGGGACCGGTTTCGCCGATCCGATAGCCGACGGCTGCCCTACGGCCGCGTCTGCCCCTGGCCGCGGACGACGTACTTATAGCTGGTGAGTTCGTTCGCCCCCACGGGACCGCGCGGCGGCATCTTGCCCGTGGCGATGCCGATCTCCGCACCCATGCCGAACTCGCCGCCGTCGGCGAACTGCGTCGAGGCATTGACCATGACGATGGCCGCGTCCACGCCCTCGGTGAACGCCTGGGCGGCCGCGTCGTCGCCGGTCAGGATCGCCTCGGTGTGCCCCGATCCGTGGTGGTTGATGTGCGCCACCGCATCGTCGAGCGTGTCCACCATCTTCACCGAGATAATGGGCGCCAGGAACTCGGCATCCCAGTCGCCGTCGTGGACGGGCAGCACCCGCTGGTCGGCGCCGCAAATGGCGTCGTCGCCACGCACCTCGCATCCGGCCGTGAGCAAGTCCTCGACGATGCCCGCTAAGTGCGTCGGCACCGCATCCCGGTCGATCAGCAGGGTCTCGGTCGCGCCGCAGATCCCGGGCCGGCGCATCTTGGCGTTGGTGACGACCCGCCGCGCCATCCCCGGATCAGCCGAGGCCTGGACGTAGGTGTGGTTCACACCTTCCAGGTGCGCCAATACAGGGATGCGGCTCTCCGCGCGCACGCGCTCGATCAGGGACTTGCCCCCGCGGGGAACGATCACGTCGACGTGGCGGTCCATCGCCAGGAGCAGCCCCACGGCGTCGCGGTTCGTCGTGGGCACGCGCTGCACTGCCGGCTCGGGCAGGCCGGCCGCCGCAAGCCCGTCGCGCAGGCAGTCCAGGATGGCGCTCGAGGTCTCGTAGCTTTCGGAACCGCCGCGCAGGATGGCGGCATTGCCCGCCTTGATGCACAAGGCGGCCGCGTCGGCGGTCACGTTGGGCCGGCTTTCGTAGATGATCCCCACCACGCCGATGGGCACCGCCACGCGCGCGACCTGCAAGCCGTTGGGCCGTTCCCACGCGGCGAGCTTGCGCCCCGTCGGCTCGGGCAGCTCGGCGACGGTCTCCAGCCCCGCCGCCATGGATTCGATGCGCGCGTGGGACAGCGTGAGCCGATCGACCAGGGCGTCGTCCAGGCCGTTGGCGCGCGCCGCATCGACCTCCTGGACGTTGACCTTGTGCACCCGGTCGGCGTTCCGGCGCAGGCTCGCGGCGGCCTCGCGCAGCGCCCGGATCTTCTGCTCGGCGCTCGCCGTGGCCAGCGCCCGGGAAGCCGCCCGCGCGGCCTCGCCCAGCTCGATCATCTCGTGGTACAGGGCTTCGCCGCGCGCGCTCTGGCGGATCTGTTCCACGCTCATACTGTCTCTTTCCTCACATCGGATGCCGTCGTCAGTCTCGCCCGCACATCACGCGCAATTGATCGCCAGGGCCTCATCCTTCGACAAGCTCAGGGTGAGGCCCTCATGCTGAACTTGTCGAAGCCCCTCATACTGAGGTTGTCAAAAACTCATACAGAGCCTGTCGAAGTATGAGGGTCGTCCCATGCGAATGCACCACCCGCTTTCAGATCAGGGCCAGGTCGTCGCGGTGGATGAGTTCCTCGCGCCCGCGATAGCCCAGGATCTCGGCAATCGCGCTCGATTTGCGCCCGGCGATCCGGCGCGCGTCGGCGTCGCCGTAAGCGGTCAGCCCGCGCGCGATCTCCCGCCCATCCGGCGCGCAGATGCGTACCGCGTCGCCGCGCTGGAAGGAGCCGGCGATGCGCGCTACCCCCGCGGGCAGGAGCGAACGTCCATCGCGCAGCGCCGTCAGCGCACCCTGGTCGACGTAGACCGTCCCGGCCGGGTTGAGGCTTCCGGCGATCCAGCGCTTGCGCGCGGTGTGCGGCGATTCGCTGGCGACGAACCAGGTGCAGCGCCCGCCCTCGCGCATGCGCTGCAGGGGGTGGTGCTGGCGGCCCTGCGCGATCGCCATGTGGCAGCCCGCGCCCAGGGCGATGCGCCCCGCCGCGAGCTTGGTCACCATGCCGCCGGAGGAATAGCCCACGGGCGCATCGCCCGCCATGCGCGCGATCTCGTCGTCGATACGCTCGACGCGCGGGATGAACGCGGCGTCGGGATCGCGCCGCGGATCGCCGGTGTAAAGCCCGTCGATGTCGGAGAGCAGCACCAGCCCCTCGGCATCGATCATCGCAGCCACGCGCGCGGCCAGTCGGTCGTTGTCGCCGAAGCGAATCTCGCTGGTCGCCACCGTGTCGTTCTCGTTGATCACCGGCAGCGCGCCGCGCGCCAGCAGCGTCCGCAAGGTGCTGCGCGCGTTCAGGTGGCGCCGGCGTTCCTCCGTATCCTCCAGCGTGACCAGAATCTGCGCCACGGTGATGTCGTGCCGGGCCAGCGCGGTGCGATACGCGTGCGCCAGCCGGAGCTGCCCGGCCGCGGCGGCGGCCTGCTTGTCCTCCAGGCGCAGGGTCTGGCGCGTCAGCCCGAGACAGCCACGCCCCACGGCGATGGCGCCGGAGGAGACCAAAATCACCTCGACCCCGCGCGCCATCAACGAAGCCACGTCGTCGGCCAGGGCGTCGAGCCAGGCCGAATCAATCTCGCCAGTGGCGTCGTCGACCAGCAGGGCCGAGCCGATCTTGACCACGACGCGCGACATCGCGCCGAGATCGGGCGTCGCCCCCGCGCCGGCCGCCGCTTCGGGTGCGCTCACGGGTGCCACTCCTCCGTCTCGGCCTCGGCCGCGGCGCGCGCCGCCTGCACCCGCACCAGGATCGCGTCGAGCAGCTCCTCGACGCCGGCGCCGCTAACGCTGGAAACGCGGTAAGGGGTGATCCCCGTGGCGGCGGCGAAAGCCTCGGCCTGTTCGGCGAACAGCTCGTCCGGGAAGGCGTCGCGCTTGGTCAGCGCCACCAGCTCCGGCTTGGCCGCCAGATCCGCGCTGTAGGCGGCGACCTCGTCGCGGATCTTGCGATAGGCGGCCGCCGGGTCGTCCTCGGTGCCATCGACGAGGTGGACCAGCAGCGAACAGCGCTCGACGTGCCCCAGGAAGCGGTGGCCGAGCCCGGCGCCGTCGTGCGCGCCCTCGATCAGCCCCGGAATGTCGGCGACCACGAAACGGTCCATGTGACGCTCGACCATGCCGAGGTGCGGATGCAGCGTGGTGAAGGGATAGTCCGCGACCTTGGGATGGGCGCGCGAGATCGCCGAGATGAACGTGGACTTGCCCGCGTTGGGCAGGCCCACGAGGCCCACGTCGGCGATCAGCTTGAGGCGCAGCCAGACCCAGCGTTCCTCGCCCGGTTCGCCCGGATCGGCGCGGCGCGGGGCCTGGTTGGTGGAGGACTTGAAGTGGGTGTTGCCAAAGCCACCGCGACCGCCCTCGAGCAGGGTCACGCGCTGGCCCGGCTCGGTCAGGTCGGCGAGCACGGTTTCGCGGTCGTCGGCGAGGATCTGCGTACCCGCCGGCACGGCGATGACCAGCGGCTTGCCGCTGGCACCGGTCATGTTCTTGCCCTGCCCGTGCGTGCCGCGGGGTGCGCGGAAGTGCTGCTGGTAGCGGAAGTCGATGAGGGTGTTCAGGTCCTTGTCGGCCTCGAACACGACGTCGCCGCCGCGCCCGCCGTCGCCGCCGTCGGGCCCGCCGAACTCGACGAACTTGGCGCGGTGGAACGACAGGCAGCCGTCGCCGCCGTCGCCTGCCTTGAGGTAGATCTTGGCCTGGTCGAGAAACTTCATGGCCGGGCTTCGCGCCGCGCGTTCCAGCGGCTGTGAGGTAAGCATCGCGCGGCCGGAATGCGACCGGCGGCGCGACGACAAACGGGGGAATGGCGCGCCATTCCCCCGCGGCATGCGACACCGGGCGCGCCCAGCGCCCGGTCTATCACCGTGCGGCCCTTACGCCGTGGGCAGGACCGAAATCGCGCCCTTGCCGCGACGGTTCCGATGGAACTTTACGTGGCCCTCGGTCGTGGCAAAGATGGTGTAGTCCTTGCCGATACCGACGTTGTCGCCGGGGTGCCACTTGGTGCCGCGCTGACGGATCAGGATGTTGCCCGGCTCGACGTGCTCGCCGCCGAACTTCTTCACGCCGAGGCGCTTGCTGTGCGAGTCGCGGCCGTTCTTGGTGCTGCCGCCCGCCTTCTTGTGTGCCATGGCTGCTCGTCCTCCTTGCCGCGAAAGCCGGGCGCGTTACGCGCCCACCGTGTTGCGCCGGCGCACGGTCTTGGCCTTGATCCGGTGGGCCTCGGTGACGGCCTGGTTCGTGCGCGCCTTGAGGTCCGCCCGGGTGGGCGGCGCCTTGCCCTCGGCCTCATCGGCGACGAGGGACTCACCCTGCTTGCGGATGTCCGTGATGCGCAGGACGGTCTGGTGCTGCTTGTGCCCGCCGAAGCGCCGGGAGTTCTTGCGGCGGCGCTTCTTGAACCAGTGGATCTTGGGCCCGCGGGTCTGCTCCAGCACCTCGGCGTTCACGGCCGCACCGTCGACGTAGGGGCTGCCCACGGTCGTCGCCGCACCGTCGCCGCCGAGCATCAGCACGGAATCCAGCTCCACGCTGCTGCCGGCCTCGGCGTTCAGGCGCTCGACCGTTACGATGTCGTTCTTGGCGACCTTGTACTGTTTGCCGCCGGTCTTGATCACTGCGAACATGCGTTTCGTCCCGCCGTTTTCTCGGCTCTCGGCTTTCGGATCGGGTCTCGGGATCGCCTGCAGGAGCGGCGCGCGGTGCGACGCCATCTGCCCGCCGGGCCGTCCGGCGGCACGCATCCGCGGCGCTGCGGGCAAAGACACGACGTCGCGGCCGGCGCCGGCCGCGCTGTGGCATGGGACTATAACGGCCCGGCAACTGGTGTCAAACCCTTTCACCGGCTGGGCATGCCCCGGTCAGATGCCCTCGATCCAGCGCCGCGCGTCGCATGTTCGTCGTGGCGTTGCACACCGCGCCGCCAGATGCTAGATGCCCGTCACAATCGAACGGAGGGGTGGCCGAGTGGTCGAAGGCGGCGGTCTCGAAAACCGCTGTAGGGTAACCCCCTACCGTGGGTTCGAATCCCACCCCCTCCGCCATCCCGGCCTTGTGGCACCCGACGTCGGCAAGTTCCGTCCTTATCTCTCGGCCGGGTCGAACCGGCCGTGGAAACCCAGCGGCAGGGCGTAAGGAAGCGCTGCCTCGAAGATGGCGCCGGATTCGAACGCCTCGCCGTCGAGCACTGGGTGAACCGGTGACGCCGGCGGAACTGCGCCAGCGCGCCGAACGCATGCCGCTTCTCATGGACCGGCTCCTCGCCGAAGACGGACGAACCGGCCTCATTGCCGTCTCGCTGGACGTCCCCACCAGCAAGAAGAACGCCGCCGCGCTCGATGTCATGTCGTTCATGCGCGAGCGCGTACCCGACTACAGAGCCCGCTATCCGGACCTGAAGCTGCACCTCACCCGATCCGCCGTGCTTGACGCCGCGTTCGTCCGAGCCTCGATCCGGGACAGCACCACGCTCATCCCGGCCATGTACGGGTTGTTCCTCGTGTTTCTGGCCCTCCTTCTCCAGGCTGTGGTGCCCGTCGTCGCCGCATTCGCCACCGTTTCGGGCGCCATCGCGGCGGCCATGGGCCTGGGCGCCGTGATGGGGATGCCGCTGACGTCGGTCTCGGCGTCCTTCGTCATTTCGATCATTGCGTTATGCGGAGTCGTTCATCTTTGACGAGAGCTTCGCGTTCCGCCACGCGACGGATGCGCTTCACCGGTATCTGGGTGGGTTCTATACGCTCGATTACGACCTGCCGGCGGGGAAATCCGGCGCCGTTTCCGACCCCGGCTATATCCGCGCCGTGGACCGGTTTTCCGCATGGCTTCGCCAGCAGCCCGAGGTGACGGCGGATTGGATCGAAACGCACGCACCACGCCTGGCCGAGGGCAAGACAGCGACCGGCCCGGCCGTCATGTTCGCCCACATCGGTATGCGCAACATCGAAAGCATGTTGACCGGGACGGCCGTTGCCTTCGCATTGATCGCCGCGACTCCGCGCTGCTCGACATTGCGTTCAAACGGCGGATCGGATCGGCGTTCCGCATCGAGGCATCCACCTCCGTGCCCCTCATGGCCGGTGACGATCCGGCGCTGCGCCCCCTTCGCCGCGATCAGGCCGTAACGCTCTCGCTCTCGCGTTTCTTTTGACGCATCCTGGGCGTGGCCGGAAGACGACAGCCGCACACCACCCGACGCCGTGCCGGCAGAGTTTCTTTAACGTACCGGACAAATGCGTACAAATACAACGAAACCATTTTCCCTATATTATGGCGAATATATTCACTTGAATTTATCTCCTGAATGGTGATTTGCTTAGGGTCCGAGCAGCAAGCGACGGACAGGAGGGTACCATGAAGTCATGTGGTTGTGCCCTGCGCTGTGAGCGCGGCGCGACGGCGATCGAATATGCGCTGATCGCGGGCGTGCTCGCGCTGGGCATTGCGGCGGCGCTCAACGCGCTTTCCGGTGAGGTGAACGGTCTGTTGAACACCGTCGCGGGGCAGTTTCCGCAGACCTAGCCCGGGCCGGCCCGCGCGCCACCGGCATCGTGCGCTTGACAACCGTGCGCACCTCGGGTGCATCCTATAATTTCGTCTTTGACAGAAGACCCGAGCCTGCGCCGACGATCCGCATGCGCGTGCGCCCTGTCCATCCCCCGGCCACCGCCCGGTCCGCGGAAAGCCCGCCATGAGCTGGGCGCGGCTGCGCGCGGAACTGGATGCCTGGCACGCCGCGGGGCGCACGGCGACGCTGTGGTGGCGCGATGACGGGGTGTGCGACTGGACACCGGCGCTCTATCGGCTGGTCCAGATCGCCGCGGCCGGGCCGGTTCCGCTCGCCCTGGCGGTGCCGCCGCTGGCCGCCGCACCGCGGCTGGCCCAGCGCCTGCCCTCGGGGTCCGGGGTGCGCCTGCTCCAATACGGTTATGCCGGGCGCAACCATGCGCCCCCCGGCGCTTCGCCGGCGGAATACCCCGAGGGTCGCAGCGGCACGGCCTTGACCGGCGAGGTCTGCCACGGCTGGCTGAGCCTCGCCGAGCTGTTCGGCCGACGCGCCCTGCCCGTGTTCGTGCCGCCGTGGCAGCGCACAAGCACAACGCTGCCCAACGTCCTGGCGGGTCTCGGCTTTCACGGCATCTCCCTGGCGGGAACGCGTGCCCTACCCGAGCGCGCCCCCGGGCTGGTGGCGGTGAACGTGCACGCCGACCTCGCGGCCCCGGACGGGACCAACAGCTTTGCCGGTGAGCGCCCGATCCTCACCGATCTTATCGGGCACCTGCGCGCGCGCCGCCTGGGCACGGCCGATCCGGCGGAGCCGACGGGACTGCGCACGGCCCATCTCGAGCTGGAGCCGCGCGCCTGGGCGTTTCTCGAACGCCTCGTCGCGGCGACGGCGAACCACCCGGCGGTGCGCTTTCCCGCGCCGGAGGTGATCTTCGCCCGGCCGAGCGCGCGCCAGCCGGCGCCGGCCCCGGCGTAATCCGTCGCCGGGACCGGTGCGGCGGGTCTCGTGCGGCCGATTACAGCGCCTTGGTGCAGAAGTACCAGTCGGTAACCTCGTAACCTTCCGACTCGCGCTTGGCAGCCTCCTCGACCGTCTGGGGCGGCGGCACGATCACCCGGTCACCCGGCTGCCAGGCCTCCGGCGTCGCCACACCGTTGGAATCGGCACACTGCAGGCTCTGCACCAGACGCACGAATTCGTCGATGCTGCGCCCGTTGGCCATGGGATAATAGACCATCGCGCGCAGGATTCCCTGCGGGTCGATGACGAAGGTCGCGCGCACCGCGGAGGTGTCGCTGCAGCCCGGCTGGATCATCCCGTAGGCGCTGGCCACCTGCATGGACAGGTCGTCGATAATCGGGAACGGGATGTCGACCCCGAAGTTCTGCTTGATGCTGCGCACCCAGGCGATGTGCGAGAATGTGCTGTCCACCGACAGGCCCAGCAGGTCGCAGTTAAGCTCCTGGAATCGTTCGTAGCGCGTGGCGAAGCCCATGAACTCCGTGGTGCACACCGGCGTGAAGTCCGCCGGGTGCGAGAACAGGATCAGCCAGCGGCCCTGGTAGTCCGCGAGCGAGCGCGGGCCATGCGTCGTCTTGGCGTGGAAGTCCGGCGCCGGCTCGTTCAGGCGCGGCATGACGGGGCCGCCGTTGGTCTGTTCGGCCATCTGTGCCTCCTTAAAATTAGGTATGGCTAATTAAGCGCGAACACTTATACGAATGATTTTAAAGTGCGCCAAGGGCCGTCTGCGCACCCGGCCAAAATGTCGCAGTGCAGCATGACGGCGACTCAGACCACCAGCGCATACACCAGGCACGCGAGACCGCCCGCGAGGTACTGCATCAGCTGGAGCAGCATGCCGACGCCGCGCTCCCAGGATTCGGCGCCCGTGCGCTGAAGGCCGGCGGCGTGGAGCACGCGCGCCACAAGCAGGAGCACCCCCAGCCCGTGGAGCAGCCACGGCGAGGCGGCCAGCAGTTCCAGAACGAGGATCGGCGCCAGGCCGAGCGGCGTCCACTCCGCGGCATTGCCGTGAATCCGCTGGGCCAGCTCGAGCGCGCGGTAGCCGCCGCTGCCCGTGCTCACCCGGTACTTGAACCGCAGGCGCAGCACCGGAACCGACAGCACGGCGAGCCAGAGCACCATGAGCCCCGTGTAGAACGCCGTCACATGGACCGGGATGGCGATGTTCATGGTCTTTCCCCCTTCGCGAACTGCCGCGTTATCCGATCACCGGCGCGGGGCGCGTGCAAGCGCGGCACCCGCCGGTGCGCCCGCCCGGGCAATGCCCTTCCGCATCGCGCGGGCGGTTTCGCCGCGGTCGCACCCTTGGCCAAGCGTGCGCAGATTGGTTTCCGGGTGGCGGCGCCCCAGATTCCCGGCGTGGGCGGCGCCGGGCCCGATCCGTCACCACATCCGGCCCACAGCCACGACGAGGTTCGCCCGCAATGAACGAAGTCGTCCTCAGCGCGCTCGTGAACAGCCTTGCCATTCCCTTCGCGGTCGCCGCCGGCGCGGCGCTGATCGGGCGCTATGCCGGCCTCACCGCCTCGGGACTGGCGTTGGCCCTTGGGGTGCTTGCCGGGCACCTGGGCGGCCATGTCGCGGTCAGCCACTGGCCGTCGGTGCCGCCGGAAGGTGCGGTGGACAAGCTCCTGTGGATGGGACTCGTCGGCGCCGGTCTCGGGGTGCTGCTGGACCGCGTGGCGGACGCTCGGCGCCGGCAGATCATCCTGGCCGTGGCTGTCGGGCTGGGCATCCTCTGGATCGGCTGGGCGCGTCTGTCCGATCTTGAGGGTCAGGCCGTGCTCGCCGGGGTTCTCATCCTGGGTTTCGTGGTGTGGACGCTCGACCGGTTGGAAACCACGGACCGGGGCGGCGGCGTCGTGCTGGCCGTGATCATCGTTGCCGCGACGGCCGGTGTCGGCCTGTACGCGTCGTCGTACAAAATGGCCATGCTGATCGCGACGCTCGCGGCGGCCATCGCCGGCGCGGCCGCCGCGGCCGGAAGCGCGCCGGCCGGCTTCGGCCGCGCCGCGCAGCTCGCCGTGGCCGGTCCGGCAACCGGCTTGCTCACCATGCTCGGGCTGTACACGCTGGCGGAACCGCTCGCCCTGATCCTGCTCGCGGTGATTCCGCTGACCACGAGCCTGGTCGCGTGGATCGAGGGGCAGCTCGCCGCCGCCGGCAGGGGCAAGGCCGGGCCGGCGCTGCACATGGCGATCCAGGGCGGGCTGGCGCTGCTGCCCGCGGCGGCCGCGGTGGGCGTGGCCTACGCGGCGGGCGGCCCGCTGTACGCCTGAACCGGGCGCAGCCCGCGGGCGCCGTCAACGCCGGCAATGCGCCGACAGGAAACGGGAGGTGGCTGCCATGGGCCTGCGCAACACCGCCGAACGCTACGGAGCCGTGACGCAGGTCCTGCACTGGCTCATCGCCGCGGGCTTCGCCGGGCAGTTCGCCCTCGCCTATTACATGACCGGCCTGCCCAACGGGCCGTTCAAGTTCGAAATGTACAACCTGCACAAGTCCATCGGCGTCACGCTGCTGGCGCTCGCCGTGGTGCGCCTGGCGTGGCGCTGGGCGAATCCGGTACCGGCCCTGCCGCCGGGGCGGCCGCGTTGGGAGCATGCCGCGTCGCGCGCGAGCCATGCCGGATTGTATGGGCTGATCTTCCTTCAGCCCTTGACCGGGCTGGCGCAGGTTCTTTTTTCGCAGTTTCCCTCGGTGATCTGGGGGGTGAAGCTGCCGCGTATAACACATGACGAGACCGTCGCCGACGCCTTCGGCGCCACCCACAGCTATATTCAGTGGATCGTCGTCGCCCTGGTCGCGGTGCACGCCGCGGCAGCCCTGCGCCACCACATCATCCTGAAGGACGACGTGCTGGTCCGCATGCTGCCCCACCGCGGCCGGCGCTCATAGGACCCCAAAGCCCATGCGCTTCGCCACCCTCTGCCTCGCCGTCATGCTCGCCGTCGCGGTGCTCGGTCTCACCAGCACGCTGCGTGCGGCCGCGCCGGAATGGACTGTCGATCGCGACGCCAGCCGCGTCGGCTTCGTCGCACAGCAGTCCGGCGACCCCGTGCCCGGCGAATTCCGGAATTTCGACGCGGAGATCCGGTTCGATCCCGACCAGCTCGCCGAAAGCCGGGTCGACGTGCGGATCAAGATCGCCAGCGTCGACGCGGGTGGGGGCGAGCGCAACCAGACCATCACCTCGCCCTCGCTGTTCCACGCGGGCAAGTATCCGAATGCGCGTTTCACCGCCGAAAGCTTCCGCGAAGGCACCAATGGCGATTATATCGCGCAGGGCGAGCTGACCATGCGCGGCACAACGCATCCTGTGGACCTGCCCTTCGACTTGGCGATCACGCGGTCGGACGGAACGTTGCGCGCCGTCGCCGAGGGCGCCGTCACCGTCAAGCGGCTGCGCTGGGGAATCGGCCAGGGCCAGTGGGAATCGACCAATATGGTGCCCAACGCGGTGCGCATCGAAATCCGCATCGTGGCGACGCGTCCGGCGGATTGAGGCCGGGGCTTTTCGTTTCGGGGAACGGGAACGCGGTTCTTTCGCGCGCCCGGCGATCGTGGCATCAGGGTAGCCCGTTCGAGGGAGCCCTTTTGCCGCAGCCCGGAGCGACGTCGCATGCGCCCTTTCCGCGATCAGGCCGCTGCGTTCGGCCTCTGCGCCGCCGCCGTGGCAGCCCCCGTCAGCCCGGCCCACGCCGCAACCTTCGAGATCGACGCCGCGCACACGGATGTCGTGTTCAGCCTCGACCACCTGGGCTATTCGAAGGTCTTTGGCAGCTTTGGCGAGGTGGGCGGGCGTTTCGCCTTCGATCCCGAGAAACCGGAAGCGGCGTCGGTGACCCTGACCATCCGGGCGGCGAGCGTGGACACGAGCCACAAGAAGCGCGACGAGCACCTGCGCAGCCCGGACTTTCTCAATGCCCGGGAATTCCCCGAGATCACTTTCGAATCCACGGCCGTCGAGGTCACCGGCAAGAACACCGCCGAGGTCACCGGCGATCTGACGCTCCACGGCCAGACCCACCCGGTCACCCTCGATGTGACCTTCAACAAGATCGCGCCCCATCCCTTGCCGCAGTATGACGACGTTCTCACCGCCGGGTTCTCCGCGCGCGGGACGATCCAGCGCTCGCGCTGGGGCGTGGGCAAGTTCGCGCCGGCCGTCGGCGATGCGATGAAGCTGTATATCGAGGTGGAGGGACACGCCGCCGGCGGGTGATCGAACCCGCCGGCAAGGCGGCTGCGACACCGGGTGCAGCTTGACCGCGCCCCGGCGCCTGGCTCATCTTGCGGGGGATGACATGCAGCCGGCTCCAACTCGGATGGCGAATTAGGGGCCCGGCGTCCCGCGCGGGCGCCGGGGGTCTTTAACGTCTCGCCGTGTTCAACCGTCCGGGTATGGGAGCCGGGATCATGCCTGCCCAAAACGATATTGATTCGACGGCGCGCGCTTCCAACGCACCCGCGCCATCCGTTCGACCCGAACCGGTCACCTGCTTTTCCATCCGCGCCCAGGCCGAGCCCGGGGTGATGCCCCGTGTGCTCGAGGTCTTCGCCAAGCGGAGCCTGGTTCCGCTGCGCTGGCATGCGGACCGCGTGGGCGGCACCGCGGACTCGGAGGAACTCGCCATCGATCTCCAGGTCGCCGGGCTGTCGCCGGAGAAAGGTGCTTTCCTCGCGCGCTGTCTGCGCCAGATCTGGGGTGTGGAGACGGTTCTCACCGCCGAGAAGGGGTACGCGTGAGCTTTTTCGACCGGTTGCGGCCGCTGCGCCAGTGGGATCCGAGCGCGTACCGGCCCTTCGTCCTCGACGGGGTGCGCGTCGGCCGGGTGCGCCATGCTTTCGCGCGCCGGCTCGCGGATTTCCCCGATGTGTTCGAGGTCACCCCCGAGCGCGTGGCCCTCGCCGAAACGCTCGCCGACCCGGACGGGCGCACGCGCGCCGTCCACGAGGTCGGCGCCGAGCTGGCCGAGCGCGGGGAAATCAAGCCGCTGCGCGGGGAGACCTACGGCGTCGCCGAGACCTGGGGGGCGCCGGACCGCATGCGCATCGACCGCGGGCTGGTGCCGCTGTTCGGCACGCCGTCGTACGGCGTTCACGTCAACGGCTACGTCGGCCACGGCGCGGAGCAGGCGATCTGGATCGGCCGGCGCGACCCCAACAAGCGAGTCGCGCCCGGGAAGCTGGATCACCTCGTCGCGGGCGGTGTGGCGCACGGTTACGGCATCCGGGACACGCTGGTGAAGGAAGCGGCGGAAGAGGCCGACGTGCCGGCCGATCTGGCCGCGGCCGCACGCCCGGTGGGCGCGCTGAGCTACATCTGCGAGGCGGAAAACGGCTTGCGCGACGACACCCTGTTCCTGTTCGACCTGCATCTCCCGGCCGACTTCACGCCGCAGAACACGGACGGGGAGCTGACGGGCTTCGAATGCTGGCCCGTGCGCGACGCCATGGCCGAGGTGGCGGCGAGCGACGGGTTCAAGTTCAACGTCGCCCCGGTGATGATCGACTTCTTCATCCGGCACGGCTGGCTGGAGCCCGACACGGAGCCCGTCTATCCGGCGCTGTGCGCCCTTCTGAACGGCACCCGCGACCGCTGAACGGGCGTCAGCCGCCGTTTCCCCTCAGCAGGTCGTCCACGGTCGCGCACACCGTGACCAGGGAAAACGGCTTGCTGAGCAAGCCGTGCGCGCTTGCGTCCGCCTGCGTGCGGCCGGCGGCGAAGCCGGTCATCAGCAGAACCTTCAGGTCGGGCCGGCGCGCCGTTGCCGCCTGCGCGAGTTCGATGCCGTCCATGCCCGGCATCACGATATCGGTCACCAGAAGCACAACATCGCGCTCGCGGGCAAGCACCGCCAGGGCGTCATCGCCGTTCGCGGCGGGCACGACCGCATGGCCGTGCTGATGCAGCGCACGTGTGACGAAGGTACGAACGGCCGTGTCGTCATCGACGACCAGGATTTTGGCCATCCGGGTCTCCCTCGGGCGGCAAACGGCGGCAGTATGCCACACCGAACCGGATGTCGTCCCGGCCGAAGTTTGGGATTCTCACATGGCGGCGTGGCATGCCGGGGACGCCGCGGGGGCTCGTTCAAGCCCCCGGCCGAATGAAGCGCACGGTGATTTCGCTCGCACCGGCTGGGGGGTTCTTCTGGCGCGCTTCGAACGCCGTGCTACCGCCCGGCGGGACGGCCGCCGACTTGGCCGCAACCCGCAAGTTCGCCAGCACGGTGCCGTCGGCGCCCTTGAGGGTCACGCGAAGCGCGGGCACGGGCTGGGTGGAGTCGGTGTCGTTGACCACGCGGCCGGTAACCACGAGGAGGGTCTCGTCCCCCTGGGTCTGCCGGGCGGGCTGCACGTCCTGAATGCGCAGGCCGGGCGCGACCGTGCTGATGGAGATGCCCGCCATGTCGTACAGCCGGGCCGCAGTGGGGAACGTGCCCACGACGCTGTAGCGGGCGTACCATGCCCCGCCGGCGATCCCGCCCACGACCGCGAGCAGGACGAGCCAGCCCAGTAGCGGGCGGAGCCAGGAACGCCGGGGCTTCTGGGCAACCGCTTCCCGTGCCCGTGCGCGCGAGCGCGCGCGCCGCTCGCCCGCCATCTGCTCGCGCATCGCCTCGAAGCTCTCGAACGGCGGCGGCTCGTCGGGCAGGTCCTCCTCGCCCGCCGAGGCCGCGGCCGTCTCCGCGGACGCGTCGTCGTCGGCACCGCTGGCCGCGGCGCCCGAATCGGCAGCCGGGGCCGGTTCCTCTTCGTCCTGATCCGGGGTGGCATGCCAGACGTGGCCGCACTTGGCGCACCGCACCTTACGCCCCGCAACGCCGAGCTGGTCGGCGTCGATGCGGAAGCGGGCGGAACATGCAGGACAAGATAGAATCATGATGCGGCTGGTCTGGCCAAACCCTTGTAGCCGTCGGTTTTATAGCCCGCAAACCCTAGTACCGCAAGGTTACAGGTTTGGAACGGCCCGGATGATCCGCTTCGACGAGCGTGTTAGGGTCCGCGCGCACTGGCCGCCGCCGCAGTGTGTGCGTGCGTCCGGCCGCGTCCCGGGGAGACAGCCTTGGTCCGTTTCGACAAGGTAAGCCTGCGCTACGGGGCCGCTGCGCCGGTCCTGGACGATCTGTCGTTCCATCTCGAGCCGGGATCGTTTCACTTCATCCTGGGCGCCAGCGGCGCGGGCAAGTCCTCGCTGCTCCAGCTCATGTACCTGTGGCAGCGGCCCAGCGAGGGCCGGATCAGTCTTTTCGGCCGGGACACGCGCGAGTTGAACCGCCACGACAAGGCGCTCATGCGCCGGCGAATCGGTGTGGTCTTCCAGGATTTCCGCCTGCTGGACCATCTCACGACGCTGGAGAACGTCGCCCTGCCCCTTCGCGTGGCCGGGCGCAACCGCCCCTCCCTCGACGAGCACACGGCCGAGCTTCTCTCCTGGGTCGGGCTGGGCGATCATCTGCACAACTATCCGCCGACCCTCTCGGGCGGGCAACAGCAGCGGGTGGCCATCGCCCGCGCGGTCATCGCGCGCCCGAGCCTCTTGCTCGCCGACGAGCCCACGGGCAACGTGGACGACCGCCTTGCCCTGCGGCTCCTCTACCTCTTCGAGGAACTCAACAAGATGGGAACAACCGTGGTCATCGCCACCCACAACGAGGCCCTCGCCGAGCGTTTCCGCCAGCCCATGATCCGCCTGACCGGCGGTGACGCGCCGCTACCCGGGGACCGGCGGCGCACGGCGAAGGCCCGGCAGTGACCGACGCGCGCGGGGGCTGATGTTCCGACGTTCCGACGTTCCGCTGGAAAAGGACGCCTCGGCGCGTTTCCTGCCATGGCTGATCGGCTTCATGGTGTTCCTTGCCGCGCTCGCGGTCGCCGCGACCAGCGCCGTAACCAACCTCGCCGACCGCTGGGACACCGGCCTGACCGGCCGGATGACCGTGCAGGTCCCGCCGCCCGCGCCGGGAACCGAGGACACCACGAACATGGCCTCGCGGGTGCAAACGGTGCTGGACGTGCTGCGCAGCCGGCAGGGCGTGGTCCGCGCCGAGCCGGTGAGCGAAGCACGCATGAACGAACTGCTCCGCCCCTGGCTGGGCGGCGACGCGGCGGAGGCCGATCTGCCCCTGCCCAAGCTGATCTCGGTGACCGTCGACACCACGAGCGGGGTCACGGCGGCCCGGCTCCAGGACGCGATCGGCCCCGCGGTGCCGAATGCCGTGGTGGAGGACCACCAGAAAACGCTCGGCCGATTCCTGGACGTGGTCTGGACCGTACGCATGCTCGCCCTGCTCGTGCTGGGCCTCGTCGCGGGGGCCGCCGTGATCACGGTGATCTTCGTCACCCGCACGGGCCTGGCGGTGCACCGGCAGGTCATCGAGCTGCTCCACCTGATCGGTGCGCACGATAGCTACGTCGCCGCACAGTTCCAGCGTCACGCGATGCGCCTGGGCCTCCTGGGCGGCGTTATCGGTCTGGGCCTGGCCGTGGTGACCCTGTTCGTGCTGTCCCAGGTGGTGACCATGCCCGACAGCGCGGTGGTCCCCGAGGTCCGCCTGGCCCTGTGGCAGTGGGGCACACTCCTGTTGCTGCCCGTGATCACCGCCGGCATCGCCACGGTGACGGCGCGCGTGACGGTGCTGCGCACGCTGGCCCGGATGGAGTAGGCATGGCCGCCGGGCGGGCGCGCACGCGACGGACACGCTGGCGCTGGCTGCGCCGCTTGGCCGCGCTCGCCGGATGCGCCGCTGTCGCCTGGGCCGGCGGTTTCCTGTGGTTCGTGAGCAGTCTGCCCGAGCGCGTGCCCGAACCGGCGAAAACCACCGACGCCATCGTCGTGCTCACCGGCGGCAGCGGCCGGGTGAACCAGGGGCTGCGCCTGCTCCACGCCAAGCGCGCCGAGCGCATGTTCGTCTCCGGGGTACATCGCGGTGTGAACGTGGACGCGCTTCTCAAGGCCCAGACGGACGCCGCCGACACGCGGGCCGACGGCGTGACCCTGGGCTACGAGGCGCTGACCACGCGCGGCAACGCGCGCGAAACCGCAACCTGGATCGCCGACAAGGACATCGCCTCCCTGCGCCTGGTCACGGCCGCCTATCACATGCCGCGCAGCCTGCTCGAATTCCGGCGCGCCATGCCCGGTGTGGCGATCGTGCCGCACCCGGTTTTCCCCGACCACGTCAAGCAGGAGGCATGGTGGCGCTGGCCCGGCAGCGCCGCCCTGCTTGCCGGCGAGTACAACAAGCTCCTGGTGACGCTGCTGCGTGGCGTGCTACCCGCCCGGGCTGTCTCCTGACTCGCCGGACCGATCCGTACGATCTGCAAGAGCAACCGACGCCATGACATTCCTGCGCTCGTTCGCCTTCGCCGCCGCGTTCTGGATCTGGGCGGTGGTCATGCACCTGCTCGGCGTGGTGCTGGTGCTGGGACCGCGCCCCGTGTTCATGGCGATGTCCCGGGTGTGGCTGGGCGGCGTGCTCTGGCTCGCGCGCCACACCGCGGGCATCACCTACGAGGTCCGCGGCGAAGCGAACATGCCCGACCGGCCGTGCATCATCGCCGCCAAGCACCAGTCGGCCTGGGACATCTTCGCCCTGTCGGTGCTTCTCGACCAGCCCACCTTCGTGCTCAAGAAGGAGCTGATGCACGTTCCCTTTTTCGGCTGGTTCCTGCGCCGCTACGGCGCCGTGCCCGTCGACCGCAAGGCCGGCGCGTCAGCGCTACGCGGCATGCTGCGCCGGGCGAAAGCGGAAATGGCGCGCGGCCGCTCGGTGGTCATCTTCCCGGAGGGCACGCGGGTGCCGCCGGGCGAGACGCGCCCCTATCACCCCGGCGTGGCGGGCCTGTACCGCGAGCTTGATGTCCCCCTCGTCCCAGTAACGCTCAATTCGGGCTGGTTCTGGGGCCGGCGCAAGTTCCGCAAGAACCCGGGGACCATCGTTGTGGAATTCCGGCCCGCCATCCCGCCGGGGCTTTCCCGGCGGGAGGTGATGGCGCGCCTGTCCGAGGCGCTGGAGCGCGATTCGCGGGAGTGATCCCCGGTTTCTCCACAGTCCGCCCCCGCATTCTGCACAAGGCGCTTGTGGACAACCTCGTGGACGACCCACAAACTTGTCCACAAGATGCGGGGCGCCCGTGGATCGTTTCCGAAGAACATCCGCCGAACAACGCTGTCTTGACGGCGCGCGGCGGATACCGGACGCTTGCCCCGCGACCGATGAACGCACGCCCGGCGGCGGGAGCGGCATGGTGGATCTCGCGCCCATCTCGCAGCGCATCTGGACGATGAAGTACCGGCTCACCGACGCCGACGGGCGGCCACGCGAGGATTCGGTCGCGGACACCTGGCAGCGCGTGGCGGACGCGCTGGCGGCCGTGGAGGCGGCCGAGCAACGCGCGGCATGGCGCGCGCGCTTCGCCGGTGCGCTTCGGGATTTCCGCTTCATGCCCGCCGGGCGCATCCTCGCCGGGGCCGGATCCGAGCGCGACCTCACCCTGTTCAACTGCTTCGTCATGGGGACGATCCCCGACGACATGGGCGGGATCTTCGCACATCTGCGCGAGGCCGCGCTGACCATGCAGCAGGGCGGCGGCATCGGCTACGATTTTTCCACGCTCCGGCCAAGGGGGGCCCTGGTCCGGGGCGTGGGCGCCGACGCCTCCGGCCCCATCAGCTTCATGGACGTCTGGGACTCCATGTGCCGGACGATCATGAGCGCGGGCTCGCGCCGCGGCGCCATGATGGGAACCCTGCGCTGCGATCACCCGGACATCGCGGATTTCGTCGCGGCCAAGCAGGACCCGGAGCGGCTGCGCATGTTCAACGTCTCGGTCCTGGTCACCGATGCGTTCATGCAGGCCGTTGAGGCCGACGCCGAATGGCCGCTGGTGTTCGGCGGCGAGACCCACCGCACGGTGCGCGCGCGCGAACTCTGGCAGCGCATCATGGAAGCGAATTACGCCTACGCCGAGCCGGGCGTGATCTTCATCGACCGGATCAACCGGAACAACAACCTTTGGTATTGTGAAGACATTCACGCAACCAACCCATGCGGTGAGCAGCCCTTGCCGCCGTACGGCGCCTGCCTGCTGGGGTCGATCAATCTCGCCCGGCTGGTAAAACAGCCCTTCACCGATGCGGCTGCGCTGGACACGGCGGATCTGGCCGAGCTGGTGCCCGTGGCCGTGCGCATGCTGGACAACGCCATCGACGCCTCGGGCTTTCCCCTGGAGGCGCAGCACAGCGAGGCGCGGGCGAAGCGCCGGATCGGCCTGGGCATCACCGGCCTGGCCGATGCGCTGGCGATGTGCGGCTACACCTACGGCAGCGACGCGGCGGTCGCGGTGACCGAGCGCTGGATGGCCGCGCTGCGCAACCACGCCTATCGCGCGTCCGTGGACCTCGCGGAGGAGCGCGGCGCGTTCCCACTGTTCGACGCCGAAAAGTACAGCCGGGGCGTCATGATCCGGGACCTGGACCCGGAGCTGCGCACGCGCATCGCGCGCTCGGGCATCCGCAACGCCCTGGTCACCTCGGTGGCCCCCACGGGCACGATCTCGCTCCTGGCCGACAATGTCTCCAGCGGCCTGGAGCCCATCTACAGCAAGCACTACACGCGTCACGTGCTGGAGTCCGACGGCTCGCGCTCGCGCGAGGCGGTCACCGACTACGCTCTCGATGTGTTCCGGCGCGTGCACGGGCCGGACGCCGAGCTGCCCGAATCCTTCGTCGACGTGGGCGAACTCACCCCCGAGGCGCACCTGCGCATGCAGGCGGCCGTGCAGCACTATGTCGACGCCTCGGTGTCCAAGACCATCAACGTGCCCGCGGACATCCCCTTCGCCGAGTTCGAGCGCGTCTATCGGCGCGCTTACGCCCTGGGTTGCAAGGGCTGCACCACCTACCGGCCCAACCCGGTCACGGGGGCGGTGCTCGAAAGCGGCGACGAAAACCGGCGCAGCAGCGCCCCGGCCCAGGCCGGCGGTACCGGCGACAAGGTACCGATGCCCGCGCGCCGGGCCGACGTCACCGCCACGGCGGAGCCCCTGGCGCGCCCCGAGGTTCTCCCGGGGCGCACCTACAAGCTGGTCTGGCCGGGCAGCGACCACGCCATTTACATCACCCTCAACGACACCGTCGTGGACGGCCAGCGCCGGCCCTTCGAGATTTTCATCAATTCCAAGAACATGGAGCACTATGCCTGGACCGTGGCGCTCACCCGCATGATCTCGGCGGTCTTCCGGCGCGGCGGCGACGTCTCCTTCGTCGTCGAGGAGCTGAAGGCCGTGTTCGACCCGCGCGGCGGCGCTTGGCACCAGGGGCGCTACAAGCCCTCGCTGCTCGCGGCGATCGGCGAGATCATCGAACGCCACATGATCGAGATCGGATTCCGCGCCGCGCCGGCCGGCGGGAACGGGCGCACCACCGCCGCCGACAGCAACGCACCGCCGCCGCGCCAGTGTCCGGCGTGCGGCGCCGCGGCCCTGATCGAACAGGAAGGCTGCGACCTCTGTACCGCCTGCGGGCACTCGCGCTGCCTGTAGGCCTGGACGCTCAGGTCGGCGGCGCCGGTTCCACACCCGCGATCATCAGGCGCTCGCCGACCTGCGCGGCTTGGGCGCGATTGGCCACGCCGAGCTTGGGATAGATCTTGTGCAGGTGAAACTTCACCGCGCTTTCGCTGATGCCCTCGCGGCGGGCGATCCCCTTGTTCGACAGGCCTTCCACTACGCCGGCGAGGACCACCGTCTCGCGCGGCGTCAGCGCCGACAGCCGGGGCGAATCCCGCCGGGTGAGATCCAGGTGCTGGACCAGCGCGCCCAGCACCGTCTCATCGTCGCGCAACGGGCCGGCCATGAGTTCGTACCAGCAGGGCCGGCCGTCGGCATCGGGACACGGATAGATATGGACGAAGCTCGGTTCGGTGCCCGCGAGCACGGCCTCCAGGCCCTGCGCAACGGACCGTGCATGCTGCGCCCCGTCGTCGCGCACGTTGCGGCACAGCTCGAGATAGTTCGTCCCCACCCCCAGATCGGAATCGGCCATGCCGCCACGCCGCGCGGTCTGCCGCCAGGCCGCGTTAACCGCGAAAATCGTGCCAGCCCTGTCGAGCATCACCGAGGGCACGATCAGGGAATCGAACAGCACCTCGGTCGTGACCAAGCGCTCGCGCGCCGGCGACTTCATCAAAGGCGGCTCCGACCCGGCGTATCTACCCATCAACGTTCCGATGCCGCGGCATCGCCTTTCCCGTGCGGATGTCAGGCGCTTTGCGCTTCGACCAGCCCACGTCGATGAGGAACAGCTAACATATCCCGGTGCGGCAAAAAAGCGCGCTCACATCGCGACCACGCCGCTGTCGGTCGCCGCCGGGTCGAAGGCCGTTTGCCTTGGGTGTACCGACCGAATGGCTCCCTCATGCGCGCCGGAAACGCTGGCGTGACGGCGCGCACGCTGGACAATCGCAAAAGATGTATTCTGACTTAAAATGTATGAGGCCGTGAACGACATGACCTTCACGATCGAAGCCGTCGGGAATGACATCGAAGAATTCTGAATGTGACGTGACGGTATTCGCCTGACAGGTTGGTTCACACCCGGCCCGGCATGCCGGGCCGGGTGTGGCCATGCCGCCCTCGGGAATTGGGGTAGG
>Ga0207714_1000359_pt1 | contig 31682 bp, 30 predicted proteins | sample PonA232FremontCA_2_FD_187270 | JGI IMG/M metagenome (GOLD analysis project Ga0207714, IMG submission 187270) | Marine sediment microbial community from Fremont, CA, USA - Pond A23 Sediment 2 (SPAdes) | ecosystem: Environmental > Aquatic > Marine > Unclassified | place: USA: Fremont, California...
CCCCCAACGCTGTGGGATAACGAAACATTTCAGCGAGTCTTTGACATTGATCCGGAACGCATCACCTATACAATCGCGGCAATCCGCGTCAATGACAGTGCCGTCACGCCGAACGAGACCATTTCGGTCGCCCCGAATGCGACTGTCGCCATCGACGTGCGTGTGGCCAACGAGGGCGATCTCCCTGGGACGTACCGCGAGACCATCTTCGCCGACGGTCGCGCAATCGACCGACTCGCGGGAACACTTGATGCGGGCGAAACGGTGACTCACACAGTCACCTATCGGGCGCCGGAAGCCGGTACTGCAACTATCGAGGCTGATACGGCACGTGTGACGATCGCAGTCCAGTCGCCGGAGCCCGCGCCGGTATCCTCGACGCAACCCGGATTCGGCCTCCTGGGTGCAGTACTCGGCCTCTTGATTGCGTCCGGTCTTGTGCGGCGGCGATAGGTCCGGGCGGATCGAACCCTTTTTTGGTCGGACCGGCAACACACGAGATATGACCATCAAGCCCGGGTACATCAAAAAGACCGGACAGGTACTGCTCGAACGCTACCCCGATGCCTTCTCGACGGACTTCGAGCACAACAAGGAGGCTGTTGAGACGTTGACGAACATCACCTCAAAGAACGTGCGTAACAAGATCGCGGGCTACATCGCCCGCAAGAAACGCACCGAGGCCGTCCCGGCGTAGCTTTACTTTTTTCCGCGTACTCGCGCGTAACAGTTCCCACTTGAGATCCGTGTCCGCTCGACGGTAAGCGCACTCGCGGCGAGATCGGCACTGAACTCCTCGGGATCATAGATGTGGTAGAATCGCTGGAGGGTCCGTCCACCGGGCAACGTCCAGTCGACCGTTGTATCAAACCCCGCCGTCCGATCGAAGCGGTCGTGAGCGGTGCTCCAGACGCTGACCAGCGCCTGTCCGTCTGGGGTAAGCACGCGCGCTAACTCGTCGAGACTGTCGATCCGAAGCGAGCGCTCGGGAAGGTGATGCAGGGTCGCAACATAGAGGGCGACATCGACCGTGTCTGTGGCAACCGGGAGTCGCGCGGCGTCGCTGGCGAGCAACGAGACACTGGGATGATCGGTGGCTGCAACGCCGAGTAGCGCGGGACTCACATCAAGGCCGAGGACGCGATCGACCCGGTTCCCGAGCGGTTCGAGATGCCGGCCGTTCCCACACCCGATGTCGAGACCGATATGTCCACTGACATCTGTGAGAAACGCCTCAACCTCCGGCCAGGGGTGCTGGCGTGTCTGCGCGAAGTGGGTGGCAATCTCATCGTATACCGCCCGGACATCGCAACGGTCCATGTCGATCTCTTCAATCGGAGCCTGTTTATCAGTTGTTGCGAATACGATTTCTTTACTTCGGGGCCCCGCTAACCGGCAATGCCTTTGTGGCCGCTCTCGAACCGATGGGTATGGATGCGGTCGTACCGGCGGCCGGCGCGGGAACACGGCTGCGACCGCTGACGGCGGACCAGCCAAAGGGGCTCGTCGCGGTGGCCGGCCGGCCACTGCTCGCACACGTCTTTGAAACGCTCATCGACAGCGGCGTCGACCGACTGATTGTGGTGTGTGGCTACCGCGGCGAGCAGATTCGTGCGCGCTTCGGTACTACTTACCAGGAGACGCCAATCGAGTACGTCTGGCAGGACGATCGTCGCGGCCTCGGCCACGCCGTGTATCAGGCCCGCGAGGCGGTCGCGGGTCCGTTTGTAGTCCTCAACGGCGACAATATCGTTGCCGGGACACTTCGCCGGCCGATCGACCGGTTTCGGACGCACTCCACAACAGCCGTGGTGGCGACCGAGACGACCACCCTCGATGTTGCCCGGACCACGGGGGTGGTCCAGACCACTGACGACCGGGTGGAATCGATCGTCGAGAAGCCCGAGAACCCACCGGGAACACGCGTCACGACCGGCTGCTACGTGCTCTCGCCGGCCATCTTTGACGCCATCGCGGCAACCCCGCTGGCGGCGACCGGTGAGATTGAACTCACCCACGCGATTGATCGGCTCGCGGCGACCGATCCGGTGTTAGCAGTACCGCTTGGAACCGACCGGGTGAACGTCAACACACCGGCTGATATTGATGCCGCCGAGACGCTCGTGGCGTAGTCGGTCGCTCAAATCACTGCGAACGTCACCGCGGCAATCACGAGCAATACGGTCGCGTGGACCGCGCCGGCACGGATGTCACCCCGGCTCATCTGCCCCGCAATGAGCCCGGTGACAAGCGCCTGGATGTAGGCCGTGTGCCGGAAGACGGTCTGGTAGGCGGCGACATCGACATCGCCGAATCCCGAGAGCCCACCGGTTGGAACGCCCGCCGGCGTGCCCCCACCACCGATTCCGGCCTCGGGGAGATTCGGCAGCAACACGGTATCGAGGGCGACGATAATCGCGAGAAATACCGCAAAGGAGACGTAAATGACGATCGTATAGACGAGCATCTCTTGGCGGCGTTCGCGCTTGAGCGTCCGGTCGGCCTTCGCCTGGGCCGCCGCAATTGCAAGTACGCGTGCAATCTGCCCGCTGGCGCTCATCGCGTTGGTGATGAGTGCAACGACGCGCGACATCGTAACCGTCTGCACGCGCGCCTCAAGCCGTTTAAGCCCCGTCTCGATGCTTGCCCCCCACTGTAACTCCGCCCAGAGTCGGTCGATTTCGGGGTTGAGCGCGCCCAGATCACTCTCGCGCACCCGGTCGATGCTCCGGATGACCGCCACCCCTGCCTGGTTGACGCTTGCTAATCGATCAAGAAAGTCCGGCACAACCGCCTCAATCCGTTCGATTCGCCGTCGATGATACGTATACGCTATGGCAAAGGAGCCGACAACGACGACGGCGAACTGGACGAGCAGCCCTTCGGCTCGCCCCAGCGTGAGCGGTCCACCAAGCAGCGCGCGAATGGCGGTGATCACAATCATGAGCGGAACGCTTACATAGAGGATCACCTCTGGTGACTGTCGCAGCGTGCCGAGAGGGTCTCGCAGGCGGGTCTGGATCCGACTAAGGCGGTCGTACAGAGCCAGTTGACGGGCGACCTCCGAGCGGACCGGGTGCCCACCGTCGGTCTGTCCCTGATCTGCTTTCGGGATGCCATTCACTCCTCCGGCAACCGGTTCAGGCGCCGTTTTGTCCGCTTCCGGCGTCCCACGCCCAATCCCGCCGAAGGAGCCAAGCGCCGTATCCAGATACGCCATGAAGATGACATTCCCTGCGGGCAACACCAGATAGACAAAGAGTCGCAACGGCGTCAACGTCTGAGCGCCGGTCAGCCCGAAGATAATGAGAATGGTGATCAAAAACAGGGGTCCAGCGACAAAGAGCGTCACGTAGGCCTCCGCGAGCGTCGACAACAGCGTGAGCAACTGGCGCTGTTGGGCCTCGGCCTCCTCGCGGAACTCCTGGTGTTGGGTTTCGAGGAACGACTCAAGATCGCGACCGCTCTGGAGGACGCTCGCGAGATTCTCAGCGAACTCGCCAAAGGTGTCACTCGCCGACCGGTCGCTCATCTCACGGAGTGCGGTGACGATATCGCGACCGAAGATGTCCATGTGCCGGACCCCGACCTCGAACTCCTCAGCGGCCGCCCCATAGATGTCGCTATGCGCAGCGGTGATCCGCATGACCTCGGGGAAAGCCATGCCGCTGCGGGCGAGGGCGTAGACAAACGCGACAATCTGGGGCATGGTCGCGTCGATGCGTTTTTCCCGTGACTCCGCGAGTGAGCCCGGATACCACCACCGCAGCCAGTAGATGATGCCCCCGGCGAGAAGTCCGATGCCGATGGCGCTGGCAAGTAGCATCGCAAAGGCCACCGGCGCCGTCGGACTGGTCACCGATTCGGGCAGTGCCGACAACTCAACCGCGAGCACCCGGAGTGCCCACCACCCGGTGTATGCGCTTATCATTCCGATGGCGATCCCCCCGCCGACGGCGAACAGCAGCGTCCGAGTCGCATATACCCGGTATGGCGTCGCGTACCGCGCGGCCTGCAGTCGGTGGGTCCGTTCGCTTCGGTGTCGGTCGATTGCCCCCTCGAACACTATGAGTGCGAACCGGGTTGCAACAACCGAGAGCCGCGGACTGAGCGCAGCTCCGATAAGCAGTCCGACAAGCACAAGCGCGACCCCGAGTGGTGCGTAGAGCTGGAGCCCTTCGAGCAACGACTCGGCCGCCAGCCGCTGCTCTGGAACTACCATCGCTCAGGCTCCGTCGGCGGCCGCAGGGATGTCTGCGCCGATCCGCTCAAGCACGGCCGCCTTGTCGGCGTAGTACTCGTTGACAATCGCGGTGAACCGGCGGTAATCGGTGACCTCCTGTTCGAGGAGGTACTCAAGCACGCGCTCGCGACGCTCAAGTTCAGTCCGCAACGCATCGAAGTCCCAGCCGCGATCGTCGGCAATCTCATCAAGGACAGCACTCCCCATCGACTCGACGGTGTCGGTCTGGGGGTCCCACTGGTAGGCCGGCGAGTAATCGAGTTCGCCCGTCCGCTGGTCGATCCCTTGGATCTCGGCGATGGTCTGGTTGCGCCGGACGCGCTCGTCGCCGAATCGGGTGAGCGTCTGGACACAGAGGATATCGAGTGAGGCCACCATCGGCCGGGGCACGTTGATCGGCTCGTTTTCAAGCCGGTTGATGACCGTCTGGACGGAGTCAGCGTGAATGGTCGAGTAGGTGGTGTGTCCGGTGTTCATCGCCTGAAAGAGTGTAATGGCCTCCGCTCCGCGGACCTCACCGACGATGATGTACTCCGGACGGTGGCGCAGGGCGGCCCGCAGCAGGTCGTACATGTCGATGTCGGTGCTCTCATGGAGCCGTTCGCGGGTGACATTCGAGAGCCAGTTGTCGTGATACAGCGTCAACTCGGGAATGTCCTCAATGGAGATGACCTTCGAGCGTGGCGGAATAAACATCGAGACGGCGTTCATCGAGGTGGTCTTTCCGCTGGCGGTCCCGCCGGCAAAGATCAACGACTTGTTGTGCTCGATCGCCAGCCAGAGGTAGGCCATCTGTTCGACGCTGAAGGTACCATAGTCAACGAGATCAACCGGGGTGAACGGTTCGTCGGCGTACTTTCGGATCGTAAAGGCCGACCCACGAGGGGTGACCTCCTCGCCGAAGGCCAGCTGTACTCGCGAGCCGCCGGCTAGCGTCGCCTCGACCATTGGATCGCCGACGGAGACGTGTCGGCCGGACTGCTGGGCCAGCCGAACGACAAAGTTGTCGAGGTCCTCCCGCTCGAAGGTAATGTTCGTCTGGAGGTCGGTGTAGCCGTCGTGATAGACAAAGATCGGCAGATCGTACCCATCACAGGAGACATCCTCGATGTGTGGATCGTGCATCAGCGGATCGATCTTGCCGTAGCCACGGAACGCCCGATGAAGATAATACAGGAGCTTACTAAACGCGGGCGTATCGAGGCGAACGCCGTACTGACCGAGCTGTTCGCGCAGCGTGTCGCGCAACAGCTGCTGGGGATCGGTTTCCTCAAGCGATGATCGGTTGATGAGTGGATCGCGAATGTCAGCGAAGACCCGCTCAAGAAGGGCGTACTCCTCCTCGGTCAACTCCGGTTCGATAACACGATACCGGTGTTCGTTCTTGTCGTGATCATAAAGGATGACGACGAAGGCAAACGGTGGGTTGACCCAGTAGCGCTCGACCTCCTCGGTTCCGGGTACGCCGTCGAAGCCGACAATCGGACGATGCTGGCGCGGATCGTACGATTCGACATGAAGCGTGCTGGGTCGAAGGATTGCACTGAGCCGACCAAGGTGCTGACGGACGGCCGCAATCCGTCCCTCGGGTGGATCCGCGACGACCCGGTCGCTATCGACCCCGTGACCAACCGGCCCGGGCTGATCCGCTGATGTCCCGCCATCGGGCCGTCGCGGATGGCCCCGCCTCTCGTGCGTATCCTCGTTCATCGTCACCCAACCAGTATCACAACTAGTCGAGCCGCGGCCTTAACTCTTGTAGGCTTCTCCGGTGGCGTGTACGCCAGCTCCCCGCCATGTACCCCCGGGAGCGTTACGTTCTTTGTAATCCGTCCACAAAGTGAGACTGAGTAATGAGGCGCGATTACTTCAGCCTGGAGGTACGGAACGTCGACTGGGTCAATAGCAACGCGGAGCCGGCGCGACCGACAGTAACAATTGACTTCGAAGGGCCGGCCGACCCCCTCCAGGAGCGCCTCACGGATGACACCGGTTCATATCTCGGCTCGGAGGACATCGATGTGGCCTACCGGCTGCAGGATCCCGTTGATGCCGCTGATGCCCGCGGAGTCGTCGGGCTCACCCGGCGGCTGACGGGGGACTTCGTGCTGGAACTCAACGAGCGGGCCGACAACGTCTTTGACTTCCTCGCGGCGGCGCGCCGCTTTGGGGAGTCCCGGGCCGCCGAGGACGGGGAGTACGCTGTCGAGGTCGACACCGGCGACCGCACGATCACCTTCCGCAAGCAGACCTTCCTGGTCTATGATGAGGAGGGCAACCTCCTGCGGAATCACAGCCTGATTCCAAGCGGCGTCGAGCTGTAGCCGCCTACCCTTCGGTCGCCGTTCGCTCGCGTACCTGTCCACCGACCACCAGCGCGGCGCCGACGAGCACGAGATTCTTGATGATATACTGTCCCTCAACGGTTAGCCCATAGGGGAACTGCGTGAATACGACCTCGGGCACGACGAGCATCGGGAGAAACGTCCCGGGCAACTGAAAGACCAGCAACAAGAGGCCGATCCGGACGAGCGGGCGATACAGCAGACACAGCCCGATAAGCGTCTCCCAGACGCCCAACACGGGAACAAACAGCTCCGACGGCACGATCGGAACCGTCATCGCGACCAGCTCTGCTGCGGGGCTGATGCCGATGATCTTGAGCGCACCGAACCAGACAAAGACCACCCCGAGCCCGACGCGGACAATCGGGTGCCCCCAGCGTCGCATGACCGTGGCGATTGTCCGGTCAACGCTCGCGAGTGGACCGGTCTCGAACCAGGTGGCGATCGATCGCATGACGCCCGTTGGTGAGGACTGCGACCTCATGAACACTCGGCTCTGCCCGCAAGGGTATTGCCGTCGAATCGTCAAGTGGGCGTATGCCCATCGAAAAGGACGCCTTCGATGCCCTCTATCCCTGTGACTTTTACACGCCAGAGGAGCTGCTTGCGCCCGATCAGATGTACACCGTCTACGAGATTGCTCGCCTCCTGCAGGATCTTGAGCCTGATGCCGAACTTGACCGCGAGACCGAGGACATCCTGCTGGACTGGGCCATTCCGTGGATTATGACCAACGCCGATGAGCTTGTTGTCGCCGACCCCCGTGAAGAGGACGAGCCGGGATACTACGGGCTGAAACGACCGGAGGACGTCGGGACGTAGTCGGCGGAAAAACGCAACTATTTTACTGGCCATCAGCCAATGTCCTACTGTCGCGCTCCGATAGTGTAGGCCGGCCAATCATATTGCCCTCTCGAGGCAATGACCGGGGTTCAAATCCCCGTCGGAGCATTTCCATCCTCCCGTAATCTTGCGATTTGCCCTTGCAAATACACTCATTACTAACCAATATTAGTGACCACTACAGTTCGTACAATTGATATGCCTCATTGCCCTCTTGCGATTCCTACCGTTGATGGACTGTGCCGACTCGCATTATCCACTAATCAATTGATATATCCTGCAACGAAGACAGCTCCACGACCGACGTAGCTGAGTTTCCGGTCGTGACAGAACCAGCTGAAGCGTACCTCAACCAGCGGCAACTCGTTGACTATCAGCAAGAACGTGGAGACTGCTTGCGCTGGTTACGACACGCTCAAGCTGGGCCTTGGGAACTGTTTTGCATCATCGTCACCCATTCTAAGTCTGTTATATCACTTGATGCAGATGAGCTACAGTAATTCTGTATCTATGCGCCGCACTTTCCCAGTATCGCTAAGAAATGTGAAGAGGCGTTCATACAACTCGGCCGAATCTGAGTCTTCCGGAGCTTCTCTGAGCGTTTTCCAGTCACCAATAAGCCTGCCGAGGAAGTGCTCAAGCACATAACCGTTGTGCGCGTGTTATAGCAACGTTTAGCCGTCGCGGACCATCTTCTGACCGACCAAGGAATCCCATCTTGCCGTCCGAATTGCTCCGGACAAGCGAAATGAAAATTACTGTCCGCTCGCTCCCCCTGGAAAGCATCAATTGTATCAACAGTTACCTGCTCGGGCACTGTCTAGTTGAGTACTTCCTCGGCAGGTGTTTGTCCATCGAGAGCTTGATTAGGTCGCTGTCGATTGTAGTGGTATTTGAACCGGTTCAGCCAGCGCACGCCGCTGGCTGAACTCCCCATTCAAATCGAGTGAAAGCGGTCGATTCGCATTGTCACCGTTTGGACCCATTTCTCGATGTAGTTGCGGTCATTGTAGTCAAGATGACCGCTGAGATTGTGACGAGCAAGAGCAGTCAAATAACCCATGCCGTCGACGAGAAATTCAGCGTCATCGACCTCATGCTCTTCAGTAAGTCGATGAAGGAACGCCGCCGCGGGGTTAGTCCCGCGGCGGCTGTACACATCGATGTCGAGAATACATTTCGAGTCCGTATCAATAGCTGCGTACAGCCATTTTGCTTCGCCGTCGACCTCAATCTGGTTCTCATCGATAGCGACCCGCGACGGTTCCACCGTCGGCGGGTCTGATTGTGTCTCGGCGAGATCGTGCGTCCAGTTCCACACAGCTCCATGAGAGCGATCAATCCCGAGTAAATCCAAGACAGCGACGACTTCCCGAAGCGATAATCCCATCGAGTGAAGCCGCACCCCGAACGGGTGTCGGGGTGCGCTCGTTCTCCCAAACCTCTTGCCCTGGTGAACCGCCTCGGGGTCAAGCCCCGAGGCACTCGGCCTGCTCCGCCTGTAGAGGAAACATTGTGCCTCAGCCTGCTCCGTCCCGGCTTCAACCGTGATGCCCTCGTTCACGCTGTGACTGTCGTGTTCACCAGGCATCGGTACGGGAGTACTTGCTTCTTAGCTGCAGTTAACGATTTCATCGGTCTCAACTGTTCGGTGCGGCGCAACTCGCTATCGACCGTCCCACGTAAGGGAATCAACGGTTAGGAACTCGTTCTTCGCCGTCTGCGGCGGGTTGTAGTACCGCGATTCGATCTCGTAGTACCCGAACTCAGGCGGAATGCAGGCACAGGCTTTCGATAAACTCTCATCCGCCGTGTGAGTGATGACGCGTATCCGAGCGTTGCGCTCGAACAATCGCACAGCCAACGCCACCAACGACGCATCCCGCCAGTTGTTCGTCACCGGATATTTGCTCTCCCGATTCAGGAATTCATCTGCGAGATGCCGCGTCTTCCCGACCGGATCATCGACAGAATCAAAGGCGTCACTTCGAACGCCGGGGAGTGGCGTCGCAACACGAACCCACCCCTCCTTGATTGCGTCATCAAGATATGGATTCACCGGCGAATCACTCCCGTAATCCGCTAGCTCGCGGTAGATGGGTGCTGGCACCCACAGTTCTGTCTCAGCTGTTTTCACGGCGCGTTTGAGCGACTGCAAGTGCGGACTCGGATGCTTTCCCAGATTCCGAAACATTACCGTATCTACGATGTTTGCCGTGTACATTCGTCGTCGCCCGCTCGCTCACTTGTCGAGCAACTCGTCTTGCAGATTGCTGGCTTCGTCCGCGACGTCGTCCGGCGTGTACGTTGTCGGACCGGACTCGTCGTCGCCGAGATCGTGAACCTCGTACAGTGCTTCGATAAGATCGTACGCTGTCCCGGATGAGAGCCCGGAAAGGCTGGCGATCTGTCGGATCGTGATGTCCCCGTCGTTGTGGGCTTTTACGAGGTCGTGTGCGAGCGCGAAGGTCACAAGCCCGTGGTCGTCCAGCACGCGGTTGATGACGGGATACTTGTCCGCATGCGCGACCACCTCAATGAGTTCGGGCGTGATTGACACCGCTACGTCGCGTACCGTGAGTGTCAGCTTGAACTCCTCCGCCTCGTACACGCTCGTTCCAGCTTCGTTCCCGGCTTCGGTAATGAGTCCTGCCTGCTCTAGCTTGCGGAGGTACTCGTACACGGTCTTTTTCGATACGTCCGTAGTCTCCGTGAGTTCGGGGCCGGTCGCGGGTGCCGAGTGGCGGATGGCTGTGTAGATGGATGCGAGGGCGGTGTTGGAGAGCAACTCGGTAAACGTGGGGATGCCGGTAATCGTCCCCGGGGTGTCGCCCGCATTCCGGACGTGTTCCGTGTCGTAGCTCATCTTGTGTAGAGTTACGAAAATCGAAACTATAAGTGTTTGGCTCGCCCAACTCACCCAGCCGACTCTGGCTAAAAAGTCGCACAGCACTGCTAGATTGAGCCCCTCTGTTTGAGTATCTCAACCGGCGGTTGATTGTTGAGCGCTTGGTGGCTGCGATGGTAATTATAGTAGGCAGTCAGCCAGCACTCGGCGCTGGCTTGACTGCCGTTCCAGGTTTCGTGAAACGTTCGATTCGCATTGTATCGGTCTGAAAGAGCTTCTCGACGATGTTGCGGTCCGTATCGTTGAGCTCACCACGCAGATCTGTTTGAGCAAGAGCAGTGAGATAGCCCATCCCATTGACGAGAAACTCCGCGTCTCCGACGCGGTGGTTCTCTTGCAGTTCGTTGAGGAACTGTTCAGCAGGATCACGGCCTCTATGCCATGAAAGTCGTGCGTAGAGTACAACATTCGTATCCACGTCAATTGCGGCGTAGAGCCACGCGTTCTGTTCATTTTCGAGCTGAACCTGTTTTTCATCGATAGCGATACGATCCGGCTCAGCTGTGAAGCCTTGGTCGTAGTGATCAGCGTAGGCTTGATACCAGTGCTGAATCGTGGCTCGGCGTCGTTCGACGCCGAACTACTCACAGAGATCTCGACACTCCGCTAACGATGCCGCTCCGGCATGAGCAGCGCACGCCAGCCTGATCAGCCAGGCTGACGTGTGCGTCCGATCATTATCCAAAAACTCCACATCCGAAAAATCCACTATGTCTACGTGGAGTTCTTCGAACAGCAGTTTCCCACTTTCCTCGAAGAACTCCGTTCAGTTCAATCTCAATCTAGCAGTGCCAAGTAGAATTGAATCGTGTCCCTGTAGGTTTTGATATGCTCTTTCAGTCATTCTGTTAGGTCCTCGTTATGAATAAAAGAAGCCGTGAACGTTTCGTGTCATTCGCAACTTAACAGATCAAATAACACGACTAGCTCGGGATATCGGGCACGGTGATGGTGACGATGGTTCCACGGGGCTTGTTGTCCTCAAAGGTGATTGTACCGCCAATACCGTCGATGGCCCACTTGGCGATCCACAGGCCGATCCCCTGACCATGTTTCAGCGGCGTCTCCTCGCCGCTAGCGAGAATCTCACGCTCTCTGTCGGGAAGCCCCGGCCCCTCGTCGGCGATGTGGATCTGTACGCCGTCTGTCCCAGTCGGTGTCTCGACCGTAACCTCGACGGTCGGGGTGGTTCGATCGGTGTGTTCGATGGCGTTCTCAATCACTTCGACCAGCGCACGCTCCAGCATCGTCGTATGGGTGGCGACCCCGGCGGTGTCCGGCCCGGTCACCCGGAGATCGCTATCGGGGTACCGGTGGTCCATTGTCTCAACGACCGTGGTGACGACGGCCATCACGTCGCTATTGGTCGGTTGCTCGGTGTATGCGTCAAGAATTTCCTCAGCGTCGCGTGCTTGCGCTCCAAGCTCTCGGAGGTCCGCAACGGCCGCCTGGATACGCTTGCGGGGCTCCTCGCTAGTGATCCGTTCGGTCTGCCCGAGGATTACATCCAGCCGGTTGCGGAGGTTATGCCGCAGGACGCGTGTGAGGATCTCGAGTTGTTGCTCGCGGGTTTCTCGCTGGGTCACGTCCCGAAAGACGAGTGCTGCCCCCGCAGGGGGATCCCCCGGACCAATCGGTGACCGACTGATGCGGTAGCGACGCATGCCTTCCGGTGTCTGTTGCTCGACGGTCTCGTATGCGGTTGCCGACGCGGGGACGGCGTCAAATACCGTCTGAGCCTGCTGGCCGAGTACCGCTTGGCGATCGGCGGAGACAAGCGTACTCGCGGCTGCATTCATATCGACGATCCGATCGTTCCAGTCCAGGACGAACACCGCCTCTTGGAGTTGTTCGACGAGCGTCTCACGAGTCACGGGGTTGGTCGTCGGAAGGGCCGTCAACAGCGGATAGCGATGGAGTGTCGCGGCCAGCACCGCTCCCCCGACAAGCAGTCCAACGGCGGTGTTGCCCCGCTGCAGTCCGATCAGCCCACTCCCGGTAATGTTCGGCACAACGAACGGGGCTAGGACGCCCGCGAAGAGCCCCGTAAGCTGCACGGCCGAGACTGAGGGGTGTGATCGGTAGCGTTTGAGAAGCACATAGGTACCGATGAACAGGAGTGCGCCAAACAACAGCCCCTCGAACAAAATGGTGCTCAGGATTGGCATCTCCATTGGATCGGCCCGCAGGCCGAAGACATACAGCGAGGCCCCCATCAGTCCCGGTCCGAGTGCGAGCAGCGCCATTATACGGGGCCAGGTAAGCACATCCTGTCGACCGGTATAGGTAAGCGTGTATGCCACCCACCCGATCGGGATTGTTAGGACGCTGAGCACGCCGACGAACGAGAGAACGCTCTCAACCGGCGAGCCCTCCGGCAAGGGCGGGGCAATCAGTCTAGCGAGGGCCCACACGGCGAATGCTCCCGCGAGGAGCCCAAACGATAGCGCACTTGGGTGGTCCCGTCGGGAAACGGCGTAGGCGGCGATACTACCGAGAACGGCAACGCTCCCAAGACGCGCCCCCCAGACCACCAGCGGTGCGAACGAACCGAGCATCGGTGTCGTTCTCCGGCGTAGAATCACTAAGAGCCCCGCCCGGCGTCACACGCGCTGCAGCAACGCCCCCTTGTTCAGAGTGTCCGCTCGTCCCGGAGGGCTGCCCGGTCAATAGCGGCAGCGTCATCGTAGCCGGCCAACCCCATCGTCAGGTCGAACTCGGCAATCGTATTTTCGAGTACCCACCGGACCCCGTCGGCGCCGTCCATCGCGAGGCCGTATGCGAAGGGCCGACCGAGCATGACCGAGTCCGCGCCGAGTGCAAGCGCTTTGAACACGTGTGATCCGCGGCGCACTCCGCTATCAAATAGGATCGGCACCTCGCCGTCGACCGCCTCGGCCACACCGGGGAGGGCTTCGACCGCGCTGATCGAGCCATCAACCTGTCGGCCACCGTGAGTTGACACCTGGACTGCGTCGGCACCGCACTCGATTGCGCGGCGGGCATCATCGGGGTGTAACACCCCCTTGATCACGAGCGGCAGGTCAGTGTGTTCGCGGACAAACGCGAGGTCCTCCCAGGTAAGCGACTCGTCGCCGAAAATCGAGAGGAACCGGTCGACCGCTGCCTGTGGGTCCTCCTCCGGCGGAGCCGTAAGCGACTCGCGGAAGGCTGGATCCGAGAAGTAGTTCGCGACACCTTCGCCGTCGAGAAACGGGTAGTAACCCCGCTTGAGGAGGCGATCACGCCAGCCCAGCGTCGGAGCATCGACGGTGAGGACGATGGCGTCGTATCCGGCCGCCTCCGCCCGATCCAGGAAACTCCGTGCGACAGCGCGGTCCGAACTCCAGTAGAACTGGAACCACTTGGTGGTCTCTCCGAGGGCCTCCGCGACGTCCTCCATGGGTGTCGAGGCCAGCGAACTCAACGTGAACGGCACGCCGAGATCGGCACAGGCGCGTGCAGTTCCCAACTCCGCTGCCTCGTGAAGCAACGACTGCACGCCCAGTGGGGTGATCATCAGCGGGAACGGATGGGTTTCACCGAAGAGGTCGACGGTGAGATCACGGTCGGCGACCCCCTGGAGCATCCGCGGCACGATGCGATATCGAGAGAAGTCCTTGTTGCGTTCAAAGGTCTCCTCCGTGCCCGAGCCACCGTGGACATACGCCCGCGCCGCCTCGTCCATTCGTTCCCAGGCGGCCTCGCGGATGTCCTCGAATGCGATTGGATACGAGGGACTTTCGCCCTCGTACATGCCCTCGCGGTACATCTGGCGAACCCGCTGATTGCCGACACCCGGCCCGGAGTCGTCTGTATGCGTCATCATCGACCAAGAGGGTTGCTTAGTGAATATCCCCCGCTTGCCCGGGGCTTTTTCCGGTTGTGGCATGATACCGACTATCGGTATGGCGCGGAGGAGTCACCCACGCTCATCGGATCAGCTCACTGTATTGTTGGTCCGCCCGGTAAGCGTCAGACGTGCGCATGACAACGGGCGCACGCTTATGGTACTCCCTCGAGATACTATGGATCGATGGGAGTACACTGTCGGACTCTCGGACACGCCTATGAGTCCACGGACTTCGAACAGGACCGTGAGGAGCGTGCCGAGGGGACTGTGTTGATCTGTCGTGAGTACCGGGTCTGCAGTCGATGTGGACACCGCGAGGAACTCTATCACAACGAGCGCCTGATCGATCCCGCCGCGGCGTCCGATCCCAGTCCGTCCGAGTCCGAACCCCAGCCGACGACAGATGACACGCCGACGGACATCCCAGCATCGACCGAGAGCCCTGATGAGTCGACACCCGAGCCAGCACCCTCCACAACCGCAACGTCGGCAACGACGGCGCGTTCTGGGACGGGTGATCAATCAACGGATGACACCCCTTCCGTCGAGTCATCGACCGAACCGCCCGAAGCGGATCGTTCACAACCGGACGACTCACCTCGATCCACCCCAGAGAACGCGCGTCAGACACCGTCGTCCGTGGATTCCGCTGACGACTCGACGGACACGGACGCGCCTACACCAGCGGCTTCCGCGGCCGACGAGAGCGAAGTGCCGCCAGAGGACCCAGAAGACGACGACGCCGTGATCCTCACCGAGACAACCGCACGAGCGACTGACGGCGGATCGGCGGTCACTCACCCTGCCGAGGATGCCTGGCGGAACGACCAGACCACGGCCGAGCAGGCCGACACGACGTCGGATCAACTCGGATGTAGTGCGTGTGATACGACGTGGACACGGACGGAGACCCCACTACGCGAGGGAGATCTCTGCCCGGCGTGTCACGCCGCCTACCTCAAACGACGATGACGCAGCCGGTGGAACTGAACACGCTTGAGGTCCGTTGGTTCGGCGACGGCGATCCCCCTGCTCAACTTCTCGACTGGCTCAATACACAGGGCTCCGTTGAGCGCACTCACCGGCGTGACCTGTATTTCGCCGGGGGAACAGCGGGGCGGAACCTCAAGCTCCGCGGGGGCGACAGTCCTCGGATTGAGCTCAAATGGCGCCTCGACACGACGGCCCGGTCGTTCACCGCCGCCGTCACCGGGATGATCGAGCAGTGGTACAAGTGGAGCTTTGCACTCGCCGAGTCCACCACCCTCTGGGATGACAACACGACTGGTCTGTGGCTTCCCGTCGAGAAGACCCGCCGACTATACACTCGATCGGTACCGGTCAATGATATCACTGCGACCGCACAGTTCGAGGTAACAGAACTCCAGGTCAACGGGAAATCGGCGTGGACCTGTGGGCTTGAGGTCGACGGCCCGTCATCGACGCTGGTTGAGGCGTTCCAACGGGTAGAAACGACGCTCCTCGACGAGGCATTTCCGCTTTCACTTTCAGCGACCGCCTCGATGGGATATGTCGCCTGGCTCGGGGAGACCTTTGATATCCGGCCGCATTCGGCGGTCACCGTCGGCCTCTCCGAGTTTTGATCACCCGACCGATAGTCCTCCTGTGGGAGGAGGCGCCTGATGATCACTCCGCTCGCGTCGCGATTGAGCGGGGATCCGGGGTCTAGACCGGCTCGATGTACACCCGCGAGATGTCGCTGTTAGCCTGTGTGAGCTCCGCTTCAATCGTGTCAATGTGGTCCTCAATTTCGGTCGTTGACAGCCCGTCAGCGAAGTTGATGTCGGCGGTCACGACCACCTGATCGGGCCCAAAGTACACGGTCCGGAGGTCGACGAGCTCTACCACCTCGGGGTGCGCCCGGACACGTTCGCGCATCTGTGCTTCCTGATCGGCTGGAACGCTCTCACCAAGCAGCAGTCGCTTGTTCTCCCACGCCAGCGCGAGGGCAAAGCCCATGAGCATGAGGCCGATCAGTAATGCGGTCGCGGCGTCGTAGACGGGATTCTGAGTGACGCGCGTGAGGTAGACGCCGGTGAGGGCAATCCCCGCGCCGGCGAGCGCAATCGTGTCCTCTGTCAGCGCCGTCAGCACCGTCACGTCCGAGGTCTTCCGGAAGGCCTCCCGGAAGCCGGACCAGTTGTTGGCCTCGATCTGTCGTCGCATGTTGCGATAGGCCTGTTGGAAGGCGTAGGACTCGAAGAGAATCGCCCCAATGAGGACGGCGTAATTGATGACCACCGCCTCGATTGTGATGCCGACCACCGGGAGCGTCGCCGTTGTCATCTCCGGTGGATGGGGATTCATCAGAGCGTGATAGCCGTGTTTCGCCGATTCCCAGCCGGCAATCCCAAAGAGCAGCACCGAGACGAGAAACGAGTAGAAGAACTGTGCCTTCCCGTATCCGAAGGGGTGCTTACGGCTGGCGCTTCGCTGGCTGAAGCGGAGGCCGATCAACAAAAACACCTGGTTGCCGGTATCAGAGATGGAGTGATACGTCTCCGAAAGCATTGACGGACTTCCTGTCAGCAGAAACCCGATGAACTTCAGAATCGCGATCGCACCATTTGCGAACAATGCCGCGAGGACGACCGACTTGCTTGAAGCCATTCACGATATGCTGAGGTCAGGCGGTGACTTATATATTGAAGACGGATCGAAACGGCGCTCCCCATTCTAGTGCGCGCCTGTTGTGCTTGACGCGCTGTCTGTCAAGGCTTCGTCTATCGTCCCCGCGAACCGGTGCGTCGTAGCCCGTGTCATTCTCAGCCCAGCGGTCTCGCGCGAGTCGATTGGGCGTACGTTTTAGTACTGCACGACAAATACCCGCAGATATGGAACGTCCGCAAAGCGCGCAGATGTGGCGGTTCGTATCTGCCGGCGAGACCCTTTCGCGGCCAATCGTCTCTGATGGGTTCGTCTTTTTCGGAGACGACACCGGGGCGGTCTACGCCGTGGACGAATCCTCCGGGGAACTCGATTGGGAGTGTTCCGTCGAGAGCGCCGTTCGAGTGACCCCCGCTGTGACCGATCGGATGGTCTGTGTCGCGACCGAGGCGGGTGCAATCTACGGGATCGATGCAAAATCAGGCGAGACCGTCTGGGCGGAAGGCTACGGGACCGATATTGAGGTCGCACCAGCGGCCGTTGATGGCACCGTCTACCTCGGCGCCGGTGATCACCTATACGCACTTGACGCCGCCACCGGTGACCCGCTGTGGGACCGATGGCTCGCAACCGGCCGGGAGCGATACCAGCGCCGGACCTGGGGAACGGTCATCAGACGTCGCGTGACTGCCACGCCAACGGTCGACTTCACGGGATTGTACTTCGGTGGCACGCCGGGACGCCTCTATGCGATGACGACTGACGGCGACAAGCGGTGGGACCTTGAGCTCAACGGTGCCGTCCACGCGGCGGTCTCCGTCGCTGAAGGAACGGTCTACACCGGTGACGACAGCGGTGCCGTCTACGCGGTCGACGCCCAGACGGGGGAATCGGTGTGGGCAACGGGCACTCACGGGGCGATCACCGCCGGTCCGATCGTCGCCAACGAGACGGTATATGTCGGTGATGCCGAAGGGCGATTGTACGCGATCGACGAGACGACCGGCGCCGTGGACTGGCAGCATCCGGTTGGTGGTGCCATTGGGACCACCCCGGTCTGGAACGACGGAGAGGTTGTCATCGGGAGTGCTGAGGGGGTCGTCTACGGGATCGATCCCGCGGAGGGAAGCCGCAACTGGACGATTTCACTCGGTGAGGGAGTCGGTGCCCCGACGGTCTATGACACCGTCGCGTATGTTGACAACGAGGCGGGCAACCTCTTCGCGATCAACCTCGACGCCGATATTCCGACCGGTGCCCGTGGACAGGCCGGCGCACTGGGTGAGGAGGTTGCAGGCAACGAAGAGGAGATTACCGAAGAGCAGGTTCGCGCCGACATTGAGCGGGAACTCTCAGAATCCGATGTCTCGATCGCCGGCGGATCAGCCTCACAGACGCGTCGTCTTGAGCTAAACCTGAGCGCGGCCGAGGAGATCGACCGCGAGCACATTCCGGACTCGGTCGAAACGCGAACTGACGCCAAGTCGGTCGACGATGCCGTCTCGCAACTGTCGAACCTACAGAGTGACGACGTCACCACGGCTAGTGGTGAGGGGGTCGATGACCAGACCGACGCGCTTCGGGCGCTTAAAGAACAACAGCAAGACGACGAGTGAGTCCCGCTATCCCCGGAGCGCCTCAACCGGCGGATCGTTCGCCGCCTTCCAGGCGGGATAGAGGCCGCTGAGAAGACTAGCGACCACGGCGAACGCGAACCCATACAGCAGGTACTGTGCACTCGACCATCCGAAGACAAGCCATGGGCTGTCGGTGAGGATCGCAAAGAGCACGGCACCGATGGCCAGTGATAGCCCTGCGCCGACGATTCCGCCGAGCACCCCAAGAAAGACTGCTTCAGCGAGGATCATCCGGAGGACCTCGCCACGGCGGATCCCAACCGCACGAAGGACACCGATCTCGCCGCGCCGCTCAATTGTACTCATGAGCATGACATTCAGAATAGCGACGCTCGCGACGACCAGCGAGATTAACCCGATCCCAAGCAACGCGAGATTGAGCGTCGAGAAGAACGAGCCGATATTCTCCTGCACGCTTGCGTAGTCGGTGACCGAAACGATCTGTTCGTCCGCCTCGTTGAATTCGGCATCAATCGCGTCGGCGATCGCCCGTGCCTGACTGCCGCTAGTGGCGACGACGGTGACGCTATCGTAGGTGGGCTCCTCGTCAAGCGCGCTTTGAGGTAGCACGAGTCCGGCGCCACCGCCGAACCCCTGCTGTGGCGTGACGATTCCCTGGATGCGATAGAGCGCATCATCGTACTCGACGGGGTCACCCACCTCAAGGTTGAGACGGGTCGCCGTCTCCTGTCCGATGAGTGCCCCGGCCCGGAGTCGATCCGGCGTGGCCCCCCGAACGGGATCATAGAGGACGCTTGCCTCGCTGAGCGCCGTCACGCTCACCACCTGCTCGGCACCACTACGTGTCGAAAGCGTCGTCCGGTCGGTCCGCTGTGGTACGACCTCCGCATCCACGACGAGGTTGCGGATGTCGGCCACCTGCGCCGTCGTGACGCCGTCTTCGGGGCTGTCAGCGCCCGACGTGACCGAAACCTGGTTTGTAAGTCCCCCGAGATTGCTTGTGGCCTGCTGTTGGAGCGCCACGCCGGTCATTCCGAGCCCGGCGATGGCGATCACCCCGATAACGATTCCGAGTGTGGCCAACGCGGTGCGAATCCGGTTCCGTCCGAGGTTCCGCCAGGCCATCAGCACGCTTGGCGTCCGCCGAAGAAACGGGGCAATCCGGCTCATTGAATCCGACCGTCAACCAGTTGGACGACACGGTCTGCGTAATCCATCAGTTGTTCGTCGTGGGTCACAGCGACGATAGCGATGTTTTCCGTCTCCTTCAGCCGTGTCAGTTCTTCGAGAATGGTCTGACCGGTATCCCGATCGAGATTCCCCGTGGGTTCGTCAGCGAGAACGATGTCGGGATGATTGACGAGTGCTCGCGCAATCGCCACGCGCTGGCGCTGCCCACCGGAGAGTTGTTCTGGGGTGTGCGTGAGTCGATCGCCGAGTCCGACCCGCTCAAGCAGTTGGATTGCCCGTTCATGACGGTCGACATCCGGATCCCACATTGACGGCAGTTCGACGTTCTCAATCGCCGTCAACATGGGAAGGAGATGAAAGTCCTGGAAAACGAAGCCAATCTCGGAGCGCCGCTCCTCGGTGAGTTCGTCCTCGCTGAAGTCGGTCACATCGCGGCCGTCCACCCGCACCGTCCCCTCCGAGGGGGTATCGAGCAGTCCGATCAGATTGAGCATCGTGCTTTTGCCGGAGCCCGAGGGCCCGATCACAGTGACCATTTCGCCCCTGGTAGCCGTGAAGTCCACCGACTGGAGGGCCTTGATCGTCTCCTGGCCGCTCTCATAGCGCTTGGTCACACTCTCAAGTTCGATGACGGTCATCGTCGACGCCAGTAATATCCCGCCGCTCCGACGATGAGCACTCCAACGAGCAGCGGAAGAAGCGGGAGTCCGCCGCCGGAGCTTTCATCGGCCGACTCGACGGCAGCCGGTGGGGTGATACTCAGTCGCTGTTGCGTGGTACGCTGGACATTATCGACGACGTACGTGATGGTGACGGGCACGGTCGACGTGTTTTGTGTGGCGCTGGCGGTCAGCTCGAAGGTAGCGAACTCGCTGGCCTCAACCTCACCGACGAAATACGTCGCTGACGGCGGCTGCGGACGTATATCATCCGTCTCCGGAACTGAGACGAGGACCGACTCGACATCGGTCCCCCCGATGTTTGCAGCGTCACCCTCAAGACGTAGTCCCGTTCCGGTCGGTGTCTGTTCGATCCCCGTCAGCCGGATCTGGCCGGGCACCTGCAGTTGATCGTCGAGATCAACCGTCTCCGTCGTGTGGTGTGTTGCTCCATCGATCGTGTACGTCGTCTCGAAGGTAACGACCTCGCGGGTCACGTTACCAAGATCAAATACGGCCGATCGATTGGCGCCGACTCCGATGTCTGTGAGCGATCGCCGTTCGACGGCCTGTTCGCCGGCCATGGCGGCGATCTCGGGGTTTTCGAGTTCCCGGTTACCGACGTTGGTAAGTGTCACGTCGACCGATCCAAGGCCGTCCGCAGTGGCGGTCGTGAGGTCGGCGGCGACGCGCGATTCGGAGACATCGATCAAGATCGGGTGCTCGTAGGATTCGGTCGTACCGTCCGCACTGACAGCAATCACGTGGAGGGTAAGTCGCTTGTCACCGGCATCGTCAAAGGCAGCGGTCATCGGAAGCGTGATCGAGCCCCCCGGAGCGATATCGCCGACGGTCCCGACCCGACTGTGCGTCTCGGCCGTTCCGTCTTCGCGAAGGTATGCCGATGTGACCTCAACCGGTCCGGAACTCGCCTCGAGGTTGGACAACTCAACGTCAATTCTGATATCGTTGTCTGTTGTCGGTTCTTCGGGGTCGACCGACTCGATATCGATACTGAGATTCGGCTCGGCGGCGGCGGTCGTTGTACCGGCGCCTACGCCGATCAGCGCGACTATCGTGGTGAATAGCAGAATTCTCCGGAGGGACATGGTTCTGGGGGGCACGACGGGAGCGTCAGGCGACCGATCGACGCGTCCGCGTTACGACGTATCACTTAGGAACGATTGTGCACAGTCTCATGTAAACGGCGTGATCGCCTGCACAGTGTGCAACTCACTCGCTCCACGTCCAGCGGGCATCAAGAACGTACCGGTAGACGCCGCTGATCACGATGGCGATGGCGTTCGCCACCAGGTACGAGATCGTCCGCCACTCTACAAGAACGAACAACACCGAGAGCTGTATTGGGATGGCCGTTCCCCGGACGACGTTGGTCTTGAGCAGTCCTGTGACGTACTCGGTTATCCCGGTGTTCTGGCAGTGCTGAAACGTCCAGCGGTTGTTTAAGACATACTGGAGCACAATCGTCGCTTCGATCGCAACGATGGCCCCAAGGAGGTAGTTGCGTCCGGCGACATCCACGAATCCCCATAGGAGAATCATCTGAATGGCGGCGGCCAAGATTCCGACAGTGACAAACCGTCTAAGCTGAACCTTGGCTGGGCCGGCGTAGAGCTGTCGGAGGAGGTCGCGGAGCATCTATCGGTATCCGAGTGCCGCCAGACGGGCTTCGATGTCGTCGTCCGTTACCCCGGAGGCGTCCGATGCCCCGAGTCGATCGGCGTGAGCAACCACAATCTCGTGGCAGCGGTCGACAATCGCCTGTTCGTCTGCCGTTGGATCCTCCGCGCGATTGGTCGTCTGTTCGGGATCGGTCGGTCGGTGGTACAGTTCAACGTGATCGTCACCACAGTGCTCGATATAAGTCCAGTCTCCCTCACGGACGCTTACGAGGAGGTCGCCATCCGCGAGCGAGCGGGGGATCGGCTGCGTCGTGACCTCTTCGCCGCGGACAGTGATCGAAACCACCGGGTCGGACGCCGGTGGTGTCCCGGCCCTGACACTCGGGGCGAGCGATTCACCCTCCCACGTTGCAGGGGGCGAGACATCCAGAAGGTCAACGACCGTTGGCGGGATCGCATCGAGCCCGACCTGCTGCTCAATCTGTCGAGCCGGCTGGCCGGGTACATCGACAATCAGCGGCACGTGGATCAGCTCGTCATAGAGCTTGGGGTAGTGCGCGAGGTGTCCGTGCTCCTGGAACTCCTCGCCGTGATCGCCGGCAATGATCAACGCCGTCTCATCGGCCTGTCCGGTCGCCTTGAGTGTTGATCGCAACCGACCGATGCTCGCATCGACCTGCCGGACGGCCGCCTGGTAGAGTGTTCGGAGATCCGCGAGCGTCCCGTCGTTGACCTCCCACCCGAGCCCGGTCCGTGCGTGGGCGTGCAGCATCCGGTGGGTCCCGAGGACATCGGTCGAAACCTCCCGGATGTACCGCGGCGCTGGCGCATACGGGGTGTGCGGATCCATGTAGTGTACCCAGAGAAAAAACGGCTCGTCGGTCGTCTCGATCATGTCGATGGCCGCCGATTCGACATCAAACATCCGAGAGGTATCGAGAAACGGTCGGCCGTTACTCCGCCCGGATACCAGCGCTTTGAGCCGTCGGAGTGGTGCGGCCGCCAGTTGCACCCACGCCTCAACTGTCGGATGCTTCGCCAGGTACTGGCTGTACATCGATGAGCTGACATCCGCGACGAACGGTTCGAACTGATCGAACCCGTCGTCGTACCCCCAGTGCCCGGTCAGAAACCCGTTGGCGGCGTTGAACCCGGCAGTGGTAAGACCGGCATCTGAGAGTGTTCGGGCCAGCGTCGGTGCCGACTTGACGCCAATCTGACCGTCGTCGGCGAACACCGGTCGCGAAGCCATGATCGACGGAAAGGAGAACGGGGTCCAGTTGCCGGTTGCGAACGCTCGCTCAAAGACGGCGGCGTCGTCGGCGAGATCGCGCAAAACCGGGGTGTGGCGATCGGCATTGTACGGTGCGATGGCATCGGCTCGCAGTGAGTCGACCGTCACGAGGACGACGTTCGAAACTGCCGGTGTGCTCATCCTGAATCCCCCTGTCGGGTGTTGACCGCCGCTCGCCGGAACCACACACGCGGACCGTTCTGTCCGGGAGCGACGAACACAATAACGGAAACCAGGGGTGAGAGAGACTTGAACGCTATGATCCCTGGAGGGTGCCTCACCCACCGGTGAGCACGAACATCACGATCGTGATCGAGAGAATCCCAATGAACAACACGGCCGCGAGGGCCGTTCCGAGTGACACGACGGCATTGGCCGTTGAGGCCATCATCTCGGTCCGGTCGTTGCCAAAAACGGTGACCTCGGCGGTCTCGCTCGCCATCCCGACCTCAACCGGTTCAAGATCCGCAATCGCCTCCTCAACAAGATCAGTCACGAGGGCCGTAAACGTCGACTCCGGAATTGAGTCACCGACCTTGTTCTCCGGTTTAACCGTGTTGACGATGTGGGTATCGGTGGTCATGACCTCGGTCGTGTCGACCTCCTCGACGGCGTCGATCACCCGCTCACGCAATCCTGGTGTCATGTTGTTGCCGTCAACGAGAACGTAGGCGGTCCGCTGTCCATCGACCTCAAAGACGGCGACACGGACGCCGAGCGGGCCGATCCCGTCGGTTGGCTCCCACTCGGTCGGGTCCCATGCGACCCCGCACTTGACCGGTCCTGTCTCGGCTTCCGCTAGCCGGTCACCGAGTCGATCGGCCCCGTGGATGATATCGAACGAGCGCTTACTGCCGGGGGTTACCTGCGAGGGATCCTCACCACTCATTCCGTCGTTACAGTTATGTGCATCAACAAGCAGCACCTCATCGAATCCGCTGGTCCGGGCCTCGGAGGCGGCTGACAGCCCGACGGAGTACTCGATATCGTCGGCGTGACTCGGAGCGAATGTGTTGACGACCAACGCCCCGTTGCCAAAGCCCTGTCCGGTGAGTGTCGCCTCGCCCTCGGTGAGCCGTTTACTCTGTGTTGCCGTGCGATCATAGTGTATCTGCTGGGCGGCGTCTCGGGCAGCGGTGAGGATCGACTCGACCTCGCGGGCGGCGACCAGGTTGAAATCGTGACCGGCGGTCGCGTGTGGCGGAAACGCAAGTCCGTCGATATCCGTTGCGATCCGCCTTGAGAGGTTCCCCCCACCGATCTCGCCCATTGGACCGGGGTGGATCATTGGAAGAACAAACCGGGCCTTTTCATCGCCGCCCTGCGTCCGTACCGACAACACGGTCACCGGGGCGAGCGCTTCCTGCCCGAGATCCTCGAAGAAGCTCTCAAGTTCGTGACTGCCGTCAGCGATATACCCGATAAAGCCCTGCAGAAAGTCAAGTCCGGAGACCCCGAGCCCGGAGCGCCACGGCCAGTCGAGAACGACCAAGAAGAGCTTCACCCCGACGACATAGAGCACACACATGACAAGCAGCAGCCGGAAGTCGATGAGCTGCACTGACTGGAGCTCGGTCGGGGCCTGTGCGGGTCGCGACAGCAGATCCATCAACAGCGGATTGTCAAGGAAAAATCGTGTCGTCCCGCTATAGATCATCAACAGTCCGGCGGCGACGACGGTCTGAGTGCTCGCCGGAATCGCGGCAACCAACAGCGGGTGCCGTGAGGTGGCAACGATCACGAGCGTCCGGATCGCAAAAATCAGTGCCATCGCGACGAGCAACGCATCGAGAACAAACTCGGTACTATACTGTGTCAGAATGGCGATCAGCCCCGCTACCGAGAGGAGCCCGACGACGACAAGCTCACAGAAGAGCGCCAGCAACGATGCCTGATTTGAGGTCAGTTGCCCCCCAAGCGCGCGGTCAATTGGAGCCGTTGTGAAACTCGCAACGATCGTCGGAATGCCGACATAGAAGACGCCACGCCAGGCGTCCTCAAGGACGAACTCCGAGTTGAACGCGACCATCCCAACGAGTATCGCGAGCGCCAGGGCGATCCCAACGCTCGCATACCAGGAAGGAGCCCGAAAAATAAATCGCGACAACCCCGCCAGGTTCCGCTGGGTGGTCGTCATTTATACCGGCCGTAACTGACCCGCAACTAAAATGATTGCTATCGCCAGATAGGCGGCGATTTCAACGCAAGGCCGCCGCAACTACGGCATATGGCGACGATCACCTATCGGACTTCGTACCGATCCGCTGGTAGATCGCCTCCAGCCGGTCAAGTGTCCGGATGACATCATACTCGGCCACCGCTGCCCGTGGGTCATATGTCCTCGTGAGTCCGCGTTCGATTGCGGCTGCCATGGTATCCGTGTTGCCGAAGGGAAATCGCTCCCCGTTGTCCGGGCCGATTGTCTCTGCGAACGGCGACACGTCGGGGGCCACGACCGGCGTCTCACACGCATTGGCCTCAAGCGGTGACAGTCCGAGTGTATCCCCTGTTGAGGCGGTCACGAACACGTCGATTGAGGAGTAAAATACGGGAAGTTCCTCGCGTGGTAGAAATTCTCGGAGCGTGACGTTTGTCGGCGCCTGTATCTGCAGGTGCTCCTTGCGAGGTCCCTCGCCAATGATCACGAACTCGTACTCCGGAAGTCGCTCGGCCACTTTGAGAATTTCAGAGACGTTCTTCTCCATGCTTAGCCGCCCACTGTACCCGATTACTGTTTCGCCGGAATACCAGTCCTCACTTGTGGGCGCGAAAAAGTCCATATCGATACCAACCGGCAGTGGGACGTGTGATACTCGTCGGTCGATCCGCTTGGTGGACGCGGTAACGACATCGAACTGCCGAAGGAAGGCGGTCTCAAGCGGCACATACCCCTTCGCGAGACCGTTGGCGATCGACGTGATACCGATGCTCTGCTCAAAGTACTCCTCAAGTGGGGTGTGGTGGGTGTATACCGATGGTACCCCGTGTTTCCAGGCGTAGTACCGACCGAGGATCCCGACAGGGGCCGGGCCGTGGCAGTGGACGATATCAAGAGCTGGCAAGGTCGCAAGCGGTCGGAACAGCGGGATCCGGTAGCCGTCATAAAACGGGTTTGACACTGATGGCACGGGAATCTCCCGTGGCCCGGGTTCGTAGGCCCCATCCGGGTAGATCACATACACCTCATGCCCTCGCGCTTCGAGTTTCTCACGCCAGAGTTTGAGTGTGTAGGTGACACCGTCAACCTCGGGAAAGTAGCTGTCGGTAAAAAAGCCGATTCTCATCGTCGTTCACTGGGATCGCCGTGGCGATCTTTCACGTATTCGTCACCTCCCGGTACAGAGATCGATACTGCTCGGCGAGTGCTTCAAGCGAGAACGCGGCACTTCGCTCGCGCGCCCGTTCGCCGAGTCGCTTGCGCTCGGGTGGACTCTCAAGTTGTCTGAGAGCCTCAACGAACGCGTCGACACCGGCATCGGCCGGAACCTTGAGCGCGTCCTCCCCGTCTTCGAGCCAGCTGAACGTCTCGATGTCGCGCACGACCACGGGTTTACCGGCTGTCATTGCCTCTAGTAGTGCAATTCCCTCGTTTTCCTCGTGGGTCGGGAAACAGAAGATGTCTCCCGCTGCGAAGGCACCGCGGATGTCATCGACATACCCGGTGAATGTGCAGTTTTCCGGTGCTGTCTCGATCAAATGTGTGGTCTCACGATCCTTGAGCGAGAGATCAAGCGGACCGAACCAGGCGAACTCGAAGTCGGGCATCCGTCGAGCGAGTTCGACGAACGTCTCAAGCCCCTTGCGCTTGATCACGTGTCCGACGAGGAACACGACCGGGCCATTGAGATCGTAGCGCTCACGATACTCGGCCTCAAGCGACTCGAAGCCGGCGAGTTTCTCCCGGTCGACACCGTTCGAAATGACTGTCGTCGGCCGATCAACGTAGGTCTCAAGTAGCGACCGGTTGTACTCCGATGGGCAGACGAGCACATCCGCTTGCGCGTATGCCAACTTGAGATACGGCCGCAAGGGCTGTGCGAGTGCATTCGTAAACCGGAAGCTATCACCGAAGTCCTCGGCGGTGACGTGTGAATGAGCAATCACGGGAATTCCCCGTGCCCGGGCGCGTCGAGCGTACCAGACCGACCGAGGGCCCATGAGATTACAGTGAAGCACATCGACATCTAGCCGCGGTTCGGTCGTATAGCGCACGTCAAGCTCGTCAAGGATCGCCCGCTGGTGGGCGACTGACTCGCGGATACCGCCGGTGATCTGTGACTCGAACTCAAGATAGTGGCTGATCTTCATCGTCAACAATACTGACGGCGTCGACCGGTCACTTGACTTCGAGCCACGGGACCTCCATCAGCGCGGGAATGTGAGTCTCGATGTGGTGCTCCCAGACGCCCTCCTCGCCGAATGCCTCACCGTGGTCGGCGGTGACAATCACAGTCCCATCGAGTTCGTCCGTCACCTCGGCGACGGATTCAAGCGCAATCCGGAGATTCTCTTCGTACAGTTCCATCGCGGCGTCACGCGTGCCGTCTCTGACGATGTCGATGGGATCAAGTTCGAGCATGAGGCCAACCTTCTGTGCGAGTTCACTGCCCTCAAGAGCCTGTTCGACTCGCGGACGGACGGCGTCGGTGACGGTTGCGAGCGGTCCCTCATCCTTGTCTTCCCCCTCCTTTTTGAGACCCTTCTGAATCTGTTTGAGCTTCTGACCTTTTCCCCGTGAGAGATACGGCGCGTGGGGCTGCATATAGTGGAGAACGACCCGGTCAGCCTCCGCCGCGGCACTGCGGTTGTTGCGGTAGGCCTCGACAATACTCTTGGGCGGAACGGTTTCGAGGTCGTCGTCCCAGCCGGTCTGCCAGACATCGTAGACATCACTGATGTGATCGGAGGCCGCCCACTCATAATCACAGCTTGCTCCCCATTTGAGCTCGTTCAGCGGGATTCCCAGGTTGTTGATGAACGGATTCCCGGAAAAATACGCGATATCGTGGACGTCGGTGAAGGTCCGGTAGGCCCACTCGGGGGTTGACGAGCCCGTACTCCACCGCTTTTCGAGGTCACCGTCGAGATACTCGTCATAGACCTCGCTAAAGACATCGTATCGGCACGCGTCGAGGACGATCGCGTAGTCCCAGTCTGACTCCAGAAAGCGATGATCCTCCATCAGTTATCCGTCCTTTTCGAAGGAACGCATGTATTCTTATTGGTTCGCCCTCACTCGAGGTATCCAAGCTCGCGGAGGCGCTCTCGCGTCTGCTCGTCGGCGTCAGCTAACGCCGTTGGCTCGCTATCGGCGGTGGCAGCCGGCTGTTCCCATGCCCCACCAATAGCAGTCTCGAAGCGGCCTAACGCGGCCTCGGCAGCCGTGATCTGATCGTCGTCGTCCGGAGTGAGCGAGGTTGATTCCGCCGGATCAGTATCGATGCGGTACGCTTCGTCTTCGATTACATCCGCGCGGATGTACTTCGCTGCTGTCGAACGGGCGGCACGGAGCCGCGAGTACGCCCGGTGGTCCTCGGGGAGATCGATTCCCGCCTCAGCAGCCTTCTGTTCGAGGTGGTGGAGCTCAATCGCCGGTCGGTCATACTCGATGAACGCGTAATCGCTATCGGCCGCTTGAACAGCCTCTTGCCCGGGATCCGGCGCCTCCACCGTCTCGAACGCCCGGTAGGTGTCGGCCACCAGCGATCGGGTAGAGTCGAAGGCGGCCGCTCCCGCGGTCGTCTCCGGCGCTCCGATGTCGGTAACGGAGAGGGTGTCAAGCACGGTATGATACAGATCGAGCAACTCGACGAGATCGCTCCGGCGATCGGCGCCGAGGGAGGGGTGATCGACCAGCAGCGGAACGTTCACGAGCTCATCGTAGAGGGCAAACTCGTGGCCGTATAGATCGTGCTCGCCGTGGAGTTCGCCGTGGTCAGCACAAACGACGACGGTCGTGTTTTCCCATTGATCGGTCTCGCGCAACCACTCGAAGAGCCGGCCGAGCTGGGCGTCCATGTGTGCGATCTCCGCATCATAGAGCTGACGGATGGCCGTCCACTCCTCCGAGTCGATGTCGCGAACGCCGGCGTTATACGCCTTCGAGAGCTGACAGACGGAGTCGGGATCGACACCAGGGGCGAACTCCTCGCGGTACGCGTCGGGCGGGTGATACGGTAGGTGGGCGTCCATCAGGTTCAAGAAGACGAACCAGCCGCGATCGCTGTCGCTGGCATCGATAAACGACTTAGCCCGGTCAATGACTGCCGGTGTCTTCGAGTCGGCCTCGGGGCTGCTGGCGAACCGGGCGTGGGCCATCGCCCCAAGACGGACGAGTTTCGAGGCGATCGATCTGAGATAGTCATTATCGTTGATCGTCCGCCAGGCGCGCGCGAGCGGGCCGGAGAATACATCCCGGGGAAGCGCCTCGAAGAACGAGGCGTGATCGTCGAAGCCGTCGGTGAGCCCCGTGTATGGGGTGATCCAGGCGTTCGAGGAGTAACACGCGGTATCGTACCCGGCGGCCCCAAGGAGAGTGGCGAGGGTCCGGTCGGCCTCAAGATACGGGCTCTCCTGGGTAGCCTCGTGGTGGCTGGGATACCGTCCGGTGAACAGCGAGGCGTGGACGGGCAGCGTCCACGGCGCTGGGGCGACCGCTGACTCGAAGACCGTCGCCCCCTGTGCGAAGCGATCGAGCGTCGGCGTCGTCTCTCGCTCGTGACCGTATGGTCCAAGCCGGTCCTTTCGGACCGTATCGAGGACGACGAACAGCAAATTCGACTGCGTCGATCCGCCCATATGCCTGACTCACCGCGGCGATCAAATAAACCGATTGAACCGGTCTGCCGGTAGTGCCCAAACAGATGTTTCAAGTCCACCCTGCTCGAACCCAGGGTGTCACGCCCATGGACGGAGACCAGCGACGGGCCTTGATCGTCGGGGCACTCGTGGCGATCGCAATCCTCGTGGTCATCATCGTGGTTGTCGGGGCCGATCGCGTTGTTGAGGCGTTACTCTCGGCTGCCCCGGCGTACGTCGTGGCGACCTTCGGCATGGCGATCTGTTGGCTCGGCGCGTGGAGCATTATGCTAAAGCTCGTCATGAAGAGTCTCGACGTCGAGATCTCTGCGATCAAGGCATTTTTTGTCTATGCTGGAGCCCTCTTCGCGAACAATATCACGCCCTTCGGACAGGCTGGCGGCGAGCCGATTGCGGCGATGCTCATCTCGAAGGCGTCCAACTCGCGGTATGAAACGGGCCTGGTCGGGATCGCGAGTGTCGACGTACTGAACGTCGTGCCGTCGATATCGCTGGTGTTCGTTGGCGTCGGCTACTACGCCACGACGACCGCTGTCGAGAGTCGTATCGAGACGGCCGTCAGTTCCGCTGTCGTACTGATCGCCGCCATTCTGCTGGTATTGGCGCTGGTCTGGCGTTATCGCTATGCGATCATCGAGCGTCTTCCGCCGGTCATTGCTCCACGGCTAGGCGAGTTCGGGATCGCACAACTCGACGCCGACACGCTTGAGACCGAACTCACCGACCGGATGGAACGCTTTTTCGAGAACATTGAGCGCGTGGCTGCCAGTCGGTGGCGGATGACGGCTGTCGTCGGACTTTCGTTGACGGGGTGGCTGTTTCAGGTTGGGGCGCTGCTGATGGCCTTTTCAGCCCTCGGATACTCTGTCTCGCCTGCGGTGTTGCTGTTCGTTATTCCGCTGGCAAACCTGGCGGGAGCCACCCCACTTCCGGGAGGCGTCGGTGGGATCGAAGCCGTCTTCGTCACGCTGTTAGTCGCGACGACGGGCATCAGCGCCTCGGCGATTACCGCCGCGGTATTGATTTTCCGTGGCGCGATCTTCGGCGTTCCACTGGTCATCGGCGGTGCCTCAATGTCGGCCTTCGGCATCCGCGCGCTCCAGTAGGTCACCCGGTCAACTGTCTCGGGGGCAAGCCCCGTGGCATCCGCCTCGATATTCTGTGAACGGAGTGTCCCGACTGATCGCTAACAGCAACCTACACTCCGGCTGTTCCGGGCGAGACCATACAGCAACGCGGCGAACTCACGCACTTGTCATATCAACGATCACTACAGGTAGGGATCACATACCTGTTCGAGCCCTTCTTCAAGATCGATGTGGGGCTCCCACCCGGTCGCCTCGCGGAGTTTTGTCGCGTCCGCCATGGTATCGTGGACGTAGACCGACTCGGGGATTGGGTTCTCGACGTACTCCGGGTCAACCTCGGCGTCAAGCACGTCGTTGAGCAGTTCAACGAGCTGGTTGAACGATATCTGTCGGCCGGTGCCGACGTTGTAAATGCCCTGGAGCTGTTCTTCTGCGGTCCGCTCAATGGCGGAAACCACGTCCGAAACGTGAGTGAAATCCCGGGTCTGGGTACCGTCGCCGTAGAGTTTCGGCGCCCGGCCGTGGGCGATGTCATCGGCGAACTGCGCGATCACGTTGGCGTACTCGCCC
>Ga0207714_1000361_pt1 | contig 31632 bp, 27 predicted proteins | sample PonA232FremontCA_2_FD_187270 | JGI IMG/M metagenome (GOLD analysis project Ga0207714, IMG submission 187270) | Marine sediment microbial community from Fremont, CA, USA - Pond A23 Sediment 2 (SPAdes) | ecosystem: Environmental > Aquatic > Marine > Unclassified | place: USA: Fremont, California...
CTCTCCCATCTCTCCAAAGTGCTTTGCAAAAATATAAAAATGCTAAACAATCCCAAAATTATCTGTAAAATTATTAATGAAAAAAGAGACTGAAGCATATCATATCTCCAGTCTCTTCTTAAATTATCTATTAATTCCTGCTATTCTTTATCGTCAGGTGTATTCTGATCGGTATCATATTGTGAGCTATCATCGCTTTCGTGGGGTTTAGATATTGAATCCCTCATCTCAGTATCTGACTGTATATTTTTCATTCGGTAATAATCCATTACGCCTATATTACCATTCCTGAGGGCTTCCGATATAGCCTGAGGCACCTCTTTTTCAGCTTGAATAACAGCCGCCCTTGCTTCCTGGGCTTTAGCTTTCATCTCTTGTTCTTCAGCTACAGCCATAGCTCTTCGCTCTTCAGCTTTAGCCTGGGCAATATTTTTATCAGCATTAGCCTGGTCAATTTGCAATCCGGCACCCACGTTTTTACCAATATCCATATCTGCTATGTCAATTGAAAGAATTTCAAATGCTGTGCCACTGTCAAGTCCTTTTTCAAGCACAACTCTTGAAATGCTGTCCGGGTTCTCCAAAACTGCCTTATGTGAATCAGATGAACCGATAGAAGAAACGATACCTTCACCAACTCGCGCCAGCACAGTATCTTCACCAGCACCACCTACAAGTTGTTTAATATTAGCACGAACAGTTACTCTTGCCTTTGCAATAAGCTGAATACCGTCTTTGGCAACAGCTGTTACAGGCGGAGTATTTATAACCTTCGGGTTTACTGACATCTGCACTGCTTCAAAGACATCTCTTCCCGCCAAGTCAATAGCTGTTGCCATCTTAAAATCAAGATTTATATTGGCTTTCTCGGCCGAAACAAGAGCATGAGTTACATCCGGGACTCTTCCTCCCGCAAGATAGTGTGCTTCCAAATCATTCCGGTATAAAGTTAAACCGGCTTTTTTACTTTCGATCATCGCATTTACAATCACTGCCGGAGGCACTTTTCTCCAGCGCATCAAAATAAGCTGAAGTAGCGATATTCTAACACCTGATATCAACGCGGAAAACCATAATCCGATTGGGATAAAATACAGAATAATCCACAATCCGACTATCGCTCCAATAATTATAATAATATACGTTCCTAATGTTCCCATAATAAAAATATTTAATTAGAATTTATTCTTCAATAGGTTCAACAATAACACTAAAATCTTTGATATTGATCACTTTAATTTTTTTCTGCTGTTCGATATAAGGCCCATTGGATTTAGCCTCTAAAAACTCCTCATTAATCAGTACTTTTCCCATAGGATTCAGTCTGGTAACGGCAATCCCTTCATCACCTATATGAACTTTATCCTCTGTATAAGAAGAAACCTTGCCTTCAATTGTCGAATTGAGCATCAATTTGTTCCATGTTCTGGAACGAAGGGAAAAATAAATAGTTACAAAAGAAAACACCAATGTTCCGCCCAGAACATAGTGTCCCTGTGGGGTACCCAATGAATCATAAGCAAAGTATATGCCTCCTGCAACAAGAATAAAACCTGCAATCCCTGCAATAGTTACGCCAGGGACAAGTAAAAATTCTACCAGAAATAGAAATATTCCCAAGAGAATAAAAAGTATAATAGCGGTAAGTGTCATCTATTTTAATTAGCTCTGCATTTAATGAATCTCAGTTTGAAGCCCTCTCTCAACAAGGGCTTGCTTCATCTGCTTAAGATCTTCATAAGTCCCCTGCTTAATTTCACATCTACCCTTATAATGTGCCAAATAAGTACACTGCTCGGCTTGAACATTATCATGATTACAAACCTCAACCAATGATTCTATCACGTAACTAAAGTCATGAATCTCATCATTGAACAAAACAAGAAAATGTTGATTACTTGCTTCCCTTGATTGATCTGACTTTTGTTTTTTGCGGGTTGAATTTTGCTTTTTCATGTGTAATTTTTTTTTATTTGTCGAATTTATCTCCTTATTTACCTAAAAATGGAGCAAACAAGATAAACAACCTATTTAATGGTGTCATAGATAAACTTTATGACACATATATTCTACGTTATTCCTGTAGAGTGGTTAAAGATAATTTTTAAATTCCTATTTTTCAAAAAAAATAAAAAAAATTTCGATTTAATTGGGTCATTGAAATCGTGTTGAGAACTGAGAAAAAAGAAAACTTTGATATATTACCAAAAAGATGGGTTGTTGAGAGAACTTTTGCCTGGTTTGAAAGCTACAGGAGACTCAGCAAAGATTATGAATTCAACTCTGATACAACTGAGACTATGATACAGTTTGCAATGATTCGACTAATGCTTAATAGAATTTCTAAATAAAATCAAAACAGTTTCTAAAATTTAAGATTCCAAGTAGTTTTTTTTACAAAATGAAGCAAATATTTCATTTAAAAAAAAGGCATTTTCAGAAGTATCGGCCATATTTCGATAAGAATTATAAAACTGCCTAAATATTAACCAACGAAATAATAAAAATTCATATAACACATTCAAACAAAACAGTTAACGATTGTTGATAAAATACAAAAAAATCTTTCAGGTCAAAACAAAAAATTCTTAACAATCTTCTTACCTTTACAGAAACAGTGTTTTAATAAATCAGAAAACCTATGGCTAAAGAAACAAATAAAAAAGAAACAACTAAAGCCCAAGAAAATCAGAAGGGAAAAAAGACCAATCAAAATAAAAAGGTCGATGATGAAAAGATGAAAGCGCTCCAACTAACGCTTGACAAGATCGAAAAAGGCTATGGTAAGGGAACAATAATGAAAATGGGCGATAAAGCCATTGCAGATGTTCCAAGTATATCTTCGGGTTCATTATCGCTTGACATGGCACTTGGTGTAGGCGGATATCCTCGTGGCCGAATCATTGAGATTTTCGGACCGGAATCCTCCGGTAAAACAACCCTGGCAATTCACGCTATGGCTGAAGCTCAAAAACAGGGAGGAATTGCAGCAATGATTGATGCAGAACATGCATTTGACCGTTTTTATGCTGAAAAATTAGAGGTAGACGTTGAAAATCTCCTTATATCTCAACCGGACAACGGTGAACAGGCATTAGAAATCGCAGATCACCTAATCCGATCCGGAGCAGTTGATATCGTAGTTATTGACTCTGTAGCAGCATTAACACCAAAAGCTGAATTAGAAGGCGACATGGGCGACTCCAAAATGGGATTGCAAGCGCGCCTGATGTCTCAGGCCCTGAGGAAACTCGCCGCAAACATCAACAAAACTAACACTAGCTGCATGTTTATCAATCAGCTACGTGAAAAAATCGGGGTGATGTTCGGAAATCCAGAAACTACTACCGGCGGGAATGCACTAAAATTTTATTCCACAGTTCGTGTTGACATCCGGAGAATTGGACAAATAAAAGATGGCGAAAATATCAAAGGTAACAGAACAAGGGTTAAAGTAGTTAAAAACAAGCTAGCTCCACCATTCCGCAAATCAGAATTTGACATTATGTATGGCGAAGGAATCTCCAAAGTTGGTGAAATTATTGATCTTGGTGTAGATTACAATGTAATCAAAAAAAGCGGTTCATGGTTCAGTTATGGCGAGACAAAGCTCGGACAAGGGCGCGAGGCCGTAAAAACCTTGCTGAAAGATAATCCTGAACTTTCCGAAGAATTGGAAAATAAAATTAAAGAAAAAATAAACGAAGAAAATAACAAATAAACAGTTCAAAATGAAAAGAGGCTGTCTAAAAAATAATTAAAGAAGATTTTCAGCAACTTTTCGCCCCTCGCCCTAAAGGGTGAAGTTGCTGAAAATCAGGACTTCCGGCAGCTGCCGGATTAGGGGCAAAACCTGATTTTCAGCTAAGCTTTTATAAAAGACTATTTAGACAGCCTCATTTCATTTTATATAAATTCTACAAACAACAATAATCAAAAATTAAACTCATGAAGAAATTTTTCCTCATTTCACTTGCAGCATTGGCATTTTTGTCTGCTTGCAACCAGAAAGATAACAAGTCTACAAAACAAAAAGATGGAAATCCGGTAGACAATATCGAACTAGACTCCAAAATAATGACACCCGAGGCATTATGGTCTTTCGGCAGAGTAAGCGGCATCAAACTTTCTCCCGACAAATCACAAATTCTTTTTAGTGCTGCTTTTTATGATGTCGAAAAAAATAAAAGCAACCGGGAACTTTTTGTAATGCCGGTTGAAGGTGGAGAAGCTACAAACATTACTAACAGCAAGAATTCTGAGTTCAATGCACGCTGGCGACCGGACGGAAAAAAAATCGGCTATCTAACTTCTGGTGATGGCTCTGTTCAGCTATGGGAAATGAAACCTAATGGCAACGGTAAAAAGAAAATATCAGATATTAAAGGTGGTATCAACGGCTTTGAATATGCACCTGACCAGGAAAAGATACTATACATCAAACCTGTAAAGCTTGACAAGTCAGTCCACGATATACATACAGATCTCCCTAAAGCAAATGCAAGAATAGAAACAGATTTAATGTACCGACACTGGGATAAATGGCATGATTATAAATACAGCCACATTTTTATTGCCAATTATAGCGAAAAAGGAATTTCCAACTCAAAAGATATAATGAAAGGCGAAAAGTACAATTCTCCAATGGAACCTTTTGGCGGTATGGGACAAATCAACTGGAGCCCGGACAGTAAAAAAATCACTTACACATCCAAAAAACTTACAGGGAAAGACTACGCAACGTCAACTAACTCTGAGATATACATTTACGATCTGGAAACCAAAGAAACAAAAAACCTGACAAAAAACGGACATGAAGGGGCTGACAAGGCTGCAGTTTTCTCTCCAAACGGAAACATGATCGCATGGGAAAGTATGCGCCGTGATGGTTATGAAGCCGATAAAACCCGTATATTCGTATACAACTTTAAAACAGACGAAGAAACAAATTTTTCCACTGACTTTGAACAAAACGCCGGCGGATTAACCTGGAGTGATGATAATAAGAAACTTTATTTTACCAGTGATTATCATGCAAAATTCCAGATTTATGAATTAAATATTGAATCCGGAAATATTGAACAAATAACAGAAGGCAGACACAATTACCAATCTGTAAGTCCTGCGGAAAACAATTTAATCGGAGCCAAACAATCCATGTCATCACCAACTGAAATATACAGTATAAATCCTTCAGACGGGAAAGAAACTCAGCTCAGCTTTATCAACAAAAACCTTATGGATCAGCTTAATTTTGGGAATGTCGAGAAACGATGGATTAAAACTACAGATAACAAGGAGATGTTAACCTGGGTAATCTATCCTCCCAATTTTGATGAAGATAAGGAATATCCCACCCTGTTGTATTGCCAGGGTGGTCCACAATCATCTGTCAGCCAGTTTTTCTCTTACAGATGGAATTTCCAGATGATGGCAGCAAACGGATATATCGTGGTAGCGCCCAACCGAAGAGGATTGCCATCGTTCGGAATGGACTGGCTTGAGCAAATAAGCGGAGACTATGCCGGACAAAACATAAAGGATTATCTGAGCGCCATTGACGCTGTAAAAAAAGAGCCCTTTGTTGATGAAGATAATTTGGGCGCTGTAGGTGCAAGCTATGGGGGGTACTCTGTTTTCTATCTTGCGGGAAATCATGACGGCCGGTTTGACGCCTTCATATCGCATGACGGCATGTTCAACTTAGAATCCTTCTACCTGCAAACAGAGGAAATGTGGTTTCCAAACTGGGACCTGGGCGGACCATACTGGAAAGAAGAAAACAAAGATGTCTATGAAGAATCTCCTCACAATTATGTAGATCAGTGGGATACTCCAATTATGGTTATACATGGTCAAAAAGACTATAGAATTGCCTATACACAAGGAATGAGTGCATTTAACGCTGCCCAGCTCAGAGATATTCCAAGCAAATTTCTGTATTTCCCTAATGAAAATCATTGGGTGTTACAGCCACAAAACGGAATTCTATGGCAGCGTGAATTTTTTAAATGGCTTGATAAATGGCTAAAAGAAGATAAGTAATAAAACATTTTTCAAAATCAAATAAAACCCAAATTGAGCGATTCTCACTCACGACAAAGAAATTGTATGGTTTTCACCTCACCTATTCGGTAAAAACCGACAATTTCTAAGTCGGTAAAAGCCGGTAAAGACAATACCGGCTTTTTTTGTTTTGTGAATTATTCTGTATATATTTAACTAAAAATCAGTTATGTTCTTCAGGGAATTGTTGTATATCACTTTGTTTATTGTATTTCTTCTTACCCTTATTATGGCATATAACTATGTTAAGCCATTTCGAATCAACCGAAAAAGAAAATATTCAACGCTTTTCCTGAAATTATCCTATCTTGTCTATTTAATTTTTTTATTGGTGTTTGTTTTTCTGTTCCTTCTCTTTGGCGCTGACAAAGTAGAATATCGAATAACTGATTCGGTATTCTTTGGGGTATTGCTTTTACTTTTTCTTCCAAATATCGGGATTCTGATAAGAAGAAAGATTAAAAATATACGGATAATATATAATTATATTTTCACAGCTATTAATCTTACAGCCACTTACTATTTACTGATTAAACTCTTAGAAAACAGATGGTTTGTTTAGTATCGACTGACAAGTAAAGGATAAAGCTACTGTAACTTTTTATAATACGTACCGTAAAGGATATCATAATTTTTTTGAAGGTCACACAACTAAACAATTCTTTTTATGGAAAACCTATTTATTAAGCTGCTAATTATGGTGGCTGTATCTTTTATTGTAATGTATTTTGTGATTAAACATTTTTTTAAGGGCTCGATTTTATTCCGGGTTGTTCTAATCTGGGTTATCAATCTACTGTTCATTTCAATCAATACCGCCTTAACCTCTCAAATGCCTGAAGCTTATCCAATGTATATTTCTTTGCCTGTGGGAATCAGCATTTCTGTGTACCTTATCCATATTGTTGCCAGACAAATCAGACAGCCGTTGAAAAAATCTATTGATCAACTAAACACCCTCTCCGAAGGAGAACTCAACCTCAATACCGATGAACAGTTCATGAAACAAGACAATGAGTTGGGAAGCATTAGCCGGGCAACGAAGACCCTTTCGGAAAAATTCACAGAAATAATAGCCGCTGTTCAGGAGACTGGTAACTACATATCGTCTTCCAGCGAGCAGTTATCATCCACATCAAGGCAATTGGCCTCAGGGACTTCTGAACAGGCCTCGTCTACAGAAGAAATATCATCTACCATGCAGCAAATGATTGCCAACATTCAACAAAATTCAGAGAATGCCAACCAAACTGAAAAGGTATCGAACAAGGCTTCTGAAAATATGAGCAAGATGGATGAAGTTATCAAGAGCAATGCAGATAACCTCAATAATATTTCGGAACAAATCACTGTCATCAACGACATTGCCTTTCAAACCAACATTCTGGCGTTAAATGCAGCGGTTGAGGCTGCCCGGGCAGGTGAACACGGAAAAGGCTTTTCGGTTGTGGCATCGGAAGTAAAAAAACTGGCAGACCGAAGCAAAAATTCAGCCGATAAAATTATCGATCTGTCCAATTCCACTGCTTCGGAAACCGAAAGCACGAAGGAAATTCTCCGGCAACTGCTCCCGGAAGTAGAAAATACTTCCAATCTTGTTCAGGAAATTAGCTCTTCGAGCAAAGAGCAATCAAGTGGCGCCGACCAGATAAACAACTCCATACAGCAACTCAATGAGGTTGCACAGCAGAACGCAACATCTTCCGAAGATATGTCTGCCAGGGCAGAAGAGTTGAAAAACCAGGCCAACAGGCTAAATGAACTGATGAATTTTTTTAATACAAAGTAGCCGCGGTAACCTCATTTTTTAAAACCCTGGTTGAATTTTAATGCTGCAAATAGTAATATGTAATATAAAAAGACACATTCAGAAATAAGCGCAAATCTTAAAATAAGCATCAATTAGTTAATGAGTAAGCAGCAAGCAGAGGAAACTTTCAGCATATAGGGGTAATAAAAAAAATTTAAAATACTTAATAGAACAACCTGAAGTTTTGTGAATTCTTTTCATATCTCTATAATACAGTAACTTAGTTTTTGGTTAATTTTATTTGATTTTAGTGGTGAAAATAATTATAGTCATTGAGGCTTATGTGAACATACCTAAAAAACTAATAATCAAATATTTGGATTTTACTGGAAATACACCTGATATTCCCCTGATATAAACCAATCAAAAAATGATAAGCCATTTTGAGGGTTTTGGAGCCTATTTATCCAAAATCTTACGGGCATTTTGCATCTTTTCCTCCATAGACAAATGCCCGTCAATCCAGTGAATTTTTAGGCCTTTTTTCTGCATTCTCCGGAAATAGGTCATTTGGCGTTTAGCAAACTGATGAATTGCTGTATTGAGCTTTTCAAACATCTGATCGTAATTCAACTCACCCGTCAAATATAACGCAAGATACTTGTATTCCAATCCATAATACATAAGATCCTCTTTACTTAAGCCGTATTTCATGAGAGATTCGGCCTCTTTAACCATTCCTTTTTCAAGTCTGCTTTTGAGTCTTTCGGTGATACGCTTGCGCTGGGCAGGGCGGTCAAATTTGACACCCAAAATAAATGGTTTGATTGAAGGATAAGACAAATCTTCCTGCGGATACTCCGCATAATACTTAGAAATTTCAATGGCGCGGATGGCTCTTTTTTTTGAAGTTAAATCTGTAGTATTATGGAGCCGATCTGTATATGAAAAAAGAATTTGTTTTAGTTCATCCAGAGATTTAGAATGCAACTCATTACGTAAATGCTCATCAGGCGGAACCTGAATTAATTTATATCCCTGCAATACTGCATCTATGTACATCCCGGTCCCTCCACACAAAACAGGAAGCTTGTTTCGTGCTTTGATATCCTGATATACTTTAAGAAAATCTTTTTGATATTCGTAAACATTGTATTTATAACCAGGTTCATGAATATCAATCAGATGATAAGGAACAGCCACGCCATCAACTATATAATCTTCATAATCTTTGCCTGTTCCAATGTCCATTTTTTTATAAACCTGGCGGGAATCCGCGCTAATCACCTCCCCGTTCATCTCTTTAGCAAGCCTGGCAGCAAATGCAGTTTTGCTGCTGGCTGTAGGTCCGAGAATAACAATAATATCACCACTGAAATTATCCATCTTTGTAAATGTATTTTTAAAAAACTTAGATTTATGCTACCTTTGTAATAAGAACAAAAGTAAAATAATATGAATCGAAAAAAATAATCGTCTTATGAATATTAATTATAAAAAAATCTGGACACGTATCAAGGGTATTATTACTGAACCGGACAAGGAATGGGATGTAATCCAGGCAGAACCAAATGATCAAAATGAAATTATCGTAAATTACGCCGTTCCTATTATAGCACTTGGAGCGATTACTACCTTTATCGGAAAAGCATCAATGGAAACCTTTAGCGTCTACGATGGCTTCATGTTGGCAATTAGTTATTTCATCAGCACTTTAGCCGGGCTTTATATTTCCGCTATTGTAATTAGTGAATTAGCGCCAAGTTTTAATACGAAAAAAGATTTTAATGCCTCAATTAAATTAATCGTTTATTCTGCTACAGCATCACTTGCTGCGGCTGTGATAGCCTCTCTTCATCCCGGTTTATCTTTTGTAGGGCTATTTGGTCTGTATTCAATCTATTTATTTTGGATAGGCTTACCTAAAATACTGGAAACACCCGAAGATAAAAAAATTGGCTATGTCCTGATATCAGCTTTAGTTATTCTTGCTATTACTTTTCTTATTAACTTTATTTTACAATCGATATTTGTAGCATCAACAACAGCTCTATAAGTTATATGATTGTGTAATTGTACATATAAGGAGAGAAAAGGAGAGCTAAGAAGTTATGGGTAAAATAGAAATAAAAAATAAAAAAGCAACTTATCTTTATGAAATCAATGAAACATATACGGCTGGTATTCAACTAAAAGGGACAGAGATAAAATCTATTCGGGCAGGAAAGGCGAATCTGGTAGATACCTACTGTTATTTTAAAGATGGTGAACTTTGGCTAAAAGGAATGCATATTGCAGAATATGGACTGGAAAGTCACTTTAACCACGAACCTAAGAGGGAACGTAAACTCCTGCTTAAAAAACAAGAACTAAAAAAGCTACATAGAAAAAGCAAAGAGAAAGGATATACAATCATTGCTTTAAAGGTATTTATCAGTGAGAATGGATGGGCAAAAACAGAAATAGCTCTTGCTAAAGGAAAGAAAAAATATGATAAAAGAGAAGAAATAAAACAAAAGGACATGAAGCGCGATATGGAAAGGCTTCATAAATATTAGATGCTTTTCTTTATATAACTAGACACACTCAGAAGTAGAGGCAAATATTAAAAGGAACATCCATTAACTGAGAAGTAGACAGGCGTATTCGGAAGTGAGCAATGTTCTGAATTATAAAAAGTTATCAACATAATTAAGCAAAGGGAAACCTTTAAAAATGCACAAATGAGTAAAAAGCAGGGGCAAATTTTAAACAGGATTTTATAAAACGCTTTTTATGAGCAACCTAAATAAATGAGCGTGAAAGTTGTTCAAATTGAAAACAGAAGTGGAGGAGACTTATTCCCATAAATTTAATTCTGTAATAACACAGCTCTTTTTAGTTTTGATTGTTTTCGAGGTTGTAAAAGTTAAATTGATTTTTCAGATGCAAGTACTTTATATAATATCTTTGTTAGCCAGTAAAGGAAATGAGTTCTAAAATCTTTAACTATTGCCAAATCGCTACTAACTAATGATTACTAACTACTTTTCTTTCAGCTAAAAAATGTGTTTTTAAAATTATTTTTACTCCTGAATCTGCATATCTCATCGAATTCATTATCCAGTTAAGGACTTCATTATCCAACCAATTATTGGGCAAAGAAGAAATCATTTAATTCATAGATATCATTGGCAGTAAAATCACTTTCATTATTAAAATAAGCATCAATAGTGTCTAGCAATTCTTCATAGGAGATCTCCCCATCGTTATCGTTGTCCACTGACTTAAACTTCTCAGGTATTTCAATATCACCCTCCATGTTGGAATATTTGCTGCTTCTCCAACCCGCAGAAACAGGTACCATGTATAAATCATCCCGATTAACAGGCGTCAAGTCCAGATTCAATTCTTTCAGAACTTCTTCTTCAGACATTTCGACTCCATTTTCATCCACTATAGCTCCATCAGGTGTATTAGGTCCTTCATCTTTATAATCAGGAACACCGTCATCATCTGAATCAATAGGACAACCAGTAGTTGTATCTACTGCAACACCTCTTGGGTTATCCGGGCATTCATCGTATAGATCTAAAACCCCATCACGATCTTTATCTGCAATTGCAGTATAATCAAAATCATCTCCAATATCAGCAACCATCAATTCTTCGACACGTGTTTCGGATTCGCTAAAAGGATCCCACCCGATAGTAAAATAGGAAAAATTAATCATATCGTTCATGCTGTTGCCAATAACTTCTCCATCGCCGTTTTTGTATGGAATACCATCAATATTGTCTGTTAAAGTATAATGAAAAGCATTTCCTACACGAACAGCCACTCTTTTACTCAAAGTAAAATCAAATCCAATATCAAAAGTAAGTGCGGGGGAATTTTGACTAAAATCATCTATTCCAAAAACATTATTACTTCTCATATTGAAATCATAATCGTAGTTTCTCCTTACTATCTGTTCATCCCAGTCATATTCACCATTTGAACCAACAATGTCGGATTTAGGTTCATAAATCAGCATTTCAACACCAGCAGAAATGAAAGGTCTTAATTTAGGGCGTTGATCATAGAAATGTCCAAATCCGTATTCGGCATTTAACCCTAATCCAAATATATCTGTTTGAAAATTTGTTATTCCATTATATTTTTCCACATCTTCAATTTCATGCATACTTCCACTAACACTTCCCCACATACCAAAAAGATTAACCCTGAAATTATGGTTGGCATCCAAATAATGATAAACATTCAACTTAAGGGGGGGTATATCACCCATACCGGCCACATCATTTTCAAACTCACCATAATAACTAAAAACACCTGTTCCCAAGCTAACAACAGGGTAATACATCGGGTTCTCCACTTCAACTTCCTTAAAAAGCAAATCTTCATACCCTCCTGCATCTTCATCTTCTTCCTGAGCAACAAGGGTCACTGAAGACAAAAGAAAAAACATGATAAAAAGTACCCCTGAAATATATTTAAAAAATCTTTGCATGAGTTATTTGTACCATTTGTGATTCGTAATCATTAAAGCCTCTTGTACAGTAATTCGGTCTCCTGTATTATAAGCGGCAACGAATGCATCATCAATAGATGTATTGTTCCATATATGCACACGATAATCTCGGGCCTCTTTATAGATATCAAAAGAACCTACAGAATATTTTCGCCAACCTTCATGAAGTTCGATACGCACCTCTTTTTCAATATTATATTTATCAAAATATGATTCCACGTCAATAGGCCTGTGCCCGGCAGCTATCTGAACGCGATAGTATACGCCGGATTGTGGCTCAAGTTTATTAGTCAACTCAGCATTTGATTCTAAGATACGCTGAGCTTCATCCGCTACCTCAACTTTAACTCGTCCACGATTTTTAGAATAATCAATCTCTCTCTCTTCTGATTCCATAGCCATTTCTCTGGATTCTACATTAAGACCGGACTCTCCTCCGACAGCCTGTATCTTTGATGACTTGATTATTTGGGCCAGGTGCTGAGTGTCTGTATTTGTCAAATCTATATCTTTTTCAACAATCGCTACTTTACGGGTGTTTTCATTTTCAATATATGAAAATTCACCATCTAAATCAGGTCTGCCTTCTGTTCCTTCGTTTGGTACCAAACGATAGGATACGACAAAATGCGGCTCTGTGGGTAAATTCATCCACAAAAACTTTGCTATTTGATTTTTAAAAGTAAAAATTGCATCCTTCGTTTCCTCTTTAACAGCAGTATAACCTTCAGGTACATTTTCCTGAATTTTGGCAAATTTCTTTTTATTGCCTTTGTGAACTAACAAGTTTACAATATACCCCTCGTCTTCAGCCTCATAAGGATTCTGGCGAATACATTTAACTTCAGCCACGGAAGTTTCTTGCCGTGGAGCTTCCGCCATTGGCTTGAATTCACTAACATCCACAAGCATATTGGGATCCATATTGGGCGAAGGCTGGATATTTATCTCTTGTGAGGTAAGCGTCACCGATTCTCTTTGATTATCCTGAATAAAGTCAAAAGAGCCCTGCAACTGAAAACTACCTTTCAACCTCTCATTGGCTTTCAATTTATATGAGAGCTCAACACTTTCATCTTCAGGCATTTTTAACCAAATAAATTTCACCTTTTGATCTTCAAATTTAAATTCAGCATTGTCTGCCTGAATAACTTCCGCTGTAATTCCGCCGGGTAAGTCTTGTTGTAGTCTTGCAAAACTATTAAGTTCGGATTTTGAGATCTCTATCCTGACAGTTATTTCTTCTCCTGCAACTATTTCCTCTGGTGCATCAATACGAATATCTGCACCACCCGGAAACAGCGTGTTAATGAGAAAAACACCAAGAAAATTTATTAGTAAAAATAATTTATAAAACATAGATGACTTGGTTTTATCAATGCCTAAATATAAGCATTTTAAGAAATAATAACAAATTATCAACACCCCGTGTTGATAATTTGTTGAAATCTTTGCCTTTCAACCCCATTTTCAAGCAGGGTCTTAAAAATTCGGTCTTAGTATATAATTTGAATAAAATTCATCGATAATCTCAACTGCTTCTTCTGCAGTATCAACCACTTTAAATAATTCCAGGTCTTTTTCTTTGATGTTTTCTTCCTCTAAAACAGACTCTTTTAACCAATTTATAAGACCTTGCCAATACTGACTCCCTACTAATACAATAGGAAACTCTCCTATCTTTTCGGTCTGAATGAGCGTTATAGCCTCAAACAATTCATCGAGTGTTCCAAATCCTCCGGGTAAAACGATAAAACCCTGAGCATATTTCACAAACATTACCTTCCGAACAAAAAAGTGTTCAAAATTAATAATCTTATCGGGATCTATAAACAGATTTGGAGTTTGCTCAAAAGGGAGATCAATATTCACACCCACTGATTTTCCTCCGCCTTTTTTAGCTCCCATATTACCAGCTTCCATAATACCAGGACCGCCTCCTGTAATTACTCCGTATCCGTGCTTAACCAATCTATAGGCAATATCTTCAGCTAATTTAAAATATTTATTTTCTGGTTTTGTTCGGGCAGAGCCAAATACCGAAACACATGGCCCGATCTTCGATAATTTTTCAAAGCCATGCACAAATTCCGAAAGAATCTTAAATATAGACCATGTATCAGCTGTCTGTATTTCATTCCAATCTCTTGGCTCAAAAGCATTCCTTATTTTATCATTTGAATTACTCATATATTTGACAAATTAAAACCAATAAAAATATAAATTATAACTCTTCTTTCAAAAACCTTGCTGTATAACTCTCATTTTTTTGTATAATTTCTTCCGGCTTTCCTGCAGTTACAATTTCACCTCCTGCTTCTCCTCCTTCAGGTCCTATATCAATAATATGATCAGCCATTTTGATAACCTCCATATTATGTTCTATTACAATTACTGTATTCCCTTTATCAACCAGAGAATCCAGCACACTCAACAAAACCTTTACATCTTCAAAATGCAAACCGGTTGTCGGTTCGTCAAGAATAAAGAGTGTATTTCCTGTATTTTTCTTTGATAATTCCGTTGCCAGCTTAACCCGCTGTGACTCTCCTCCGGACAATGTTGTTGAGGGCTGACCAAGGGTAATATACCCCAGTCCGACTTCTTGCAAAACTTTTAGTTTATCACTTATTGAAGGAATCTGACTAAAAAAGTCAACAGCGTAATTAATTGTCATATCCAGGACATCACTAATACTTTTTCCTTTGTATTTTACATCCAGGGTTTCTCTGTTATATCTACGGCCATTGCATGCTTTACAATATACATAAACATCCGGCAAGAAATTCATTTCAATAACTTCTACACCGGCTCCTTTACAAACTTCACATCTTCCGCCTTTTACATTGAATGAAAACCTTCCGGGCTTATATCCCCGTATTTTCGACTCAGGCGTTTGCGTAAATAAAGCTCTGATATCAGAGAACACCCCTGTATAAGTAGCCGGATTTGAACGCGGACTTCTCCCCAATGGCGACTGATCCACATCAATAACTTTATTTATATGTTCTAATCCTTCTATTTTACTATAGGGCAAAGGTTCTTTATAGGACTTGTATATGTGCTTACTCAATATTGGATATAACGTCTCATTAATAAGCGATGATTTTCCACTGCCCGACACTCCCGTAATACAAATAAATTTCCCAAGAGGAAATTTCACTGTAACTTCTTTCAGATTATGTCCATTGGCTCCAAATAGTTGAATAAATTGCTTATTGTGATTCCTCCTTTTGTTCGGAATTTCAATCTTTTTCTTTCCCCTGAGATAATCGGCTGTAAGGGTATGTTGTTTTTGAATTTCTGCAGGTGTACCTTCTGCAACAACTTCGCCTCCTTTAATACCTGCATAAGGACCCATATCGACAATATGATCAGCAGAAAGGATCATTCCCTTATCATGCTCCACCACCATAATACTATTTCCATTATCCCTTAACTTCTTCAATGAATTTATGAGCCTTTGATTATCTCTCTGATGTAAACCGATACTCGGTTCATCCAGAATGTATAAAACATTCACTAACTCAGAACCAATCTGCGTAGCAAGTCGAATCCGCTGACTCTCTCCGCCTGACAAACTCCGGGTTGCCCTGTCAAGCGCCAAATATTCCAACCCTACTTCTAATAAAAAATTCAATCTGTTTCTGATCTCTTTTAACACATCTTTAGCGATCACCTGCTGCTTCTTACTCAGTCGATTTTCTATACCCGTGAACCACTTGAGCAAATTTTTAAGGTCCATTCGTGAGAGTTCGGAGATATTTTTCCCATCAATTCGGAAATACAAAGATTCTTTCTTCAACCTTGTTCCTTTGCATTCAGGGCAGGTGATTCGCTGAATATATTTTTCCGTCCAACGAGCTCCCCGTTTCTTATTTGCTTTATGACTCTGAAGAATATGACTTACCAACCCGTCAAATCGCAAGGTATATTTCGCATTCCTTCCTAAAGGGGTCGAATGCAGTCTAAACTGCTGATCTGATCCATGTAAAATAATATCCAAAGCTTCTTCGGGAATATCTTTAATCGGCGTACTAAGTGTAAAATTATATTTTTTAGCGATTGCATCCAACTGCCAGAATATCAACACATCTTTATATTTCCCCAGCGGTTCCAAACCGCCATCTTTTATAGATAACGAATCATCAGGGATTACCTTATTCCTGTTAATATCATCTATGGTTGCGAGTCCGTTACATCTCGGGCAAGCACCCTGAGGTGAGTTGAACGAAAAAGTGTGCGGTGCCGGTTCATTATAAGAAATACCTGATACAGGACACATCAATTTTCTGCTAAAATATCTTATATCACCACTTTCATAATTCATGATCATCAACACACCGTTGCCCTCATCCAGGGCTTTCTTCACAGAATCCTTTACGCGTTTATCTTCCTGATTGTTAACTATAAGTTTATCAACAACCAATTCGATATCGTGAATTTTATAGCGTTCAACTTTCAGGCCCGGAGTAATTTCTTTCATTTGCCCATCAACACGTATATTCAGAAATCCTTTTTTTCTTAATTTCTCGAACAATTCTTTGTAATGGCCTTTTCTACCCTTAATCAAAGGAGAAAGCACAAGTATCTTTTCTCCGGAGAATTCCTCATTTATCAAATCAACAATTTGTTGATCTGTATATTTCACCATTTTTTCTCCTGTGATATAAGAATAAGCCTCTCCTGCCCGAGCAAACAATAACCTTAAAAAATCGTAAATTTCAGTAACGGTACCTACAGTAGATCTCGGATTTTTATTGGTTGTTTTTTGTTCAATGGAAATTACCGGACTCAACCCGGTGATTTTATCGACATCCGGACGCTCCATCCCTCCAATAAACTGCCGGGCATAGGCTGACATGGTTTCAATGTATCTACGCTGGCCTTCAGCATAGATTGTATCGAAGGCGAGGGAAGTTTTTCCACTCCCACTCAGGCCTGTTATCACTGTTAAAGAATTTCTGGGGATTGAGAGATCAATATTTGAAAGATTATGAGTACGGGCTCCTAGAATAGATATCTCTCGATCTTCTGATTTTATTATATGTTTTAACTTATTATTTTCTGTCAACGTTAGTTCTATTTTTTAATCAAACACTCGATCTAATTTTCGACTCCTTCATGCTTACGCAGAATATCTTTATAATTTCTATAGGAGCCACCTTTAGGAATAGTTATCTTATAAACCTTATTCTTGGCATTATGCAAAGAAGGTGTCCTTAGCCATGGATTAAAATATTTAAACATCTTATAATTTAGCCCAAGCTCTTTTGCATATTCCGAAAAATCTTTCACAGAAGAATCAAGTTCAATTTCCTTCGTTGGTAAAGGATAATACAAATCTTCTTTATCTACATGAAAACCATATTTTTCCGGATTTTCCAAAATTAGCTTCACAGCCAAGATTCTATAAACATATTTCCCTGTTTCTGTATTTGATAACAAATTATAGTAAGAATCGGCATCCTGAATATTAATCTGTTTTGCTAATCCACTTTTTCCTACATTATAAGAAGCTGCAGCAAAAGTCCAACTTCCGAATTTTTCATAGGCCTCCTCAAAATACTCACAAGCTGCTTTTGTCGATTTTTCTATATTATACCTTTCATCTACTTCCCGATTAACTTCTAGTCCATGATCTGTTGCTGTCCCTTTCATTAGCTGCCAAAACCCGGTAGCACCCGCAGGTGAAACCGCATGCGTCATATCACTTTCAATTAAAGGAATGTATTTAAAATCCTCGGGTATATTATGCTTTTCTAATATCTTTTCAATTCGTGGGAAATATCGATTTGCTCGTTTAATATATAAAATACTATGAGACTGCCAGTAGGTATTTACTAATAACTCTCTGTCAAGTGACTCACGAACGTCAAAATTTTGCATTGGCACTCGTTCTCCTGCAAAATACAATGTATCAGGAAGTTTAAGCGAGTGGATTTTATAATCTTTATTAAATTGATCATAAAAATCCGGAATGTCTCCTTTATCCTCAGAAAAACTTAATACGATAATTCCTGTTAAAATAATTATAGCCGTAGATAAACCACCAATAATGTGATTCTTCACTCTTCCTTTAAAATATCCCATAGCCTGCAATATTATAATTTAAAATCCACAAAATTATTGAAATTTGAAAAATAAATACTAATTAAAAAGAAATACTTACACCAGAAAAGAAACCAAAATAGTAAGGAAATGTTTGATAAGAATTATTAGAGGAAAGAGATGTTATATAATAATCAAAACTTGGCTCCATAAATAATTGTGTTCTTTTGTTTACATTGTACTTCAGACCAATACCGAATGTACCGGAATAGCTCAAATTGCGCAATTCCTCGGTAGAACCAATACGTTGGCTGGATTTAGCCTGTTCCAAATAAATACCTTCGTTAACTAACAAGTTGGCGTTGACACCAGCAATCATACTGATATTAAATTTTTCATCAAGAAGACTGTATTCTAACATGAATGGCATTTTCACCATCTCAAATGTTTGATAAAGCGCAGGTTCAATTGTAAATTCAAGAGGAACTGACTTATCATTAGTAAGATGCTTTGGCATTCTTTCAGCTACTCGGCTCTGCATTAAACTATTCATATTGATTTCTCCCGGCCCTATAGAACTGGCTACTTTAATAACCTTAGTTTCTCCGTCCAAAGCATAAGATTCAGAGCCTACTTCAACGTCATTAAGTGATTGTCCTACCTTTGCGTAATGTAAACCAGTGCGCAATGTCAGCTTATCTCCAATACTATAACCTACATTCATGCCCCCTGAATAGGACAGCATGCTCGTCTCATTTGACATAGCGCTATTCGAGGCAGTCATTTTGGTGTTCCGGTATGACATAATAGGTGAAAAACTACCGCTTAGAGAAAAAAGGTTTTCTTTTTGGCGACTATTTGGAAGCAAGTCCTTATCCTGAAGAGAAAGTTCTCCAGATGGTCGCTTATTCGCATTAAAAAAGATTTGATTTTTCAATTCAATAAATTTGGATTGTTGTGTTTTATTATCGAATGTAACATTCATTGTTGCCATTTTAGCAAAAGAATCCTTTTTATGTAAAGATATTTCTCCGTTTTCCGCTGCTTCAGCATGACTTTGAGAACCCTGGGAAGACAGCATATCACGCGGAATTGAAACATCAGAAGCAATGAACTGATTATCCTTCATTGCATTAAAAGCTCTTCCTGAATATTGATTTTCGGGTCCTGTAACAGAATTTTTCAGTTCATTATTAAATTTCATTGAAGCAAATTCTTTCTGTGCACCTGAAAAATGTAAAACTTCAAATGCCAGGAAAGTGGCCAGACCAATAAAAATCAACAAACCTGCAGCCACTTTGATAAAAAACAACTGTCTTACTTTCTTTTCTTGTGAAAGTTGTCGCTCAATATATTCCCACACATCACCATCAGGAACCCGGGAATAATCTTTCAGGCCCTTTCTAAAATAAGTATCAATATGTTTGTTGTTATCGAAATACATTAAATCACCTTCCCTGTGCTTTTATTTTTATATTGCTTCCTGACTTTTTCTTTTAACAGCTCTCTAGCTCTTGATAGGTTCGATTTTGAAGTACTTTCCCCAATATTCAGCTTTTGACTAATTTCTTTGTGAGAAAATCCTTCAATAACATAAAGGTTAAAAACTATACGATACTGATCAGACAACTCCTGCACCATTTTCACCAAATCTTTATAAGCAAGCTCTTCTATAACATGCTCATAATTAACCTGTAGGCTATCCATGTAATCTTCGTTGTCAATCGTTAAAGAACGCGTACTTTTACGAAATCGTTCTAAGGCTGTATTCACAACAATTTTTCTCATCCAGCCTTCAAAAGAACCATTATGATTATATTGTTTAATATTTTTAAAAATTTTAATAAATCCTTCTTGTAATATATCTTTCGCATCCTCCTCATTATTAGAATATCGCAAACATACTCCATATAATCTGGCGGAAAAAAGCGTATATAAATGCTTTTGCGATGCTCTATCCCCCTTTTGGCAAGCTTCTATTATATTTGTAAGTTTTTTATACACAAAGAGATCATTCTGGTATTATTACAAATTTACCCATTTTTTTAACAAACAAAAAGCTCACCAAAATATATTTTATCCACTTATTAGATGCCATTTTTTTAGAATTAGTTGCGTAAAAAAATAATATCATAACGCAACCATTTTTATAATTCTAACATCTAATATTAGAAAACTAAAAACATAGGAAAACAACGTTATATGTTCTCATTATCGCGAAACATTCAAAAACAAAGATTTAGTGCTAAGAAAAGAAGCAATGGGGTGTTAATTATTTTTGTAATTATTGCTTTGCTGTTTCTTTTATCTGCGACTTCATCTTCGTTCCCCAAAAAGTTTTTCAATAAAAACGCCCAAGCCCAGGTTACAAATCGCTAGAACCCAGCGTAACGCAGATCAAAAAGAGGACGATATCCGTATCGCCCTCTTTTTTTATTTCTAAAAATTTTAATCTTATTGTAGACTATATATGTATAACCTCATCATAAGCAGCAGCAGCAGCTTCCATTATGGCTTCTGACATAGTTGGGTGTGGATGAACTGATTTGATAAATTCATGTCCGGTAGCTTCAATTTTCTTACCTACAACAAGTTCACTGATCATTTCGGTAACAGAAGCACCAACCATATGACCGCCCAGCAATTCGCCATATTTTGCATCAAAAATGAGCTTTACAAATCCGTCTTTTTCTCCTGCAGCACTAGCTTTTCCAGAAGCGGTAAAAGGGAATTTACCAACTTTAATTTCGTATCCTGCTTCCTTAGCAGCTTTCTCAGTCATTCCCACAGAAGCAACCTCGGGTGTAGTATAAGTACAGCTTGGTAAATTATTATAATCAATAGGATCGGGGTTTTTCTCTGCGATTTTCTCAACACAGGCAATTCCCTCTGCTGAAGCAACATGAGCTAATGCCGGACCATGAACTATATCGCCGATAGCATAAACACCTTCTACATTTGTTTTGTAAAATTCATCAACCTTGACCTTTCCATTTTCCATTTCAATGCCTAAATCTTCAAGTCCAATATTTTCAAGATTTGGAGTAACACCAACAGCTGAAAGTACAATTTCTGCCTCCTTTGTTTCTTCTCCTTTTTTCGTCTTAATCGTTGCTTTACATAAATCGCCACTAGTATCTACAGATTCGACAGAAGCATTGGTCATTATTTTAATTCCGGCCTTCTTAAGTGATCTGTTCAACTGGCGGGAAACTTCTTCATCCTCAATTGGAACAACCCGTGGTAAAAATTCAACTAATGTAACTTCTGTGCCTATAGAATTATAAAAATTAGCAAATTCACTTCCGATAGCGCCAGAACCTACAACTATCATTGATTTGGGCTGTTTTTGAAGTGTCATTGCCTCTCTGTATCCAATAATTTTTTCGCCATCCTGTTTAAGATTAGGAAGTTCCTTTGAACGTGCACCGGTGGCTAAAATTAAATGTTTTGCCTGATACTTCTCTTTACTATCGTCTTCCTTTGTAACTTCCACAGTTTGATTGTCCAAAAGCTTACCAAACCCTTGGATATGATCAATTTTATTTTTTTTAAACAGATACTGTATTCCTTTGCTCATACCATTAGCAACCTCCCGACTCCGCTTTATCATAGCTTCAAAGTCAGGTTTAATTTCTCCTTCCAGTTTAATACCATAATCTTGGGCATGAGTCATATGCGAGTAGACCTCTGCACTTTTTAAGAGTGCTTTAGTCGGAATACAGCCCCAGTTCAAACAAACACCACCAAGCTCGGCTTTTTCCACTACAGCTACCTTCATATCCAACTGAGATGCTCTGATGGCAGCAACATAGCCTCCCGGACCGCTACCAATAACTATAAGATCGTAATTCATAATTTTTGATTTTTATTGTTCATTAATTTTTAACTAACCTATTATGTTTATTTATTTTTATTAACCAAATAATATATTTTATGTTTTAATAATTGAACTAATTTTCCAATTAAAAAAAACAAAACTAATGTAAAAATAATCGATGCGCCGGAAGGAATATCCATTTGATAAGAAAAAATCAGTCCACTCAGAATTCCGGCAAATCCAATTCCTATTGACCAAAATATAATATTTTTAAACGTTTTCGTAAACAAATTTGCAATTGATTGGGGGATAGTCAAAAGAGAAATCAACAAAATAATACCCACAACCTTGATATTTATAACAATAGCAAGACCAACAAGGCCTATCAGTACATACTTAATTAAATTTACAGGAAGGCCGTTAGTGTGAGCATATTCCTCGTCAAAGGAGATATATAAAATATTTCGAAAGAAAATTATAAAAAACATCACTACAATAAATGCTAATATTGCCATAAACCAAATCTCTATCCGGGAAACTGTTAAAATACTCCCAAATAAATACGTCATCAGATTAGGGGTATAACCGGGAGTCAGGTAGATAAAAATTATCCCGATTGCCATGCCAAAAGACCACCAGATACCTATTGCAGAATCCTGCCTTAAACGGCCTCTAGCAGAAAAATATTCGATTCCAAGGGCTGATAAAACACTAAAAATTGCTGCCCCTAAAAGCGGATTAGCGCCCATATAATAAGCGATTCCAATGCCTCCAAAGGATGAATGGGTAATTCCTCCGCTAAGAAAGACGAGTCTGTTAGAAACAATATAAGTTCCTACAATCCCACATATAATACTAGCAAATAATGAGGCCCATAAAGCATTTATTAAAAAATTGTAGTTTAATAGCTCTGTTATAAAATTTCCCATAATCAGGATTTATTATGTTTTCCCAGAACAGTATGAGGTACTTCGCCATGAGTAATTAACTGTATAGGACAATTATAAGCCGAAAGTTGTTTTTCTGTAATAACATTTGATTTATGATAATGAACCTCCCTGTTAACACATGCAATTGTTTTTACATACGGAGTTATAGTCCCCAAATCATGAGTTATCAACAAAATAGCCATCTGTTCATTCAACTCTTTCAATAATTCATACAATTCTCCTTCAAACTGATTATCCACAAATGTATTGGGTTCATCTAATAACAACATTTGTGGATTAGAAATAATCGCCCTGCACAATAAAACCCTCTGCAACTCGCCCCCTGATAATTCACCAATTGTATTTCTCTCTAAATGAGTAATACCCATGCGACTAAGCATCTTTCTTGCTTTATCTTTCTCCTGACGGGTATAGCCGGATAATATTTTTTTTCTGTTCATTACCCCTGAAAGAACCACCTCAAGAACTGAAATGGGAAATTGTTTATCAATAGATTGAAATTGAGGCAAATAACCTATATTTAACTTTTCATGCTCGCTTGTTTCTGGTAACCATTGAATTTTTCCTTGATGGGGTTTAATAATTCCAAGCAAAAGCTTTATCAGCGTAGTTTTCCCTCCCCCGTTAGGGCCTATAACTCCGATAAAATCATTGTCATAAATATCCAGATTTACATTCTTCAACACAGCCCCTCCCCCATAACCGGCATATACATCTTTTATTTCCACCAATTTTTTCATTATCCTGCTTATTTCTTCTATTTCTTTTGACTAGTTTCGCTCTGAGAAGCTATTTTTTCTGTAATATCTTTAACTGTTTGCACCCAATTTGAGTCAAGCGGATTAATTACATTCAGAGTCCCTCCGATTTCTTCAGCTACTGTTTTTGCATTATCAATGTTGAACTGTTTCTGAATAAAGACAGTTCTAATCTGTTCTTTTCTTGCTAAGTCAACTATCTCCTTTAATTTTGAAGGAGTTGGCTTTTTTCCTTCAAATTCTATGGAGATTTGGTTTAAACCATAATCACGAGCATAATAAGAAAGCGCCGGATGAAAAACCATAAAAGTTTTATTTTTTACATCTCCTAACCTGCTTTCTACAAATGAATCAAGAGTGTCAATATTGTTTAAAAAATTCCGATAATTATTTTTGTAAGACGACTCATTTTCGGGATTTATCTGTGTCAAACCTTCTCTAATCGCCTTTACCTGTTTTTTTACTGCTTTCGGAGAAGTCCATATATGCGGATCAACACCTGTACCATGATCATGATTATGCCCTTTCGTTTTTGTATCGACCTGAATGATTTCAGTATATTTTGATTGATCAATAACTTTCATGTCAGAATTCACAGAAGTAAACTTATCCATCCAAATCTTCTCAAATGCCAGATGTCCAACCTTGATATAGGCAACAGAATTAGCTACTTCTTTCATTTTACCAGGTGATGGATCATAAGTGACAGGATTAGCACCGGGAGGAATCATGATATTGATATTAAACTCATCCCCTGCAATTTGCTCTATAAAATATTTTTGCGGAGGAATACTCACCGAGAGTGTTTTCTTTTGACCTGACTCACTACTGCCACTTCTGTTTCCACAGGATTCAGAAATTGTCAGAATACCAAAAAGCACTACGAATAGTTTTATTCTGAACATGATATTTTTTATTTAGAATCAATTAAAATAACAAATTTATAAGTTTTTTTTACAAGGTATAAAATCTCATCATGATTTATCAAGAAAATTCACTCTAACTAAACGAAATCATAAGTTATTCCTACCTAAGACAGTCACAAAAATCACATCTTCCCGGTTCACCAAATAGTAAAAAAATACTTCTTATACCTAAAATACTTCATTCAGGCCCAAACATAGCAAAGAGCTCCGGGAAACCGAAGCTCTTTTATATTACCCAAATTGAGCAATTCTCACTCACGACAAAGAAATTGTATGGTTTTCACCTCACCTGTTCGTTAAAAACCGACAATTTCTAAGTCGGGGTTATGTTTAATTAAAGCGCTTTTTCACTCTGTTCAAACCGTTCAACTTAGGTAATAAGAAAAAAATATTAATTCTTATTCCTTTTCGTAAATTTCCTCTAATTTTTCATTTAACTCCTCTCCACGTAAATTTTTGGCTACAATCTTCCCCTTTTCATTAATGAGCACATTTGAAGGAATAGACATTACGCCATATTTTTGACTTACATCACTATTCCATCCTTTTAAGTCGGATACCTGAGGCCATGTAAGATTGTCCTTTTCAATAGCCCGTTTCCATGATTTTTTATTCTTATCCAGTGAAACTCCAAAAATTTCGAAGCCTTTATCCTCATACTTTTTGTAATTCTTCACAAGATTTGGATTTTCTTTTCGGCAAGGATTACACCATGATGCCCAGAAATCAAGCAATACATAACCATCTCCAACATAATCTGAAAATGTTAAAGTTTCCCCTTCCGGATTGGGCAATGTAAAATCAATGAATGGCTTTCCAACCTGTACTCTTCTCAGTAAGTCGCGCCTTTCTTTAAGCTTCTTTGCGTATCTTGATTTTTTAACAAGCGTATCCAAAGACTTATAAGTTGAATCTAACTCCTGAAATTTAATATAAGGCAACAAATATCGTGAAGTGACGTAAGGAGAAATCACTGAACTTGTATGATCTTTTACAAATTGTTTTATATATTCAATTTTATTATCTGCCACTGCCTGATATTCCTCTTCAATTTCTGCAGCCCGCTCATCTTTTCCTTCCTGTTTAGCTGTTTTATAATCGTTATACAATTTGTTTACCTCCCTGTCATACTCACCTACTTTCCTTTCAAAAGCGGCAAAGGTATTGTGTATCTCCGAACCTTTAATGTTCAAATTATTCAGGCTATCCACATGACCATTAATTTCAATATCTGAATTTTCAACAAACAATTTAAAAGCGCCAATGGTATCTACGGTAATTACATGCATTTCAGGGCTTGCTACTTTCCCTTCGAAAGAGAAAACCCCATCTTCAGCTTTAGTGGAGTCTATAGGATTCCATTTTCCATCAAGTTTAGTTTTTAATATTAACAGGCCATCATTCAAATTTTTTAAATTGCCATCAATTTCATAACCTTTTTCTTGCTGACAAGCGAAAAAAATAAATGGCGCAAGAAGTAATAATAGTTTTCGTCTCATAATTAGAATTTTAATTTTTAAAATGTTTTTTCTCGTTCAAACTAAAAAAAGATAATAAATAATAAAAGAGTGCTAAGTATTATTTTTTATAATATATATCAAGTAATTTTTTTGCAGCCATAAAAGAACTCATTTTTCCTTCTAACACTTCATTCTCAAAATCAGGAATGCTGTTTTTCACAGTTGGCTTACGATAAAAATTATCTTTTAATATTTGATTTATAGTCTCGTACATCCAATATTTTGCTTGTTCACGTCTCTGTTTTACAAAGAATCCATTATTTTGCGTAACATTTAAAAATTCATAAATTGTTTCCCACACTTTGTCAATTCCCTTATTTAATAAAGCGGAGCATGTAATCACTCTGGGAGTCCAGCCCGACTCAGGAGGCGGAAAAAGATGGAGTGCCTTTTGGTACTCTTTTTGTGCCATTTCCGCAGCGTTTACATTTTCGCCATCGGCTTTTGTAATAGCGATTGCATCAGCCATTTCCATTATGCCTCTTTTTATACCCTGAAGTTCATCTCCGGCACCGGCAAGCATGAGTAGCAGAAAAAAGTCGACCATTGAATGAACCGAAATTCCGGATTGCCCGACTCCAACAGTTTCGATAAAAATGGTATCAAAACCTGCAGCCTCACATAATACAACAGTCTCACGCGTTTTCCGGGCAACTCCACCAAGTGTATCACCAGAAGGAGAAGGCCGGATAAATGCATTTTTGTCGGCTGAAAGTTTTTCCATTCGGGTTTTATCACCCAAAATACTTCCCCCGCTTCTTTCACTGGTGGGGTCCACTGCAAGCACAGCAAGTTTTTTACCCGATTTTGTTATCTGTGTTCCCAATGATTCAATAAAAGTACTTTTACCAACACCAGGAACTCCTGTAATTCCTATACGCACTGAACTTCCCGAATAAGGCAAGCATTTTTCTACTATAGCCTGTGCCAAATCTGCATGTTCAGGCAATGAACTCTCTATTAAAGTAATGGCTTGACCCAATATTGTCCGGTTGCCATCAATGATGCCATTAACATATTGATCAACAGAATAATTTGGCCGCTTTCTCCTTTTAAATTTGCCGGCAGCTTCTTTATTTATTGAAGAAGGTTGTTCAACTCCTTTATTAACATGTAATGCACTCTTATTTTGCGAATTTTTCTTATTACTCATTTTGCTCAAATTTCTTATGCCGCTATAATACTTCTTAATTACTAATCAAACACCTAACAAATTTATTGTTGCGTAACTTTTCCTTTAAACGTTAATCGGACATTAGAATTTTCAGGATCATTTGAAATAAAATAAATTAATTTTCTTTGGTTCCCATTTCTACTTCCTGTATTAAAAATAGCCTTAAAAGAACCGCTTTCACCAGGCGGAATGACTGTCCTCTCAGGCTCAATAGTAGTACAGCCACAAGTTGCCCTGATTTTACGTATTTTTAAATCTCTTTTACCTGTATTCTTAAATTTAAAATTATGAGCAACTTTGGTATTCTGCTTTGCCGATCCGAAATCATATACTTTGTTTTCAAATTCTACCTTCGGTGCATTTTTTCTTTCTTCAGGCGTCAGCTTTGAAAAATCTTCTACAATTTTTGCTGTCAATGTAAACCTGTTTCGATTTACATTGTTTCCATTTACTTTTATTCTAACTCTATCAACAATGAAGCCCCAATCATTCACTTTTTGCGGATAAATTTTTGCCCATACCCATCCTTTCTCTCCTGGCTTTAAAGTTTCCGGTTTCGTTTTGAGTTCAAGATAATCTGGCACACCCGTAAAAGTAATTTTCATAATATCATCGGAAGTATTGATTATTGGGAGCGAATCAATTTTAGGTGTAGTATGTTTTACCTTTACAAGAGGCAGGTGATTCGACTTCAACCTTAAATCTCCCATCTTTGTGGGATACCTATCTGCTACCGTCCGATCTCTGGGTTGAACATCCCCTTTTACTCTCAAAACTGTAACAGATTCCACTCCATTTGTCCTCACAACTATACTTTTATTGAAAGTTCCCGGACGATTTGAAGGATTGAATATAACCCTCACATAACCTTTTTTCCCCGGCATCACAGGCTGTTTCGTGTATTCAGGGGTAGTACAGCCACAAGAAGCTTTTACATCGTTTATTACCAAAGGACTACCACCGATATTAGTAAATTCAAATTTATAAGAAACCGTTCCGCCATCTTCTTTGACTTTATCAAAATCATGTACTTCACTATCAAATGCTATTTTAGCATCCTTTTCCTGGGAATTTACAGAAACATTCACAAGAAAAATCAATATGGTTGTTAAACTAAAAATCCTAATCATCATATTAATACCTTTTATCTTAGTTGTAAAATAAATTAGAACAAAAATATAATAAAATCATGTAATTTTCTTTATTTTTATTTCAACTAAAAACAACAATAACATAGATGACGCTAAAGACAAAAGTTCAGGAACTATCGGAAAAATATTTTGAAGACATTCTTCAAATAAGAAGGTACCTACACCAATACCCTGAATTATCCTTTAAAGAACACGAAACAAGTGATTTCATAAAAAATGAATTAAACAAAATTGGACTGAATTACAAAACAATATTCAAAACAGGAATAACAGGAGAATTAGAAGGCAATAAAAAAGGCGGGTCTGTAATTGCCTTACGTGCAGACATTGACGGATTGCCTATTCAGGAAAAAAACGAACTCACCTACAAATCGAGGAATGACGGAGTAATGCATGCATGTGGGCATGATGCACATACAGCTTCATTAATCGGCACATTGAAAATTCTAAATGATCTAAGAGACGAATTTGCAGGCACTGTAAAATTTATATTTCAACCTGCAGAAGAAAAGCTGCCCGGTGGTGCCAAACAATTAATCAGTGAGGGAGTTTTAGACAATCCTAAACCCGAACTAATCATAGGACAACACGTGTATCCCGATCTTCCAACCGGAACTATAGGTATGAAGCCCGGTGTCTACATGGCATCCACTGATGAAGTGTTTCTGACAGTTACAGGAAAAGGCGGTCACGCTGCTATGCCACATAAAATAAATGACACAGTGCTTGCAGCTTCACAGATAATTTGCGCTCTGCACCAGGATATAAACAGATACGCTCCTTCAAATATCCCAACCGTACTGTCTTTTGGAAAAGTAATCGCAAATGGAGCCACAAATGTAATTCCGGATGAAGTAAATATTGACGGTACATTCAGAACGATGAGTGAGTCGTGGCGAGACGAAGCGCACGAGCGAATAAAAAAGATAGCAAAATCTATAGCAGATTCACTTGATACAAGTTGCTCTGTAAATATAAAAAATGGGTACCCTGTTTTGTATAATGACGTAGAATTCACAAAAAAGGCAACTGAATTCTCAAAAGCGTTTTTAGGTGAAGCTCAAATAAAAGATTTAGATATTCGTATGACAGCAGAAGATTTTGCTTACTACACGCATGAACTCCCAGGCATCTTTTTTAGGTTGGGAACAGAAAATGCTGCAAAAAAAGTAAATTCATCACTTCATGCATCAAATTTTAACATAGATGAAGATGCTTTAAAAACAGGAATGGGTAATTTGGCCTGGTTAACAATGCAATTTCTGAAAGATTTAAGTAAATAGATACATAATTCTTATTTATACTGTTTCCAAATTATAACAATATGAGAAATATTCTTTTTGGTTCAATAAAATGAAAATATTTTTGCACTTGAAATTTAAGTTTAATCTATAAAAATTTAATAAAAATGGCTTACGTGATTACTGAAGATTGTACTGCATGCGGTACATGTATAGACGAATGCCCGGTAGAAGCAATTTCCGAGGGTGAAATCTACAAAATAGATCCGGATCTTTGTACTGATTGTGGTGCATGCGCTGATGTATGCCCTGTGGATGCTATTCATCCGGAATAAACAGAATCAATTTTGAGCAATTATTGCTCATTACAGGAACAATAATTCCACAGTCAGACAAAATGAATTAAGGATTTATGTAGAATAAGTCACTTAAAGAAATCAAAAAAAATAAAGGGTTGCCGTTTGGCGCCCTTTTTTATTTTCCACTCCTCGCTTTTAGCTTTATATATTGGCCATAACTAATTTTAATAAATACTTGAAATTCTTTTTTCCTAAAAAACTTTATATTTGCATTAAAAAAATGGCTTTATACCAATCAATCACAAAAAACGGCACGAATTTATTCCGGTACCGTAGTTATATTCCACTAATATTATATCCCCTGACTATCATAACCATTTTTGCAGAAAAAGATTCCATTCTAACTACACACGAACTTACCTTATCGTTCGTTTGCATCGCTATTTCACTACTGGGATTGATTATCAGAGCAATGGTGATTGGATACGTACCACCAAATACATCGGGCAGGAACAGAAACAGCCAAAAAGCCGACACGTTAAACAAAACGGGTATATATTCAGTGGTTCGCCATCCGCTTTATCTTGGTAATTTCTTTATGTGGCTTGGAATAATATTATATGTAGGTCACTTCTGGTTTGCCATTGTTTGTATATTACTCTTTTGGTTATACTATGAACGCATTATGTTGACCGAAGAAAAGTTTCTCATTGAAAAATTTGGTGACAGTTACCATAAATGGGCACAAGAAACTCCGTCTTTCATTCCCAGCCTTAGAAAATGGAAGCGTCCTTATTTGCCATTCTCATTAAAAAAAGTAGTTAAAAGAGAATACAGAGGTCTTGTGGCTGTATTAATTTCAATGGGAGTAATACATCTGATCAAAACTTATGCCGTCTACGAAACAATTAATATTCATTCGTTTTGGCTTATCACCTCGGTTGCATCTATTTGCTTATTTGTATTTTTAAGAATACTGACTAAAACAACTAATTTATTCAAAACACAGGGAAGATAGTTAGGTGGCTTATTCAGAAGTAGAGTAAATATTAAAAAGGCCATTAATTTGTCAGTGATTAGGCAGTTGTTGTTGCAGTGGCAGTTGCAGCAGGCAGCGGGTAGTAAAACCGAACAGCGTCTTTAGTATCTGTATTTTTTGATTTGAGCAAATAAAATAGCGAGCAATAGTAAGTTTAGTGCTGAAAAATTACCGCTTAGTCATACAACAAACTGATATTTTATTCAGGCACTTTCAGAAGCAAGTTATATTTTGAAATACAAGAAGTTAAAAACAAAATTAAGTAAAGCGAAACCCCGAAAAATGAAAAAATGGTTAAAAAACGAGGTCATATTTTCTCTCTTGCCTGCTGCTTAATTTTTCTCTTTTTCTTTCTCTGTTCAAACGCTGACAGG
>Ga0207714_1000363_pt1 | contig 31607 bp, 26 predicted proteins | sample PonA232FremontCA_2_FD_187270 | JGI IMG/M metagenome (GOLD analysis project Ga0207714, IMG submission 187270) | Marine sediment microbial community from Fremont, CA, USA - Pond A23 Sediment 2 (SPAdes) | ecosystem: Environmental > Aquatic > Marine > Unclassified | place: USA: Fremont, California...
TGGTTTCATTGAAAGAGAAGATGGAGACGATGTTTTTGTTCACTTTTCAGCTATCCAAGATGAAGGATTTAAAACTCTTGAAGACGGCGAAGAAGTAGAGTTTGAAATTGTTGAGGGCGACAGAGGTCCTCAAGCCGCAGAAGTTGTGAGGGTTGAAGAATAATCATATATACCTAAGTAAGTGGACATGGATCCTGATTACAGAGATGTAATCAGGATTTTTCTTATATAAAGAAGGGTTTTCCCTTAAAATATTGAATTATTATAATAACAACAATATTTATTTTAGTAGTTTAGAAGGGAGTGGAGATAATGAATATTACGGTTTATGGAAAAAATATCGACGTTACGCCTTCACTAAAAGAATATGCCCGAGAAAAGATGCAAAAACTCAAGAAGTATTTTGAAGATGAACCAATGGAAGTCCACATTACGATGGAGGTGGAGAAAGAAAGGCATATAGTAGAAGTTACGGCTTATGTCAAAGGATTAATTCTCCGCGGTGAGGAAGAAACTACTGATATGTATGCTTCGCTTGATAGTGTGATAGAAAAAGTTGAAAGACAGATTCATAAATATAAAACAAAGATTCACAATAAAATGATTGAAAGAAAGCAAGAATATAAAGAAGAATATATGGAAAAAAGAGAAGAAATGATAAGAAGTAAAAAGGAACCAAGTGAAGATGACTTTGAACCCAAAATTGTTAAAACAAAGAGTTTTGCTCTTAAACCAATGGACGCTCAAGAAGCAGTAATGCAGATGGACTTAATTGGTCATGACTTTTTTGTTTTTTCCAATGCAAATACAAATGAAGTGAATGTAGTGTATAAAAGAAAAGATGGGAACTACGGTTTGATTGAACCCACCTTTTAAAAAAATTAAAACAACTATAAGAAATGAAAGGTCGCCTTTATTAGGCGGCCTTTTCTAATGTGATAGATTCATTGAGATTTTACCTAATAAGTGTTATAATGAAATGTAAATTTGTAAAGACTGACTAGAATTATTTTTCTATAATAAAAAAACAGGTGGTATTAAAATGTTAGATTTTTTGAAAAATTTATTTAAAGATCCGAATGAAAAAGAACTGGAAAGATTACAAGTAATTGTTGATGAAATAAATAGTTTGGAAAGCGAAATGCAAGAATTATCGGATTCTGAACTGAAGGCTAAAACTGACGAATTTAAACAAAGATATCAAGATGGAGAAAGTTTAGATGATCTTTTACCAGAAGCATTTGCTGTTGTAAGAGAAGCCTCACAGCGTTCAACAGACGAAGGATTTAGACACTTCGATGTCCAGCTGATGGGTGGTATAGTCTTACATGAAGGAAAAATAGCTGAGATGAAAACTGGGGAAGGTAAAACCTTGGTTGCTACTCTGCCAGTTTATCTAAATGCTTTGACTGGTAAAGGAGTTCATGTTGTTACAGTAAATGATTATCTGGCTAAAAGAGATAGTGAATGGATGGGCCAGATTTATGAATTTTTAGGTATGGATGTAGGTGTTGTTCTGAGCGGAATGACTGCTCAAGAAAGAAAAGAAGCCTATGATGCTGATGTTACCTATGGAACTAATAATGAGTTTGGTTTTGATTATTTAAGGGCTAATATGGCAACAGATCCTGATAATGTAATTCAGCATGATTTTCACTTTGCAATTCTTGATGAGGTTGACAGTATTTTAATTGATGAGGCAAGAACACCATTAATTATTTCTGGTCCTGTACAAGAAAAACCTAGTGATTATCGTAAATTCAACAGGATTATTCCAAAATTAGAGGAAGAAAAGCATTATGAATTAGATGAAAAGAATAATAATGTGACACTAACTGAAGATGGTGTTCATAAAGTTGAAGACTATTTAAATGTAGATAATCTGTTTGATGAAGAAAACTTCAGCTTGCATCATCAGGTTAATCAGGCTCTGAGAGCACATACTTTAATGAAAAAAGATAGAGATTATATAGTAGATGACGGTAAGGTAAAAATTGTAGATGAGTTTACTGGCCGTGTAATGGAAGGTAGAAGATACAGCGAAGGTCTTCATCAGGCTATTGAAGCAAAAGAAAGAGTTTCTGTACAAAAAGGGAGTCAGACTTTTGCTCGTATTACCTTGCAAAATTACTTCAGAATGTATGACAAGCTTGCCGGTATGACCGGTACAGCTAAAACTGAAGAAGAAGAGTTTATAAAAATATATGATATGGAAGTAATAGTTATACCAACTAATGAACCTTTAATTAGAGATAATAAGCCAGACCTTGTGTTTAAAGATGAAGAAGCAAAGTTCAAGGCTGTTGTTAATGAGATTGAAGAAAGACATGAAAAGGGTCAACCTTTACTAGTTGGTACTGTTGATATTGATAAATCGGAAAAACTAAGTAGAATGTTGAAAAGAAGAGGTATTAAGCATAATGTACTGAATGCTAAAAACCATAAAAAAGAGGCTGAAATAATAAAAGACGCCGGACAGAAAAATAGTGTAACTATTGCTACTAATATGGCTGGTAGAGGTACTGATATTGTTTTAGGTGAAGGAGTAGTAGAAGTTGGCGGCTTACATGTACTTGGTACAGAGCGCCATGAAAGTCGTAGAATAGACAATCAGCTAAGAGGTCGTGCAGGTCGTCAGGGAGACCCTGGTTCTTCGCAGTTTTTTGTTTCTCTTGAAGATGACTTATTAAGGCTATTCGGTTCTGATAATATAAGTGCCTTAATGGATAAAGTGGGTCTAGAAGATGACCAACCTATTCAGCATAAGATGATTACTAATGCTATTGAAAAGGCCCAGAAGAAAGTTGAGGGTCGTAATTTTGATATCAGGAAGGCCATCTTACAGTATGATGACATTTTAAATAAACAACGTCAGGTAATATATGACCAGAGAAAAAAAGTTCTCTTTTCTGATGAAATGGATGACGTTATATTTGGTCTTTTAGAAAAATTAATAGATGATATCACAGAGAGCTATCTTTCTGAAGATATCCATCCTAGCGAATGGGATCTTGAAGGTATGGTTGACTATCTCAATAAATTCTACTTTACCGAAGAATTAACTGTTGAAAGACTTGAAAATAAAGGTAAAGAAGAAATCAAAGATTATTTGATTGAATTTGGTAAAAAGATCTATAGAGATAAAGAAGAGAAGTTTACAGAAGAAAACATGAATCAGCTTGCTAAGCATATAGCACTAAGAGTTATTGACAGGAACTGGATGTCTCATTTAGATAATATGGATGAGTTAAGACAAGGTATTGGCCTTAGAGCTTATGGTCAAAAAGATCCTTTAACAGAATATAAATTTGAATCCTATGATATGTTTAACGAAATGACCAGTTCAATAAGAGAAGATATAATAAGAAGTATCTTCCGGATCGAAGTACATGAAGATGGTAAACTGGACCAAAGGAAAACCAATCAGAATTTAAATTACAGTGATGGCGGCACAATTAGTGCTTTATCTACTGCTAAAAACAAAAGGAAACAAAGCCAGAGGAATACAAATCAAAACAAGAAACAAAAGAAAGTGAAAACAGTAGTTAAACCCGATGAACCAGGCAGAAACGATCCCTGCCCATGTGGCAGTGGTAAAAAATACAAGAAATGCTGTGGTAGATAATAAGGAGGATCCTAAGATGAATAGTAATTATAGAGATAAAATTAAAGCTATTAAAAAACGTTACAAGGATTTGAGGGATTTACTTTGACCCGGAAAAACTTAAAGCTAAAAGAGATGAATTAGAAGAGAAGATGACATCTCCTGATTTTTGGGATGATAATGAAGAAGCAACTAGAATAAGTAAAAAAGTAGATGAAATAAAAAATAGGATCAATGTTTTAGAAGAAATAAAAGAAGATATAGATGAAATAGAAGTATATATAGAACTAGCTGATGAAGAAGAGGGCGAAGACCTCTTAAAACAGGCCGATAATAAAATAAAAAAATTAAAAGAGCGACTAGATAATCTAGAATTAAAAACCCGCATGAATGGTGACTATGATCAAAACAATGCAATTTTATCTATCCATCCTGGAGCAGGTGGCACTGAATCTCAGGATTGGGCTGAAATGTTACTAAGAATGTATGACCGCTGGGCTCAAAACCATGATTTTGAAATCCAAACTCTTGATTTTCAAAGTGGTGATGAGGCTGGGATTAAACGAGTTACACTAATGATTAAAGGTGAATATGCTTTCGGCTATCTTAAAGGTGAAAGAGGAGTCCATAGATTAGTGCGAATATCTCCCTTTGATTCATCAGGGAGAAGACACACTTCCTTTGCTTCAGTAGATGTTTTACCGGAAGTTGAAGAAGATTTAGACGTTGATATAGATGATCAAGATTTAAAGATGGAAACTTTTCGTGCTAGTGGAGCAGGCGGCCAACATGTAAATACGACGGACTCTGCTGTAAGAATTACACACCAACCGACTGGAGTTGTGGTTCAGTGTCAGAATGAAAGATCTCAACATAAAAACAAGCAAATGGCCATGAAGATACTAAAAACTCGCCTGATGGAATTGAAAAAAGAAGCTCAGGCTGAAAAAATAGATGAGTTAAGAGGCGAATATAAAGATATTGCCTGGGGTAGCCAAATTCGTTCATATGTTTTTCACCCCTATAATATGATCAAAGACCATCGAACCGATTTAGAAGAAGGGAATACTGAAAAGGTGATGGATGGTTATATTGATGAATTTATCGATGCTTATCTTAAGCAGAATAATAGTGGGGAAATAAATATATAATATAATATCAGGAGGCAGTCATGAATAAAAAATTACTATATGCAATAATAATACTTACCCTTGTTATTTCCTTATTTGGAATTAGGGGTAGGTTTATGGTGGAACAGTCGAATAAAAATATAGAACTGGCTTTTGACTATAATTCTCTTTCAGATATGAGAGAAGAATATAATAACCAGACCCTTACTTTAGATAATTTAAAGGAATATGGTGTTAACTCAATAGCAATTTCTCCGCTTAATATAAAGAACTTAATTAGAGAAGGAAAAGTTGTTAAGCTTGATAATAGTGAGATATCCAAAAAAGAAATATTATCAGAAAACGATAATGCTTTCTGGAATGAGTTTCCTGAAAGAGATAAAAGTGCATTTTTAGTATTTAAAGAACAAGATAATTATTATCAAAACTTAAAAACATATCAAAAAGAACTTGATTTAGAGTTTAAAGAAATAAATGGCAAAAATATTGTTTTCTTTCCCTACTGGAAAGAAGAATATCAAAAAATAGATATTGGTTTTGAGACTGGTCTGATAGAAAAAATTAATAATAAAGGTTTTAATGTTGTATATAGATTTGAAAATAATGATATTAATAACCTAAATTTTGAGCTCCTAGAAGGGTTAAATAAAAATACAAGTGTTGTCTTCAAAGGTCAGGAAATACTAGGTTTTCCTGATAACATTGATAAAACCACAGAACTTATGCAGGAAAACAATATTACTTTTGGTTTTATTGAAGCAATAATTGCTGTTCAAAATGGAGAAGATAAACTGGCTTCTAATTTAGACTATGATCTTGTTAGGGTTCACAGCATTACCCAGGATGAAATGAATATATATTCTCAATCCAAAATTGTTAATAGATATATGCGGGCAATTCGGGAAAGAAATATCCGCTTTTTATATCTGAGACCTATTATAAAAGAAAACAAGGACTTTAGTGCTGTTAAAAAATTAAACAAAGAATATATCCAGACTTTAAATAAGGAAGCGGTTTCAGCTGGTTATAAGATTAATCGTGCTGTACCTTTTCAAAAGTTCTCTAACAATAGTATCTTTTTAATATTCAGTGCTCTCGGAATTCTAGTGGGGGGCGTTCTGCTTTTAATTGAAATATTTAAGATAAAAGAAGATTTACTTAGATATATTCTAATAGTGCTAGGTATAATGGGAATATTTTTAACTTATTTCATATTAGATATAACTATATTTAGGGCTGGGCTTGCTTTAGGTAGCAGTATCGTATTTCCCAGTTTGGCAATAATTACTCAACTTTTAAAAAGAAACAGTAAAAAATCAATTGTAAATTATTTGAAAGCGGCTTTAATTACTATAGCTGGAGCAGGATTTGTTGTGACAGCTTTAGCTGATATAAGTTATCTTACAAAGATAAATCAGTTTAGAGGGGTTAAATTAGCCTTTCTAATGCCTTTATTAATAATCACTTTTTATTATTTCATGGAATATATAGTAAGAAAAAAAGATACCACTATAAAACAAAGATTCTATGAAATTTTAGAAATTAATCTTAAAGTAAAACACTTACTTATTTTAGCTGTTGTTGCTCTAGCTGGTATTTACTATATTTTAAGAACTGGTAATTTCCCAATTCTTGATATTCCTGCGATTGAAGAAAAGTTTAGGATATTATTAGAAGAGCTACTTTATGTAAGGCCTAGATTTAAGGAATTTTTAATTGGTCATCCGGCCTTTATAGTTGCACTATATTATTTTAAAAATATAAAAAATAATTATAGCGTGTTTTTCTTGAGTCTGTTGGCGGTTATTGGGCAGTTGAATATAATCAACTCTTTTGCTCATATTCATACCCCATTATTGATTTCACTTCTAAGAACAGTGCATGGTTTATGGATTGGACTTCTATTAGGTTTGGCTGCTGTTTTAATAATTAGATATTTAGTCAAATTATCACCAAACCAAAGGGTGAATTAAATGAAAAGGATTTTAATTTCAGGATATTTTGGGTTTAACAACCTTGGTGATGAAGCCATTTTAAATAGTATGGTAAGTTTGATTAATGAAATAAATCCTGAAACTAAAATTATAGTATTATCGAATTCACCTGAGAGTACAAAAGTTAAGTATGATACTGAATCTATTTATCGTTATGATATATTTAAGATAATGTCAGAGATGAAAAGAAGTGACATTTTTATAAGTGGCGGTGGAAGCCTACTTCAGGATGTAACAAGTCTACGTTCGATTCCATATTATCTTGGTTTAATATTTATGGCTTTAATCTTTAAGATGAAAACCATATTTTTTGCACAGGGAGTAGGTCCTGTTAAAAACAAAATTTTCCGCTTTTTAATAGAAAAAGTTTTAAATAGCGTAGATTATTTATCAGTAAGAGATGAAAATTCTAAAATGTTTTTAGAAGATATCGGCATTCAAAAAAATAAAATTAATATTATAGATGATCCTGTATTTGGTTTAAACGATCTTGATTTAAAAAACGGAAAAGAAAAACAGAAAAATGTTGGAATTCAAAATATAGGGGTATCGGTTCGGAATTGGCATAGTAATAGTTATCTTAATTCTTTAGTTGAGTTTTTAAATATATTAGGACAAAAAAATAATATATTAATTACAATTATTCCCTTTCACCAGGGAAGAGATCTTAAAATTAGTAAGAAGCTTCAAGATAGACTAGAAGTGGATTCTCAGGTTAGAAGATATACTGATGATCTAGATGAGGTAAATGAATTTTATAAAACTCTTGATTTGTTTATTGGAGTAAGATTACACTCCCTGATATTTTCAGCCGTGAATGGAATTCCTTTTATAGGGATAAGCTATGATCCTAAAACTGATAGTTTAATTGAGGAAATGGGTTATCAAGATAAAATTACTACAGAAAATATAACGGTGGATAAGCTTCAGAGCACATATAATAAAATAATGAACCAGGAAGATGATATTAAAGATCAAATAATAAAAATTGTTAGGTCAAAGCGCAAAAATATAAAGAACTCTTTGGCACAATTAATAACAGATTTGAAAGGTGAATAAGTTGAAGGAAACGACTGAAATTTTAACCCTCAAAATTAATAACATTACAATGGATGATTTAATTGATGAATTAATGGATGAACTTAAAACTGAGACTAAAAATATAATATTTACGCCTAATTCTGAAATAGTAGTTCGTGCTTATGATGATCCCGAATATGCAAGAATTTTAAATTCTGCAGATTATTTAGTCCCTGATGGAGCTGGTTTGCTACTGGCAGCAAAAATTCTTGGGGAACCTTTACCAGAAAGAGTTGCCGGCTATGACCTGATGAGAAACTTACTTCATAAAGTATCCGATAAAGACTATTCAGTATATTTTTTAGGAGGAAAGCCAGGTATAATAGACTTAGCAGTTAAAAATGTAAAGGAAGAATTGCCTGAGATTAATATGGCTGGTTTTCACCACGGATATCTTGATAGAAGTGACAAAAAGGAAATCGTTAAAGAAATTAATAGAATAAAGCCCGATCTTCTCTTTGTGGGGATGGGGGTTCCTTTGCAAGAAGAGTTTTTTGATACTAATTTTCATAATTTAGATATAAAACTGGGTTTAGCAGTCGGAGGTAGTTTTGATGTCTTAGCAGGCCATACAGAGCGAGCTCCTTTATGGATGCAGAAAATGTATCTGGAATGGTTTTATCGTTTACTTCAAGAACCGAAAAGAATTGGTAGAATGTTAGCTTTACCCCGCTTTTTAATGTTGGTTTTTAAAGAAAGATTTGGGTTATAAAAATATATGGTTTGAAAGGATGCGATAATAGAATGTTTAAAAATAAAAAGAAATTTATAGCAGTATTGTTAATAATATTTGTCTTGTCTGTTGGTGGTTTTAAGGTTATTGCAGATGAGTTAACACCATTACAAAATTTACAGAATGTAATTTATCTGATAGATAATTACTATGTTGAAGATAAAAACTTAGATGAACTTGTTGATTCTGCTATTAGCGGTATGTTAAAGGAATTAGATCCTTATTCTTCTTATCTAAGTCCTGATGAATATGAGGAAATGCAGATTGAATTTGATGGAGAGTTCGGTGGTATCGGTATTGTTATAACCATCCGAGATGAAAAATTAACTATTGTTTCTCCTATAAAAAACACACCCGGTGATAGAGCTAACTTGCAAGCCGGAGATGTAATTAAAGCAATTAACGGAAAACTGACTTCAAAAATGTCTCAGGATAAAGCAGTGGATTTAATGAGAGGTAAACCTGGTACTGATGTAACATTAACAATTGATCGTGAAGATACTGAAGATTTTGATGTTGAAATCACAAGAGCTAATATAGAAGTACCTTATGTAGAGCATAGTATGGAAACTGATAGAATAGGTTATTTAACTATTAACCAGTTTGCGAAAGATGTTGGGTATGATACTCAAAAAGCACTGAAAGATTTAAAATCACAAGGTGCAGAGGCTCTCATATTAGATCTTCGTTCTAACCCCGGCGGTATTTTAAAAGAAGCCGTTACGGTTGCCAGTAATTTCATTGAAGATGGTAAAGTTGTAACTGTAAAAAGTAGAACTAAAGAAGATGAGGTATTTAATACAGTTTCTGATATAGAGGCCGTAGATCTACCTATGATAGTTTTAATCAATCAAGGTAGTGCTAGTGCTTCTGAAATAGTAGCAGGAGCTATCTCAGACTATAACAGAGGGATTCTACTTGGTAAAAAGACCTTTGGTAAGGGTACTGTTCAAACTGTAATACCAATGGGTGATGGATCAGCATTAAGGTTGACAACTGCTCGCTATTATACACCAGAAGGTACTTTTATCCATGAAGAAGGTATCGAACCAAATGTAGAAGTAGAATTTGATCCTGAAAGTGAAGAAGACAAACAATTACAGAATGCAATAGATTTATTACAAGAACAAATAAAAGATGAAAATTTAGATAAAGCCAGTTAGGATGGTGAAATAATAACAGTGAGTGTATTTAATGTATTAGGACCAATTATGATAGGCCCTTCTAGCTCTCATACGGCAGGGGCAGTTAAGGTGGGTTATCTAGCCCGGTCCATATTTAAAGATAAATTGAATAAAGCAGATATACATTTACATGGTTCTTTTGCCCGAACATTTAAAGGCCATGGAACAGACCGCGCTTTAGTGGGCGGTCTGTTGGGTTTTAAACCCGATGATGAGAGGATTAAAAATTCGCTTCAAATTGCAAAAGAACGGAATGTGGAAATAGAGTTTCATCTTTCTGACTTAAGAGGTGTTCATCCTAATACTGCTAAACTTGATTTAGTGGGAGAAAATAAGGAGATGTCAATAATCGGTTCTTCGATTGGAGGCAGTCGGATTAAAATTATTCAGATCGATGATTATGAAGTTGATTTTTCTGGTGAAATGCCAACCCTTTGGGTTCTTCATAAAGATGAACCAGGAGAAATCGGTATAATAACTTCGATACTGGGTAATTATAAGTTAAATATTGCCCGTATGGTAGTATTCAGAAATAAAAAAGGTGAAGTTGGTTCTGCAATTATAGAACTTGACCATGCGGTTAATGATTTTGTAATTTCTAATTTAGAAAATATGGATGATATATATCAAGTGAGATATGTAGAGCCCTTTTAAGGAGGAATTCTAAGTGTATTATAAAAAGATTGAAAATCTAATAGATAAAGCAGTTCAGGATAATATTAAAATAAGTCAGATAATAATAGAAGAAGAAATTGAAGAGAGAGAAACCTCCCGGGCTGCTGTGATTGAAAAAATGAGGCAAAACTTAAAAGTAATGAAAGAATCAATAGAAGAAGGTCTAAAAGAAGGACATACTTCAGCAAGTGGTTTAACTGGTGGAGAAGCTTTATCGATGCAAAATTCCGATAATATTTTAGGGGATAATCTCTACAAAAGTGTTGTTGTAAAAGCGTTAGCAGTCTCTGAAGTAAATGCCTGTATGGGTAAAATAGTGGCCGGTCCTACTGCTGGAGCCAGTGGGATAGTACCTGCTGTTTTACTATCTCTGGCTGAAAAATATGAGATTTCTGATGAGAAGGTGATAAAAGCTTTATTTACTGCAGGAGGTTTAGGTGAAATAGTATCTAAAAAAGCCACTCTTGCCGGTGCAGAAGGAGGTTGTCAGGCAGAATGTGGAGTTGGTTCTGCGATGGCTGCTGGAGCTGCTGTAGAGCTTATGGAGGGAACCCCTGAACAGGTAGGAGATGCTTTTGCATTAGCTTTGAAAAATTTATTGGGACTTGTTTGTGACCCTGTAGCAGGTTTAGTAGAAGTTCCCTGTGTGAAAAGAAATGGGTTTGCTGCTTCTCATGCTTTAACAGCTGTTAATATGGCTTTAAGTGGGATTGAAAGCGTAATACCTCCCGATGAAGTTATTGAGGCAATGATGGAGGTTGGAGATCTAATGTCGGTTAGTTTAAAAGAGACCTCAGAAGCAGGTTTGGCAACTACAGAAACTGGTAGAAAAATTGCAGATGAATTAAAAGATTTTTGATATCAAAGACCGGTAAATATTTTTAGCTATTTTTAGTAATGATTACTATTACAAATTAGAGATGTATGTTATAATATGTTTTAAGGGTAATAAAATGAACGTTTGTTTGCACAACTGATTAATATATAGTATAATATCCACAGGAAAAATAATTAAACTAAAGGTGAAATTATTATGACAAAAGAATTTAAACTTCATTCTCCATATGAACCAAAGGGAGATCAACCCCAGGCTATCAAAGAATTAGTCGAAGGGGTTAACAAAGGATATAGACATCAAACCCTGTTGGGAGCAACAGGTACAGGGAAGACTTATACAATGGCAGGAGTTGTTGAAAAAGTAAATAAACCAACTCTTGTAATTGCACATAATAAGACACTAGCAGCTCAATTAGTTAGTGAGTTCAAAGAGTTTTTTCCTGAAAACAGGGTTGAATACTTTGTAAGTTATTATGATTATTATCAGCCGGAAGCTTATGTACCACAGTCTGATACCTATATTGAAAAGGATGCTTCAGTTAATGAAGATATTGATAAATTAAGACTGGCTGCCACCAGCGCTCTTTTTGAAAGAAGAGATGTACTGATTGTGGCCAGTGTTTCATGTATATATGGCTTGGGTTCTCCAGCTGACTATTTAGAGCTTTCAAGTCATCTTGAAGTAGGAGAACAAAAAGACAGAAAAGAAATCATGAGAGAATTATCTATTATGCAGTATAGTCGTAATGACATTGATTTACAGCGTGGTCATTTCCGGGTACGAGGAGATGTTGTTGAGATCTATCCCGCCTATCGTGATCAGGCTATTCGTGTCGAATTATTTGGTGATGAAATTGAAAGAATAACTCGGATTAACACGGTAACTGGTGAAATAGTTGAAGATCTCGAAGAGGTGAACATCTATCCGGCCAGTCACTTTGTTACTCCTGAAGATAAGATTGAACGAGCTATTGAAGATATTAAAGAAGAATTAGTAGAAAGATTAGAAGAACTTAGGGAACAAGATAAACTGGTGGAAGCACAACGACTAGAACAGAGAACTAATTATGATCTAGAAATGCTGGAACAAATGGGTTTCTGTTCTGGAATTGAGAATTATTCCCGGCATTTAAGCGGTAGACCAAAGGGTTCACGCCCGCAAACTCTGCTTGATTATTTTCCGGATGATTTTTTAGTATTTATAGATGAGTCACACATGACAATACCTCAAATTGGTGGTATGTTTGCCGGAGACCGATCTAGAAAAGAAAAACTGGTTGATTATGGATTTAGATTACCTTCGGCCTTAGATAACAGACCACTTAATTTTGAAGAGTTTGAACAAGTTGTACCACAGGCGATCTATGTTTCTGCAACACCAGGACCTTATGAATATGAACACAGCCAACAGATTGTAGAGCAGATTATACGTCCTACAGGATTAGTTGATCCAGAAATTGAAGTAAAACCAATTGAAGGTCAGATTGATGATTTACTTGAAGAAATAAGAGTCGTAGTAGAAGAGAGAAATGAAAAGGTATTAGTTACAACCCTGACCAAAAGAATGTCAGAAGATTTAACAGAATATTTAGCTGAAGCCGGAGTTAAAGTCCGTTACTTGCATTCAGATATAGATACTCTCGAAAGATCAGAAATAATTCGAGATCTTAGATTGGGAGAATTTGATGTATTGGTTGGAATTAACCTTCTACGAGAGGGTTTGGATTTACCAGAAGTATCTCTTGTGGCAATTTTAGATGCTGATAAGGAAGGCTTTTTAAGGGCTGAACGCCCATTAATTCAGACTATTGGTAGAGCCGCTCGTAATGTTAATGGTAAAGTGATAATGTATGCAGACAAAATCACTGATTCGATGCGTAAAGCTATTGATGAAACTGAAAGAAGAAGAGAAATTCAAATAGAATTTAATGAAAAGAATGATATTGAGCCTCAAACGATAAAAAAACCGGTGCGAGAGGTATTAAGACCAGAAGAAATGATAATTGGAGAAAGCAAACCAGATAAATATATTTCTGACCAAGATGATTTAGAACAGTTATCAAAAGTGGAACTTCAGAATAAAGTAATAGAATTAGAGGAAGAAATGGATGAAGCTGCTTCAAATCTAGAGTTTGAGGTAGCAGCCCAAATTAGAGATGAAATTACAGAAATAAAAGAAGAACTTTCAAATAGATGAGGTGATATTAATGGGCAGTGATAAACTAATTGTTAAAGGAGCCCGCGAACACAATTTAAAAAATATAGATGTAGAAATACCGCGAGATAAATTTGTGGTAATAACAGGTTTAAGTGGATCAGGTAAGTCTTCACTTGCTTTTGATACTATTTATGCAGAAGGACAGAGAAGATATGTAGAATCTCTTTCTTCATATGCACGCCAATTTTTAGGACAGATGGAAAAGCCGAAAGTTGAATATATTGAAGGTTTATCCCCGGCTATTTCAATAGATCAAAAATCCACAAGTAAAAACCCGCGTTCAACAGTGGGAACAGTAACCGAAATATATGATTATTTAAGATTATTGTATGCTAGAATAGGTACCCCCCATTGTCCGGTTTGTGGAAAAGAAATCAGTTCACAATCTTTAGATGAAATAGTTGATCAAGTTTTAGAACTTGAAAACAGAACTAAAATACAGATTCTAGCTCCTGTTATTAGAGGTAGAAAAGGTGAACATGATCAGGTCTTTGCCCAGGCGCGCAGAGATGGTTTTATCCGGGTAAAGGTCGATGGAGAAAGTTATTTAATTGATGATGAAGTTAATTTGGATAAAAATAAAAAGCATGATATTGAGATAATTGTGGATCGGATTGTAATAAAAGAAGATATAAGAGAAAGATTGGCTGATTCAATAGAAACGGCTTTAGAATATGCAGAGGGATTAGTATATGTAGATATTATAGATGGAGAAACAATGACTTTTAGTGAAAAGTTTGCATGTAATGAACATGGCTTTAATCTAGAAGAACTTTCTCCCCGTATGTTTTCATTTAATAGTCCTTATGGTGCTTGTCCATCTTGTGATGGATTGGGAATCAAAAAAGAATTTGATCCTGAATTAATCTTAGATGAAGAAAGATCTATAAAAGACGGTGGTATAATACCTTGGAGAAACACATCCAGTAGATATTATCCCCAGATTCTGAAAGCATTAGCTGAAGAATATGGATTTAGTATGGGGACTCCTATTGAAGATTTGAGTCAAGAAATTAAGGATGTCTTAATATATGGTTCTGATCGTCAACTTAGTTTCCCTTATACTAACCGTTATGGTAAAACAAGGCAGCAAAATACTCAGTTTAAAGGTGTAATACATTATTTAAAAAGAAGGTTAAAACGTTCTGATTCTGCCAGTTCACACAGTAAAATGAATAAATACATGAGAGAAGACCACTGTCATGAATGCCAGGGGCAGAGATTAAAACCAGGTGCGCTTGCAGTTACAGTTGGTGGAATTTCGATTGCAGAATTCACTCGTAAAAACATTGGAGATGCCCTTGAATTTATTGATAATCTTCAATTAAGTGAAAGAGAGAAATTTATCGGTTCCGAAATATTAAAAGAAATCAAAAATAGATTGCAATTTATGGTCAATGTAGGCCTCGATTATTTAACTCTAGCTCGTTCTGCTGCCAGTTTATCTGGTGGAGAAGCTCAAAGAATTAGGCTCGCTACTCAGATAGGATCTGGTTTAGTGGGAGTCTTATATATCCTTGATGAACCCAGTATTGGTCTTCATCAAAGAGATAATAAGCGTTTAATCGATACTCTAGAGCATATCAGAGATACTGGTAATACAGTTATTGTTGTAGAACATGATGAAGAAACAATTAAATCTGCTGATCATATTATTGATATGGGTCCTGGAGCTGGTAAACACGGTGGTAATATAGTAGTTCAGGGTGATGTAGATGAAGTTACTAACTGTGAAAATTCACTGACAGGTAAGTATTTAAAGGGAGAAGAAAAGATTCCCCTTCCAGAGCCTGAAGAAAGATATGAGCCAAATGGTAATTTCCTAGAGATCAAAGGTGCCAGACAGTTTAATCTTAAAGATATTGATGTAAAAATACCTTTAGGAACCTTCACCTGTATAACAGGGGTGTCTGGTTCAGGTAAATCAACATTAATAAATTATACTCTAAAAAGAGAATTAATGCGTGAAATATATGATTCCACCGATCATCCAGGTGAACATGATGAAATCAAGGGAGTTGATCAACTAGATAAAGTAATCAATATCGATCAATCTCCTATTGGTAGAACACCACGTTCTAATCCGGCAACTTATACAAAGGTCTTTGATTATATTAGAGACTTATTTGCTGAAACACCGGAAGCTAGAAGACGTGGATATAAGAAAGGCCGATTTAGTTTCAATGTTAAAGGCGGACGCTGTGAAGCATGTGGCGGCCAAGGTATTAATAAGATAGAAATGCACTTTTTAGCTGATGTGTATGTCCCTTGTGATGTTTGTGGTGGTAAAAGATACAATAAAGAAACCTTAGAGATTAAATATAAAGGTAAAACAATTGCTGATGTACTTGATATGACAGTTGAAGAAGCTTTGAACTTTTTTGATAAAATTCCGGCTCTTAAACGTAGATTACAGACTCTTTATGATGTCGGCTTAGGATATATTAAACTCGGCCAACCTGCTACAACATTATCAGGTGGAGAAGCGCAGAGGGTCAAGATTTCCACAGAATTAGGTAAAAGAAGTACAGGGGATACACTCTATATGCTAGATGAACCAACAACTGGTCTACATTTTGCTGATGTTAAAAAATTACTAGAAGTTTTACACAGACTTAGAGAAGGCGGTAATACAGTAATCGTAATTGAACATGATCTTGATGTTATTAAATCAGCTGATTATATAATTGATCTTGGTCCTGAAGGTGGAGACCAGGGTGGAGAAGTATTAGCAACCGGTACACCGGAAGAAATAGCCCAGGCTGAAAATTCCTATACCGGTAAGTTTTTAAAAGAGATCCTAAACTAAAAAGGTGAAAAACTATGAGTGAATATATTGAAGAACAAATCAAACAAATACCAGATAAACCGGGAGTCTATCTAATGAAAGATAGTTCCGGGGAAATAATATATGTAGGGAAGGCCCGTTCTTTAAAAAAACGGGTCCGCTCCTATTTCCGGAAGGGTAACCATAGCTTTAAGACTACAATTATGGTTGATGATATTGAAGACTTCGATTATATAGTAACCGATACTGAAATGGAGTCCTTTATATTAGAGGCGAACTTAATTAAAAAACATCAACCTCAGTATAACATTAGGTTAAAAGATGATAAGACCTATCCTTTTATAAAAATAACAACCTATGAGGACTTTCCCCGTATTAAAAAAACACGGGTCGTAAAAAATGATGGAAGTAAATATTTTGGTCCTTTCGCAGATGTAGGAGCTATCTATAAAACTATAAATATTTTAAAAGATCTCTTTAAATTAAGAAGTTGTAATTATGATATAAGTGAAGAAAAACAGCTGGAAAGACCCTGTTTAAATTACTATATAGATAAATGTATGGCTCCTTGTGTAGGAAAGATAAGCAAGGAGGAGTACCATAAATTAATTGATCAAGTGGTATTATTCCTTTCGGGCCGGCAGAAGAATTTAATAGAAAAAATTGAAGAAAAAATGAATCAAGCAGCTGAAAAAGAAAACTTTGAAAAAGCTGCTCGTTACAGAGACGCTATTCAGGCTGTCGAAGAAATATCACGCCAGCAGAAGGTAATGTCAGAAGATGACCAGGACCGTGATATAATTGCTATTAAAGAAGATGGTTCTTATTGTGTACAGCTATTACTGGTTAAAAATGGGAAACTTATTGGCCAGGAACACTATATATTAGAAGTGCCTGAAGGTGAAGACCAACAAGAAGTAATGTCTTCTTTTCTTCAACAGTATTATGAGCAGGCTCCTCAGTTGCCTGATGAAATTCTGATAAATACAGAAATTAATAATAGGGAAATTCTTGCTGATAGATTAAAACAACTGAAAGGCAAAAAAGTTGAAATAAAGATACCTTCCAGAGGTAATAAGAAAAGATTAATTGAGATGGCATTAAAAAATGCCGAACAAAATCTTAAAAAAGATCAAATAAAGCGTAAGTATGAGGAAAAAAGAACTATAAAAGCGGTTGAAAAATTAAAGGAATATCTTGAATTAAATAAACTTCCTCAACATATAGAGGGCTTCGATATTTCAAATATCCAGGGTACAGATCCGGTAGCTTCAATGGTAGTTTTTAAAGAGGGTAGAGCTGCTAAAAGTGAGTACAGAAGATTTAAAATACAACATGATGAAGGTCCTGATGATTTTGCAATGATGAAAGAGGTTGTTTATCGACGATATAGAAGATTAATCAATGAGGAAAGACCTTTGCCCGATTTGATATTAATAGATGGTGGTAAGGGGCAGTTAAATGCTGCTCAGGCTACTTTAAATGAACTAGGGATAAAAGAAGAGATTGAAATGGTTGGATTGGCTAAAAGAGAAGAAGAAATTTTTAAAGCAAACAAAGAAGAACCAATTATACTTCCTAAAAATTCCAATGCACTTCATTTATTGCAGAGAGTCAGAGATGAGGCCCATCGCTTTGCAGTAAACTACCATAGGAAGTTAAGATCCAGACGTATTACCCATAGTATGTTGGAACGAGTTCCGGGTATTGGACCTGAAAAAAGAAGAGCGCTTCTTCAGCATTTCAGTTCATTAGCCAAAATACGAAGCGCAGATGTTCAAGAACTAAAAGAAGTCAAAGGTATCAGTGATAAATTGGCTCAAGAAATCAGTGAATATCTAGAAAAAAATACAAGAAATATATAAAAACCCTGAGAAATGTCAATTTAACTGTTGACAATCAGGGTTTTTTAAGTTATCATAAATGTGAAATAAATCACATAAAAGGAGAATATAACTTATGGTTGAGGTCAAAATATGTGTTGGAAGCAGCTGTCATTTAAAGGGAGCTCCGGAAGTTGTTGAAAAATTTAAAAGCTTAATAAAAGAAAAAGAATTAGAAGATACTATAAATTTAAAGGCGAGTTTTTGCCAGAATAACTGTACTGCTGGTGTTAATATAACTATAGATGGAACAAAAATATCTAATGTATCTGGTAATGAGGTAGAAAAAATTATTGATCAAAAAATTTTAGGAGAGATCGTGAATGAAAATACTTGATGTTGTAAAAACAAGCTGTCAGGACTGTCATAGATGCTTAAGGAGCTGTGAAGTAGGTGCAATTGGCTTTGATGAACAGGCCTGGATAATAGAAGATAAATGTATATACTGTGGGACTTGTATGAGTGTATGTCCCCAGGACTCAAAAAAACCACATGATATGAAAGATAAATTGATGGAATACATAGAAAGTGATCAGGAGGTTATTGTTAGTTTAGCCCCTTCATATTTAACCGCTTATCCTGAGATAGAGTGGTTTAATATCATAGGTACTTTAAGAGAATTAGGTGTTGATATTATTACTGAAACAGCTCAGGCAGCCGAACTTGTAGCTGCTAAGTTTAATAAAATGATAGGAGGAAGAGAAAAAACCCTACTTTCAAGTTGCTGCCCATCAATTATCAATTTAATAGAAAAACATTATCCCGAGATGAGAGATTACTTGGCAGATATAGTTTCACCAATGAATCTGCATGCATCTCTTTTAAAAGAAAAATATGGTGAAAATAGTAAAGTGGTTTTTATAGGTCCCTGTATAGCTAAAATGGATGAAATTTCTAATGATAGAACCGATTCAAAGGTTGATTCAGTGATTACCTTTAATCAGTTTAAGTCTTTATGTGAAGAGATGGAGATTAACCCGATAGAATATTCGGATTATAAGATAGATGAAGGATGTGGAAAAATAGGTGGTACTTATCCCTTGGAAAAGGGAGCTGTTAAGGCTTCGGATTTATTAAAAGAATATAATGATACAGAAATACTATCTGCCAATGGGGTTAAGAGTTGTAAAAAGATATTAGAAGACTTAAAAAACGAAAAGTTAACTCCCCGCTTTATTGAATTAATGGCTTGTGAAGGCGGTTGTATTAACGGTCCTGGTATTGAAAGCTATGATAGTACAGTAAGTAAAGAGATTAAAGTAAATAGATATGCTGATCAAAAAGAAGTTAAATACAATTCAGAGGATATAGCTCAATATATGAATCAGATCTCTATAGATAGAGATTATAAAGATAGACAAAAAATATATGAAGAACCTTCAGAAGAAGAATTAAGAGCAATTTTGAAAGATATAGGAAAAGAAAAACCCGAGGATGAGACTAACTGTGGCGGCTGTGGATATGACTCCTGTCGAGAAAAGGCAGTAGCCGTTTACCATGGATTAGCCCAAAAAAATATGTGTATTCCATATATGAAATCAAAAGCGGAATCCCTTTCACATATTATTGTTGAATCTTCCCATAATGCTATCATTGTTGTTGATAAAAATATGGTGATTCAAGAAATAAATCCAGTTGCAAATCAAATGTTTGGAGATAAAGATTCAACCTGGAATGGAAAAGAATTATCGCAATTTATTGATCCCAAATTATTTAAACAAGTCTGGAGTACCAAAGAATCAATTGTGCATGAAAAAGTTGAATATGATGAGTATGAACTAATTACAGAACAGACAATATTCCCCATTGAGGAATATGGAGTTATTGTGGGAATATTTTCAGATATAACACAAAGAGAACAACAGAAAAAACGTGTCCAGGAGATGAAAGAGTTAGCAGCAGAAAAAGCTGAGGATGTTGTTCACCAGCAGATGAAAATAGTTCAGGAAATAGCTGGACTTTTAGGTGAAACAACAGTTGAGACAAAAACAGCGCTTCATGAGTTGACTCAGTTAATGCAGGAGGAAAAGTAATGGACCTAGTAATAGATGAGTTTTATAAAAGTATTCCCAAAAAGGGTCAAGAAGTCTGTGGTGATAATGTAGAGATCATAAAAAATGATCAAGAAACAATAGTTGTTTTGTCTGATGGATTAGGTAGTGGAATAAAAGCCAATATACTATCAACTTTAACATCGAAAATTACAGTTGGTTTAATAGACAAACAGTTACCGTTGATAGAAATCATAGAAACTTTGATTGCAACTCTACCGATTTGTGAAGTACGAGAAATTGCCTATTCTACACTGGCAGTTTTAAGATTATCCCAAGATGGTAAAGCTCAAATAATAGAGATGGATACCCCCTCAGTATTTCTAGTTAGAGATAATCAAATCAAAGAAATTGAGATGCAAGAAAGAGAGCTGATGGGTAAAAAAATAAGAGAAGCAGAAATACAATTAAGTAGAAGTGACAGAATATTTATGGTTAGTGATGGAGTAATCCATGCTGGAATCGGAGCACTTTTAGATTTCGGAATAGGTTGGCAGGGATTTGCTCGTCACGTTGAAGATGTAGCAGGTCGCTTTAATGATCTAAAAAATATAATTGAAAAATTAGTTGATATCTGTCTGGCATATTATCTGATGGAACCTGGAGATGATTTTACAGTATTAGGTTTGAGTTTTAGAAAACAACGTAAACTTACCATGTTAAGTGGACCACCGCAGGATCCAAAAAAAGATGAAGAAGTAGTTTTTGAACTATTGGAAGGTCCCGGTCAAAAGATTGTAAGTGGTGGTACTACTGCCCATATAGTAGCCCGTGAATTAAATCAAAAGGTTGAATCCACTTTTGATTATTATGATAAAGATGTTCCTCCTTTGATGAAAATTAAGGGGATGGATTTAGTAACAGAAGGATTATTAACTTTAAACAAAGTAGCAGACTATTTAGAAAATCACAAACATGGGCAGCTTTATCCCAAAGGTAAAGATGGTGCTTCCCGTTTGGTCAGAATGCTGCTGGCTAGTGATTATATAAAGATGGTTGTAGGTCGGGCAATGAATGAATCACATCAGAGTTTAAACCTACCACTAGAATTAGGGATCAGAACTCAGGTGATGAACAGAATAGCAGGTTGTTTAAAGAAACTTAATAAAGATGTTGAAATTATTTGGTATTAAAAAGAATGGAGTGATTAGATGAAAAAGTTAACTGTAGAAGTTTGTATTGGAACTCCTTGTTATCTGATGGGAGCTCGAGAATTAATAGATGATATGACAGAACTACAGAATAAATATGAAGACAAAATAAAATTTAAGACCCTGCACTGTATAGAAGAACGTTGTGAAAATGCTCCTATAGTAAAAGTCGATGGAGAAATATATGAAGAAATGACTCCAGATAAATTACGTGAAATAATATTGAAAAGAATATAAGGTTTTTGAAAGGAGGTCTTAAAATGGCCGGAAATACAGTATCTGAAATAGTAAAAATAAAAAGAAAAATATATATAGAACTTGCTAAACAGGTATTAAATAATGAAATTGAAAATAATATTTCCCAGATACCTTTTAAGATTGCTAAAGAGGATAGTGAAAGGTATAGATGTTGTGTACACAAAGAAAGAGCTATTATCGAAGAAAGAATAAAGCTTGTTTTAGGATTTGACCCTAAATTACATAAAAACGAAAAACCTGCTGACCTCTTAAAAAAGCGAGGTCAGGAAGATTGTTGTGATAATATAGTAAATGTAATTGAGTTAGCCTGTGATAGTTGTCCGATCGATAAATATACGGTTACAGATTCCTGTCGTAATTGTGTTGCTCATAAATGCGTAAACACGTGTCCAGTTGATGCAATAGTTACAATTCAAAATAAAGCATTTATAGACCAGAAAAAATGCATTGAGTGTGGTAAATGTCGTAAGGTGTGTCCTTATGGAGCAATTCATGAGAACATAAGACCCTGTGTAAGAGCCTGTAGTGTTGATGCCTTAACTTCAAATAGTGAACGCAAGGCTAAGATTGATTATGATAAATGCGTCGACTGCGGGAGCTGTATTAGAGCTTGTCCTTTTGGAGCGATAAGTGATAGTACAGAAATAGTTAATGTATGTAGATCGATTAAAAAAGACAAGCAAAAGCTTACAGCTTTATTAGCCCCATCTTTTGTTGGGCAGTTTGGAGCAAAAGTTAAGCCTGAAACTATAAAAAGTGCATTAAAAGAAATTGGTTTTGATGAAGTTATCGAAGTAGGTCTAGGAGCAGATCTAGTTGCCTTAGAAGAAAGTAAGGAATTAAAAGAAAAGATTATGGAAGATGATTTTTTACTGAGTTCCTGTTGTCCTTCCTTTAAAAGAACTGTTGAAAAACATTTTGAAAAATTAAAGCCAAAAGTTTCTCAAACAGTTTCCCCAATGGTTAAAATAGCTGAGAAAGTTAAAGAGGATACAGGGAATAGGACGGTATTTATTGGACCATGTATTTCAAAAAAGGCTGAATCTTGTAAGTATGAATCTGTTGACCATGTTCTTACTTTTGAAGAATTAATGTGTATAATGGTAGCAGCGAATATGAATCTAGCTTCTTATGATAAAAAAGAAGGTATGAAAGATTCTTCACGCCACGGGCGTCAATTTGCATTTAGCGGAGGTTTATCAAAAGTAATGAATGAACTTACAGAAAATGATATAAAAACAGTCAAAGGAAACGGGTTGGATGAATGTCAAAATCTATTGAATGATATTATTTCGGGAGAAGTAGAGATAGACTTTATGGAAGGAATGGCTTGTCAGGGTGGTTGTGCTGGTGGGCCGGCCAATTTAAATAAAACTAAGGTTACAAAAAAACTGGTTGAACTCTTTTCCAACCAGGCTGAATATAAAAGAGCTGATCAGAATGAATACCCAGCTTAAACCTGTTAGTAAAATTGGCAAGATTATTTTTGTTTCAACCCGTTCCCTAAATATATTAATATATTATAATGATGAAAATAATTTAAGCCAAATTTATAACAGACTAAACGATTTAGATGTTGAACAATTGAAGTACAATAAAATAATGGATATTGTAGATCAAAATTCTAATAAAAAAGTTCTACTTAATCAAAGCGATATAGAAATTATTAATAAAAATTCTGATGATCAGATTAATTTCTTTTCTCATGATGTGAATAATGAAAATATGTATAAATATATTTTCGCTTCTAATTAATACTTTTTGACAATTAACAGAAGTATCTATATAATAATTTTAAAAGTAATAAATTAAATAATTTTTATACATATTCAAGGAGGTGAAGTTTAGTTATGGCATATGTTATTTCAGATGAATGTATTATGTGTGGAGCATGTGAACCGGAATGCCCCGTAGATGCTATCAGTGAAGGTGATACTCAATATGTAATCGATGCTGACCTCTGTATTGATTGTGCAGCTTGTGCTGAAGTGTGTCCTGTTGACGCTATAAGCCCTGAATAAAAAACATAAATTTTTCAATATACGCCGGAGCGCAGTTATGTAGCTCCGGTTTTTATTATATTATTTAATTAATTATAATTTAATTAATTAAAATATGATTTAATCATATTAAATAATGAAGCAGGATTTAATTCATACATAGAGAATAAATAAATGTAATAGAGGTTAGTTATTTCTATAATCACTAAGGAGTTGATATATTTTGAGTTCAATTAAAGAAGTAGACCCTAAAATTGCAGAATTTATTGAAAAAGAGGAAGAAAGACAGGCCAAACATATTGAATTAATTGCTTCTGAAAATTTTGTCAGTGAAGCAGTATTAGAGGCAGCTGGATCAGTTTTAACTAATAAGTATGCCGAAGGTTACCCTCATAAAAGATATTACGGTGGCTGTGAAGAAGTAGATAAAGTAGAAGATTTAGCTATTGATAGGGCTAAAGAAATTTTTGGAGCGGAACATGCAAATGTTCAACCACATTCTGGTTCACAAGCTAATCAAGCAGTATATTTTGCCAAAGTTCCTTTAGGGGACACCATATTAGCAATGGATTTAACTCATGGTGGACATCTTACACACGGTAACCCTGTAAATATGTCAGGTAAATACTTTGACTTTGTTCATTATGGTGTTACAAAAGAAGAAGAAATAATTGATTATGACCAGGTAGAAAAACTTGCCAAGAAATATGAACCAACTTTAATTGTTGCTGGTGCTAGTGCTTATCCAAGAGTAATTAATTTTAAAAGATTCAAACAAATTGCAGATCAAGTTGGCGCTTATTTAATGGTTGATATGGCTCACATTGCCGGCTTAGTAGCAGCAGGATACCATCCTAACCCAGTTGAGTATGCAGATTTTGTAACCACTACTACCCATAAAACATTAAGAGGTACTAGAGGTGGATTGATTCTATGTAAAGAAGAACATGCTAAAGATATTGATAAAGCAATTTTCCCTGGAATTCAGGGTGGACCTTTAATGCATATTATTGCTGCCAAAGCAGTTGGTTTTAAAGAAGTTATGACAGATGAATTTAAAGAATATCAAAAACAAATTATAGATAATGCTGATGCTCTGGCCAAGAAATTAAAAAGTTATGGTTTAAGACTCGTTTCTGGTGGTACAGACAATCACCTAATGCTAGTGGATTTAAATAACACTGATATTACGGGTAAAGAAGCAGAAAAAGTATTAAATAGTGTTGGTATTACTGTTAATAAGAATACTATTCCATTTGAAACTAGAAGTCCATTTGTTACCAGTGGAATTAGAATTGGAACTCCAGCAGTTACTACCCGGGGAATGAAAGAAGAAGAGATGGAATTAATTGGTGAGTATATATTTGAAGGTCTAAAAAATATCGATAATGAAAAAGCCTTAAGCGAACTACAAGAAAAGGTATATAAATTATCAGCTAAATTTTCCGGCTAAATTGTTGAAAATTGAAAGAGAATCAATTAAAATTATATTAGAAAGTTTACGTATTGAGGGGATATCCCCTCAATACGTATATATACTCAAAAAAAGAACAGGAGAAAAATATATTGTATAAATTAGTTGTGATTGATTTAGATAATACTCTTTTAAATAATGAGCATAAAATTAGTGAAAGAAATAGGGAAATAGTTCAAAAAATTAGGAATAAAGGTATAGAAGTTATTATAGCAACTGGTCGAATGTACATCTCAGCCAAACCTTTTTTAAAGGATTTAGCACTTAAGAACTCTGCAATAGTTTATAATGGAGCAATGGTTAAAGATGTAGAGACTGATAATACTATTTACCATAAACCTATTAATAAAGAACATGCGAAAAAAATTATAAAAGATGTCAAAGCTGAAGGACTACATATAAACTTATATCAAAATGATAAATTGTATGTAGACAAAGATAATCAATACACAAAAAGGTATGAAGAGATATCAGGTATAAAAGCCGAAAAAGTAGAAGACTTATCCGAACTAGAAATAGTCGATCCCACCAAATTACTTATCATTGAAGATGATCCCAAACTCCACTTATATTACCAAAATTATCTAGATCAAAAATATGGTGATATAATAAGTGTAACTGAATCTAAAAGTTATTTTATTGAAATAGGGGCTAAGGGTGTAAATAAAGGCAAGACCCTCCAAAAGCTAATTAAAGAAAAAGATATAGATAAAGATGAAATAATTGCAATTGGCGATAGTTATAATGATATTGAGATGCTTAAATACGCAGGTACTGGAATAGCAATGGAAAATGCCCCAGAAGAAATAAAAAAGAATGCAGATTTGATAGCACCTCATAATGAGGATGATGGAGTAGCTGTGATACTTGAAAAGTTAATAATGAATTGAAGTTCAGTAAAAGAAGTGTTATAATTATTAACAGATAAACATAAAACTGACTAGTCAGTATCATAATACATTCTTTAGGAGGGATTAAATTGAGTAATTTTAATTTTGCAAAAAAATTTGCTGCAGACAAATTGGTGGAGAAGGCTTTAGACTATGTTAAAAAAGATCCGGAGAATAATTTTCTTAAAATTTTAAATCTCGCTGATAAATTAGCCAGTCGGGATAAAAACCATAGACAAATTGAAGTTATTAGGGAACAGTACAAGAAAAATAACATAATTAAGGATTATTTAAATAAATTAGATGATATACATCCTAATTACATAGAAGGGCTTTTAATGAATTTCTTTGTTAATTCAGCTCTATTAGGTTTACCTTATCAACAAAAAAAGTCAGAGGAATTAGGTTTTGGCATTCCTTGGGCTATTCTAATGGATCCTACCAGTGCCTGCAATCTCAACTGTGAAGGATGCTGGGCTGGAAAATATGATAAGAGTGATACTCTTGGCTTTGAAACAATGGATCGTATAATTGAGGAAGCAAAAGAACTGGGTATTTATTTTATTATCTTTTCCGGAGGAGAGCCAACCGTATATCCCCGCTTATTAGAATTGGTTGAAAAACATCCAGATGTTGGTTTTATGATGTACACAAACGGAACTTTAATAGATGATGAAATGGCTGATAAGATGGTAGAGTTAGGAAATATAACCCCTGCTATTAGTTTGGAAGGATTCAAAGAACAGACTGATCAGCGCAGAGGTGAGGGCGTTTTTGATAAAATTATGGAAACAATGGATCGCCTACGTGAACGTGGAATAATATTTGGAACAAGTTTAACTGCAACAAGAGATAATGTATATGATCTTTTTGAAACAGATGAATTTTATGATATGTTAATTGAAAAAGGTGTTGCCTATAGTTGGATTTTCCACTATATGCCAATCGGCAAAGATCCTAATTTAGATATGATGTTAACTCCTGAACAGAGAGCGTTTATGGCAGATAGAATAAATGAACTGAGATCTAACAAACCACTTTTTTCTATAGATTTTTGGAATGATGGGACCTATAGTGGAGGTTGTATTGCCGGAGGTAGAAGATATTTCCATATAAATGCAACTGGTGATGTAGAACCTTGTGCTTTTGTCCACTTTTCTACTGATAACATAAAGGATATTTCCTTAAAAGAAGCTTTAAATAATCCGTTATTTAAAGAATACCAAAAAAGACAACCTTTTAATGATAATTCACTTAGACCTTGTCCTATAATTGATAATAATCCTGCTTTACGAGAAATAGTAAAAGAATCAGGTGCTAAACCTACACATGAAGGTGCTGAAGATGTAGTATCAGAAGAGGTTGGGAAAGATCTTGAAGAATTAGCAGAACGTTGGGAAGAAAAGTCTCGACCTATTCATGAAAAAAGAGTTAGTGATGATTAATTAAAATTGTAATAATTTAGACTTTACAAGCCCCCTTGGTGGGGCTTTTCCTTTTCTTTACATTAAATTTTATTAGTGATATAATAAATTTGAATTTTTAACGATTATAGGGGGCATTATAGTGAAGATTTGGCAAGTTCTTAAGGATTCAACCTCACAAACATATGATAAGTTATTTAAATTTGCTATCCTTAATATTATCTGGTTTATGTTATCTACTGCTGTAGTTTTTATTGGATATTCTGGACTGCTGAATAGGTTTTATCCGTTATTGATTGTTCCCCTTGTCTTTTTAGGTCCGCTTTTTATGGCGGGGCTTATGGTAGGTATAGATTATATTAATTTTGAAGATTTTTCTATAAAAAACTATTTTATTTATATCAAAGAAAATTTCAAGAGAGGCCTTTTAGGTTTTCTCTTTACCTTTTTTATATACATGTTATTAATACTTGATTTAATTTTCTTTTTAAGAAAAGGTGCTGACAGTTTACTTATGTTAGTTTTAGCTGTTTTAGTTCTTTATATAATCATTTTCTTTTCTATGATGCAGTGTTTTTTCTGGGGATTTTTAGCAATGGATAAAAACAAAAAGATCAGATATATTATTAAAAACTCCTTTTTAGTTGTTGTTGATAATATTGTGTTTTCTTTACTTTGGTTTTTAGTTGTCTTTATATTAACAGCTATTTTGATAGTAACTGGATTTGGATTAGCTGTTTTACTAATGAATTTCCTTGTATTAATGATTTTAAATGGTACCATTAGTATTGCTTCGGAGTATGATAAATTAAAGATAGAGGAGCTGAATACTGATGAATAATGATTATTATATTGGAATTGATGTAGGAGGCACCAAAGTTTTAACCGCACTGGCGGATGAAAATGGCTTAATTTTAAATAAAGCCCAAAAACCAACAGAAGCAGATAAAGGTGAAGAAACCATAATTTCTAATATTAAAGACAGTATTGACCGAGTAATAAATAACAGTCCCATAACTAAAGAAGAGGTTAAAAGAATTGGAATAGGAAGTCCGGGTCCGTTAGACCTTGAAAAAGGTTTGATTATTGAAAATTCGAATCTTTCCTGGACTAATGTACCAATAGTAAAAATACTTGAAGAGATGACAGGAATACCTGTTACACTAGAAAATGATGCAAATGCAGCTGCCTTAGGTGAAAAACATTTTGGGGCTGGTCGAGAAGCTGATAACATAGTTTATCTCACCATTAGTACTGGAATTGGTGGGGGTATTATAATTGATAAAAAGATCTATCACGGTGGTAAAGGTAATGCTGGTGAAGTAGGTCATATGACTTTAATCCCTGATAGTAATTATCAATGCGGCTGTGGGAATTATGGTTGTTTTGAAGCAGTTGCTTCTGGTACTGCTATTGCACGCAGGGGAAAAGAAGTTCTGCAAAAAGAAGAAGAGAGTTTAATTAAAGATTATAGTAATAATGATGTTGACCAAATAGATGCTCCTCTGGTTGCAGCTGCTGCGCGAGCTGGTGATAAACAAGCAATTGAAATATTTAAATTGACTGGACGCTTACTGGGAATTGGTATTTCCAATGTGGTTAATCTCTTCGACCCCGAGATAATAGTATTAGGGGGCGGAGTTATGCATGCTAAAGACCTTTTCATAGATGAATTGAGAGCTTCTTTACAGGAAAGGGCTTTAGAAGCCAATCTCAAAGATTTAGAAGTAAAGGAAGTAGGTTTAGGCAAGGATACTGGAGTCATGGGAGCAATTGCAGTAGCAATGGGTGACAGTCTTTATTAAATTTTAATGATTGGGGGATTAATGATGAAACCGGATCATAAATACATAGTGGGTATTTCTATCTTAATATTTATTACCTCATTTAATATGGCTATTCAGGCCGAAGACAATGTAATATTTAGTAGAATAGATCCCGCTGGTGATGATTATGGTCCTGGTAATTATAAATATCCCCAACATCAAGTTTTTCAACAAGCTGAAGGACTGTTTGATATATTAAGTTTTAAGATTGTCGAATTAGAAGAAACCTATGAATTTCAGTTTGAATTTACTAAGTTGGTAGATGTTTGGAATTCTCGTTATGGCTTTAGCCTACCTTTAATAGAATTATATATAGATAATGAAAAAGAAGGTTCTACCGAATTATTTGAAAATGGAGCTAGGGTAAGATTGAATCCCGAGTATCCCTGGAACAAGCTATTAAAAATTAATGGGTGGTGGATAAGTCTCTATACTCCGGATGATCGGGGGAAAAATGTAGTTGATTTTTCAGTTAGTGGAGATGATGTTCCCTGGGTTTTAAAAAATCCAAAAATAAATGTAGAAGGTAACTGGATTAGATTACAAATTGCAAAAGAAAAAATTGGTTCACTTAAAAATGCTTATTTATACATATTAGTGGGGGGTTTTGATCCTTTCGGTTATGGACATTATCGTGGTGTGAGAGATGAAGTTAATAGATGGTTTTTTGCCACCGAAAATGAAGAAAACATCGAAAATGCTCCACGGGTAATTGATCTTGTAGTCCCGCCTGAATACAGTCAAAGTGATTTATTAAGTAATTATGAAGAGAACTATCCTCAGGTAGAACCAGTTTATACAGGAAATAAAAATAAATTTATAGAAAACGGCTATTATATATATCTAATATTATTAGTATTATTAAGCGCTATCATATATGTGTTTGAAAAAATAATTATAAAAAGGTCTGGTGTTAAGGAAGATGCTGAAGAAGAACAAGAAAGCGATTGACTTTTGTAGAGATATCATGCAGAAAGTTTCAAGAAGTTTCGCTTTAACGGTCCCTCTGCTTGATAAAAGAATAAGAGAACCAGTGATGATTACTTATCTTCAGGATAGATTATTAGATAGTTTTGAGGATGAAGGTAAATTTGACAATGATATTAGAAAAGAAAATATGGATCAAGTTATAAAACTATTTAATCCCGAACTAAACAATGAACAGAAATTAATTTCTAAAATAAAAGGTAAAGCTGAACACTTTAACGGTCCATTAAATGAGCTAGTGAAAAACACCGATAAATTAAAAACATGTTTTGATTCTCTTGACCCTAATGTTCAGGAAATTTCATTTAGATGGTTAAATGAAATGAATACAGGAATGAAGTATTATTTAGACAAACAGGTCAATACTTTTTCAGAGTTAAATGAATACTGTTATTATGTAGCTGGAACTGTAGGAGGATTTTTGACCGACCTCTTAATAGAAGTCGGTGGTATTGAAGGAAAAAACAAAAGAATTTTGGAGAAAAATTTTGTAGAATCAGGACTTTTTCTACAAAAAGTTAATATAATTAGGGATATAAAACTAGATATAATTAATCACAGGAAACATTACTGGCCATTACAAGAACTTGGAATCACCGAAGAAGAAATCATTGATCCAGCTAATAAAGAAAAAGCTGTAGAGGCTTTAAATAAAATGGTAGATGATGTAAAACGCCATTCCAAGGCATTGGTTGATTACTACCATGCAATTCCACAGGAATGGAGTGGTTATAGGAAGTTTTACTCGGTAAATAATGCAATGGGTTATGCTACATTAGAGTTAGTAGATGGAAATACAGATCTTTTTTATGGAGATAAAAAGTTGAAAATCAAAAAAACAAAAGTTTTAAAGATTTTAGCAGTTTCGGAAGAATCCTTTTTGAAAAAAGCAAAAGCAGTTCTAAATTAGTACCCAACCACCTGAATAAGGTGGTTTTATCTTTATAAAAAGTAAAATAATAGAGGATAATCAGCAATTAAAAAGAATTTATAATTATAGGTGATGAATATTGCGAACTCAAAATCAAGCCAATATAGACTCTCAAAAAAATACTATATACACCATTGTTAATCCAATGTCCTCAAACGGTAAAACCGGTAAAAGGTGGCCTAAATACCGTAAAAAGTTCAAAGAGGCCGGACTAGATTTGCATATAAAGGAAACACATTATCCCGGTCATGCTGTTGATTTAACTAAAACTGGCTTGAATAAAGGGTATAAGACAATAATGGCGGTTGGTGGAGATGGGACAGTAAATGAAATAGTAAATGGTTTTTTCGAAAATGGCAAACTCATCAACCAAGATGCATCTCTTTTGATATTTTCTCAAGGTACTGGTTCTGATTATGTAAAAAGCCTGGGATTAGATAAAAAGATAGAAACAGTAATTGAGGTTTACAATCGTTATGAGAAAAAATG